>Ga0116171_10000719_pt1 | contig 34779 bp, 26 predicted proteins | sample AD_JPNHW2_MetaG_FD_89798 | JGI IMG/M metagenome (GOLD analysis project Ga0116171, IMG submission 89798) | Active sludge microbial communities of municipal wastewater-treating anaerobic digesters from Japan - AD_JPNHW2_MetaG | ecosystem: Engineered > Bioreactor > Anaerobic > Digestate | place... | reverse complement strand
TCTCTTCCTGAAATTTGTGCAAATATAGAAAAAATCAGGCTTCACCTTTCAGGCTTTCAGCGTATTCAGGTATGAGTCGAATTTTTCACGCAGCAGCATGGTTACAGGTCCGGGCTTACCATCTCCGACCTGCTGTCCTTCAATCGATAACACAGGTGCCACTTCAAAGGAGGTGTTAGTGATAAAGGCCTCGCTTAACTCGCCAATCCGGCTGGCGGCTACCGGTATCTCAAAAACCGAAACACCGGCTTCCCTGGCAAGACGTATAACATTCCTGCGGGTTACTCCCGAAAGGATATTGTCTGATTCGGGATGTGTGAAAATATTTCCGCCGATGACAAAGAAGACATTTGAATGGGAACACTCCGTCATCATCGCGTCCCTGACAAAAATCACCTCCATTGATTCTTTCTCCAGGGCCTCCTGGAAATACATGATATTGGGAAGCAGCGATATGGATTTTATATCGCATCTGTTCCACCTGGGATCTTTGCGAAGTATGGTCGTGATACCGGCGCCGATCTTCTCCTTTGCAGGATTGAATGACCATGCGTTGGCAAATATCGTAGGTTCTGTGCCATCAGGAGGAAAGGCATGCGATCTCTTTGCAGCACCTCTTGTTACCTGGAGGTACACCAGCGATGGTTTATCTGTGAGTTCATTTTTCCTGATAAGCTTTTCTGCAAGAGCCGGAAATGAATCTGCTTCAGGCCATGTGATACGAAGCTCCTTCATGCTTCTCTTCAGCCTTGCCATGTGGCTTTCCATGTCGAAGAAAAATCCTTCGTACCATCGAACTACCTCATAAACACCATCGGCAAAGAGAAATCCGCGGTCGTCGGGACTGATCTTTACTCTCTCCTTTTTAAGGAATTTTCCGTTGAAATAGGCATATATCATAAAAAATCATTAAACGTTTTATTGTCATTGACCCCCCTTTCCCTTTTCCCCCCACGGGGGGAATGGCTTTACTCCTTCCCCCCTGGGGGAAAGCCTGCCCCGCTTCGGCGGGGGATGGGATGGGGGTCTATTATATTGATAAGTATCGCCTGATTATGGTTTAAATTCTTCAAACTTATACTCAATTTTCTTCCTTGCATCCTCCGGTGTTGCTGCATTTCCGCATGCAGCCTGTACGAAAAGGGAGGCTCCGAGTACCGTGGTCTCCTTCTGACCGATTATTCTTACAGGAACACCTGTATACTGTGCCCTGAGCTTGTTCCAGAGCCTGTTTTTCGAGCCGCCTCCCACGCACAGGATGCTATCCGCCTTAAATCCGCCTGCTCTCTCGAGAGCTTCCTTTCCTTCGGCAAGCCTTTCAGAGAGAGCCTCCAGCATGGCACGGTATATCTCGTCGCGTGTCGTTGCCATCGTCAGTCCGCTGATCAGGCCCCCGGGTTTCCCTTTAAGCTCTTCATAAAATTTAGGGACTACCTTAACGCCGTTCGACCCTGAAGGCGCCTTCTCCGCTCCGGCGATCATCGTTTCATAAACATTTTCAGAGATGTCGCTGTAAAAGTTCTTTCTTGCCCATTCCAGTATTCCTGAAGCTACCCACTGGTTACCGATATTAAATAATCTGGGCCTAGCATCCAACTCTGTGGTTATTGACATTTCAAGCTGTTCCTTGCCTGTCCTGAAGCCTTTTGACCTCACCATCAGGATCTCCCATGTTCCGGAGCTGAGGACAGGCTCATTAATTTCTGCTCCCGATCCGTAGATGGCAAACTGTGTATCGTGTCCTGTTGCGACGACAGGGACTCCTGCAGGAAGTCCTGTTTCTGCTGAAGCGCCTGGCGTAACCACACCTGTTATTGTCCCGGGTTCCGCAATATCTCCAAATCTTCCAGCAGGGAAATTTATTTTGCCGAGTATGACTCCCGACATCGACCTTGTTGCGAGCGATGATGCCATCGATGTCCCTGCCATGGTTGTATCATTGATCATTTCTCCTGTCAGGAAATATGAAAATATCGAAGGCATGAACATGAAGCGGTGACTTTTCTCAATAAGCTCAGGCTTGTTCTCTGCAAACCAGATAAGTTTGTTTATGGTGTTGAAGGTGAAAGGCAGAACGCCGCTTTCGGAATAGAGATCGGTCAGAGGTATATATTTCCCGATATCAGCCATTATCGCGACAGTCCTTTCGCACTGCCACGAAATTACAGGGTAGAGCATCTGGCCTGTTCTGTCGAAGAGTGTTCCGTCGACGCCGAATGTCGTGACTGTGGCTCCCAGGATCTTTGATTTATCAATACCGGCGGTGACCTTTCGTGAAGCAAGACACATCTGCTTCCATATATCATTTACATCCCATATCCTCCATGCCGGGTTGAAAGGATCAGGTTTTGTACAGTTAGGGGCCGACTCTGATGCAATTATTTTTCCATGGCCATCGATGGCAATGACCCTTAAATTGGTTGCCCCGCAGTCAAAAACGATAACGAGATCCTTTTTCATTATGCTCCTGAAAGATCCTTGAGAAATGACAGTGAAGCTCCTGCCGCCAGTATCCCGATCAGGTATATTACAAGAACAACAATAACAAGGATACCTATGAACACATAATAACGTCGCAGGTATCTGAAGGCAAGCTTCATCTCATTATTGTCTGCCGATTTTACGGCAATAGCTGTATGTTTTGAAAATCTGTACAGGTACAGAATCGGAAAAAAATAGAGCAGTGCGATAAGAAGTATCGGGATCATTATAAGCGATTCAACTGCTCCAAGTTTTGATGCACCAGTGTCAAAGACTGACAGAAAAACGATTGCTATCAGGGAGCCGGTAACCATCAGCCCGATGCCGATGAAGCCAAGTATTGCAAGGAACATCGACCATTTTCGTGTCCTGTCAAGATCCTTAAGAGTATCCTCTTCAAGCTCAATTTTCTTTAATTCAGGTTGGTTTTCCATAATGTTCTTATCTATAATTTATTGTCTATGTAACCTTCTCCCCATTGCACCCTTCGTCCGCCGAAGCCTAAGCGAAGGCGGAATTGTACCATCATTCATAAAGTGGTCCATAATTGGCACAAGCCCTGTAATCCGATCCTTCCTTGTCCATTCCGAAGGCATTCCATGAACTTGGACGGAAAATGTTTTCATCTGCAACATTATGCATACAAACGGGTATTCTTAACATTGAAGCCAGCGCTATCAGGTCTGCCCCTATGTGTCCGAAGCTTGAAGCCGAATGATTTGCTCCCCAGTTGGCCATAACAGAATAAACATCAGTAAAAGGACCTTTGCCAGTCAGCCTTGGTGTAAACCAGGTAGTGGGCCAGGTGGGATCGGTACGGTCGGTAAGAATCTTATGTGCCTTTTCAGGAAGCTCGACTGTCCATCCTTCAGCAAGCTGAAGAACAGGACCGAGACCTTTAACAAGGTTTACTCTTGAAATTGTCAGTGGCATGACACCTTTAGTGTTGAACTGGGATGAGAATCCTCCGCCCCTGAAGTATCCGGTGTTTGCAGGTTCCCAGGTTGTTGCTCTGAGGCACTCTTCCGCATCTTTTGAAGTTATCTCCCAGAATGGCTTGATAACGGAATCTCCTCTCATTGTCTGTCTTCCTGAGAAGTCGAGCGCTGATGCTCCTGAATTTATCAGGTGAATAACTCCGTTTGCAGCCAGCCCTGAAGGTTTGATCTTCGAAACACGTTGTATGGCAGACGGACTCCAGTATGTCCTGATGTCGGAGAACATCTGAGCCGTATTTGTCAGCAGATAACCAAAGAGCATCGGAACGCCGTTCATGGCATCGTTCTCTGTTGCCACAAGATATGGAGGACGGATACCGTTCCAGTCAAACGATGAGCAGAGTATTGCTTCGAGAAAATCGCCGTTGGGCATGTGATCGGTCCACTGGCGCTGTCCCTGGAAACCGGCAAGGATAGCATTATGTCCGTTAGACTCTTCTCCGAATCCGGCTTTCTTCAGCCTGGGATTTCCTACCATAAGGTCGCGGGCGATCATTGTCATCTTTACTACGATCTCCCACTCTTCATCCTTACGGGCCCTTGATTTCGGTTTTGTGTTGATATCTTTTCCTTCTTTGCAATATTTCTTTGTCCAGACGAGTGCTTTTTTGAATTCTTCTTTATCGTATATACCTTCGTTCAGCCTCCTGTTGAACTCGCTCATATCGATATATTCGTTTCGCATGCCGAGGTACTCCTGGAAGAAATCTTCTCTCACAATTGATCCGGCAATTCCCATGGATACAGATCCCATCGACAGGTAAGACTTACCTTTCATATATGCAACTGCCAGGCCGGCTTTCACGAACCTGAGAATTTTTTCGCTCACGTCGGCAGGAATACTTTCATCGCCGGCATCCTGTACATCATGGCCGTAGATCCCGAAGGCGGGAAGTCCCTTCATGGTATGTCCTGCAAGGGCTGCAGCCAGGTAGACTGCCCCCGGGCGTTCAGTGCCATTGAAACCCCAGATGGCTTTTGGCATCTGAGTATCCATATCTATTGTTTCGCTGCCATAGCACCAGCAAGGTGTGACAGTGAGACTAATGCCAACACCTGTTTTTCTGAACTTTTCGGCACATGATGCTGCTTCTGCCACTCCTCCGATGGTTGTGTCGGAAATTACACATTCAACAGGTCTGCCATTTGGATATCTAATGGTTTTAGAGATCAGGTCAGCAGCATTTTTTGCCATTTTCATGGTCTGCTTTTCCAGAGATTCCCTGACTCCGCGTTCACGTCCGTCGATGGCAGGACGAATGCCTACTTTCGGAAAATCGCCTATTACCGTCTGGTAGTTACGGCTTACCTTAAAATCATCATTTGCCATGTATATTTGTTTTTAATGTTAATTAGTATCGATGCAAACAAATATAATGTTTTTTCTCTGCCTCTCCTTAAATCTCTTTGTTTGTTAGCCTCTCCCCAAACCTCCCGCTGAGGCGGGAGAGGGGCTTCTAACTAACAATAAGTCAATAAGTCCCCCTCTCTCATGGGAGAGGGGGATTTAGGAGGAGAGGCAAGAAATTGGCGAGATGGGAACCGTGAGTTCTTGACCATGAAATGAATAGTTTTGTATTTTTGCCTGAAATTGTATTATGAATCAGAATAGACGATTACCGGAATGGCTTAAGATGCAGCGTGCAAGCGGGGAGAACTATTCAAGAGTGAAACACCTGGTTTCGGAAAACCATCTTCATACAATCTGTACAAGCGGAAACTGCCCTAACATAGGAGAATGCTGGAACGCCGGAACCGCAACATTCATGATCCTCGGCGACATTTGCACCAGGGCATGTAAATTCTGCAACACAAAAACAGGAAGACCTCTTCCTCCTGACCCTGATGAACCTCACCGGCTTGCAGAATCAATAAAAAAGCTTCAGCTTAGACACTGCGTGATAACTTCAGTCGACCGCGATGACCTGAAAGACGGGGGAGCATCATTCTGGGCAGAGGTGATAACTGAAATAAAAAAAGTAAATCCGGCGATCACCGTAGAAACCCTGATTCCCGATTTCGACGCTATCCCTGAAAATATTCAGAAAATAATCGAGGCACACCCCGATGTTATTTCACACAATATCGAAACAGTACGACGACTAACGCCGCTTATCCGTACAAAGGCCAAATACGACACAAGCCTCGATGTGATCAGATATATTGCCGGGAAGCATGGCAGGGCAAAGTCGGGTTTTATGCTGGGACTCGGAGAAACTGAAAACGAAATTCATGAAACAATAAACGATCTGTTTAATTCGGGCTGCAGGATCCTGACAATCGGCCAATACCTCAAACCCTCACCTGTACACATGGATGTTGTGGAATATTATACCCCCGGAAAATTCAGCTTTTATCAAAAGTATGCACTTGAAAAGGGATTCGAATTTGTTGAAAGCTCACCACTTGTCCGTTCATCTTTTCATGCAGAAAAACATGTCGCTGTAAATAATAAATGATTATATTGAAGCTGAATAAAACGGGGATCCTGATTGAGCTATAATGTTATATATGAAGATCTTGGACTGAAGGATTATAAGCTTACATGGGATTACCAGGCTGAGGTCTTCAACCTTCTTGTAAATTCAAAAAAAGCTACTGCGGAAAACCAGGATCCGGAAAGAAATCTTCCCGGCCATCTTATTTTTGTGGAGCATCCGCACGTTTATACTCTCGGCAAAAGCGGTTCGGAAAATAACCTGCTAATCGACTTCATCCAGATGCAGGCAAAAGAAGCCACATTCTACAAAATCGACAGGGGAGGAGATATCACATACCATGGACCCGGACAAATCGTCGGCTATCCCATTTTCGACCTCGAAAAAATTAAAATAGGATTGAAAGAATATATATTCCGTGTCGAAGAAGCTGTTATCGAAACTATCTCCGGCTATGGACTGAAAGGTGCCAGGCTTCCCGGAGGGACAGGGGTATGGCTCGATCCGGGGATTAAAGGGAAAGCACGAAAGATATGTGCCATTGGTGTAAGGGCAAGCAGGTTTGTTACAATGCACGGATTTGCTTTCAATGTAAATACAAACCTTACCTACTTTAATTATATCAATCCATGTGGATTTACCGACAAGGGAGTAACTTCACTGGAGAAAGAACTTGGAGTGAAACAGGATATTGAAGAAGTAAAAGAGGTCTTAAAGCGGAAAATTAAAAGTATTTTTGATCTCGAATGGATCTAGACAAACAAGGCTGATGGAAAAGAAATGGGTTATAAAAGAGCGTGGCGACAGCGTTGTTGTCAGACAGCTGGCAGGAGCGCTGGGTGTCTCCGAATCTCTGGCTAATATTATGGTGCAGAGAGGGATAACCACTGCTGCCGAATCACATGCCTTTTTTAATCCAAGCCTTGAATTCCTTCACGATCCCTTCATGATGAAGGATATGAACATCGCTGTCGACAGGCTTTCGACGGCTATAAAGAAAAATGAAAGAATACTTGTTTATGGCGACTATGATGTGGATGGCACGACTGCCGTTGCACTTGTCTATTCATTCCTGAAAGAACAATACTCAAATGTTGATTACTATATACCCGACAGGTACAAGGAAGGTTACGGAGTATCGTTCCAGGGAATTGATTACGCTGTAGCAGGTAACTGCAAAATTATTATAACTCTCGACTGCGGGATAAAAGCTGTTGAGAAGGTCAGCTATGCTAAGTCAAAAGGACTCGACGTGATCATCTGCGACCACCATTATCCCGGTTACGAGATCCCGAGGGCGCTGGCAGTGCTCGACCCGAAGCAGCCGGGATGCACATATCCATACAAGGAGCTCTCAGGCTGCGGCGTGGGATTCAAGCTTATACACGCTTACTCGAAAATTCATGGCATCCCTTTCAGCACTACCGCATCTTACCTCGACCTGGTGGCTGTAAGCATCGCTTCCGACATTGTACCAATTACCGGAGAGAACAGGGTACTCGCATATTTCGGCCTCAGACAGCTCAATGAGGCCCCGCGAACAGGACTCAAGGAGATCATCCGTGAAGCCGAAGTATTCAGAGCCCTTACAATAGAGGATGTCGTTTTTAAGATCGGGCCCAGGATAAATGCAGCCGGCAGAATGGAGACAGGAAGCAAAGCAGTTGAGCTTCTTATATCAAATGATTCAAAGCTGGCTACCGGTATCAGCAAGGAGATAAACAGCTTCAACATTGAACGCCGGACTGTCGACAGGGTGATTACTACTGAGGCCATGCGAATGATCTCTGAAGATCAGAGCAATACAAATGCCAAGACAACAGTGCTTTATAACCCTGCCTGGAAAAAAGGTGTAATAGGCATTGTGGCTTCAAGGCTGATTGAAACATATTACCGGCCTACTGTAATCCTTACCGAATCAAATGGCTTTGCAACAGGCTCGGCACGATCAGTACAGGGATATGATCTCTACCAGGCAATAGAAGCATGCAGCGATCTGCTGGAGAGCTTCGGCGGACATATGTTTGCAGCAGGACTGACTCTGAAGAAAGAAAACATAAAGCCATTCATCGAACGCTTCGAACAGTATGTGAACAGGACTATCACGGAAGACCAGCTTGTTCCACGGATATTCATCGACACAGAGCTCTCCTTCTCGGAGATAAACGATGAATTCTTCAGGGTGATGAGCCAGTTCCAGCCCTTCGGACCGGAAAACATGTCGCCTCTGTTCGTTTCAAGGATGGTATTTGATACCGGCGCAGGAAGGATGGTAGGCTCAAACGGCGAACACCTGAAACTCGATCTCTGCCAGGAATCATCTGCAACAAAATCCCTGCCTGCCATAGGCTTCAACCTGGCAAATCATTTCGAATATATAAAATCCCATAAACCCTTCGATATCTGTTATTCGATTGAAATGAATGAGTTCCGCGGCAGCAAAAACCTGCAGCTCAATATCAGGGATATAAAGACCGGGGAAGAAGGATAAGGGTGCAATGGTACAATGGTACAATGGTACAATGGTACAATGGTACAACGGTGCAACGGTACAACGGTGCAACGGTACGGTGGTGTGATGGTACGATGGTGCGATTCTGTTGGCGCCGATTCCAAATCCATGTCCCTGTCTTAATTAAACTAGAACCATATCCTGAACTGGCATTTTAATTCATCCTTTCCTGTCGATTGTCCTGCTTCATCAACTGATGTGACTGAATATTTTACCCTCAGCTCAGAACGTTTCCCTGCTTCCCAGTTGATCATGATATAACTTCGTGTGCCTCTCCCGGAGAGTGCAGGAATACTGAAACTCTGCAGTAGGTCATTTTCGTAAGTATATATCCTGGAATCCCAGTCTTCTGTATTGAAGATGCAATACCTGGCCCATATCGTAAGCGGCGCCTTCGCGAACCTGAATCTTAAATCCTGCAGGAAAAGCATTCCCCTGCTGCCTGAATTGTCTGTAAATTTATAGTCCACCCTGGTGGCAAGAGTAATCCTTTCCGCCGGATTATATCTAACCTGTCCTTTCAGCCATCGCACTGTTGATTCTTCAATCCCTTTTATTCCTGTCGTTACGTCGCTGCCTTCCTGTTTGCACCTTATATTATATGTCAGCTGAAGATCGAGGCTTTCCGAAGGTCTGAAGTTCATCTTTATTTCCGTTCTCCTGGTGAGCGACGGGAAACCGGTGTTATACCTGAGCCATGGTGAGACGTAAACATCGGCGCCGGCGCTAATGAACAGATGTTTAGCTGCTTCAAAAGTGAAATTGCCCAGGAGACCTTTTTCGTTGCCTGTGGTAGTGCTGCTTCCTGGTCCGCTGCCATGAAAACTGAAATATCGCGGTGAATAATTCCTGTATAGCAGATTGATTGCCAGCCTGTCGGAAGGTCTCAGTGTAATTCCCTGCACAAATGCCCTGTCCCGGTAGTCATTCACAGCCAGTTCCCCGAAAAGCAATATTCTTTTGATTATAGTGCTGTAATATGCTGAAGCAGTTCTGTTCACCCGTCCGGAGAAGCCGAAGAGGTTAACAGGATCAGTGATATCCGGCGTTACAGGTTTTGAGAACCTGCTTTCAGAATAACAGAAACCGGCCTTTAGATTTCTGAAACTGAAGAGCATATTTGTGCCGAATGACGTCTCTGTTACAGCATCCTTTTTCTGCAACAGGTTAGACGTGTTATGCAGTCCGGCCTCATAAAAATTCTTTACATATATTACTGTTGAATCCTCAGGAGAATACAGTGTTGCGTCAATTTTATTATGAGAAAAATATGTTATTATCTCTGTTTTCTTATAAGCCGCATGAAGGGCTATCCCCCTGAAGAAGTTGTTCTCACCTGTCGATGTATAGGGTCGTATCTCGCTGCGCGACGCCATATATCCGGACGAGGTAAGCAATAATCCTGTCCTCATGGCGGTATTTACATTGAGTCCCTGTCCGGACCGGGCGCCAAAGTCTCCTATAATGATTTTTTTCAGTACACCTTTACCTGAGAAGCTCAGGTTCCCGGAGAAGAAATCAAAAAGCTTCTCACCGGCATCTTTTTCTGTTGTAAATCCTCCGGCAAATCTCCCGGAAGAGAACCTGTACTTCGAAAGAAGTTTAAATGAAGAGCCAATGTCGGAAGTGTCAGATTCCCCGGGTTTAAAAATAAAGTTTGAAATAAAAGAATTGTGAATACGGAAAGTGTCAGGAGTGTAGCCTGCGTTTACAGAAAGATCGATGAAAGGGATTATCATCTCAACAGTGGGCCTGTCAAATCCCGCAACCGAAACGATCTCATAAACTGAAACAATTTTTCCGGTATTTTTCACATGATCGGCAAGAGCTTTTACCTGGAAATCATTAAGAAAGAAGAGGCGCGAGATCTCTGACTCATCGGCAGAGTTTATGTTTACAGGATTATCTGTCAACTCATTTAATTGCTCCAGATAAACAATCAATGCCTCGTTTTCTATATCCTGGGCAAGGTCTTCGGCAATGTAAACTGATTGTTCGAAGTTTTTTTCATTTTGAGAATAGGAGGATAACGGAATGGCAGTAAGGGCAGATATAACTAAAAATGGAATTATCAAACCAGATTTCTCTTTAACCGCGAAGGGCGCAAAGCCTGCCTTCGCAAACGCTACGGCAGGTAAAGTCGCAAAGGACACAAAGAGTTCATTGAATAACTCCTGTTTTTTCATTTACAAATTGTTGGCTATTCTTTTTATACCTTCTTTTAGCAAAAAAACATTGAAGTTGATCAGCAATCCGAGTTTATACCCTCCCAGTTTGATATAGGTTAAAGTTTGAGCAACATGAACATCATTTAATGCCTCCACACTTTTTATCTCAATTACCACTTTGTTTTCGACAAGTAAATCAATTCTATATCCGCAATTCAGGTTCACTTCCTCGTAAACCAATGGCATTGACTTTTCTTTTTCGACACTTAATCCTTCCTTAAGGAGTTTATAATAAAGACACTCTTTATAAGCACTTTCTAGCAACCCTGGTCCAAGAGACTTATGAACATCTATTGCAATTCCGATAATCTTATTTGATAATTCATTTTCAGTCATCGTACACCTCCTTCTTCTTTGCGACCTTTGCGTTTTTTCCTTTGCGCTCTTTGCGGTTAATGGATTTCATTTCCCCGGCTACATGCGGTTAATGGATTTCATTTCCCCGGCTACATGCGGTTAATGGATTTCATTTCCCCGGCCACTTGCGGTTAATGGATTTCATTTGATTTTAAAGATTATAGAAGCACTGGATGTAATTCCCAGTCTTTCGTGAGTTGCAAAGCTCAGATCGATCTTGAGTGATTTCAGAAGGTAGCCAAGTCCGAAAGTGAAGGATGTATTTTCGCTGCAGAAGCCTCCACGCAGCCAGAGCTTTCTGAAAGCTTCATACTCAAACCCTGTCCTGATCACCAGCTTTTCACCTGAGCTCATCTCTGTTTCTGCTCCTGCAAAGAGAGCTCCGGTAAGTTCGATCCCTGCCCCTGCACGTATTGTTGAAGGCATTTTTTTATTCCGGAGTGAGTTTGGCAGCGGATTGAAAAGATGGAGGCCGATAAAGATATTTTCTGCAGGTTTGAAAGCCATGCCGGCTTCAAATGTTATTGCCTGATTATTGTCATACTCTCCCGATGTCCGTTCAAAAAAATAATCGACCTGTACTCCTGCCGAGATGTTTTCGCCCAATGCCATCCCGCATGCTACACCGGTCATAGACCTTCTGAAATGATTGTATCCGAAATGTGAATATACGATACCTGCTGAAGCTTTTCCCGCCGGTATTACAACTCCGGCGCTCCTTGTGCCCAGCTCTGCCAGACAGAACCTGTTCTCATAATTCACACCCGCTGAAAGAGATGTGTTGCCTGCCAGAAGTGCCTGGTTGGAGAATGAGTTCCAGAAGCCGGGCCGGGAAATACAAACCGATCCCATTCCTGCTTCTCCTGCACCGCGATATCTCAAACAGGGATTGCCTCCGGTGAGGTTGAAAAAAAGGAAAATACAAAATAAAGAAACAATAATCTTGCGCAGCGAGAACAAGTGTTTCAGTATAAAACACTAAGATACAAAAATAAAACAAATTTGCCAAATAATTTGGAACCATGTCCCGCTATGGCGGGACTGCCCCCTGAAGGGGGCCTAAAACCATTACTAATTATAATACGTGGTGAGTTTTAGCCCCCCTTGGGGGGATTGGGGTCAGTTAGTCTTATAAGGAAATTTAACCTCCTGAAGTTCTTTATTCGCATCAACAATCTTTTTCTTAAGGCTCTCCTTAAATCTGACAACCTCCTTCATAACCTTTTCATCGCCGGTACCGATTATCTGTACTGCAAGGATCCCTGCATTCTGTGCTGCATCGATGCCGACTGTCGCAACAGGTATTCCGGGAGGCATCTGGAGTATTGAAAGCACTGAATCGAGGCCTTCGAGGGAGGCTTTTACCGGTACACCAATTACCGGCAGAGGCGTCATGGCGGCAATAACACCGGGCAGATGTGCAGCCATCCCGGCAGCGGCGATGATCACCTTAATACCCCTTCCTGAGGCTCCCCTGGCAAACTTTTCCACCTCATCAGGCGTGCGGTGAGCCGAAAGAGCATTCATTTCAAAGGGTATCTTGAAATCGTTGAGTATCTTTGCTGCCTTCTCCATAACCGGCAGGTCGGATGTGCTTCCCATAATAATGCTGACAAGGGGTTCCATATTTGATCTGAAATTTTACTTGGTGATTAAAACAAAAATACGCTATTATTTTCATATTTTCACACCGTCTTGAAATTCAAAAATATCCCTTATGAAAGAGATAACAATACTCGACAAGCGTTTCAGGGAAATGATCCCCGGCAGCGAGATAAATAGCCGTCTCGATGAGCTTGCAAAGCAGATCAACCGCGACTATGAGAACAAAGATGTAGTCTTCCTCGGAATACTCAACGGTGCCTTTCTTTTTGCTGCCGAGCTCTTTAAAAGGATAAATATAAAAGCCAGGATCTCATTTGTAAAACTCGCATCCTACGAAGGAACAAAATCATCGGGTTCAGTCAAGGAACTGATAGGATGGAACGAAGATATTAAAGGAAAACCGGTAGTGGTGATCGAGGATATCGTTGATACAGGACATACACTTGAGCTCGTTGTGGGTGAGCTGAAACTGAGAAAGGTATCAGATATAAAGATCGCAACACTTCTTTACAAGCCGAAGGCATATACTAAGAAGATCCCTCTCAGCTATGTGGGATTTGAGATTCCTAACGATTTTGTCGTCGGTTTCGGGCTCGACTATGACGGATATGGACGAAACCTTCCATCAGTATATACATTAATTAAAGAATAATATATTATGGTAAACTATTTGATTTTTGGACCTCCCGGATCAGGAAAAGGAACACAATCGGTAAAGCTGGCAGAGAAATTCAACCTGATGCATCTCTCAACAGGCGATATGCTCAGGGCAGAAATCGCAGCCGGGACTGAACTGGGAAAAAGAATGAGCACAATAATGTCGAAAGGCGAGCTGGTGCCCGATGAAGTTGTTATTGAAATGATCGCATCAAAAATCGACAGCACAAAAGGAAAAGCAGGTTTTCTTTTTGACGGATTCCCCAGGACAGTGGCACAGACAGAAGCTCTCGAGAAGATGCTTAACACACGCGGAATGAAGATTGACAGCATGCTGGTGCTCGATGTCGAACATGATGAGCTGGTCAAACGACTCATCCTTAGGGCAGAAGCCTCCGGCAGACCCGACGACAAGGATCCTGCCGTAATTGAAAACCGGATCGATGTGTACAAGGAAAAGACAGAACCAATAATCGATTACTGCCGTAAGAAAGGAATCTATCAGCCGGTAAACGGGGTGGGATCCATCGAAGATATTTTTGCAAGACTTTCAGAAAAAATAAAGGGAATAATGTAAACGGGAAGCGCCAGGAGGCGGGTTTTGTTTATCGATAACCCGCCTTTCCATCCTCGTTTATTGTTGAAAATTAAACTATATAATTTACTATGTCCGGCTCCAACTTTGTCGACTATATCAAGATCTTCTGCCGTTCCGGTAACGGGGGAGCCGGCTCTGCACACCTGCGCAGGGAAAAGTTTATTCCAAAAGGTGGTCCCGATGGCGGAAACGGCGGACGCGGAGGACATATCATCCTGCGTGGCAACGACCAGATGTGGACTCTTCTTCACCTGAGATACAAACGACATATTTTTGCTGAGAACGGTGTATCGGGAGGAGCCCAGCAATCAACAGGCGCCGATGGCAAAGACGTTGTGATAGAGGTCCCCCTCGGCACTGTCGCCAGGATAGCCGAAACAGTAGAGATACTGTTTGAGATAACCACACACGGAGAGGAGAAAGTCCTGGCAAAGGGCGGAAGAGGAGGTCTCGGAAATGTCAATTTCAAGTCGGCCACCAACCAGACTCCCCGCTATGCACAACCCGGAGAAAAAGGAACAGAAGAGTGGTACATCCTGGAACTGAAAATACTTGCCGACGTCGGACTTGTTGGCTTCCCCAATGCCGGTAAATCGACCCTTCTTTCCGTGATATCTGCAGCCAAACCCAAAATAGCCGATTATCCGTTCACAACTCTGGTACCAAACCTTGGCATCGTCAGCTACCGCGAGAATAAATCGTTCGTGGTCGCAGATATCCCGGGAATAATCGAAGGAGCACACGAGGGAAAAGGACTAGGGATAAGGTTCCTCAGGCATATTGAAAGAAATTCAATACTTCTTTTCATGGTTCCTGCCGACAGCAGCGACATACGTGCTGAATATGAGATACTTCTTAATGAGCTGAGGTTATACAACCCCCAGCTTCTCGACAAGAAAAAGGTACTGGCAATATCCAAATCAGATCTTCTCGACGAGGAACTGATGAAGGAGACGAGAAAAGACCTTCCCGATTTGCCCAGGGTCTTTATTTCATCGGTGACCGGCGTCGGTATACCTGCCCTGAAAGATATGATATGGAAAGTTATGACAGGATATTAATGTTCTGAAAATGCTGGAGCAGCTCGACAAACAGCTTTTTCTCTTTCTTAACTCCCTGAATGCACCATTTCTCGACCCGGTAATGTTTGCGATCAGCGGAAAGCTGATATGGGCTCCTCTTTATGTAGCCATTCTTGTCTGGCTGGGCATTAATTATAAAAAAAGATTCCCTCTTATCCTTCTCTTTATCATTATCGCTGTCCTTCTTGCCGACCAGGGATCAGTACAGCTGTTCAAAAATATCTTTCACAGGCTCAGGCCGTGTCATGAACCATCGCTCGAAGGTATGGTCCACCTGGTGAACGGCAAATGCGGAGGCCTTTACGGGTTTGTTTCATCACATGCAACAAATTCATTCAATGTGGCGGTGCTGAGCCTGCTGTTCATCCGGAAAAGATGGTACTCCATCAGCATACTCGTATGGGCAGCGGTGGTAGGCTACAGCCGGATATACCTTGGCGTTCATTATCCCGGTGATGTTATCTGCGGTGCGCTTCTCGGATCATTGATCGGTTGGGGGATTTACAAATTGTATAAATTAACTGAAAAGAAGTTTTTAGATAATGGAGACTTTCTTAAAAGTCTTTTTAACCGCAAAGTACGCTAAGTATTCGCGAAGAACGCAAAGATAAATCATTGAAAATAAGCACTCTGCGATCTTTGCGTCAGATCTTTGCGACCTTTGCGGTTAATGGATTTCACCTTGAGAGACCTACACAAGTTACTTATGCTCTGTATAAATCTTCAATCAACCGATCCCTGCTACAACCTTGCCGTTGATGAATTTCTCCTTAAGAACAGGAGAGAAGATTTCCTGGTGTTGTCGGTCAACGATCCTTCTGTAATAATCGGGAAGCACCAGGTGGCACACCGCGAAGCTGAAACAAAGTTTGTAACGGAAAGAGGAATTCCTGTGATCAGGAGAATATCGGGCGGCGGCGCTGTGTACCACGACCATGGAAACCTTAACTTTTCATTTATACTACAGAGCAGCCATGGGACCCAGGTCGATTTCAGAAAATATACCCAGCCGGTTATTGATTTCCTCTCAACCCTGGGAGTTGATTCGCGCTTTGAAGGAAAGAACGATCTTAAAGTCGACGGTTTTAAGGTTTCAGGAAATGCAGAACATGTCTTCCGGCAGAGGGTCCTTCATCATGGCACACTGCTTTTCAGTTCACAGATGGAAATGCTCAGGAAGACACTACGGAAAGATACATCGCCGTACATAACCAGGGCAGTAGCCTCAAACCCTTCACCGGTGATGAACCTGAGTGAGAGAATCACAGGGATGAAAATGCCGGAATTCATCTCCTCAATGCTGAATTTCTTTCTCGAAAGAAACACCCTTAACACGATTGCGGAGCTTTCACCCGGCGAGGAAGCCTCAGTAAGGGAACTTGCCGGAACAAGATACAGCAGCTGGGAATGGAATTACGCATACGGACCAGAATACCAGCTGAATAAATCATTTGAAGCCTTTGGAAAAACACACCATTGTTCTGTCTCAGTGAGTGATGGGATAATAAGTGAATGTATCATTGAAGGTTCCGCGGCAATGTCGGCAATTGCCGGCAGGCTGACCGGATGCAGGCATATGCCGGATGATCTGGACAGGATTCTCGCTGACGAAAATGAAGTGATGAGAACCCTGGTAAAGGATGTATTATTCTAAGGGGAGAATTACTTACTTTTGCTGCATGGATATTTTAAGATCTATCATCGTATGGCTCGTCGGAGCCGGTATTATTGTCATACTCTTTCCCCTCTCTTTTTTAGTCTGGCTTTTTGCGCTTCCTTTTGACAGGAAAAGAAAAGCAATACATTTTATGCTGATCATTCATGCCATGGTACTCTCTTACGCCATTCCTGTCTGGAAGATTACCATCGAGGGCAGGAAGAAAGCAGTAAAGGGGACCACCTATGTCATAATATCGAATCATCAGTCGATACTTGACATTCTCCTGGTTAATTGTCTCCGCTACCGGTTCAAATGGATATCAAAGATTGAAAATACCAGAGTTCCTTTCGTTGGATGGTACCTTTGGATGGCTGATTATATTGTTGTCAACCGTGGCGATAAGGAGAGCAAGGAGAAAATGCTGGAAGAATCGTACAGGTGTCTTAGCGGAGGAACATCAATCATGCTTTTTCCTGAAGGAACACGGTCAGCTGACAACCAGATCGGATTCTTTAAAAGAGGTGCATTCCAGCTGGCTCTGAAAGCTAATGTTCCTGTCCTGCCTGTGCTGATCGAAGGGACCGGAGGCGTGCTTCCGAAACACGGACTTATCTTCGGAGGTTTTCATAACATAACGATCCGTGTTCTCGACCCGGTATCGCCTGAAGAATTCGGTACCACCGATCATGATCAGCTTGCATTAAGATTTCAGAATATGATGACCGACGCCATGAGGGAGCTCAGAGCAGAAAAAAACAGGTAATGTCGCAATCACCGGAATACAGGCGCATTCTTCACAGGATGGGGTATTACAACTACCAGCATGGCCTTATTCACCGCCACCTTAATCAGAACAGCGGTTGGGACGATCATCTGAAGCGGTGCAGGGAATTTATTCTTAAGGCAGCCGACATTGTCAAGCCTGAGAAAATCAGTGTCCTCGGCAGCGGCTGGCTTATGGAGCTCCCGCTGGCAGAACTGTCTGAACGAACACAACAGATAACTCTGTACGATATAGTACATCCGCCTGAGGTAATTGAGCAGACGGCACAAATCGGAAATGTAAAACTTCTGGAGAGCGACCTGTCGGGAGGACTCATTGCTGAAGTATGGAGCAAAGCCGGCGGTATGAGGTTCTTTAACAGGCTTAAATCGCTGGAAGATATCAATATCCCGGAGTTTATACCCGCTGATGATCCCGGGATGATCATCTCACTGAATTTGCTCACACAGCTCGAAATACTTCCCGAAAAACTGCTCAGGAAAAAAATCTCTGCATGTAATGATAAGTTCATGACATTCAGGAAGAGGGTGCAGGAGAACCATATCGCCTTCCTGAAAAAGCATACTGCAGTGATAATATCCGATGTTGCTGAGATTCTTATTGATGCTGATGGAACGAGCCATGAGAACCAGACCCTGCTTACGTCACTTCCTGAGGGGAGGATCAATGAAAGCTGGATATGGGATTTTGACCTGGCACATGCCGACTATATACAGAGGAAATCACAGTTCAGGGTAGCCGCTGCACTCATTTAAAATCCCTTTTATCAACATTTTACTGACAGGGTAACCGTCAATCAATCAGAAAAATATTCGGGGAAATCACTTTTTGTCATTTTTTGATTGATTAGAAATCCGTCAAATTGTTGAAAAATTGACCGGTTGCGAGCATTGTAAATCCTTATATTTGCGCAAAAATTTTCTCAAAATGACGGTTGTCGGATATTCGGAGGAGCATATAAAGACCCTTGAGTGGAGAGAGCATATCCGCCTGCGTCCCGGGATGTATATCGGAAAGCTTGGCGACGGCTCATCGCAGGATGACGGAGTTTATGTACTGCTGAAAGAGGTCATGGATAATGCGATCGATGAGCACATGATGGGCTTCGGCAAGAAGATAGAAGTATCAATTACCGGCAGGGAGGTCCGGGTGCGAGACTATGGCCGTGGGATACCCCTGGGCAAGCTCCATGATGCAGTATCTAAAATGAATACCGGAGCCAAGTACGACTCCAAGGCTTTCAAGAAATCGGTCGGCCTCAACGGCGTTGGCGTTAAAGCTGTCAATGCCCTCTCGTCGCGATTCCTGATAAAATCGTTCCGCGACGGCCAGGTAAAAGCAGCCGAATTTGAACATGGACTCACAATAAAGGATTTCCCACTGAAGTCAACAAGCGAGGAAAACGGCACAGAAGTAATTTTTCAACCCGACGAGGAGATGTTCGGAAACTACTTCTTCATTTCCGAATACGTAGACTCCATGCTGAAAAACTACGTATACCTCAACTCGGGGCTGGTCATCAACTTTAATGGAAATAAGTTCTTTTCAAGGAACGGCCTTGCCGACCTCCTCAATGAGAACATGAGCAAAGAGGGTCTTTACCCGCTGATCCATCTTCGTGGCGACGATATCGAAATAGCATTTACCCACGGAACACAATACGGTGAAGATTATTACAGCTTCGTGAACGGCCAGAATACCACACAGGGAGGAACACACCTGGCTGCATTCAAGGAGGGACTGATAAGAACAATCAAGGATTTTTATAAGAAAGACTTTGATTCAGCCGATATAAAAACTTCGATTACAGCGGCTATCAGCATAAAGGTCGAGGAACCCATCTTTGAGTCACAGACAAAAACAAAACTGGGCTCAAAAGATATGGGGCCGGAAGGGCCTTCCGTAAGAAATTTCATCGTCGAGTTCCTTAAGAAAGCCCTCGATGATTTCCTGCACAAGAACCCGGAAACAGCAAGAATACTCCTTCAGAAAATCCAGGACTCGGAGAAAGAACGAAAAGCCATTTCGTCGATCCAGAAACTGGCCCGGGAACGTGCAAAAAAGGTGAACCTTCATAATAAGAAGCTCAGAGACTGCAGGATACATTACAACACCAGCGACGACAGGAAACTCGATTCTACTCTATTTATAACCGAGGGCGATTCGGCAAGCGGATCAATCACAAAATCGCGCGACGTTGAGACACAGGCTGTCTTCAGCCTTCGCGGCAAACCGCTCAATACATACGGGCTGACAAAGAAAATCGTTTATGAAAACGAAGAGTTCAACCTTCTCCAGGCAGCCCTCAATATCGAGGAAGATATTGAAAACCTCCGTTATAATAATGTAATCATTGCAACAGATGCCGACGTCGATGGAATGCATATAAGACTCCTCCTTCTGACTTTCTTCCTCCAGTTCTTCCCCGATCTTGTAAGAAAGGGACATGTTTATATCCTTCAGACTCCTCTTTTCAGGGTGAGAAACAAAAAAGAAACGAGGTATTGCTATACACCCGATGAGCAGCAGAAAGCCATTAAGGCCCTTGGTCCTAACCCTGAGATTACCAGGTTCAAGGGACTGGGAGAAATATCACCCGACGAGTTCGTCCATTTTATTGGAAAAGATATGAGGCTTGAACCCGTGAGAATGAAGAAACAGGATACGGTGAACGGATATCTTGAATTTTATATGGGGAAGAATACCCCTGAACGCCAGGATTTTATTATTGATAACCTGCGGATAGAAGTCGATACGGTTGAAGAAGAAGTGTAATTTTTAGAACAGCAGTGCGGTATGATACTTGTTGAAGATTATGAACCCGAATCAGGAAAAGGCGTTGATCCCGAAGGCCCTGTGGCCCTTCATACGGTGACAGCCCTCTCGGGAATGTACCAGGACTGGTTCCTTGATTATGCATCATATGTTATCCTTGAGCGTGCAGTCCCCGACCTGAACGACGGTTTGAAACCTGTACAGCGCAGACTGCTCCATTCAATGAAAAGAATGGACGACGGCCGCTTCAATAAGGTCGCAAATATCATAGGACATACAATGCAATTCCACCCTCATGGCGATGCATCGATAGGTGATGCACTTGTCCAGCTGGGCGAAAAAGAACTGCTCATCGATACACAGGGTAACTGGGGAAATATTCTTACAGGCGACAGCGCAGCAGCTCCCAGGTATATAGAGGCACGGCTGTCGAAATTTGCCCTCGATGTAATTTTCAACCCCAAAACGACCGACTGGAAACTTTCATACGACGGCAGGAACAAGGAACCTGTCACACTGCCTGTAAAGTTTCCCCTTCTCCTGGCCATGGGAGTGGAAGGGATTGCCGTCGGACTGGCATCGAAGATCCTTCCGCATAACTTCAATGAGCTCATCGATGCTACCATCGATTACCTTCAGGGAAAGGAATTCGCCATTTATCCCGATTTCCCGACTGGCGGACTGATCGATATTTCAAAATATAATGACGGCCAGCGTGGCGGTGTGATTAAGGTACGTGCCAAGATTGAGAAGGTCGATAAGAAAGAGCTGATAATTACAGAGATACCCTTCGGAAAGACAACATCGACACTTATCGAGTCGATAATTCGCGCAAATGAAAAAGGGAAGATCAAGATCAAAAAGATCGACGATAATACTGCTGCAAAAGTAGAGATCGTAATCCAGCTGATGCCTGGCATATCGCCCGATATGACCATCGATGCACTCTATGCATTTACCGACTGCGAATACTCCATCTCGCCGAATACATGTGTTATCAATGGTAGCAAGCCTTCATTCATGGGGGTGAGCGACATATTGAAACATTCAGCCGACAGGACTGTTCAGCTGCTTAAAACAGAACTGGAGATCAGGAAGAAAGAACTCCAGGAAGAGTGGCACATGTCGTCACTCGAAAAAATATTTATCGAAGAGAAGATATACCGCGATATTGAGAACTGCGAGACATGGGAAGCCGTCATCGCCGCAATAGATAAAGGGCTTAAGCCTTTCAGGAAGAAGCTGCTTCGCGACATAACACGCGACGACATCATCAGCCTTACAGAGATAAAGATCAAGAGGATCTCCAAATTTGATGCAAAAAAAGCCGATGAGTTTATAAAAGGTCTTGAGATCGAGCTCGATGAGGTAAAGAATCACCTTAAGAACATAATCCCCTATGCAATAAATTATTTCAAGCAGATCAAAAAGAAGTACGGCAAGGGAAGGGAAAGAAAAACAGAGATCAGGAGCTTCGACACCATCCAGGCTGCCAAGGTTGTGGCCAATAATGCAAAACTCTATGCCAATTTCAGGGAAGGATTCATCGGCACAGGGCTCAGGAAAGATGAATTTGTATGCGACTGCTCAGATATCGATGATATAATTGTTGTCCGTAAGGATGGTGCATATCTTATTACGAAGGTTTCCGACAAGGTCTTTGTCGGTACAGATATTATCCATGCAGCGGTCTTTATTAAAAACGATGAAAGGACTATCTACAATGTCGTTTACCAGGATGGCAAGGATGGCCCGCTGCTGGTAAAAAGATGTGCCCTGACAGGTCTGACACGCGATAAGGAGTACAATCTTACAAGGGGAACAGCAGGTTCGAAGATCGTTTATTTCAGCGCCAACCCGAACGGGGAAGCAGAGGTTATAAAGATATTTCATAAGCCCAAAGCAAGGCTCAAGAAGCTGGAGTTTGAGTTTGATTTCGGCCAGCTTAATATAAAGGGCAAATCGTCGATGGGTAACATACTTACGAAGAACCCTGTTCATAAAGTGGCGCTCAAGGAAAAAGGCCTTTCAACACTTGGAGGAAGGAAGATTTGGTTCGACGATGCGGTATTCCGCCTTAATGTCGACGGAAGAGGATTGTTCCTTGGAGAATTCAGCGCCGATGACAAGATACTGGTGATCACCAAGAACGGTTTCTTCAGGCATGCCACTTTTGACCTTACAAACCATTTCGAGGAGAATATACTTGTTATCGAAAAATTCAGGCCAGGGAAGGTATATTCTGCAATATACTGGGATGCCGAACAGAAGTTTTATTACCTGAAAAGGTTTACTATCGAGGAATCGGAGAAGCCACAGTGTTTTATAAACGAGGATCCTGAGTCGAAGCTCATAAGCCTTACTGAGGTTGAGTACCCGAGGTTTGAAATAAAATTCGGCGGCAAGCACAAAACCCGCGATAATGAGATCATCGAAGTGGCAGGATTCATAGGTGTGAAGAGCTTTAAGGCTAAAGGCAAAAGGCTTACCAGCTTCATGGTGGAAAATATCCAGGAGATAGAACCTGTAGTGAAATCTGAAAGCAAGCCTGCCGCCTCAGATAACGTCGACGAGGAGCCGCCGTCACAAGCCCATGACGACCCGGCCCAGATGAAACTGGAACTCTGATGACAGACAAAAAGATAGTCTATATCATCGGCTTCATGGGCAGCGGAAAATCTACCGCAGGAAAAAAAATAGCATCATTGCTCGGCTGCACATTCATCGATATAGACAGGAAAATTGAAGAAGCTGCCGGAAAATCAATACCTGAGATTTTTTCGCTTGACGGAGAGGAGCATTTCAGAAAAATGGAATCTGAGGTGCTGAAACGGATCGGGACCGGCGATCTCACTATCGTCTCAACCGGGGGAGGCACTCCGTGTCATGGCGATAATCTGGATTATATGCTTGCCACAGGAGTAACGGTTTATCTTAAAATGACACCGGAACAGCTGACTTATCGTCTGCTTGAATCAACTTCTTCGCGGCCATTAATAAAAAATATTTCCGATGAAGATCTTCCCGGATTTATCACCAGGGTTCTTTCAGTAAGGGAGCGTTGGTACAGCCAGGCAGATATAATTATAGAAGGTATAAATCTCGATATCAAGAAGTTAATAGAACTGATTAAAGAACAGATAGCTGTCTGATACTCATTCCCTGCACACTCAGGCTGCAATGCAAGACCAACAATTTTTGGTGTTTCATCAAAAAAAAAATGGCTGAGTGCCGTAAATAAGATTAAATGCTTAATTTTAGTACGCATTTAAAAAAACGGGGAAAAGGAATGAATGACAGACTTTTTCGTTTATTGGGTGTGGAGCCCGGAGAAGAATCAATGGTCTCTCTGCTGCTTACCCAGTCTGTATTTCTGGGAATTTTCTTTGGGGCATTTGACATCAGCGCCCACTCATTCTTCCTCTCAGTATTCGACGAAAAAATGATGGCCCGGGGATATGTTCTCTCCGGACTTGCAGGCATTATCCTTACGTCGTTTTATACATTCCTGCAGGCAAAAGCGCAGTTCAGAAATTTTGCCACAGCAAACCTGATCTTTGTTACTGCCTGTACACTGGTCCTATGGCTGTTCCTTCTGACTACTCCTGAGAAATGGGTTATCTGGCTGGTGTTTATCATGCTGGGTCCGCTGAATATCCTTGCAATGCTCGGCTTCTGGGGTACAGCAAGCAGGCTCTTTACACTCCGCCAGGGTAAAAGATTATTTGGCCTTGTCGATTCAGGCCTCGTAATCGGTGTGATCATAAGCTCTTATGCTATCCCTATCCTCCTGTCACTGAACTTCAAACCCCACAATATAATTCTTATCAGCGCCGGCGCTGTATTGACAGGTTCTGTAATACAGATAATCATCGGATCGCGTTTCAGCCTGGTTCATGGCGGTACTGGCGAAACTACCGAAGCGCCTAAGAAAAAAAGGTCGCTGTTTGAGGTCATCCGACACGACCGCTATATAAGGACCATGGCTCTCTTCATCGCACTTTCGGTCGTGACAGCATTCTTTGTTCAGTATTCTTTCATGGCTGTGACAAGAGAACAATATCCGGCCGAAGATGATATGGCACGTTTCCTTGGCCTCTTCACAGGGAGCATGATGATCTTTACTCTTCTTATCAAGCTCTTTGTCTTTTCTTATCTTATAAAAAATTATGGCTTACGCACCTGCCTGGCCATTTCTCCAGTACTGATAGCAGCATTTACCATAATAGCCGTGGTGATAGGTTTAGTAAAAGGTTATACACCTGCAGCAGGCCTTGGATTCCTGTTGTTCTTCATGCTACTTGCATTGAGCCGCCTCTTCTCCAAATCATTAAAGGATTCCATTGAATCACCTTCTTTTAAAGTCATATACCAGACTATCGGTGAAGATATCCGCTACGAAATCCAGTCCGGAATGGACGGAACCATCAATGAAATTGCAGCCCTCACATCTGGACTGGTGCTTGCAGGCATGGGAATGCTGAGTTTTGTAAGCCTTATTCATTTTTCGATCGTCCTCGTTTTTATTGCTGCCCTGTGGATATACCTTGCATTTAAGCTCTATTCAGGTTACAGGAATTCAATAAGGAAAGCCCTTGAAGCCGGCGAGGATGAAGAAAAGGACATTGTGATTGATCATGCTGCTGAAGAACATAAAAACCGGTTTTCAGTATCACTCGAAATAAAGAATGATTATTACAACCTTGTCGCGGGGAACCTGGGCAATCTTAAAAATAAAAACAGAGAATACCTGTCTGCTCTTATCGAGGAGGCTGATTTTTCAAAAGATATAAACCTGCTTCCGGCGCTGAAAAAGATTTTAAGCGATAATTCCGGCGACAAAGACCTTGCTTTGCGGGCAGGGAAATCTGTTGAAAGCCTTGAGCTGTTTTCATCGGGATATGATCCCAGGGATGAAAAGATCAACCCTGCAAGGCATCTGCTTGCCAGTACGAAGACACCCCAGACCACTCAGATACTCAGGCTTCTGAGAGATAATTCACCGGAATCGCGGCGGCTCGCACTGTTCATGATAGGTAAATTCAGGATGGCCGATATGCTTCCCGAAGTCGTTCAGTCGATAAATATTCCGATACTCGGCAATGATGCAGTTAATGTTCTTAGAAGCTTCGGTAAAGAGGCTGACGAAGAACTCCGGAGGTTCTATCTCTTATCGTCAGGGAACGTAAATACCTGCAGACTCATCATAAGACTCCTGGGTGAGAACTGTGACAACGAGAACAAGGCCTTCCTTTTCTCAAGACTGTGGTCGAATTCTAGGCTCATCAGGGAAACAACGCTTCGCAACCTTTCCGATTGTGGTTTTGTTCCGAAAGAAGATGAAAAGGACAAGCTCCACCAGATGATCTCCGATGTTGTTGCAGTGATGACCTGGAACCTCTCGGCAAAGATCGTCCTTAAGCGCAATGCCGACACTTTCCTGTCCGATGAGCTTGAGAAAGAGATCGAGAGATGGAACAGGTTCCTGTTCTCTCTTCTTTCAATAACTTATGATAAGAACTCGATTACCAGGATACGTGAGAATCTGCAGGGAGGAACTGTGGAAAGCGTCAACTATGCACTCGAGATGATCGACATGGTGATAGATGATTCGGTGAAACCAAAAATAATTCCTCTTCTTGATGTAATTCCCGACGAAGAAAAAGTTAAGCATCTCTTCCAGTTTTTCCCGGGGGAGATACCAGATTACGGTAAGCTCATCGAAGATATCCTTAACCGCGATTATAATCTTCTTGGTATCTGGATAAGGGCTTGTGTGCTGAGAACAATAAAAACAACTGATTCAAAATACCTTAAAGAATCAATAATCGCCCTTCTCTTCAGTCCTGAGCTTATTCTCCAGGAAGAGGCGGCCCGGCTGCTTTTACAAATAGGTGGGGATCTTTACCGGGAGGTCAGCCCGAGGATACCACCTGCTGCACATGAGAGGCTCAAAAGAATTGCAGCAGGCACTATGCCGGAAGGCGATCTTATATACAACAAGGTCATATTCCTGACCACATGCTTCTGTGATTCCTGCGAAGAAGATATGTTAAACCTGGCGGGCTCCCTGATTTATGCCGAAAAAGGATACTCAGGAATTAAAACACCCGAAGATGGTTTTATTATATGGAGCGCCGACAAACAAAGTGTAAGGCTGGTTGATAAAAACAATGTGCAGAAGATGGCAGGTGAAGATGCCCCGGGTAACGGATCCTTTTATTTACTTCCTCTTTCAGCTGTGGAAGAATACAATAACCATTTTCCTGATAAAGCAGTCAACATATTGAATTATATCGAGAACATTAGTCATTAAACTGAATCTATATGGCCAAGGGAAGGGTGACAACGATTTTTAAGCAGCTGGTATTCAATATTGTAATACCAACGCTGATGGCTCTGCTCGTCCTTGCCGCATACAACTTCTACAGAACACGACGCATACTTACCACACAGACCGAAGAAAAGAACAAGCTGCTGTCGAATGAGATCACAAAGATCCTGAAATTCCAGGATGCGTCATTCAAGCTTATCGATGAAGAAGTGGATAACAGGTTGAAGAATTTCAGCAATATTCTGGTAAATAAATATTTTGCCAATACCGACAATCTCGACAAGCTCAATCTGAGAGAGATAGCAAACGAAATCGGGATGGATCCCGTTAATGAGGATATATATATCATCCGGCGCGACGGGGTGGTGATCAATACAACCTTTGCCCAGGATTTCGGCAGCAACCTGTACACTTACGGTGAAAGGTTTCAGAATTATCTCCTCGATATTTTCAGGAACAAGGATTTTGTTACAGACCTTTTTGCCATTGAATCGAAGACCAAACGTCCTAAAAAATATACCTACCAGCCGACCTACGACAGGAAATATATTATTGAGCTGGGTGCATATTCAAAGAAGGCTGATGAGATAATCAACATTATTGAAGAGACAAAAAGCGAAATAAAAAATGAGTCGAAGGGAATCATCGACGTGGAACTGTTCCTGATGGCCGACCACCCGTTCAGCATGAACAAGGATGTTTTCGAGTGGCCTGCCCACGACGAGATACTCCTTGCCGCCTTCCAGAACAGGGATACAACAATCGTGGAACGTAACGAGGGAGGATGGTACCAGTTCCAGTATATCTATGTGGAACGGTCAGCCTCAAACCTGTACAAAGGCTCTGTGATCAGGATCATTTCGGATGTAACACAGCAGAAAGCCCTTTTCAGGCGCGAAGCCCTCTTTTTTATTGTCGTTTTCGGGATCACCCTAATAACTGTGGCATACCTTATTTACCGGAAGACCAGGGTGATCACTCTGCCGATAAAGAAACTGGTCGAGAATGTCGACAGGATAACAAACGGGAACCTGCGCGAACGTGCCGAGGTTACTGGCAATAACGAGGTTACCCGACTGTCGGAAAAGTTCAATATGATGATAGCCCAGCTGGAAAGCTATTACTATGAGCTTGAAGAAAAAGTAAAAGAACGTACCCTGAGAATTGAAAAACAAAAAGAAGAGATCGAGGATCAGAAGAAGCATATCATGGACAGCATCCATTATGCACGCAGGATACAGAATGCTATCCTGCCCTCCTTTAATCTGATCGGTGAACATCTTCAGAATTACTTTATACTTTATCTCCCCAAGGATATCGTCAGTGGCGATTTTTACTGGGTCCACGAAGCCGAAGGACTCTTTATGATCGCGGCAGTCGACTGCACAGGTCATGGTGTACCCGGAGCATTCATGTCAATTGTCGGTTTCAACCAGCTGAACCATGTTGTAAACGTCAGAAAAGCCAGGTCGGCAAGTGTCATTCTCGACGAGCTGAACAAGGGAGTCATTACAACCCTTAATGAAAATAAGAGCTCGGGATCGATTAAAGACGGGATGGATATGGCGCTCTGCATACTTGACATGAGTACACGTCAGGCTGAATTTGCCGGAGCCAACAATCCGCTTTACCTGGTCAGGGAGAAGAAGCTTAACAAATATAAAGGCGACAGGTTCCCTATTGGCGCATTTGAAGGATCAGAACCACAGCTGTTCAAAAACAATAAGATCATTCTGTCGGATGGCGATTGTATCTACCTGTTCTCCGACGGATATGCCGATCAGTTTGGAGGTCCTGAAAACAAGAAATTCATGTATAAGCATTTTGAGGATCTGCTGGTTGAAGTGAGCGACAAGCCGATGGAAGAACAGAAAGATATCCTTCTGGAAAGGCTTAACAGCTGGAAAGGCAGGAACGAGCAGGTTGATGATATTCTTGTTATAGGAATCAGAGTTTAATGAGTAACGATATACTTTTCGGTTATGGGATCAATAAGTGAGGCCCTGAAATTCAATCCCTTTCCCGGGCTGAGGCCCTTTGCTCCCGAAGAGAGCGACCTCTTCTTCGGACGTGAGAATGAGAGCAGGGAGGTGCTGGATAAGCTTCTCAGAAATCGCTTTATTACTGTTATAGGGGCTTCAGGGACCGGTAAATCATCCCTGATCTATTGCGGGGTGCTACCACAGATAAGAGATTATGAGAAGAGTGATTCCTCGTTCTGGAGGATAATAATGTTCAGGCCGGGGAATGATCCATTCGGAAATCTGGGCGTATCAATATCGGAACATCTTGTCGAGACCGGTTTGCAGAAAGTGGCTCCCGAAAGCATCGTCCTCGATATGCACCTTTCGCCCGATGGTATTACCAATACGATAAGCAAGTACCTGATCACAAAAAATGAAAAGGTGCTCCTTGTAATCGACCAGTTTGAAGAATTGTTCAGATACAGCACCCTCAGCGCCGGAGGCGATAAAGGCGCACAGGCCGCAGGATTTGTAGGGAAGATAGTTAACGCTGTAAACCAGACCTCTTCAAATATTTATACAATAATTACCATGCGCTCCGACTTTATCGGGGAATGCGCACATTACCAGGGACTCACCCAACTGATTAATAATAGCAATTACCTGGTCCCTCATATGAACCGTGATAATTACCGGCAGGTTATCGAAGGCCCGGTTAAGTATGCAGGAGCTACCATCGACAAAAACCTCGTTGAGACCATCCTCGGCGATATCGGCGACCGTACCGACCAGCTCCCTGTTCTGCAACATGCCCTGATGAGAACATGGACGTACTGGCAGGAACTCGACGACCCGGGACGGGCGCTGAGCCATACCGACTATGACTCTGTTGGGACGATGAGCGATGCCATGTCGCGTCATGCCAACGAGGCTTATGAGGAATTGACGCCGCGGGGCAAGGAAATATGTGAGAAACTGTTCAAGACGATCACCGAAAAGGGTGCCGACAATAAAGGAATACGTCACCCCTCGAGTGTGACTGTATTAAAATCAGTAATTCAGTGCACTTCCGAAGAGCTGTTCGATGTCGTTGAAAGATTCCGTATCCCCTCGCGCTCATTTCTTACGCCCAGGCAGGATATACAACTCAACGAAGATTCCATTATAGACCTTTCTCATGAGAGCCTGATGAGGCTCTGGGACAGGCTTAAGGACTGGGTCGATAATGAGGCAGCCTCGGTTCAGATGTACCTTCGTCTGTCGGAAGCTTCGGCAATGTACCAGCAGGGGAAAGCCAGCCTGCTCAGGCCTCCTGATCTCCAGCTATCCATAAACTGGCGCGACCAGCAGAAACCAACACTTACATGGGCACAGAGATATGATCCTGCTTTTGAGCGAGCTATGGTTTACCTTCATACCAGCGAGAAAGCATATCTCGATGAGGAGGAGGCAAAGATCAGGCTTCAGAAACGCCAGATACGGCGGACAAGGATCGTTGCGATGATCCTTGGAGGGGCTGCAATAATTTCAGGCGGATTCATGCTTTTTGCCTTCGTACAGAAGATAGCCGCCGACAAGGCAACCGTACAGGCTGAGATAAATGCTAATGAGGCTAAGCGCCAGGAACAATTTGCCCAGATACAAAAAGATTCAGCATTGATAGCCAGGGCTTTAGCAGACTCCAGCGCTATAGCAGCACGAAAAAGCGAGGCTGAAGCCCTGATTCAGAAAGATAATGCCCAAAACCAGCAGACACTTGCAGAGAGGAATGCCGCCCTGGCAAAAGCAGCTGAGAAATCGGCCCTCGAACAGGCCGATTCGGCCAGGAGAGCAAGGGAGAGAGCCCTCCTGAGCGCAGAACAGGAACGGCTTGCAAAAAACGATGCACTCCGCAGGAGAATGCTTTCAATAGGAAAATCGATTGCGGTAAAATCGCTGCAGGTCGATACAGTGCAGAAGGACCTCAAGACATTACTTGCATACCAGGCATACCTTTTCAATAAGAAAAACGACGGACTGCCCAATGATGCAGATATTTACAACGGATTGTATGATGTAGCCCGGCAATATGGGAACGTGAATTATAAGACATTCACTCATAATGGGGTACGTAGCATTGCGTTTGTCCCGGGGAAGCGTGAATTTTATACTTCTGGTTATGATAATAAAGTGCTGAAGTGGACACTCGACGGGAAAGAACAGACTTACCAGGTAATTTATTCAGGAACCGATATAATTGAAGTACTGGCAGTCAGTCCTGATGCTTCCTGGCTTGCCTGCGGAAGCAATAATTCTTCCATACGTATGATACCGCTGAAGGGAAGTAGTGTACAATATACACTTTCAGAGCATGCAGGTGTAGTAAAGTCTCTGATCTTTTCATTTGACGGGAAATATCTTTACTCGGCCGCTCTCGACGGCAAGGTCATGAAATGGGATCTTGCCACCCGAACCAGTACTGATATTGCTGCAGGAGGGAATAAAATCGTATCAATTGACATTTCTTCAAACGGAAAATATCTTGCCGGTATCAGTGAGAAAGGGAATGTTATCCTCTGGGATCCTGAATCGGTATCAGATAATTTCAGGCTTCCCACCGATCTGAAAGAGATTACAACTTTACAGTTCAGGCCCAATGCCAATACACTGGCCATCGGTGACCAGAACGGGAATGTCGAGTTGTGGGATATTGAGAAACGGGTAAGAATATCAAACGTCAAGGCACATAACGCACAGATAACGGATATCCAGTTTAACCCGGTACTGGATCAGATGGCAACTGCAAGCCAGGACAAATCACTTAAGATTTATAATAACATAAATGATCTTACAGAGCCGCCGGTGACATTCACCGACGATAAGGCATTCGTTCTGATGATCCAGTTCAGTTCCGACGGACAGCTGATTGTGTCAGGTACATGGGCACAGGAGAAGAATATTGTCAGCAGGCCGACACATGTCGATTACCTGGCAAAAGACATCTGTACCCTTGTCTCCAGGAATCTTGACCAGGAGGAATGGAATACCTATGTAGGGAAGGATATACCACTGGAAAAGACCTGCACCGAAAAAGACTATAATATAAAGGTAAATGTTGTCAGATAAAGGAATCGATACGATGAATTCATCATTTCCGTTAAAGGTTATCCTGCTCCAGGCGTTTCTCCTTTTTGCCACACCTGCGGCCCTTCTTTGTCAGGAGACCACCAGTTGTGCCAGGAAGCTCGAAGAGGCACAATCATTATACGACAGGGGCCAGGTTGAAAAGATCCCTGATGCACTTCGTGAATGCATGCGTTCGGGATTCAAGCGTGAAGAGCAGCTTGCAGCTTATAAGCTCCTCATTCAGGCTTACCTTCTCGATGATAAGATACGTGAGGCTGATTCAACAATGCTGCAGTTCCTGAAAACAAATCCTGAATACCAGCTGAGCCCGACAGACCATGCAAGCTTTGTTTACCTTTATAATAACTTCAACGTAAAACCGGTGCTGCAGCTTGTACTGCATGCAGGAACCAACCTCCCTTTTGTGACATTCGTTGATCATGAATCTGTTTCGGGAACACCGACGCCTAAGGAATATAAGAATAAACTGAACCTGTTTATTTCGCTCGAAGCAAAATATATGGTTAATCCCGTGCTGGAAGTCAATATCGAACCAGGATACTCCAGCTTCTCTTTATCGAGTTCAGAACTGCTCTTCGATTTCGCAGTCGCCGATTACAGTGAAGTTCATAGCAGGCTTGAGATACCTGTTACAGTCACCTATAAGATCGCATCGTTTGGCAAACTTACTGCATACGCACGCGCAGGCGCAGGACCCGCATTCAACCTTCAGACAACCGCCAAGAAAGTCTCTTTTGACGAGATAGGGGTTAAGAACTTTACTACGCAAACCATTTTCAATGTCGACAGGCAGGATTCGAGGATTAAGATGGATCTTTTCGGCCAGGCCGGTATTGGCGTGAAGTATAAAATTCCGAGAGGGTATGTCAATTTTGAAGTCAGGGGGAATTTTGGACTTTACAATCAGGTGATCAGGGAAGGAGAATCAGCTGGAATCCTGGAAAGCTACGGCTACAAGGATGATAAATATAATTTAAATGACATGTGTATCAGCCTGGGCTACACACAGATATTTTATAAACCTACAAAAAGAAAGTAACAGGAGATGAAAGGAAGAATTTTGGCTGCATTGGTCCTTGTTCTGTTAGCTTCATGTGAAAAAGGAGTTACCGATGAAGATACCATTCTGAAATATTTCAGCGAAGCTTATGAAGATTCTGGTTTTGGCATTGCTGCTGCTGAAGATGGTTATTACCTGTGCGGACAGCTGACCGACAGTATTGACGGCAGGAATCCGTTGAAAAAAGCAGGTATAATCAGAACCGGTAACGACGGAAACCTGGTTGGTCAGATGATGACTTTCGGCACTACCGAAGGCTCGGCGGCAAAGATCAAAGTGCTTAATGACGGTTCGGTAATTTCAACAGGCTACGTCATCGGTGCCAACTCACAAAAAGATATAATTGTCATTCACCTTAATGCCGATCTTTCACTGATAAGGACAAAAATATTTCCGGCAGCGGGAAATCAGTACGGTATCGATATAATAGAAACAACAGAAGGTTTTATTGTGCTGGCAACCACTGATGTAAAAAGGGAACCTGCCACAGAAGTCACCGGTAATGCAGCGGGGAAAAAGGATATACTTCTTCTGCGGCTGAACGAACAACTCGATATACTGGCAGAGATCCCTGCTGTGGGTTTTATCGGTAACGATGAGGGTGTAGCTGTAAAACCGGGAATGAACGGCGGCTATATCATTGTGGGCACAACTGACAGATCCGACAGACCTTCTTCAGAACAGGCAGGAACAAACATTATGATTGTCAGGCTTAATTCCGACGGGTTTACTGTGGAACCAAAGATTATAGGAGGAGTTAAAAATGAAACTGCCTCCGATTTCGAAGTATTGAATGACGGATATATGATCGCCGGAACTATAGGCACAGGAATAGCCGACCAGCAGGGGTATCTGTGGAAAATGACTGCTGATCTCGACGCAGAACCCGAGTATCAACATATCCTCGACATAGAACCATCGAATACGATAAAAACGCCATATACCATTAAGGCTATGTGCAGGTATAAGTCGAACTCATTTCTTCTTGCCGGACAATTTGGAACAGGCCTTTCTGCCAGGATGCTCATTTTTTCTATTGATGCTTCAGGAACACCGGTTGAGAACAGGAAGAAGATCACAGGCGGAACAGGCATTCAGTCAGCAAATGATGTCGTTTCCGACAGAGCAGATAATATTATCGTGGCCGGAAGCAACAGCTATGAGAATAACTCAATGATCTGCTTCCTGAAATTCAGATTTTAATACATCAGTAAGGGTATATTGAAATGAAAAGAAATTTGTCAATATTGGTTTTGTTCCTGACCTTGTTTGCAGGAAAAGTCCTGGGACAGCAACCTCAGGGCAGCCTTAATGCAAACGGCCCATTTTGCGAATCGGGAGCAGGACTGTTAACGTGGACTGCAACGACAGGAACGGGGCCCTATACGATTGTTTACAAAGAGAATTCAGGCTCCGACCGTTCAGTATCCGGAATTGTCAGCGGTACCCCATTTGCTCCTTTCACCCCGACAGTTACATCCACAACAGTTTACGACCTTGTTTCAGTCACTGATGAGTCTAACTCAATTACGCGTTATAATGGGTTTACTAAAGGCACTGCAACCATAACAATAAACCCGTTGCCACAGGGAACCTTAACGGCAAACGGACCATTCTGTGCCACAGGATCGGGGATGCTTACCTGGACATCCTCAGCAGGAACAGGTCCCTATACTATTACATATACTGAAAACGGAGGTCCTGACCGTTCTGCCACGGGAGTTGTGAGCGGAACTCCTTTTGCAACATATACATCGACAGTTACAACAACAACAAATTATGTAATCGTATCGGTCACCGACGAGACTACGACCTGCTCGCGAAGCACCAGCTTTGATGACGGAACGGCAACCATAACAGTAAACCAGTTGCCCCAGGGAACCTTAACTGCAAACGGACCATTCTGCGTATCAGGATCAGGGCTGTTGACCTGGACATCCTCTGCAGGGACAGGTCCCTATACTATTTTATATACCGAAAACGGAGGGCCTACCCGTTCCGCCACGGGAGTTGTGAGCGGAACACCTTTTGCTGCATATACACCGACTGTTACAACTACAACAAATTATGTAATCGTATCGGTCACCGACGAGACGACGACCTGCTCGCGAAGCACCAGC
>Ga0116171_10000714_pt1 | contig 34852 bp, 28 predicted proteins | sample AD_JPNHW2_MetaG_FD_89798 | JGI IMG/M metagenome (GOLD analysis project Ga0116171, IMG submission 89798) | Active sludge microbial communities of municipal wastewater-treating anaerobic digesters from Japan - AD_JPNHW2_MetaG | ecosystem: Engineered > Bioreactor > Anaerobic > Digestate | place... | reverse complement strand
GGAAGGAGCGGAGATGATATATTTTTCATTGAAAACCCTTTGGGTGATTTAGTTGCGGTCGGGATACCATTACTAAAACACATTCCAGAGGGTTTTTCAATACCCCATATCTATTTCAGGGAATTTGTCTTAAAACTTATCGGGTAATGCGAAAAAAAACTGCCGATATAAGCCGTAAAACTCTTTCAGGGTGGGTTGCGCGGGGTGTGGGCTGATTGCTCTTCAGGGGGTCGGGTTGCTTCTGGTCTGGCTCTGGTGTTCGGGTGAATTGATCTCGTCTTCAAAGGCCCTGAGTATGGTGCTCGACAAATACTCAATGAATTCAGTACTCAGGGAAAAAACCTGCTCGCGCCAGGTTCCATCGGGCATCTTGCGACTTGGCATGCCGACGAAATAGCCCCTGACTGAAGCAAAAATCTGAAAATCACGAATCACCAGGGTTTCGTCGATGGTAACGCCGGCAAAGGCCACCAGTTTGGTTTTTGGCGCTTTGATCAGCTGAATGCGCACTTCGGTAATTTTCATTGGTGTTTATACGCGTTAATTGTTGAAACCCGCCTTCGTGGGCAAAGACTTCGTGGGAGTGAGGAATGCAGATAGACGAGACCTCTACTCATTATTGACAAACGACCAGACTTTTGATCGGCATTGAGACAAGTTGGAAAAGTCTTCGTATTATCGGCTGGAACCGGGCATTCAGAACTTGAGAATGAATTCGGTCCAGACTTTGGTGTCGTTGTTCGAGCGTGGTTCAGTTATTTCAGGCCTGACCTCGTTGTTGTAGCCGGCCTTTATCTGAATGTCTGAGTTCGCGTCGACGATACCTTCGACCTGAAGCTTTTCTTCGGATTCAAAGGTATCGATCATTGAGCGTTTAAAAGAGACCTTGCCTTTAATCGTTGGCTTGAAACTGTAGATTGCTTCAAGGTAATAACGTGATGCAAGCGCTGAATTTCTGTCGTAGGTGTTGGTTTCATCAGTGCCAGGCGTGCTGCTGATCGTTGAGGCACGCAGACTGGTTGCCAGTCTTGAGGTTTCGGGGTAAACAGGGCGAAGTTGTGGGGTCTGGCGCTGTTCGTATTCACCGTAAACCTGAAGTCTGCGATTGCCGCCGGTAATTGCCAACCCGGAAGCGTCAGAATCGTTCAGGCCAATGGCGTTATCTTCGTATGAATTATTGAGGGTAATGACGGGTGAGAGGCGCTTTGAGTTGCCGCGCAGGCTTCTGAGGCGCAGACTGCTGCTATTTGAAAACGCGGCGCTGTCGTTGCCTTCTTCGGCAGGGTTGTTGTCGGGCATAAAACGGCTCTGACCCTGAGGCTGGTTGAGAATGAAGTTTTGTGCGTCTTCTGAAAACATCTGACTGCCGAGTGACAGCTTATATTCACCGTTCTTCGGGATGGTTGAGTGCTTCAGTTCGCGGGCACGCTTAATGTGCATATCTATGCCTGCTGGAGTCTGTGCCACGACTTCACTGGCAAGCATTACCGCTGCCAGTGCTATCAGACAAACCAGATATCGCAGTTTTTCAGACACATGCACTCCCATAAAATAACAACCATAACTCCATAGTATATCAAATTTCTGCTTTCAGGCAACTGATTTTGTTGCGTTCCTGTTAATGTTCCAGTCGAGGTGGGAATATTTCTCGATTGTCAGGCGTTCTGCAAGTGAATTTTCAGCAGCGTCGGGCTGTTCACAGGCAAGGGTGCAGTTGAAACAGGCGGCGTAGACCCGGGCAACAGCCATGGGCAGGCCGGTAACCTTCTCTGGTGTTAAAAAATCGCTCAAAGAAGACATTTCTACATTGCCAGCCTCGCGAAAATCTGCATTAAAGAGTTCGGCGGGCGGGCGGATATTAGTGATCGGCATGGAACCATGAATGATCAGGCATTCATCGCGAAAAACCCCGGCGGCGCCGATCAGCTTATGGTTGCCCGCAAAAATAGAATGGCCGGCGGCCGCGGCGTAGCAGTGCAGATGGTTGCTGTTGCCTGCTGATATTTCACGGGCCGAAGAAAAACGGGCCGGCACGCCCTGCGCAACGAGTGCTGTCACCATCGGTTCGATGGCGAACTTGAACATTTCAAGAAAAGTGGCGTTGTTTCCGGTTGTCGCCCTTATAAACTCAGCGGTCAGCCCGAGAGAAAATGTGTGTTCGTCGGCATGAAAAACCATTTTGCCGCCCGACATGCGCCGCACGATTCCAAGGCCTGAGCTGGCCACGGTGGCTGTATCGATCAGCTTTTCGATTCGCTGATTGTAACCGAACGACAGGGCCGCCGGTTGCCACCGGTAGAAGCGCAGGTAGCCGCCCTGCCGGTGTCGGGCGAGTTGCAGGGCTAAGGCTTCGTCGAGGGCCATGTTGGCGGCAGCGTTCATGGCGCCAGAGTCGATAAAGCGCAGGCTCATGTTGCCGGGTGTACTGTTCATGCTGCGATTATACATATTTTTGTTAAAAATCGTTAAGGAAACTTCAACTGTTGACGAAAGGGTTCATGGATTTGTTTGCCTCCTTATTTTTTGGGCCGGGAAAAACCCCGGTCTTTTTTTTGCCCGGAATTTATTGGCAACTGCAGAATTAAAGCGAATTTTTTAGATTACACCAGTGTGTATCCGTGGCAGAAAATTTGAATAGGCCGAAAGACAGGTTCAAGTTTATTTATGCAGGATTCAATAACAGGGTCAGCTGAATTGTCGATTGTCAAAGTTGCAGATTTTCGGTTATAACAGGAAATAAGTTCGCAACGGAGAAAGATCAACTGATGAAATTGAAAGCACATGACCTTGAAAAAGTGTTACACGATTTTCTGACTTTGAAAAAGATACGGCGGACCGGCTGGCAATTGCGCGGCATCAGGAATGGTGAGTCGATCGCTGATCATTGTTATGGGGTAACCCTGCTGACCTGGATGCTTGCCGGTTCTCTCAGTGTTACAATTAATCGCGACAAAGCTGTGTCGATTGCCATTGTTCATGAACTTGGCGAGTGCCGGGTTGGCGACATTCCCTACACAGCCCTTAAGTATTTTCCTGACAAGAGCAAGATTGAATACGAAGCCATTGAAGATGTTCTTGGGCCGCTCGGCGCCAAAGCAACCAGCGAAACCCTTGAACTGTTCAAAGAATTTGAAGATGGTTCTTCGGTTGAGGCAAGGTTTGTCAAGGCGATCGACAAGCTCGATATGTTGATTACGGCCGCTGAATATGAAAAAACCGGTTTTGCCGGGCTTTCAGATTTCTGGCATAACAATTCGACTTTCAAGCCTATCGAAGAGTTTCCAGAGCTGGCCAATTATGCCGAACATCTGCGCAGCAACCGTGACCGTCGCCTTGCAGGCCGGCATGATTAGAATTCAAGGGCTGACCCGCAGGTTTAACGGGTTTACGGCTGTCGATAATCTGAATCTTGAAATTCAGCCAGGTGCCATGTACGGGTTTCTTGGCCCGAATGGCGCCGGAAAAACGACCACCCTGCGCATGCTTATGGGTTTGTTGCAGCCGACTGCCGGTTCAGTTGAGATTGATGGCATCATGGTTGCTGATGATCCGGTGGCGGTGCGGGCCAGGGTTGGCTATCTGCCTGACGAAATCTTTCTTTATGACTATCTGACCGGCCACCAGTTTCTTGAGTTTGTTGCCGATGTGCACAACCTCCCGGAAACCGGCAAAACGGCCCGCATCAGGGAGTTGCTTGAGGTTTTCGGCTTGACCGATGCGGCCAACGATTTTACGGCCAACTACAGTTTCGGCATGAAAAAAAAGATTGCCCTGGCTGGCATTGTTATTCATTCACCGTCGCTGCTGATTCTCGATGAACCTTTCAATGGCCTTGACCCGCAATCGACCCGAGATTTCAGGGCCCTGCTTGAACGCATGGTCAAGAGCGGCACCACGGTAATCTTTTCGAGCCATGTTCTCGAAGTAGTCGAAAAGCTTGTTACACATGTTGGCATAATCTATAAGGGTAAAATGCGACTCTCAGACACGATTGCCAGAGTTACGGCAGCGCATGGCAGTCTAGAGAAGGCTTTTTTCACGCTGACGGATTCGGCGGCAGCATAACCGGCTTTTTTTTGCGCATGCGCACCCGGGTGGCCTGTGCAAAAGACTCATCAGAAAGACCGGTAATTGATTTTGTCTCTACGAGAACTTCCAGGTCAGGTTTGAGGTTCTCGAGAGTTTCTTCAGTCAGTGCCGAAAAGGCAAAAAAGATCTGGTGGCCGTCGTGCGCCCTGATCATGCCCATCTTCTTTTCGATGTCGTATTTCTCGATGCGGCCTGGTATAGCGTCTGACGCGTCAGAGTCGCCGATTTTCTCGACCTGAACAGCGATCGGGCTGACTGAATCTTTTACTACCCCGAAGCGAACCGCATCGCCTTTTTTAAGGCCCGGTTCATGCTCAGGCTTGATGGCCGAAAAATGAAGAAGGACTTCCGGGTATTCGGGGCAGCTTAACACTCCCATGCCGGTTTCTGAGTTATACCACTTGACTGTGCCTTCTACAAAGGCGTCAGGAGCGGGGTCAAAGACAATCTCTTCAACTGTGCGGCCGATCTCGCCGCGAATTGTTTCGATCTGGGCGATTAACTGCAAGACTTCAGGCTGGTCTGGCGAACTTTTCAGACTGTCGCGCAGCGTCTGAACCGCCAGGCCAAGCAGGCGGCGTTTAAAATAAACCAGACCGAGAAACAGCAGGGCCGCCGCGTCGCCGGGTGCGATGCGCAGGGCTTCAAGCAGGTGGGTTTCGGCTTCTTCGACCATTTCGAGTTCGTAGAGAACAGCGCCGGTTTCGCGATGATAGGCGGCCTGGTATGGAAACCGCTTCAGCAACTGGCGATAAAGATCGAGAGATTCATCGAAAAATTTCATGCGACAGTAGATGTCGGCAAGTTGTTCCATGGCTTCGACGTTTCGCGGGTCGATCTGAAGAATTTCTTTGAAGGCTTCGGCAGATTCGAGATAGTGAGTGTCTGAACTGTCTTCATCGTGCTTCAGGCGAAACAGATCACCAAGATAACGATGAAAAAAAGCCACGCGCTGCCCGGTGCTCAACCCCTGACGGTAACTACGTACCGCGTTGTCAAAGTCGCCGGCCAGACGGTAGACGAGGCCGATAGTTTCGTAATAATCTGGTTCGCCGGGGTTCTTGCCGATGCACCAGTTAAGTTTATCGGCGGCCTGCTGCAGATCATTTTTGGAAAGGCTATCTACCGCCTCTTCATACTTCTCATTTATTTCTTCAAGAAAATCGGCTAGTTTTGCATCGTAGGCATCACGCTTTTCTTCGTCGGCAAGCATGTCGAAGGCGTCTTTCAGTTCGCGAAGCTTCGGAATATTGGCCAACGGCGAGTCTGACGAAAAAAGCTCGGCATGTTTCTTTTTGTAGGCGTTGGCAATTTCTTCGAAAGACGAAAAGTTCGGCACTCCGAACAGCTGATAATAGTTTTGCATGCTGAGCCTTTAATTAATGAATAAAAGTTTTACTGCGGAATTCTAACCTTTTACCACTGTTTTTGGCAAGAGCATGCCTTTGCCCGGTGGTGTTACCAACTTTGGTTAAAGTTATTGATAATTGACTACCCAATAGGGTAGAGTGTGAGGTCAAACCTATGTCATTGTCATTCAAAACCATCGATAAATACGTTCTTAAAGAACTGCTTGAGCCATTTCTGTTCGGCATGGCTTTTTTTGTTGCCATCTGGCTGATCGATCTGATGATGGAACTCATCAATCTCATCTTCGCCAAGGGCGTGCCGGTATCGGTTGTGGGCCTGTTTTTTATTTACAGTCTGCCGCCAACCCTGGTCATAAGCTTTCCGATGGCTTTGCTGCTTTCAAATCTCGTGGCTTTCGGGCGCATGTCTTCTGATTCAGAAATAACCGCGCTCAAGGCCGGCGGTTACAGTTTTTCGCGAATCGTTGCTCCGGCCGTGCTTGCCGGCATTTTTATCACCGGCCTGACTTTTCTTTTTAACGAAAAGCTGGTTCCGGTGGCCAATGAAAAGTTCACGCGGCTTTTCAGGCGCGAGGTGACGCTCAAGCGCCCCTTGCCGCTCATCGCCGAGAACCGTTTCTTTGAAGCCGGCCCGGGTCGCAAGTTCTTTGTTCGCAAATTCAATGCCAAAACCAAAGATATGTATGGGGTCGTGATGTACGAAGGCCAGGCGAGGGGTTTTCCGCGGGTTATTGAGGCAGAACGCGCCCGCATTGAGGGTGGGGCCTGTTTTTTCTGGAAGGGCCGGGTTTCGGATATTCACATGAGCGGCGAAGACCGCAACTATACATACTTTGATGATATGGAATACCCGATTGATACGCATTATGTTAACCCTGACCACGTCCCCGATTCTAAAAATTCACGCACCATGAACCTCCAGGAACTATACGCCTTTATTCAGGAATCCGAAGCCAAAGGGATGTCGAAAAGCATCATGAACCAGCATTGGATCGAATTCTGGACGAAGTCTTCGATTCCGTTCGCCGGGCTGATATTTGTACTGATCGGCGCCCCGCTCGGTTCGCAGACTACCAGGTCGGGTACCGGCATCGGTATCGGCATGTCGGTAGTCATAATTTTTGTATATTATATTCTGATGGCCGCTGGCAAGGCCTTCGCCAAGGGTGGTTACATGCCGCCTTTCGTCGGAGTATGGTTTCCGAATTTTGTTATCGGAGCTATCGGGGCCTGGCTGATCGTTAAATCAAAGGCCTGATCATCAATAAGGAATAAACAGTATGAAGAAGCAGCTCATCGAATTGATTCACAATCGCCTGGCCGGTATGTTCAGCAGATATGGTATTGTCGATTACAGTTTCATTGATGTTCAGGTTCCACCAGATAAAACCAATGGTGATTTTTCCATGAATGCGGCGATGAAGCTTTCCAAGGCGGCAAAATGCCCGCCAAGGCAGCTTGCTGAAGAAATCCGCACGCTTCTCGAAGCCGAAAAAGACTGGTTCAGCCGGGTTGAAATCGCCGGCCCCGGTTTTATCAACATGTATATCGCTGATGGTATGGTAGAAAAGTGCTTTAATGAACTGGCCGGTCTCGCTGATGTTCTCGCCGATGCCACTCGCAAGCCCGAAAAGACCATTGTTGACTACTCGAGTGTCAATATCGCCAAACAGATGCATGTCGGGCATCTGCGCTCAACCATTATCGGCGATGTGCTGGCCCGGGTTATCGAAGCGCTCGGCAACCCGGTTGTTCGTCAGAATCACCTCGGTGACTGGGGTCTGCCGATGGCGATGGTTATCTATAAGGCCGAGTCGGCCATTGCTGCTGCCGAAAAGGCTGGCCAGCCGCTTGAGCAGGCATTGCCTCTTGCACGCCTTGAAGAGCTTTATAAAGCTGCAACTGTTGAATGCAAAGAGAATAAGGCGGTAGCCGATACCTGCCATGAATATCTCGTCAGGCTTCAGCAGGGTGATAAGGGGTTGATCGATCTCTGGCACAAGATTACCCGGGTTTCAATGGCCGAGGTTTATCGCATCTATCGCCAGCTTGATGTTAAATTGACTGAAGAGCACGAATGCGGTGAAAGTTTTTATCGCGATATGCTCGGCGACACCGTTGAAGAAATAGCCTGCACCGGTCATCTCGTCGAATCTGACGGCGCCCGCTGCCTGTTTCTCGAAGAATTCAAATCAAAAGAGGGCAACCCGCTGCCGATTATCGTGCAGAAGTCTGATGGCGGCTACAATTACGCTACTTTCGACCTGGCGGCGGTCAGATATCGCACCGCCCAACTGGGTGCCGAGCGCATCGTCTATGTTACTGATGCCCGCCAGGCACTGCATTTTAAACAGTTTTTTGCGGCGGCCCGCCTTGCCGGGATCCTGGCCATTCCCGATGTCAAACTCGAGCACGTTCCGTTCGGCACCATTCTCGGTGAAGACGGCAAGCCGCTTAAAACCAGGAGTGGCGAAAACGTTAAGCTGGCTGAACTTCTTTCTGAGGCGATCGACAAGGCTTACGCGGTGGTTAACGAAAAGAACCCGGCTCTTTCTGAAGAACAAAAGCGCGAAGTGGCACGCATGATCGGCGTTGGAGCGGTCAAATACGCTGACCTGTCGCAAAATCGCAATAATGACTATGTTTTTTCGTTTGATCGTATGCTGGCATTGAACGGCAATACCGCGCCATACCTGCAGTATGCCCATGCCCGCATCTGCTCGATATTCAGGCGTGCCGGTGCTGACCCCGATGCCTGCTCAGGCGTTGCCCGCATCAGTCAGATCGAAGAACGTGACCTGATGATCAGGCTCATGGAATTCGGCCAGGCGGTGGTGGCGGTTGCTGCCGATCTGCGGCCCCACATTCTCTGCAACTACCTCTACGAACTGGCGACCACTTTTTCGTCGTTTTATGACAAATGCCCGGTCATGAGCTGTGAAGACGCTTCAAAAAAAGCATCACGCCTGGCCATCTGTAATTTTACACGCCGAATTCTGGCATCAGGCCTTGATCTGCTAGGTATTGCCGCCCCGCGGGAGATGTAACCATGGCTGTCTGCCCGAAGTGTTCATTTGCTTCTGTTTCCGGTCGCTTCTGCGGGAAATGCGGAGCAGTTGTTCTGACTGCTTCCGGCGATTCTGCTGGAGTGCAGGTTGGCAAAGGTCCGGGAGCGCAGTCTGCTGCGTTGCCAACCCGCGATGAATTGACCGCTCTCGAACAGGCTCTTAAAAAGAATCCCGGCGACCCGTGCAGTTACGTCAATCTGGCTGCGGCCCAGGCACTTGTCGGGCGCTATGAACAGGCTTTTTCCACTTTCAGGGCTGCCCGGGCCATCGCGCCAGAAGACCCGGCGGTGCTCAAGGCTGGTGCCATGGTTTTTGAGCTGATGAACCGCCGCGAAGAGTCGATTGATTGCCTGAAAAAAGCGATCAAGGGTAACAATAATGACAGTGATGCCATTTTCAAGCTGGCTGGGCTGCTCTACGACAGCGGAAAAAAGGAAGAAGCTCTGCAATGGCTTGAAGAGCTGTTTCACCGTTCTGGCGACCAGCCTGACATTCTGATCAGAATCGCCCAGATTCATCTCAGCCTTGGTAACGCAGCTGAAGCCCAGGAATACCTGGCAAAATACAAGGATCTGGCCGGATCGACGAGTGAAATGTACCTGCTGCTCGGCCAGACGATGCTGGCCCGTAAGTTTTTTGATGGTGCGGTGCGCAATTTTCGTGAAGCGATTCGCACTTTTCCTGAAGACCCCGAAATGCGCCTTGGTCTGGGTCGGGCCTATCTGGGCATGAACGAAAAGGGCCAGGCGCTGCTTGAATTTGAGCAGGCCCTGAATAAAAGCCCCGATAACACTGATATTCTGATTGAACTGGGCAAATTACAGAACTCAATGGGCATGGAAGACCGCGCCGACGAGACATTTTTGCGTATCGACAAAGCCAGACCGGCGAATGGCGAGTGCTATTTTAGTATTGCTTCGCATTTTATCGAGCGCGGCAATCTGGTTCGGGCAACAAAATACCTCGACCAGGCCCATGAATTGAGTCCTTATCATCCTGATATTCAGCAGGTGCTGGGGCAGACTCTGGCACGGCAGAAGCGCTATGCCGATGCCCTGAAGATTTTTCAGCACGCCGTTGAAGTTTACCCCGATTGCCAGTGGGGTCATGCCGGCATCGTCAGTTGCGCCGGCGAAACCAGAAATTTCGTGCTCAAGGCAACTTCGCAGAAGCGGTTGCTCGAAATCCGCAAGTCATCGGCAGAAGACTGGTGCGATTACGGTGAAACCCTGATCAGACTCGGGCAGTTCGATGCGGCGCAGGATGCATTTGAATCCGCTTCCCGGCTTGATCCGACCTGCGTTCGGGCATATCAGGCACCTGAGTTGATTAAAATCGAAAAAGCCCGCGCCGAAGGTGAAAAACTCGCTGCTCAGGGCCTTGAGGCCATGCAGAAGAAGTTTTTTCTGACCGCGGCTGAACGTCTCGAAAAAGCTCTTGACCTCGTACCGAACCAGCCTGACTGGGTCAAACTGCTCGCCGAAGTGTCGCTGAAAACGGCAGAACTCGAACGGGCTTCTTCGCTGCTGATCAAGGCCAGGTCATTTGACGCTTCCGATTACTCTACTACATTTAATCTGGCCAGGGTTTATGAATTCGAGAACAAGATTCAGATGGCAATCGAACTGCTGACGACTCTGACTCGCGATCACCCTGCCGGTCTTGATGCACACCTGATGCTGCTGCGGCTTAAACGCAGTCAGATTCGGGGTAACCGCGTCGAACCCGAGATGCTCGAAGCCCTAACCCGCAATATCGAGCTTGAACTCGCACATATCAGGCGTGATTCGCCTGTGCCGCTTCTGGTCAAGGGTTATGCCAACTACCTGTTCGGCATGCGTGCCCGGTTTCAGGCCGAAGGGCTGGCATCTGCCGAAAAAGTTTTTCATGAAGCCGTGGCGCGTTTTGGCGAAAACGAACATGCGGTCAGGGGCCTTGCTCTTTGCGAGCGAGCCAGGGGCAACGTCGAAAAAGCCGTCGAATACACCCGACAGCTGGTCAAACTTTCTTCAGACCCACAGCGCCTCTTCGAGCTTGGCCGCCTGCACGAAAACTTTCAGCAGTTCGGCGAGGCCCGGAAATGCTACGCATCGTTGCGCAGCCTTTTCCCTGAAAATGGCTATTACCGGCGAAAATTGCTCGAAGTTACCGCCGAAGTATCGAAGGTAAGCAGCAAAAACGAATTGATGAATCTGCTTTCTGAACAACATCAGGCGCTGCAGGCCAGACCCGACAATATCTGGCTGCTTTACGAAACGGCCATCGGTCAGGAACTCGTCGGTGAATATAATGCCCAGAAAGATGAATGGGCTAAGCGCTCGTTGCTGAACTGGCACAAGGCTATCAATCATCAGGCCAGCAATCACTGGGTACGCTGGGCAATGCTGCGTTGCCAGTTCAGAAACCTTAAAGGCCCTGACCGACTGCGGGCGGCGACCAGCAATCTCAAAGCCTGCGAAAAGATCGTGCGCGAAATGCCCGACAATGCCATGGCCTATCAGGCGGTGGCACGTTGCTACCTCGCAATGGGCGATCTGGCTAATACCGACAAGGCCATGACCTGGCTCGAAAAGGCCTGGTTTCTTGGCCCCGACAGCTCTGAAACGGGTGAGCTGCTGGCAAAGACCGCGAAAGAACTGGGAAAATCTGTTATAGTAGACTCGATTGGTTATAACATGCTACTATTAGAACCCGAGCTGGCGAATGGCGTTTTCCAGCTCTGAATCATAGCGCCCCGTACGAAAGGTAATCTTGCAGAAGCGCATTCAGAAAATGATTGATCAGATGCCTCCGAATGCCACGCAGATGAAAATGCATGTCAAAGGAAGCTCAGAAACCCTGGCGTTGATTCGCCGGGTAATTGCTGCGTGCGTGCAGCATCTCAAACTGGGTGACCCGCTGATCAACGATATCAAGCTGGCGACGACCGAAGCGTGTACCAATGTTATCAAGCATGCCTATAAATTTAATGACGCCATGTCGTTTGAACTCGCCATTAAAACGAGTGCAGAACTTTTTGTCGTCGAGGTCTTCTATCAAGACCCCGGCTTCGTTCCCGAAAAGATTCCCGTGCCCAACCTCAAAGAAATAAAAGAAGGCGGGCTGGGTGTGTATATCATCAGAAGCATTATGGATCACGTAAATTACATTACTGATGCCAAAAGTGGCCGTGTCAGGCTGCAGATGGTGAAGTTGCTGAATTCAAAAGAGAGTACCGGAGGCCCAGGTGAAAATTGAATGTAAGATTGACAGCGATAAGAAAATAAAGGTCTTCCAAGTTGAGGGCGAACTCGATGTTCATCACGTTAAGAATCTCAAAGCTGAGATAATGGATTCAATCGAGCCAGAAGGCTGGACCTACGAAATCGACATGGAGAAAGTGGCCTACCTCGACAGTTCGGGGCTGGGCATGCTTGTCTACATCAAGAAAGAAATTGGCCGCCACAACGGTAAGTTGCGCATTCTGCACCTGAATGAACAGGTTCTCAATGTTTTCAAGCTTACCAAGCTTGATGAATTTTTCGAAATCGCCTGACAGGAACGGAAGCCGATTGCATGACGCAGAGTCTTTTTATAACCTTTGAAGGTCCCGAAGGCAGCGGAAAATCAACCCAGATTAAGCTGTTGCAGGCGTATCTGGCCGGTCGTGGCCTTGAAACGCTTCTGACCCGCGAACCCGGTGGCACTCCTGCCGGCGACCGGATCAGAGCAGTGCTTCTCGACAAAGAATGTGGCAGCCTCGAACCCGAGACTGAAATGTTTTTGATGCTGGCTCAGCGCTGCGAGCATCTGCGGAAAGTGATTCTGCCGGCTCTGCAATCCGGCAAAACTGTGCTCTGCGATCGATACTTTGATTCGAGCATGGCATATCAGGGCTATGCGCGTGGCATTGGTGCCGACAAGGTCAGAAGTATTCATGCGTCTTTTCTTCCGGGTTTTCTGCCTGATGTCACAGTTCTGTTGAGAATCGCCCCTGACAAGGGTCTGGTGAGGGCCAGGCATGGCGGCAAAAAGCAGCTTGACCGTATTGAATCAGAGACTCTGGCTTTTCATCAGCGGGTACTTGATGGGTATGATGCGGTGGCGGCCGAGGAACCAGAACGCTACCTTGTCGTCGATGCTGAGGGTGAACCGGGCATTGTTTCGAAGAAGATTATTGCTGAGCTGCAGAAGAGGTGTTCAGAACTGGCGTGAGTTACTTAACCCATGTTTAAAAGAATATGAACCGATTGAAAATTAATATAGCGATTAAGCTCGATCTGATGCTGGCCCTGCTGTGGCTGGCAGTTTTCGGCATCGCTTTGCTGGCCGGCCTGGCGGTGCATCCGCTGCCTTTTCTGCTGGCCGCAGCCGGTTCAATTATCATCGCGCACGTCAGCATTACCCGCAAGATTTTGCATCCGCTGCAAAAATTCATTGAAATCGCAGACAAGGTTGCTGACGGCGATGTGACCGAAGGCCTTGAAGACCTGCGTCTGAGCGATCTTGAAGAAGTGCAGGGCAGTTTTACCAAGATTGTCGGCAGTCTTATTGAGTCGCGGGTGGCCATCGAAGACTATATGAAGACCATCAGCGAAATAAACAAAGAACTTGAACAGAAGGTTGATTCACTGTCGGTGCTCTATTATGCCAGTCAGTCGATGGGTGGCAGCCTTAATGTTGATACCCTGGTTCGCAATTTTATTACCATTTTTACCGACCGCCTCGGCGTGAGCGGTGCCGGGGTTATGCTTTATAACGAAAAGACCGATCTGGTCAGTGTTAAAGACCTGATCGGCATTTCGCCCGAGTTATTTGCCAAATTCCGCTTTTATTCAGATAACCAGATTCTGGCCCGCATCTTTTCAGATGACGGCTACTGGCGCCCCACCGACCAGGAAATTAATCTTCTGGTCGCTGAATTCGAGTCTGATGAAATGCGGCGTATCAAGCTGCTGTTTCCGATGCGCATCAAAGATCATTTTGTTGGTCTGCTGCTGCTCACCGACAAAAACGGTTCAGCCTGGTCACCCGGTGATTTCCTGCTCATTCAGGCGATAGTCGGCCTCGCCAGCACTTCGATCAACAACGCCATGCTGTTCGAAAACTCAGAAGCCACCAAAAACGAGCTTGATCACAAGGTTTTCAACCTTATGACCCTGCAGCAGTCGAGCAAAGTTCTCAGCTCAACGCTTGATCTGAACGGCCTGATCAATATTTCTATCGACATGTTTCTCGAAACCGTCTGGGCTAACAAAGGCATTTTGATGCTCTTCTCAGACGAACGCCCCGAACTCGAGGTTAAGGCCTTTAAGGGGATAACCAAGGTTGAGGTCGATGAACTCAAGAAGAACCCGGCCGAAACCTGGGCCATGACCACCATTGAAAAAGAGAAAAAGCCGATTTTTGCCCAGGAAATAGCCGGGCGAAGCTATCAGGCTTATACCACCGTTAATCGCGATCTGCCGTTTGCTGTGTATGTGCCCATGCTTAAAGAAGGCGAATTGTACGGGGTTGTTAAGGTTGGTGCCAAAATCAACGGTCAGCCGTTCACCGAGAACGATCTCGAATTCTTTGCAACTCTGGCTTCTCAGGCGGTTATTGCCTTCGAGAACGCCCGTCTCTACTCGCTGGCTATTACCGACTCGATCACCAAGCTTTACGTTCACAGGTATTTCCAGATGCGTCTCGAAGAAGAAGTCGCACGCAGCCGGCGTTATAACTCGACTATTTCGCTGCTGATGTGCGATATCGACCACTTTAAGCCGATAAACGACAACTACGGGCATCAGCAGGGCGATGCCATACTAAAAGAAGTCAGCAAGATTCTGCGCAAGAACGTTCGAAATACCGATATTGCTGCCCGCTACGGTGGTGAAGAGTTCGCCATAATTCTGCCCGAAACTACCCAGGCCGACGCCAAAGTCGTTGCTGAACGTATCAGACGCGATGTCGCTCATTTTGATTTCCCATCGATCATGCCGGGTCAGCCTTCGGTTAAATGCTCGATTTCTATTGGCGTGGCGGGTTTCCCGTTGAACGCCGACAACAAGGATCAGCTGATCCAGAAAGCCGATAATGCTCTTTATAAAGCCAAAGACAGCGGGCGCAATAAAGTCGTCTTATGTGGTATTGACTGATGCCGGTTAAAATCGATAATCGAAATATAGATAACCGAACAGGCTCGAGCAAGCCTGCCGGTTCGACCTCTTCAAGTGGTGAGGCTTTCCGGGGCAGCCTCAAGGATGCGCATGTCGCAATTTTCAATGGCAACATGAAAGAGCTTATTGAGGTGGTCAAAGCCCGTGGCGAAAAGTTTGTGCGTAACCCCGAAGAAGGGTTGTTGAATTCTTATAAAGAGTCGGTTAAGCTGTTTCTGAACAAGCTCAAGGAAGAGTTTCTTTCATTGAAAGAGGAATTCGGAGCCAAGCGTGATGGCGAGCAGAAAGTCTACCAGACAGTGCAGTCGGTAGAAAGTGAAGTGAACGCCATGACCCGCGAGGCTCTTTCCGAGGGCAAGGCGATTGACCTGCTGGCCAGCCTCGATGATATTCGCGGCCTGGTGCTTGATGTGATCGGTTAAAACATGGAACAGACAACACCTTTGCAATTGATTATCATTACCGGCCTTTCTGGGGCCGGCAAATCGACTGCGTCGCATTTTTTTGAAGATTCGGGCTACTTTTGCATGGATAACGTTCCGCCGGCTCTGATGCCGAAGTTCATTCAGATCTGCCTCGAATCGAACGGGCGGCTGACGAAGATCGCTGTGGTTATCGACGCCCGTGGTGGCAGCTTTTTTCGCAAGTTGTTTGAAGCCATCGACGAAGTTAAGAAGATGAACGTCGAGGTGCGGATTCTCTATCTTGAATCATCAGATGATTCGCTGGTCAGGCGCTTCTCAGAGACCAGACGCAAACACCCTCTTAATCGCGGCGGCCGGGTTATTGACGATATTCTTGAAGAACGGGCTTTGCTTGAAACGACGCGGGCCAAAGCCGATTTTATCGTCGATACGACCAGCATGAACGGCCGCGAGCTTCAAGAAGAAATTCGCCGTTTTTCGCAGGGTTTTGTCGGGCCGCGTGCCATGTCGGTGGTGTTTGTGAGCTTTGGGTTTAAACACGGTGTGCCGCTTGATTGTGACCTGGTTTTTGATGTGCGCTTTTTGCCGAACCCGTTTTATATTGCCCAGCTGAAAACCATGAACGGCACGAATAAAGAAGTCTATGACTATGTTTTTGCCACCGATACCGCCAAACAGTATGCGCAGAAACTCAAAGAATTTATCGACTTTCAGATTCCGCTGTTTATCAGCGAACCAAAAACCAGGCTGCAGATCGGCATTGGTTGCACCGGTGGTCGGCATCGTTCGGTCGCTTTCGCTGAGTATCTGTTTAAAGAGATAACCAGCGAGCGCATCTCTACCTCAAGAATCCACCGCGACCTCAATCTGTAACCATCTTTTTCGGTCGCTGAGCATCGTATTCGGTCGCTGAGCGTAGTCGAAGCGACCCTGTTAAAACAAATCCGAGCGCAATTTCTTGACATCGGCATGTGTACCTTTTAGCCTGTTAAAAAACAGGTAGATGGGTGGGCACATGCGTAAACAGTTGTTATTGCTGGTGTTGTTGCTTCTGGTTCTGGCAATGCCGGTTACGGCTGGTATTTTTACTGATGTTCCGGTCGGGCACCCGGCGTTGCAGTCAATCGAAAGCCTCGCGAACAATGGCATTTTGACAGGTATTGCTACTGGCACTTTTGCGGGGCAACGCCGGGTCACCAGATATGAACTGGCAATGACGGTTTTTCGCACTCTGGCGCGGCTTGAAGAAACGATAACCCCTGATTCAATTGCGGTCAGTGATACCGATCTGAATAATATTGACTATCTGAAAAATGAACTTTCTGAAGAGCTCCAGATGCTGGGTCTGCGGGTCGAGTTGGCTCAGAACCGCAAAGAATCTTTGCGTGACGAGGTTGGTCGGTTGCGGAGCCTTGTTGATAAAACCTGGCAGACCATCAAGTCAGAAGAAAAGGTCAGGGTGTCGGGTGACTTGCTGGTGCGCCACACCTGGAAACATCACCGGGACGACCACGCGAAAAATGCCTTCTCGGGTGGCGGGAGGCCTGGTAACAGCAATAACAGTCTAACCGAGTCACAGATTCGCCTGCGTTTTGACTCACAGGTTGCTGAAAATGTGAGGGTGGTGACCCGTTTCAGGTTGTTTAATCGTGGCAGTGATTCGGTTTCGGCGGCATCTTCAGAACGGGGTGGCGCTTTTGGCATTAGCGGCATTGGCGGTGTGACCCGGGCCGACATGCAGGTTGACCTCGCTTTTATTGAGATTGGCAAGATTTTTTGTGATTCTGACCGGTTGCTGTTCGGGCGCAGTATTCTGCAGACCGGCCATGGCCTGCTGCTGAATGCTGACATCGATGCTGTTCGCTATGAAAGAGATTATGCCCATGGTTCTCTTCTGAGTCAGTATATATATGATCGTCACCTGGGTTCTTATAGAGATGATGCGGCTGTTGATTTTCGGGGGATTTTCAACCTTGGTTACAGCTTTAAATTTGTTTCTGGTGGTGGCTATGCGAACTTTTTTGCCCAAGATGACCCGAATCTGCTCAATCGGCGCAAGGCCGGCACTTTCAACCTGGGAAATACTTTCGGCGATCAGCATCGTGACCGGCGCCGTGATTTTGAGGTTGGCGCCACTTTCGGGTCGGGCGGGCGACGCCCGCTGACAACTGATCTGGCGATTGCCCTGACTGATTATCGCGCCAGGCTCGCGAAGCCGGCCGGCAGCGCCATGGTCGATGTTGATCTGCGCGGTCTGGCAGGGCATGTGGCGCTTGGCTGGCAGGCACGGAAGGCGCTTTCCACAAAGCTGGCTTACAACTTCGCCGATGACCAGTTTGCCGGCGCTTATTCGCTGAGCCTCGACCGCCGCTACTGCGACAACAATGAGACGCCATTCGAAGATATTGCCCGGGGTAACACCTGGTTCAGAAACGGCCTGAAGAATATGGAAAATGTGAAGCTGCAGGTTGAGTATCGGCCGGCTGGTCGGCATTATTACCGGCTTGCCACCGATTTTTTGCGCGAAAGGCGCGACCGGGTGACTAATGCCCTGAGCCATCATCTGGCGGGCAATGTCGATGGCCAGATACCGGTCGGCTATCTTACCGCCAATTCACCCTATGATACTTTTAATAATATTGGTATTGCTGACCCGGCATTGCGAATTATTACTTTTGAATACCGTTATCAGCTGGAAAAAAATACCCGGCTGCGCGTTGGTGCCGTGCAGTGCAGATTCTCTGGCGATGCCTTCAGTCGAGCGGGTGGTTCTGGCGGAGTGCCTGCCGGCAGGGGCTTTAAAGATGATTACGACTATAAAATGCTTTGGACAGAGGTTTATAGCCGGTTTTGAAATTTTGCTCAACAGAGAAGAATTTAAAGCCGATTGAAAAAAGGCAGAATATTTAAAATTTTTTGCTTGACAAACATTGCGTGTTTGACTATAGTCTCGGACTAAGGATTTTGGCATTTAGTATTCGACAGGTGTCTCAGGAAGGGGGTGTAACTCTAGAAGGTAGCCTGCTGGATGCGCTGAAGTCTCAGGGGTGTTAAGCACCCGGGGGAACGAACTGATTTAAGAATCGACGAAGATGTTTGGGATTCCGTAGACATTAAAGGAAACAAGGACACTTGATGAAACCGGAAAATCAAACAGTCAGAGAAGATTCAAAACCAGAGAAGGCCCCAAGTAATAATCTCTCAAATTTACCTACAGGGGAAAAATAATGAAACGTATCTCAATGCTTCTCGTAGCTGTTATGGTTCTTTCGGCAGTAGCCGCAAGCGCCAATCCATTTTCTGATGTTCCATTTTCGCACTGGGCTTATGACGCAGTAAACAAACTGGCTGCCAAGGGCATCCTTCAGGGTTATCCTGATGGTCGCTACAAAGGCAATCAGACCGTTACCCGCTACGCTCTGGCCATGGTAACTGCCAAAATGCTCGCCAACGTTGAACAGATGCTCGAATCAGGCATCGGTACCAACCTGGTAACCAAAGCTGACCTCCAGACCCTCGAAAAACTGACTGTTGAATTCGCAGACGAACTCGCCCTCCTGGGTGTTAAAGTTACCGCTCTCGAAGACGACATGCAGGTCGTAAAAGAAGATGTTTCTATGCTCAAAAAAGACGTAGAAGGCATCAAAGATTATATGGCCAAGGGTGGCATGGAAAAAGTGAAACTTTCAGGCGATATGCTTGTTAGGCACACCAACCTCAACCATCAGAATGACTGGGCCAATGATGCTACCGCGAATGCTCTTTGGAATGGTCGCGCTGGCAATACCGATAACTCTCTGACTGAAAGCCAGATCCGCTTCCAGTTCAAAGCTAACATTGATGAAAACATCACTGCCGTAGCTCGCTGGAGCATGTTCGCCAAGAAACTCGAAGACGTTAACGGCTTCCAGTCCAACAATGGTGGCGCTTTCGGTATGAATACTATTGGTCAGAACACCGTAACTGACAACGTAGTTGATCTTGCTTATTTGAATATCAAAGATATGTTCCGCTTCGGTGGCGACTTCACCTTCGGCCGCAACTTCTACAGCCAGGGTCATGGCCTCCTCCTGAATGATTATGTTGATGCTATCCGCTATGCCAAGCGCTCCGGCGACATCGACGTAGTTTTCCAGACCATCTATGACCGCCACGTTGGCAGCTACAAAGATGACAACGCCGTTGATTTCCGCCAGGTATGGAACCTCAACCTCGGCACCAAGTATCGCGATCACGACCTCTATTTGGGCCTCTATATGCAGGATGAACCGAACCTTGCCAACCGCAGAGTGCCCGGTTTCGCCCGTGCTCTGGCCAATGTAGCTGGTTGCCAGGAAAGCGACAGCCGCTACGACGTAGAATTTGGTTCAAAAGGCCCCATCGGTAACAACGGTCACTGGGATTATGACCTCGGCTTTGCTTATACCAACTACGAACTTGATGTTGTTAACACTGGCGCTACCACCTTTATCAGCCCCGAAATGCAGGGTTGGATGGGTCATGTAGCCGTTAAATGGGACAGCAAAAAAGAATGGGCTGCCAAACTCGCTTTCACCTTTGCTGATGACGAATCAGTTGGTGGTCTGGCCCTTGATAACGATCAGAGATACCAGGATGGTATCGAAACTCCTTATGAAGATATCGCCCGCGGTAACCAGTATTTCAACAATGGTCTGATCAACATGACTGACCTCAAGCTGCAGGCTGAATACCGCCCCAGAGACAGCAAGCATTATTTCAGACTGGCCGGCGACTTCCTGAATGAAATGGAAGACACTGTTACTAACGATCTGAGCAGATACCAGGCTGTCCACGGTAATATTGCAATCCCGGCAAATTTCGTAAAAACCAGCTCTGCTTATGACCGCTGGAATAACTTCGGCATCGATGATGCAGAAGCCATGGTTCTTACCTTCGAATATCGCTATCAGCTTGCTGAAAACACCAGAATCAAAGTTGGCTACACCAACTTCGAATTCCTGGGCGATGCTCTGAAGAACGCCAATGGTGGTTCTGCCGGCCGTGGTATCGGTGGAAGTGCTGCTTTCCTTCCGAATGCTCAGCGTGACTTCAACTATGATATGCTCTGGGCTGAAATCTATAGCCGCTTCTAATCCAATGATGCCGATCTGATCGGCGACACGGATACGAAACTAACCCGCCAGGCGTAAGCCTGGCGGGTTTTTCGTATGCAGAGAAAGATTGCCACGGATTGCCACGGATTGCCACGGATTGCCACGGATTGCCACGGATTGCCACGGATTGCCACGGATTAACTCGGATTAACTCGGATTAATGCGGCCAGAGCACAATGAATAAGGTCTTTCGCGGGCACCTGTTCAGCGAATTGTTTGGGCGGTTATCTGCGACTGACCGAACAGAAATACTTCATTTGTCAGGGCATGAGTGTCGATATTGAGACAGGCAGAGCATTTGGGTGGTCTTGACAATTTTTTCTTTTACAACTAAAATCATGCAAGTCTGAATAGTGGCGTACAGTTTCTGGCAGATGTCAATGAAAGGTGGTGTTGTCTCTCAGGGTAGTCTGCCGAAGAAGCCGGTGTGCAGGGTTGGGCAAAATGCCCGGGGTGAAGCCAGAATGAATTGACCAGGCTTTCGAAGACCTCCGAATATGTTAAAGGCAACATGGAAACTTCAACAGAAGCGGCAGGTTAGACGAAAAGGAAAGTTCAGAAACGCCGAACCCCAAAGGATGAAATATTAAAAAACCTGAAGGGAAATTTATGAAACCTAGATCTATCATTCTCGCCGCGGTCATGGCTCTTTCTTCTGTAGCCGCAAGTGCCGCTCCTTTTTCTGATGTTCCTTTTTCTCACTGGGCCTATGATTCAGTTAATAAACTGGCTGCCAAAGGCATTCTGCAGGGTTATCCCGATGGCCGCTACAAGGGTAACCAGACCGTAACCCGCTATCACCTGGCCATGACCACCGCCAAGATGCTCGCCAATGTCGAACAGATGCTCGAATCTGGTATCGGTACTAATTTGGTCAGCAAAGCCGATTTGCAGACTCTCGAAAAACTGACTGTTGAATTCGCCGACGAACTGGCAATGCTGGGCGTTAAAGTTACCGCCCTCGAAGATGATATGCAGATCGTTAAAGAAGACGTTTCCCTGCTGAAAAAAGACGTCGAAGGCATTAAAGATTATATGGCAAAAGGCGGCATGGAAAAAGTTAAGCTTTCCGGCGACTGGCTGGTCAGACACTCTAACCTCGCCCACAAAAACGACTGGAATCCTCTAAATGGCGGCGTTGCCGGCAATACCGATAATGCCCTCACTGAAAGCCAGATTCGCTTAAGATTCACCGCCAATATCGACGAAAACATCACTGCCGTAGCTCGCTGGCGGGTATTTGTCGATAACCTTGACAGTGTCACCGGTGGCCAGTCTCCAAGACGCGGTGCGTTTGGTCTGAATGGTATCAATGGTGCCCATCCTGTCGCTGACAGCGTTGTTGATACTGCTTACCTGAAGATTAAAGATATGTTCCGTTTCGGCGGCGACTTTACTTTCGGTCGCAATCTGCAAACACACGGTCACTCACTGCTCCTGAACCAGTATGTTGATGCCATTCGCTATGAAAAGCGTGTTGGTGATATGGATATGGTTTTCCAGAGCATCTATGACCGCCATGTTGGCAGCTACAAAGATGACAACGCTGTTGATTTCCGCAATGTCTGGAACCTTAACCTCGACACCAAATATCGTGATCATAACCTGTATCTTGGCCTTTATGCCCAGGATGAACCCGCTCTGGCAATTGGCATGACCGATAATTTCGGCGTTGCACTGCCCTTTGGCATTGCCCTTCTGAATGCCAACGAAAACCAGACCAGCGACAGCCGCTACGATGTTGAATTCGGCTCAAAGGGTTCACTCGGCAAAACCGGTCACTGGGATTACGATCTTGGCTTTGCTTACACAAACTATGAAATGGATATCGCCAATAACGTTGGCGGCGTTGCCTCAAATTTCATCAGCCCCGAAATGCAGGGCTGGATGGGCCATGTAGCCGTAAAATGGGACAGCAAAAAGGAATGGGCCGGCAAAATCGGTTTCACCTTTGCTGATGACGAATCAATGGGCGCTCTGGCAGTTACTAACGACCTTAGATATTGTGACGCCATTGAAACTCCCTACGAAGACATCAGCCGCGGCAATACCTATTTCCGCAATGGCCTGATGAACATGAGCGATCTCAAGCTGCAGGCTGAATACCGCCCGAGCGACAGCAAGCATTACTTCAGACTGGCCGGCGATTTCCTCAGCGAAATGGAAGACACCGTTACCAACGACCTGGCGAAATACATTCAGGCCAACAATGTTGCTCTTGACGCTGCCCACAACACTGCTGCCGGTATCCCCGCCGGTTATGTCAAGACCAACACTGCTTATGACCGCTGGAATAACTTCGGCGTTGCTGAAGCAGAAGCTATGGTTCTGACCTTCGAATATCGCTATCAGCTGACTGAAAATGCCAGAATCAGAGTTGGTTACACCAATTTCGACCTGACTGGCGATCATACCCGTGCTCTTGCCGGCGTCAACAAAATCTCTGCCGGTCGTGGCGTCTCCAATGATTACGATTACAATCAGTTCTGGGCTGAAATCTTCAGCACTTTCTGATGCCACTGATGCTGATCGATTGTTGATCAGCTGACGATGCTTCTTAAACCCGCCGGGCTTTATGCCCGGCGGGTTATTTAATGCGAAGAACTGAACCCCCTACATTTGCAGATGCCTTGTTGACATTCAGGGCGGCTGGAATTATGCTGCCATTAACAGGTCTAGCAATGTACGTATTTGTTGAGGAGGAAACGATTTGATGAAACTCAGAATTTTTGCCGTTGTTGCACTGTTTGCACTTTCCACTGTCTGCGGGTTTGCCGCAGCGGCTCTGCCCCTGGTTCCGGGTGATGCCTACCTGGTTGTAAATTTTGATTTTGCCGCGCTCGCCAATCAGCCCGAAATTAAGGCTCTTGTCGAAACCCAGCTTAATAACCAGAACGATAACTACACTGATTTTTACAAACGCGCCGGCATTGAACCGGCCCGTGATATCAAAAATGTCACCATCTTTATTGACGCCCAGGAACGCGCTGGTATCATCGTCGATGGCGCTTTCGACACAGCAAAGATTTCTGAACTTGTTCAGAGCGACACTGAACTCGCCGGCAAATTTGCTATTTCGACCATCGAAGGTATGCAGGCTGTTAAGAACGCCAGCAATGAAAACGCCAACATGATGTTCGTTAACAAGAACACTGTTGCTTTTGGCTCAGAAGATGTTCTTAAACAGGTTGCTGCTCTAAACGCCGGCAAAGGTGCTAATATTGCCGCAAATAAAGAATTTTCGGGCATGATGAGCAAGGTTGATGCTGATTCTCAGTTCTGGGGTGCCGTGGTTGCGGGCCCGAACTGGCAGACCCGCATGAACGTACCGGTAACTGGTCTTGAAGCCATGAAAACCGCTTTCTTCAGCCTCGATTATGATAAAGAATTCACCATGGTTTTCACAGCCCTCATCGGCGACAAGGCTGAAATGCCCAAGTTTACCGCCGCGATGCAGAACCTGCTCGATGCTTTCAAAGGCTGGGTAGCTTCGGTCCCTGAAATGGGCGAAATCCTCAAAACTGCTCAGATTCAAGACAACAAAGAAGATATGGCCCGCATCGTTGTGTCGATGCCTGCTGAACAGTTCAAGGCCTCGATGATCAAAATCGCTGAAAAGGCCAACGAACCCAAAAGTGCCGGCGAAACCAAAAAATAAAATCGTCTGATCAATAGCGGCCCGAGATCATTTCCGATCTCGGGCCGCTTGCTTTTTGTTTGCAGCATCCCCGAGGGAATGCATTAATGCTGGAAGACCGGCTCGAAAAAGCGGCCTGAAGGTTTTTTCAGGCTTCGGGGCGATTCCATTTGCAGCGAAGAATCTGCAGCACAAATACCGGTATTTTGGCCATGCGCATGAAGCGTGTTGGCTCCAGCCATAGCCGGAAAAGCCATTCGATGCCGCATCGTTGCATCCAGACCGGGGCGCGGCGCAGGGTTTGTGAGATTACGTCGAAACTGCCCCCAACACCAATGGCCACGCCAGCATCAAGATAACCGCGAAGTTTGGTTATGAACCATTCCTGACGGGGCACGCCCAGAGCGACGAAGATAATGTCGGGTCGGGCTGCGGCTATTTTTTTCATCACCAGTTCTTCATCAGCTGAATCTTGAGCGAAATACCCGTGCTCGATGCCACAGACTTCAAACTGGTATTCCTGACTCAGGGTTTGCGCGGCTTGCTCAGCGATGCCTGGTTTTCCGCCCACGAAGAAGATTTTCCATCTGGTTTCGGCGGCCTTTTCACATATCTGACCAACCAGAGCGACGCCGGGTACGCGCCCAGGCAGGGGGGTGCCAAGAAAATCCGCTGCCCAGACGATACCAGCACCATCGGGCACAACCATTTCGGCACGCTGCATGACCGAACGAAAGTGCTCTTCTTCGCCCGCCCTTACCAGTGCCAGCGAATCAGCGGTGATGATGTGCATCAGGCCAGGCCGATGGTTCAGTAGATAATCAGCAATGCGTTCAATGACCTGACCCGGAAGAACGGTATCGATAAAAATGCCCAGCATTTCAATTTTAAGGGGCGTGGCTGCATCGGTTTTGCTCTGCCGGGCAAATGTGCCAACAAACCCGGCAAGCGCACTGACCAGCAATAGAAAAAGGGCAAAATAACCGAAGGCGGGTGCATTGACCACCACCAGCAGGCCGAAAAAATTCAGACAGAGAAAAACCATACCCGAAAAAACCAGTGTTTTTTCGCGCTGTAATGACCATGACCATTGGCGTTCGCTGCCTGAAACTGGTTTGTGCAGGCGATTGCCGAAATATGATGCGACAATCATTGAACTGATGAGAGCAAACGGAAAAAAGATCACCATGGATGGGATGAAAAGACCGAACAAAAGCAAGTTTCCAGAACCTTCGAGTTGTGAAACCGCCGCCAGTAGAAAACCAGCCGTGAAGACTCCGCTGCTGCCGGTCAGAACCCGCCGGCCCGTCGCAGAATAAATCAGCAGCATCACTGAGTTGGTAAGCAATGCCAGGTTGAAAACCCCCGCGAGCATTGAGTGAGCATCGGTTGAGAAAATTATAAACTGCGACAGGGATGTCGTAGCAATGAGAATGAACGGCATTTCGTAGACCAGTGCCGAAATTTTGAGGCACAGAATGATCAGTAGAACCCAGGTGACCCCGGTTGCGATTCTCAGGCCTGAAACAGGCTCAGGCAGTGCAATAAACAGGGCCAGCGCGATGGCCAGCATGCCCCACGGCAGCAGGGTGCTGTAATGTGCCTGGTAACGATCACGCAGATACCCGAGAATGGCGAGAAACAGCGCACCCCCGCAGCAGGCAAGCAAAGAAGTTTCTTGCCAGATGCCGGTCGGCAAGATTGCCCCAACAACCGCGCCAATCAGCGGGAATGCGCCGGCGTAACGCCCAAGACCAAGTTTGAATGGCTGATTGCCGGTCAGCCTGGTTCCGGTTAGCCAGAAAAGAAGGCCAAAAAAGCCTGCTGCAAGGAGTGAAAGAATTTGTTCATTCATAGAATTGATCTTATTGTATGGTATCTGCCGGTGTTATGCATTTTGCAATCGGCTCTCTTCGCTGACAGCGCAGCGATGCGTATCAATCAACAGGCATTTATCTGCCTTCCAGATCGGGGCAGTGACATTTTTGCCCGCCGCAGCCTACACGTTGCCTGAGAGTTCCCAGTAGACGATGTAGTAGAGAATAGCCACAAAATAGGCGATTTCAACGCCGATAAGCAACGGAAAAGCTTTTCTTTGTCTGTCCCACCAGTCCCAGAAAAAGTTCAGGCGGTCAAAAACAGCGAGCAAAGTATGTACCAGACCCCATGAAAAAGCAAAAAGTGCGGTCAGGCAGACAGGTATAATGTAATAATAAGCCATGTGCCAGATAATAGCACAGCATTAATAACCTGGCAACTGAATCGGGGCAACCAAACACAAATTTGAAGCTCAGATGAGTGTTTATTTTGTGAGCACTCTGGTGCTAACCGGTAATTATTGGGGCGGCGACGATACTCTGTAAATCAACTGGCGGCTGTGGTAATATGATGTCGGGCAGGTTGTGCTTTGCAAACTGCCGCAGGAGGGAATATGAAAATCGCTGATACTCTGCTCACAGCTTTGCTGATCATGGCACCGGTTTTTGCTGCTGATGCCGCCGAAATAATCTTTGCGGGCAACCGTGATAACCAGTTCGATCTGTTCAGGCTTAACCTGGCTGATTCTCAGGTCAGTCAGATGACCAGCACCCCTGCCGATGAAACAATGCCTGCTGTTTCGTCTGATGGTTCACAGATTGTCTTTGTTTCTAACCGGGCGGGTGCCGACTCTCTCTATCTGATGCCTCGCAATGCTTCTGATGCCCAAGATATCAGTGCCGGAATCGGAGCCTACGCGAACCCGGCCTTTTCTCCAGATGGCAGTCGGGTGGCGGTTCGTTATGCCCCTGATCCTCAGACCCCATTGCTGAGTACCCAGATCGTGCTTCTTGACCCGAAAACCCGCAAACAGGAAATCTTGATCGACAGCGGCAAGCTTAAGACTGGCAACAATTCAGACGCCACGGTTGTGGTTGATCGGCCGCTCTGGGTTTCAGATGCTTTGCTTGCCTACCTGATTGCTGAATATTCTGACCCTGAGGTCGGACGCCTTACCAAATCTACAATTTACATGTATGACCTGAAAAAACGCGAGCAGGTGCGGGTCGCCGGCGGCGAAAGTTATTTCAGCACCGACGGCAGCCCAATGGGCTTCAAGGCTGTTTTGCCTTCGCTGATAGATGATGCGGGCCAGGCCAGTGGTACTGCCGGCGCTATTGCTTTTGCGGCGGTTCGGGGTGGCACCAATCGTGAACCCATGAAAATCGCCCTCTCAGGCGGCGGAAAAGGCGTCATTGCCCTCGATGACCCTGATTTTTTCGGCCCTCTGCTGCAGGCTGATGGCCTGTGGGTGTATGGAATCATGGATGAAAACAGCAATACCGGCCTCGCCTGGCGCGGCATTGATATGAAATCGCCGCGCACCGTTCTGCCGTTTGCAGGTCGGGTGATCACGCCGGCGATTTTTCCCTGAAGTGAATGGATTACTTCACGCTGCGCCGGCAGATTGCCGAACTTGCTGAGAATCTTGCAGATAAACCATTGCTGGCCCGGGCAGTTGATGTACCGGGTCGCAGCTTTTCGCTGCATCTCAAGCGCCGCAATGGCTGGAATGACCTGGTTATCAGCCTTGACAACCCTGGGCAAGGCCTGCGCCTCGCCGACAGCTGCTCTGAAATAGAGCGTTCCTCGTCGCTGGTGCGCACGGTTAATCGCCTGCTTACCAATGCTCGCATCACCGGAATCAGGCTGGCGGGCAGCGAGGCTGCGGGCCAGTTTGACCGGGTAGTCAGACTCGATTTTATGGTTGTCGACAGTTTTTTCGGCAATCGCAGTAACTACAGCCTGTTCTGCGAGTTTACCGGCCGGGTTGCCGATGTGTTTGTCTGCGATGTTGACCTGAAGATTATTGATCGGTTTTCGAGAACTTCAAACAACCTGATTGGCGGATTCTACCGGTTGCCTGATTCGCAGCCTCTTCTGAACCCGATGATCGCTGACGACAAGGTTCTGCTGACCCTTCTGGCCGCGCCCGCCAGCGAATGGCAGCATCGTCTGGGCGGATGTTCACCACAATTTGCTGCTGAGCTCGCCTTTAGAAGCGGTTCTGGTGAAGTTGCCAACCGGCTCGCATTTCTCAGAGAACTGTGCGGCGAATGTCTTGCCGCCCGCCCAGTCAGTGCATACCTGCGTAACGACCGGTTCAAAACCATGTCATGTTTTGGGTTGACTCATATTGCCCCGGGCGCCGACTATGAATTTAAAACGGTAAACGAAGCCATGAACTGGCTTGAAAGTTTTCTGGCTGGCCCGCATCGCTTCAATGAAACGCGAAAACGCCTTTTGGCAAATATGCAGCACCACCTCAGACAGAAAAACGATTTGCTTGAAGACCAGCGTCGTCTTGGCGAAAAATTTGCCGCCGCCGACCATTACCAGAACCTTGGCAATCTGCTGACGGCCAGCCTTTATCGCATCAAGCCTGGCAGCAGCAGCGTTGAACTCGAAGACTGGCAGACTGGGCAGATGGTAACTGTTGAACTCGATGCTTCGCGCAGCCCGGCAGCTAATGCTGCCCGGTTTTTTAATCTTTATAAAAAAGCCAGGCGCGGCACTATTGAGGTTGAAAAACGTATCGAAGCAATTCAGGGCGAAATCAGCTGGTTAAACGAGCAGATATGGCTGATCGAAAGTGCTGATTGCGAGGCAGACCTGCCAGTCGAAGAAAAGAAAACAAACATACAGCGCGGTCGAAACGCGAAAGAACCTGCTGCCGGGCGTCGGGGCAGGGTGGCTAATATCAGGCCGACTTATGAGATAGATGGTTGCCGTTTCTACGTTGGTCGCAATGCCCGGCAGAATGATGTGTTGACTTTTCAGGTTGCCAGGCGTGGTGACTGGTGGTTTCACGCCAATGACGTGCCCGGCGCCCACGTTATTCTTAAAAAGCCTGAAGGCGATATAACCGAAACCGATCTCTGGCGCGGTGCGGTTCTCGCCGCATGGTTCAGTTTTGCCCGTGAAAGCAGCAAGGTCGCGGTTGATGCTACCGAAACGGTCTTTGTAAAAAGAATTCCGGGTGGAATGCCCGGGCGGGTTTCTTTTACCAACCAGCGCACTATTATGGTTGACCCGGCAGCAGCATCAGCCATGATTGGGTTGGCAGACGGCGCAACTCAAGAAGCCATGCCTACAGCTGCGAAAACCTGATGCTGGCAAACTCACTATGCAATTTTTCCTGCAGAATTCGCAGCCGCCGACAGACAGTGCAATCCCCAGAGCGACCACACGCATCGTCAGAAGCACAGCAGATATTGAGGTTACAGGCGCGTTCGTCGAAAATTTTAAGAATATCGAGTAAAGAAAGCTTCTCCGGGTCGGCCAGAAGAAAGATGCCGCCTTGTTTGCCGCGAGTTGCTCCGATAATTTTAGCCTCAACGAGCTGGTGCGAAATTTTTCGTAGAAACCGATAAGGTATTTCGGCTTTCTCACTGATTTCAGTAGTGGTTACCGGCCCCTGACCCAGGCGTCGTGTCAGGTAAACAATGGTTCTGATGGCGTAATCTGCTTCTCTGGTTATCATGATTTTTCCCGAAATTAAAAAATGCTATAAAAACCGTAGCAAATCATTATCGGGAAGTCAAGGGGCGTGATCAATTGACAGGGCGCTACCGGTGCATTAGAATGAATCTCTGTATCTGGAGGTTCAAGTGCCGAAAAAAGTTGCCGTATCACAAGCTGACGTAAGATCAAGTCTCGTCGATTACCTGCACGAAATAACGCAGGATGAAGAAAGAATCCTGGCAAACCTTGCGTTTGAACCGGTTATTATCGGCCGCCAGTTGCAGGAAAATCATTTTACCGTCAATGACTTTCAGGGCGCGGAACCGAGCCGGGTGCTGCTGGGCACGATGCTCGAAATTCTTGAAGACGCTGAAACTCTTAACTTGCCCAACGTCGTCGCCAGATTGACCAATCAGGGGCATGGCAAAAAAACCTGTCTTGATATCGTCGGCGGCGAAGACCGGGTCAGAGATTTGTTCGTCTCGCCTTTTTCAAAGCCCGGAATAACGATGCTCGACGACATAGAACCTGTAATTGAGCGTATTCGCGACCGAAATATCCGCGCTGAGGCTCATAAAACTATGGTGCAGTTTTCTGAGCGCATAATTCATGGCGATAAAGACGCTTTCGAGGTGCTGGGCAACTGCATTCAGTCACTACGTGGCCTGTTTCTTCAGGGCAGTACCGGTTATATCAGAAGCCTCGATGCTCATATTTCCGAAATGCAGGAACTGATCGATGACCACCGCACCCGCAAGCGCAGTTATCTGGGCCTGCAGACCAATTTCCCCATTTTAATGGAAAAGCTTAACGGCTTTCAGAAAGAATTTTATCTCATCACCGGTGGCGTTGGCATGGGCAAGTCTACATTTGCAACCCAGCTCGCCTGGGATCTGGTAACCCTCAACCCCGATCTGACTGTTCTTTATTTCAGTCTTGATCTTAATCGTCTCGATACCACGGCAAAGATCGTTTCGCAGGCTGTTGAGCTGCCCATCGATTATGTTAAAAACCCCTACAGCGCCCGCCCCGATTTTGAGGAAAAGCGTCTGCAAGGCTTTAAGACCGTCGCGGCCATGAGTAATCGTCTTATTCTTGTTGACGAATCGAATGGCCGCCAGTTCATCGATGATATAAAAAGGCACGTCAAACGCACCAGGCTCGAGAAGGGTGGCGATGTGGCTGTGATCATTGACCCGTTGTTCAAGGTGTTGCTGCGCAATCAGCACCATATGAATTTTAACGAAAAGTGCAATCTGCTTGCTTCAGAGTTAAAGAGCCTTGCAGCGGTTGAAGGCGTAACGGTAATCGCGACTGCCGGCATGCCAAAGGCGATCAGCAGTCGACGCCCGGTTAAAGAAGACCTTGAAGAGATAATGGGCCTGCTTTATGACCCCTATGCCGTATTTTTTCTCTATTCCGATTATCTGAACAATTTCGACACGCCTTTTCTCGAATGGGAATGGGGCAAGGAAGACAGTTTCATGATTCCGATTACCGAGGCCTTTATTGCGAAAAACAAGATGGGCAGCACTAATGCACGCATTTTCTATCGCTATTTTGAGGCCTATTCAAAATTCAAAGAATGCGCACCCCAGGAAGTTGAAAACTATTCAGCCATGATTGATAACCTTGAAAGATTCAAAGAACAGCAGAACAATAACGCCGCCAAACGTGCTGCCCGCCAGGAGGAATTCTAATGGAATCCGCTCTGGAGCTTTTTCAAAAGGGAGTTGACCTGCAACAACGCGGCCTGTTCGATCATGCCATCGAAGAATACGAAAAGGCTCTGCGACTCGAACCCGAAAATATCGATGTTCTGGTGAATCTCGGTGCCGCATGCCTGCAAAAAGGCGTTGCCGAAAGGGCGGTCAAGGTTCTTAACTCGGTTCTGGCCCGTGAACCTCAGAACAGCCTTGCGCTTTATAACCTTGGCAAGGCATACATGTATCGTGAAAATTACGATCTGGCGTTGTTGACCTTTAAAAAAGCCGCATCAATTCTGCCCGGTGATAATGATGTCAAAAAATTGATAGCCAGGTGTTTGCGTCTAATGGGAAAATATCGAGATTCGGTTGACATAACTCTGGGTTTGCTTGAGATGATAGCGGCTGATGTGCCGGCACTGCTTGAACTGGCAGGCGATCTGAAAATGCTTGAGCGCTTTGATGAAGCTCTTGATATTTTCAGGCGTGCTTCGACGGTGGCCTGTGATTCTGTCGAACCGCTTCGGGGTATCTATGAATGTCAGGTGCGCCTGGGTAACCGCGATAAAGCAATGACTTCTCTCAAGCGTGCCGTCATGATCGAACCTGCAAATCAGCAGTTGCTGGTGGCGCTCGCCGATCTGCATCTTGCCGATGGCCACATCCAGGAAGCCGTCGATATCATCAGTCGGGGCATGGAAACCATCAAAGAACCGCGTCTGCTCCAGGAAAAATATAATGAAATGGCTCGCCGACTGCCGGTGTTAAAGAAAAAGGCAGTTGCTTCGGCGATGGCGGTCAGGCAGAGTCCTTATGAGACTGAGGTTTACGATATTCTTGACGCTCTTTTTGATGGCCGGGTTCGACTTGATGTCGCGGTCAAAGAACTCGAAGCCTTGCGCGGTCGTGAGCCTTCTGATTTGCTGATTGCTGATGAACTGGCAAATCTTTTGTTTCAGGCCCGGCAGTTTGATCGTGCCGCCGAAATTTATTCTGAACTCTACATGGCCAGGCCCAACCAAACGGCGCATCGCGTCAGCCTTGCGAAAGCACTGGCGATGAAGGGCGACGTAGAAGCCGCCCGCACTATTTTAAAAGATTCAATTCGTGATCTTGGGCATGTGGCCGAACTCGATCTGGCGATTACCGAGCTTGATCTCTTCGAAAAAGAATTTGCCCGGGCCGCCGGTCGTCTTGAAATTATTCTTAAAGAGCACCCCGGCGAAACCCATGCATTGTTTCTATATGCCTATACTGCTTTGCGTCTCGACGAGCTTGAACTTGCCGAAGAGGCCTTTCAGCAACTTTTTGAAAAGAATTCGGTCGATGAAGAGCTTGCGGTATGGTATTCGCGTCTTTCGATTCTCAACGGCAAACCCGAAAAAGCCCTGAAAATCTGGGAAGGCTTCTCTGACGGCATGGAAAGCCTCGTGGAAATTATTGCCAAGGTCGAACTTACGCTGGCTACGGGTGACAGCAAAGGTGTTATGAAGCATCTGAACAAAATCGGCGATTATCACCCCCGTTTTATCGAAGATCACCTGTTGTTCGGCAAGGCGTTCTTCTTCGCCGGTGATTTTTCGGCGGCTCAACGTGAATTCGACCTGGTATTGAAACTCGAAGCCAGAAATGCTGAAGCTCTCGCCATGTCGGCCATGAATTATCTCATTCGTAACAAGAGTGCAAAATTCTGGAATTACTGGCAACGGGCGATCGACTGCGATTCTATTTTCGCGGTTCTGCCTGCCCTGATTATCAAAGACGGTCTTAATTTCTCGCAGAAAGAACGCCTGAAAATCGAAACAAAAAAACTGATCGATATTGCTGCAATCAGCGACGTTGACCGTTCGAGACTAAAACGACTGTTGCAGATTCTTTGACCCGAAATTTGCCGCGCTGCCCGCGCAATGCTCCAACTATGGAAAAAACATGAAAACCAAAAAAAACAAAGCAGTTATTGATGTAAGAGATGTCGCAGCCCTGCGAAAAGCGGTGCGTGGTTTATCTGATGTTCCGGCGAAAAAACTTAACGATGCGATCTGTGATCTGATTGACGCCGGTGGTTATTCGGTGGCGGTTTTGCTCGACGAATTGCCCGGATTCTCGGCCGAATGTCAGTACCAGATCGTCAGAAAAATCGAAGATTTTTTCTATTTCCACCCTGAGAATGGCGTGAAATTATTCAAACGCCTCAGAAAAGCTTTGTCGCTGGTTGATCATACTTGCCGCGCTAATCTGCTGGCAGCCATGGCCGATATTTCTGAACAAGCCGAAGAAAGTGATTTCGCCATCGGCGGCATGGGCGAACACGCCCTGGCAGTTCTTGAATCAGATGCCGACCCGGGCAGATTGGCCAAGGCTATTGAAGTCCTGGTTAAGGCTTCAGAATATTCAAGCATTCCCGTTATTATCAAATTAATGACAAGGCTGACCGCCGGGTTAGATAACTTTCAGAATTACCAATTCGTCGAAACCTCTCTATTGGCGCTCAAGAGGCTGGGTGGCGAATCTATTATCAGATTATTGATAAACCCCTCGTCAGAGGCGGCCACTCGGCAGTTACGCCTGCAATGGCGTCAAATGAGTGAATCTTTACTTAATGCTACCTTTTCTATTTTGCAAACTCTCGATACGGATTTTGCCCAGATCATGTTGAAAATTGTCGATTTGTCTGATTTTAATCTGCCTTTCATTGCCATGATCAATGAAGGTGTTCAGCACAGCGATAAATGGGTGCGCCAGACAGCGGTTGCCGCAATGCAGAGAGCCAGTGACGCCCTGAACCCCGAAGAAATCGCCAGACTGCTTAACGACAGTGCCAGTGAAGTTCGCCTCATGGCCGCAACTTCCCTGGGCGGTTTCCCCGCCTCTCAGACCGGCAGCGTGCTTGAAGAACTGGCTTCCCGGCAGGGGGAATCGCGAGAAATTCGCTTAAATGCCCTGTATGCACTGTTTGCCCAGAAAAACCTTACGGCGCTGAAAAGCCTTGCAGTTCAGCCCGACAGCCTTCAGATAGCTATTAACTCACAGGGCCTGGCAGCACTGCTTATGCCTCACGAAGAGGGATTGAAAACCATGCTGACGGCCTATAGCCTTGCAAAAGCCGAGCTTGTGGCAGATGCCGGTCATTACTTGCTTGAATTGACTGAACCCGAAGACATTGAGTATCTGATCAAGGCCCATGCATCAGGCAACGAAACCCAACGCGAGCGTCTGATTGATTTTATCCGGCAGTTTATTGTTAAAAAGTCAGGTCCCCGCCTCGAAGTGGCCCTGAAAAAACTCGCCCCCGCCGAACAGAAAGCCCTTAAATTACTTATGCCTGCCTGAAAAATCGGCAATGTTTCATGTGAAGCCTTAATTTTGCCGCTTTCCGCGAAACATTGTTATCAAAATGCCGACAATAGCCTGCTGAGAGCAATCTGCATACCCTGCCGGCATCGAATTTCGGCAGCATCGCGACCATTAGCCTCACTCAGCCAACCAACTCCCTGGTTTCTGGCTCCGGGTGTGCTTTTCATTTCACTGATAGTGTGAATTCCTTACCAGGTGGCGCTTTATACGATCAAACTCTCTCGGCTTGTTTATAAAAAGCCAGAAATTCCGTACTACCGGATTTACGCTTTCGACTGCCGACCAGCATGTCTGCGTATTCTGGCGAAATCCGGTCCCGCCCACCACCAGCATCTTTGCTCCTCTACTGATTCATTCGATGCGGTTTTGCATCATGAGTGCTTTCGGAAATTTGCCTTCCCTGCCATCCCTCGTTCGCGAATTCAG
>Ga0116171_10000709_pt1 | contig 34936 bp, 27 predicted proteins | sample AD_JPNHW2_MetaG_FD_89798 | JGI IMG/M metagenome (GOLD analysis project Ga0116171, IMG submission 89798) | Active sludge microbial communities of municipal wastewater-treating anaerobic digesters from Japan - AD_JPNHW2_MetaG | ecosystem: Engineered > Bioreactor > Anaerobic > Digestate | place... | reverse complement strand
GACGGTTGGAGTTGGTTGCCTGGGTTGCAAACATTGTGATACCGACTGCGACGGCTACGCCGACGATGATAACGCTAAGTACGATCAGAAGTATTTGTTGTGTTCCCATTTTTTCTCTCCTTATTTAGGTATTATTTATTACTGAAGTATTTGTGTTGCCATTGGATTTGCATCTGTTGCTGTTACTGTCATTTTAGCGGATACTAAGTCTCCAGCCTTTGTTTTTTCAGTACCAACACCAGTGACTGTAATAACACTTGCACTTGTCCAACCTAATGTAAAAGTCCCTGTATCATCAGTTAAAGTACCTGCCGGAAGAAATCCCATTGCGATACCGACACCTGCTTTTGCAGCGGTCAGATCAGCACCGAATCCCGGGGTTCCATTTCCACCACCACCTAATGTGGATGGTGTCTTGTAATATTGGATCGCTGCAGCACCAAAGTTCTGCAATTCAGCTACGATAGCCTGTCTGTTGGAATTGGTTGCCTGTGTGGCAAACATCGATATACCGACTGCAACTGCCACACCAACGATTATAACACTCAGCACAATCAGTAAAATTTGTTGAGTTCCCATTGTTTTCTCCTTTTGGTTAGTCCTTGCATATTCATCAAAAATGGAGTACGAAGATCATTTTTACTATTCACTTTTTTTCATTCACGCTATGGACGAACAAGAGCATATAAACGCAAGGAGTGTACCAGTTGGAGAAAATGGGGAAAAAAAATGAAATTGAAAGGTTGTGACGCGTTCTAAGTTGTTATTTAACTAAGTATTACAAATCAAATATATTTTCGTTCCACGTTGTTTTGGCTTTGCTTTTCTTGATTCCAATTTCCCATTTTTGTCGTTTAAATATTACAAACCGGCATATGGGTCATACTATTATGACAAGAAAACGATACCCTTTCCAAAGCTATTTGCTTATAGGATGAAAGAGCTTTTGTTACCTATGATCTATATTCTGCTGGATCAAGCAGATAGTGTGAGAATTTCAAATACAGATTCTGCCGGGGAATCTTCGATTGGTCGGCTGCCATTGAGATATTTCCACGACAGTTCTTTAGAAGTTCAATCAGATATTCCTTTTCAAATGACTGTTTCGCTTCCGGATATGGCAGTTGTGTCAGCCGATCAAGAGACATAGCCTGCTCTTCGGCAAAGATATATTCAGGTAAATCTTCAGGAACCAGTGCTGAATGCTCAGCCAAAATGACAGCATGTTCCAGTGCGTTCCTTAGTTCTCGGATATTACCTTCCCATTTGCGTGAATCGAGTATGGAAAGCACAGGCTTTGAGATTGTAAGCTGCTTGGTGTATTTTTGACTGAATTCCTTCACGAATTCATGTGATAAGAGTTTGATATCTTCACGTCTTTCACGTAAGGGTGGAATATGAATATTGATAATATTCAATCTATAATACAGATCTTCCCTGAAATTGCCGTTCTGGACTTCCTGCTTGATATCCTTATTCGTTGCAGTGATCACTCTAACATCCACATGATAATCCCGATCACCACCAACTTGTCTGATAGCGCCTTTTTCAAGGACTTTTAAAAGTTTCACTTGAAAAGCCAGTGAAGTTTCAGTGATTTCATCCAGGAACAATGTGCCCCCATTCGCTTCCATGAAATAACCCATTTTATCCCTTATAGCATCCGTAAAAGCACCCTTTTTATGTCCGAAGAGCAAGCTCTCCAATAATGTCTCAGACAAACTGCCACAGTTTACAGCTACAAATTCCTTTTCTTTTCTTTTACTGTTCTTATGCAGCAGTTCTGCAAAAAGACCCTTACCTACACCTGTTTCACCTGTGATAAGGACCGTTGTATCCAGGGGAGCAATTTTTTGCACTTTGTTGATGATCGATTGAATGGAAACACTGGTGCCTATTACCTTCTGCCCATCCAGGTTTTCCTGTAGCAACTTATTCAAACGATCGTTTTCCTCAACAAGCCACTGGGTCTTTAGAATCTTCTGTACCATCAAATTGATCAGTTCCAAGTTGCGAACAGGTTTCACAAGAAAATCTTCTGCCCCCAGTTTCATTGCCTCTACTGCTGTTTCGATCGTAGCCTGTCCTGAAATGACGATCACAGATACAAAAGGCCATTGCGTCTTGATTTTCTGAATCAACTCAAGCCCATTTTCTCCCGGAAGAACCAGATCGGTTAGAGCAATATGAAATCTTTTCTGCTCGAGTTTCCGCAAGGCATCCACAACTGTCAGAGACGTTTCCACCTCATATTCCTGGTATAGTTGCATACTGAACAGTTCAAGAGCATTGGGGTCATCATCAACAATGAGTATCCTGGGACGTATCTTTGTGTTATGTTGTAATGCTGCTTGTTCCTGACTCTTTTTCATGACATAACCTCCAGCGGTAGATCGATTGATACAGTCGTTCCGACCTTATCTTCAGATTGTATGTTTATTTTTCCTTTCAAATCATAAATTGTCTGGCGTGCAAAGCTTAACCCTAAACCGAGATGGCTTGTATTCTGAACATCTTTAGTTGTATAACCAAATTCATAAATAAAGGGCAGATTACCGGACACGATTCCGCATCCGGTATCCTTTATCGTAATATTGAAATATGTCTCCATCTTTTGAGTTGATATATACAGGATTCTGTTTTCCGTTTCCTGCATTGATTCTATTGCATTCCAGAGGATAGCATCGATAATGAAGCATAGATCACTATATAACATGTTGATAGGTGGAATATCGGTGGCGAAATTTTCTTCCACGCGAACATTATGCTTGAAGAAGAGATTGTTCCTGCAGATTTCCAGTTCATTTTGAATCAATTGGTTGATATCGACCATAACAGGAAAGAGTGTCCTGCTTTTCTCGATATTATCCAAAATACTCCGTAGAAAGGAATCAATTTGAAATCCTGATTCCATGATCTTCTGCAATGCTTTGCTATCAGGGCTTTCCCTCAATAGTATCTGAACGTACCCAATGATGGTGTTGAGCGGTGTGTTGATATTATGGATCAAACCTTCCAGGCTACGTTCCAGATTCGTGATCTGCTGCTTTTTAATCAGTTGAAATTGGTAATGACTGTTCCAGAATTCATCATGCTGGGAAGATTGATCTTCCAATATCATCCCGTACAGGTTAATCTTATCTTCCTCTTGCAGGGTCCGAAGTTTTAGAAGATACGATTTCCCGTTTCCCGGATTTGTATACGAAATACTTCTATCCCGAACAGCATGATCAACTTCAATTAGACGATCCAATCCGAGCAAAGACATGACATCAATATCTTGAATATCCTGATCTTCAGGAAGATTCATGATGGATGTGAAAGTATGATTCCACTGTTGAAGTTTCCGGTCCTGGTCTGCAATGAATAAACCAATACCAAATTCCTGATTCCAATCAATCGAATTCCAAATTTTATTATCCGTGAAATTCCTCACGCCTTCAGGCATTACCACCTCATTCATCTCAATTATTGCAGGGAATATGATTGATTTTAATATACTCGCTTAAACCGATTCGGAATATACGCATTGCCTTCCTTAGGTCTTCCTTGTTCAAGATATAGGCAATGCGAAGTTCATTCTTCCCGATTTCAGGAGTGGAATAGAAGCCTTCAGCCGGTGCAGTCATCACTGTTTCATTATCTACCCTGAAATTCTTCAGCATCCAGATAATAAAATCTTCAGCATCTGGTATCGGTAATTTTGCAATGATATAGAAAGCACCTTTGGGCTTTACGCATACAATCCCTGGTATGAGTTGCAACTCATCATAGACCAGATTTCTTCTCGATTTGTATTCATCATTGATTGCCTTGAAATATTCGTCTCCAAGTACGATGCAAGCTGTTGCTGCCAATTGATCCAATGTTGGAGGGCAGAGTCTCGCCTGGGCAAATTTCAAGGTAGCTGCCATGAGTGCTTTGTTCCGGGATATGATGCAGCCTATTCTCGCTCCGCAAGCACTGAAGCGTTTCGATATGCTATCAACCATGATTGCATTATCTTCCATGCCGGGAATCGATAAAATACTTGTGTGTTCTGCACCATCATACACAAATTCCCTGTATACTTCATCAGATATCACATAAAGACCATGTTTCTTCGCGATTCCGGCAACCTTTTCCATTTCTTCTCTCGTATATACCGTTCCGGTGGGATTTCCCGGATTGCAGAGCATGATAGCCCTGGTCCTTGAATTGATCAATGCCTCGAAATTTTCTTTGGAAGGAAGCGCAAAACCTGTCTCCGCGTACGTTGTCAGTGGGACAAGTTTAGCATCTGTCATGGATGAAAAACCATTATAGTTTGTATAGAAAGGTTCAGGAATGATCACTTCATCACCGGGATTACAGGCAACGAGCAATGCAAATACAATCGCTTCTGAACCGGCAGTTGTAACTATAATATCTTCAATGGAAATTGCGATATTATTCTTCTGATAATAATGCACAAGACTCTGGCGATATTTGTCTAAACCTTGGGATGGTCCATACTCTAGCACTTTCTCGTCGTACTTATGATACACGTCGATCATCTCTTGAGGAGTCGGTATATCAGGTTGTCCAATATTCAAGTGATAGACTTTCACACCGTTCTTTTTCGCTTCATTGGCAAAGGGCATGAGCTTGCGGATGGGAGAAGCTTGAACTTCTTCCGCTCTCTTCGAGATTTGCATGATTACACCTCAAACTTATTTATTTGTCATACTATAGGGACAATTAACAAAGCGAAATTTTCATGTCAATTTTTATCTTCACTTATATATAGACTTAGATACATGGATAAGCTCACTCCATACATGACATACAGATAGGACATCTGATTTATATGGACAAATAAAACCGAATATCCTTAAATTAGCTAAATAAATATCGAAGGTGACTCCACTAAAAGATGACTAATATTTGATAATGGTTTAAATATTGCTTTAAAATTTCAAAACTATCATTAATATAAACATTGTGGAAAAGGAGGAAAAATGAGAAAAATTATTTGTATCATGATCCTGCTCGTATCCATCACATTTATGCATGCTGCGGCAGTGATTATCAACAGTTCAAGCACAACACTTCAAATCCTGAATTTAAAAAGCAGTACTTATGATGTAAACATTAATAACCAAATTGCAGTTGTTACATTGCATGAAACCTTTAAAAACACCTTTAATTCAAATGTCGCTCCCAGGTTTTACTACCCTTTGCCTGAAGGTGCTAGCGCAACCCAATTACGCTGGTTCTCCCAAGGTTTATGGTGGCAAGCCAACATTTCACCAAATCCCTCTACAACACCAGGTGGTCCAACTTCATTCCCGTCGTATTTTACGAACTACGTTGGTTCGATGCCTGTCACTTTCGATTTCACCACCGTTTTATATCCTGCTGATACTCTTGCTGTTGAGTTGACATACGTTCAACTACTCCCGTATAAAAATGGAGTTGTAGATTTGAATCTAACGAACAACTATATAGCCATCCAATCAGCCTCATTGCAGTCACAGTCACTTAATGTGGATATAACTTCGACCAGGCAGATCACATCCCTATCTTTGGTCACACCATCAAATGGTATTACAGAATTCACGAACAATCATGGATCATGCCATTACGCCGTCAATAATGCTTCTGCAAACACGAATTACCATATGCAATATTCTCTTGCCCTGAATGAACTCGGATTATGGTCATTCAGCACAGAAATGGATTCAGTACCCGATTTTTATGGAAATGGATTCTTCACTTTCATTGTTGAACCGGATCCATCGAATAACACACAAGTCATCAATAAAGTGTTTACTCTCATGATAGACCGTTCGGGCAGTATGTCCGGTACTAAAATGGAGCAGGCAAAATCCGCTGCCACCTATATCGTGAATCATCTGAATGAGGGAGATTATTTCAATATCATCTCATTCAATGAAGCTTCTTCGGATATATGGACAGAGCACCATAATACGCAACCTGCAAATATCTCGACAGCCCTGAATTACATCAGTGGTTTGTATGCGTCCGGAATGACAGATATTGGTGCCGCTTTTGGCATGGCAGTCCCACAATTCAGCAGTTCAGCCGAAAATACTGCGAATATCATCATTTTCCTGACTGACGGTTGCCCAACCGCAGGCTTAACTGATACCCAGCAATTAAGGAATTATATCAATCAGTTGATCGATAACAGCGGGCATCCCATATATCTTTTCAATTTCGGTATTGGCAGTGATGTCAATACGCAATTACTGACTCTTACCGGGGCAGACAATTCTGGTCTATCGACATTCCTGGGTCAGAATGATGTGTATGCCACGATCACGGATTTTTATAATAAGATCCGAAATCCTGTGCTTCTTGACCCTGTTTTAACGGCAACTCCCAATAATGCCCTCCAGGAAATGTATCCAAATCCGCTTCCGAACCTTTATCTTGGTTCGCAGATGATCATCAGTGGGCGTTATACCACCCCGCAGGTAGTTCACCTTACTTTTAGCGGTCATTCATTCAATCAGCAGGTAAGCTATCAATATGATATGAACCTGACTGGAGATAATGATCCTACAAACCAGTTCCTGACGAAAATCTGGGCAAAACAGAAGATCGATTATCTTCTGGTGCAATATTACGGAATGGACACTACGTCCACTACCGCCCATGAAATCAAGCAAACGATCATCAATATCAGTATGATGTGGGGTGTCATTACTCCATTCACGAGTTTCCACAGTGGTTCGGTACCGAATGTAGATGAAACTTTACCTGTCCCTACATCGAATTCGGTTACATTACTCGGTAATTATCCGAATCCCTTCAATCCAACCACATATATCAAATTCTCAATCAACTCTGATCAGCATCTTCCCGTTTATATCAGAATCTATAATATCAGGGGACAACTCATTAAAGTCCTTGGTATTAAAGCGCATGGTAAGGGAATGTACCAGGTGATGTGGGATGGTACCGATCAGCAGAACAAGAAAGTTTCCAGTGGTGTGTATTTCTACAATCTCGAATTTGGAGATGTGATCCAGACTGGAAAAATGGTACTTATGAAATAAATCTCTAGATGGTAAAAGGCTAAGATCGAGATTGCTTCGCTCTTAGCCTTTTTTATATGGATGATCACCGAATCGGTTCATTCAGTATCTGCTGTATCACTTGCATTTTCACCGGTATTTCATCCTTATTTCGTATAAATACCGGTTCAGAATAATATACACTGATTTTTGAAAAAGGTTTGGGAATACGGAACCTGTCCCATGTCTTCAATATCCACTCATGGTCAATTTCGGTTCTAATGGGAACAATAGGCAAACCTGTCATTAGTGCTAAATAGAGTGCACCATCCGTCATGACTTCTGCTGGTCCTTTCGGTCCATCAGGTGTAATCCCCAAGACATGGTCTCTCCCTAATCTCAGCATTTCCCTGAAAGCCCTTCCTCCACCACGAGTCGTTGAACCGCGTACAGTGATATATCCCAATGCTTGTGCTGGTCCAGCTACAAGTTGTCCATCCTTGGAAGAGGAAATGATGACCACTCCTTTGCGAAAACGATGCCGAATCAACATGGGCAGTATATTTCTATGCCAAAAAACATAGATCACAGGTTTCTCTGAATAGTGATTTTGTTTATTTTGAAATTTCAACGTGCAATTTAAAAGCAGGAGCAATCCAGCTCCCAGGTATTTTTCAAGAAGGAAGCCTATTTGTGTGATTTTTCTTTGCATACGAATTGTTCGATTAGATCAGCGGTATTCCCGGATGCAGAACGTTGACCCAATAGATCGTGGATTTGTGTCAAGGCATCTGAAAAAGCCATGTACTTCTCAGGGTCACTCATGATTCGATCTATGTTATTGCGTATATTCTGTGGATTTGCATCATCCTGGATGAGTTCTGGCGCAAGATCCCGGTTGAGAATAATGTTTGGCAATCCTATTCTCTTGATTTTCACGAATCGTTTTCCCAATTCATAAGACATTCGTTGTGCTATATATGCGATCAAAAACGGAGTGCCGATATAGGCTGCTTCGAGCGTTGCCGTTCCGGAAGTGATACTGAGAAAGTCACAGTGCTTCATCATGGGATATGTATCGCCCTGTATGATGTGAGGTTTGACTGTTGGATAGTTGGAAGTGATTTGTTCAAAGACTGAATCTTGTATCGTAAATGCCTGTGAAACAAGATACTCATATTTCTGCGATAAATAGAGATCCATGGTCTGCATGAATACTGGTAAAAGCCTTTTCACTTCATTGACACGGCTTCCCGGAAAAAAACCCAGCCATTTTTTGCTGGGATCCAGACCGTATTTCTCTGCAAATTCATCTTTCGTCATGGAAATGTGAATTTCTTCTGCAATCGGATGACCAACATAGGAGCATTTCACACCCGCTTTGGTCAGTAATTTTATTTCAAATGGGAGTATGCTCGCCACATGCTTGGTATATAATCGTAATTGCTCTACTCGATGCGACTTCCACGCCCAGAATTGAGGACAGATATAATAGAGTACGGGAATTCCGAAAAGGGCTGCTTTTTGCGCGATTCGCATGTTGAATCCCGGATAATCGACAAGAACCACTAAATCAGGTGGGTCTGCACGGAACCAGGCATCGATCTTCTTTTCCATCTGCAAAAAGAAGGGAAGATGCTTCGCCACTTCAATGAATCCCATGACAGCAAATCGGTCAAAGGGCACCAAAGGTTGAAAGCCTGCTTCCTCCATGCTCAGCCCGCCAATGCCATAATGTTCTATATCGGGATGACGGCGGCGCATCTCACGTATGACCTGTGAAGCATGCAAATCTCCTGAGTTCTCACCGGCAATCCAAAATACTCGTTTCATTTGTCTCCCCATTTCCATTTCGATAACTTCAATTTGTACCATTGGTTTTAATAGTCAAGAAAAGAGTGGAGCAGATTCCAATCATAAGAAGTATCAATTTTCTCATTTGAAAAAAACTCTAAGATCTCTTAAGCATCCCTCAAGCCTCCCTCAAGAATCCCTTAAAAGCTGAGAGATGGTTAATGGTATTTTGATGGATGATCAAGGTTTGTTTCTATGTTTTTCAAATTACGTGGGAAAGTATTAAATCGTTACTTCCTTTTGTAGAGTAAGATTCAAAACTTACAATTTTCGTATCATATATAAAGGAACTTGACGTAGAATTCCATCCACAATATGAACAATATTGAGGAGTTATGATGAATATCGATAAAGTATACACGATATTAGGCGAACGGTTCAAAACATATAAAACACCTGTGGTTGACTTCATTGAAGCGCAGACAAAAGACCCTTTCAAGGTTCTTGTCGCAACCATCCTGAGTGCCCGTACAAAGGATGAAACCACTACTGAAACGGTGAATGTGCTGTTCAAGAAAATCAATACCTTGGATGATTTGGAGAAAATATCGGAAAAAGAATTGGATAAACTGATCTATAAAGTCGGATTCCATGCGACGAAGGCAAAGCATCTCAAACAACTGCCTGCCGTGGTGAAAGAAAAATTCAATGGCAGCATACCTGATGAAATTGATGATCTTGTTCAACTTCCCGGGGTGGGAAGAAAAACGGCGAATCTCGTTCGAGTGATTGCCTTCAAAAAACCCGGTATCTGTGTGGATATTCACGTACACCGTATCTCGAATCGATGGGGCTATGTGAAGACCAGGAATCCCTTTGAAACCGAGATGGCTTTGCGAAAAATCCTTCCGGAAAAGTACTGGCTCTGCATCAATTCATATATGGTGGCATTTGGACAGAACCACTGCACTCCGCTCAATCCACATTGTGATACCTGCCCCATTTACGATGAATGTCAACGAGTGGGGGTGAAAACGAAACACACAAACAGTTAAGAGTTAAGAAGTAAGAGTGGTACTTAAAGTTGATTCTTAATGAAAAAGTTATTTTCAAAACTTCAATACATTTCTTCTTGACTGATATTTATCATTATTTATATTTAAAATGAGAGCGTTGTAACAAGGAACACATACTTTTTAAAGAAGGGACTATGCATGTTTTGCAGGTTTTTCCAGGTATTTGCAATGCTCTTGTTTTGCACAATTTTAAAACTATTTAACCAGTCTAATCAATTTTTACACCACTGTTACAACAATAGGAGTTCCCATGTATAGATTTGTCTTTATCCTGTTTATTGCATTACTGATTTCCGGTTCACTTTTTGCCCAAAACCACATGGACATCATGACGACCATGTCAGGTGAACGTAACTACTCAAAAATGGGATTCGTGATGACTACACTGGATTGGAATGGTGATGGACACGATGATTTGGTTGTTAGCTCAAATAATTGGAAACCGGTAGAATATCAATCAGATCCTTATATAATGCCTTTTGGGAAACTATATTTTTATATGGGTGGATCTAGCTTCGACAATGCCCCGGAAATGGTCATACCCGGAAGTTATCAAAATGAGTATCGTCTCACAACTTCTATGTGCAACGCAGGGGATATGAATGCAGATGGATTTGATGATCTGGCTTTATTCAGGGCAACGATGTACGAAGGTACCAGCACATCACATTACGATCTGCAGCTTTGTATCTTTTATGGTGGAGTCAATCCTGATACCATACCTGATTACATACTCACTTTCCCCAGGGAAGAATGGTCTAACACCTATTGTTTTGTACGTGGTTTGGGGGATATCAACCACGATGGACATGATGAGTTAGGATATATCCTGAATAATAAAATTAATACCGATCAAGGCAGAATCGGTATTATCCAAGGAGAAAATCACGAAAATGTAGTATTCAGGGATTTGGACGATACTAGAGAATCTATTGATGTTGTAGGATTGGGAGATGTCAATTTCGACGGTATAGACGATTTCTGTCTTGGATATGGATATGGTCCTTGGGAAAATCTGTATCACAGAGTTGTTTTGTTCTTCGGAAATTCGACCGGAACATATAATGATAGTCTTGTAATTTGTGATAATTCAGAGATTATTTCTGCATTTTCTTATCCGGCAGGTGATATAAATTGGGATGGATACCCTGATTTTGTGAGTTCCTATTCTTCTAGTGGAGCGAAGATTTACTTTGGTGGACCTGGTTTTGATGGAACCCAGAATGTCACTTTTAATCCACCCTACAACGGTGCATGGAATGGTGAGGGCTTTGCACATGGTGATGTGAATGGCAACGGCACAGATGACTTGATGGGTACTTTTGTAACACAAGCAGATGGTTATGGAGACGCATATCTGTGGATGGGAGGAGTACCCATGAATGGTATTACTGATCTGCATATCACACCGCCCAGTCTGCCCTGGCCTGTGATGATAGATGCCGAGATGTTCGGTTTCTGCCTGACCATGGGGGATTACAATGCTGACGGCTACTGTGATGCTGCGATATCCGCCCCCTTTGATTATGGCGGAGGGGATGGTTCGCTTGGTTATGTGTTTGTTTATGCCGGGAATCCATTATTAAATGATCCCACACATGTTATAGATGATAACACTCCAATAGCTTCTAAAATGCAATTATTCCCCAATCCGCTACAGCCATCAAAAGAAAATCTGAATGTTAAATTTATAACCCCCCTTAATCCCCCCTCGGGGAGGGGGGTGGAATCCTCAACCTTCGAAATTTATAATATCAGGGGGCAGAAAGTAAAGTCGTTTATCATTACTGCAGAGCAAACCAAAGCCGGAGCAGCATCATTCAATCTGCCTGATCTTCCGACTGGTGTTTACTTTTGCATCTTTGCAAATGGGAATTTGCAATTGAAAGAGAAAATAACAATCGTAAGGTAAAAGTCATGTAACTTACCTACCCACAATGATTCATGAAAGAACTTTTTAGGAGGAGCAATGAAAACCGCAATATCTATTTTTTTGTTTTTATTATCCATATCTGTAACTTTATACGCGCAGCAAAACAACGATTTTCTACTTGGGGCTTATGAAATCACGACATATGCAAGTACAGGTGAGAATATCCCTTATCTACAGAAATTGCAGGATGCACATTATAATAGTATTCAAGCAGTAAATAACAAACACTATAATGACCCTGATTTTCACCAGGGGGCAACTCCCCCCGGAGATACAGATTTTTCAACACTAACGAATCAAATGACGAATTATGGAATGTCAGCTAATGTAAGTGACATGTTCTATCCTTACACTGGTACAGGCAGTAATCATACTTATGATTTTCCTAATACTATTCCGGGCATTAATTTCTTAACTTCAAGCAATTATTTCAGGTTTGAAAGCGAATACCGCTATTTTAATACAGACTTAGTGCAGGGCGATTCAAATCTTGATTGGTTATTTTACAAGGTTGATTATGATGTTCCAGATAGTCTTTCATATTATACCACAAATCCAAACATTTCGAACGGATTTGCATCCTCATATCGTATTCCTATGGCAGGCAACGATCATACCTACAAAGTAATATCAGGCGAACTTAAGCAACGATGGAATTCTAACAATTGGTATGTATTTAAAATATTCCATTTTGCTGATCACTGGGATAATACATCAACGGGTATGCAAAATCAATATTTTGAAAATACTAAGCTGCATATACTGATAGCATTAAAATGGGATACCCCAGATTCAACAGCTTCTTATTACAACGATAATCTGTTGCATATAGATTTTATTGGTAGAACAAAAAATGGTTATGAATCCTGTTTGGAGGATGTTAGAGATTTGGATTTTGAATCGGATTTTCCGGATTGTTACACTAATGATTTGAAAATTTCGAGTTACAATCATAATCATGTAACTGATTTTTTAAATGATAGAAGTGGTTTTCATATTTTTTCTTACTCGATTCCTCTATCTGAATTGAAAGCACGTGGCATTATTGATGATTCAAATTATCTAAACTACATTGCCCCAATCATTAAATGGAATCAGCACCAAGCAATACCTTATGTATCTATCGACTATATAGAATTTGAAGATGATGTTCATCAGAAAATGCGGGAACAGCCAAATCTCCTTAGTCAATGGTTAACATTAAGAGTAAATTCCTATACAGATTTATCCAGTATTAACTCCTTTTTTGGGGTCGATGAACCTGTAATGGGTAATTTTGATTCATGTAAGCTTATTAATTTATCTCCAGGTACATCAAAGAAATTGATCACAAATATCTGCAGTTTTGGGGGAAGCAATTTCACAAAACCCAATGGTGAGCAGATCAGTCACATTACGGTATTTAATGAATTAGCCAAACCTCAATACAATTGCATAGATCCATATTCTTTATTAGATTCACTAAATTCTCAACCTATCACTTTCAATGATGAAAACAGCAGTTCTTTTATCCAGAAAAGTATCGATAATACATGTGAGGAATATTTAAAAACCAAATTGCTTTTGAATGATTTCAATCAACCAGTACCATTCTACGCGGTAACCCAAAGTTTTGGATGGTGGAATGAAACATTACATCAATGGTATATATGGATATACCCAACCAAAACTATGCAAAAATGTCTTCAGTACTTACCTTTATGCTACGGAGCCTCAGGTATTATCAGCCATGCCATGAAACATGGTATTCCGGAGTATGTGACACCGTTACTTGATCCTGCGAACCCCGATTCAAATTACTATTCATTGAAGGAAGCGAATAAAAATATTGAAGTGTATGGACCCATAGTTAAGAATGCAGTATGGAAAGGCGTGAATTGTCTGAAACCTGGGATATACTCATCTGATTTCCCTTTGGGGACTGAGCACTTTGCTAACATCGCTGTTGTTGATCAGGTAACAAATGATTATCAGGGATACGTACAATGTGGTTTTTTCAATAACGGGCAGGATAATTACTATATGCTTGTTAATAGAAGAACTGAGAAATTTGTGTCATCTAATCCTCCCCATCCAGCATTTGCACACCCTTATCAGATTCCCATTGAGAGATATGCAGAGTTTTACCAAACATTTGATCCACAAGTTGTTAGATTCTACTTACAATCCGATGCTGAAGCTCTTTATGGAACTCGACCAGGGTTGTTCGATCCAGCTACTTTTGATCTTCAAGTACCTGATCAAGATGGTAATTTAGATGTTACATTACAAGCGGGAGATGCAAGTCTCAGACAGTTGGTGTCGGTACTCCCAGCTGATATTACTTCAGATTTGACTACTGATCGTGATGTTTGTGTACAAAATGCTGTACGAATTCAAGATGGAGTAAATGTTACAATTTCTGCTGGACGAACACTAAATATGCTTAAGCATAGCCGAATTGATATAGGACACAATTCCTCTTTAACGATAAATGGAAATCTCAATGCTGATCTGGCAAGCAAAATCAATGTTTTTGAAGGTGGATCATTATCGTTCCAAGATGCAATTTGTAACATGAGTGATTCAACATTAATTAACGTAACAAATAGTAATTTATTAATAAGACATTCGGAATTTAATACCAATAATAATCATCTCTGGAATGGATTTTTGTGTAACGAAAGTGATGTATCTATGTTATCCAGCTCTATTTCGAACGCTATGACTTCCGTAGATTTGAAAGGAACAAGTTTTCAGATGCTGGGAAGCAAATTAATTGTTCCACAAGATTGTATCGGAATTAATGTTGTTGATGAAGGTACTACAAAGACCATACTCCTGTCCAGTCATGAGGAACATGAGAATGTGATAGAGGGTGCAAAAGGAAGTACTAAAGCTACAGGTTTCTATATGAACAGCGGTAAATGTCCACTAATCTGTAAATCAACAAAATTCTCGGATTTGTCAAACGGTATTGAATACTCATTATCTGAGGAAAAAGCAGATTCAGTAGCTAATTGTCAGTTCGAGAATTGTATTCTTGGAATAAATATAACAGGTGCAAATGGTTTATCATCAATCTCTAACTGCGTTTTTGATGTGCCAAATGAAGGTAAGGGCGTGTGCACACATCGTTATGTTCCACTTGTCAACGAATGTTTCTTTAAAGGAAATGGATCAGGAACCAGTTGCGTTGGATTATATATGGATGGAGCTACAGGTGGTTTAGGCAATAGCATCGTTAATTGCATTTTTGAGTCACTAGATTGTGGAATCGAAAGTCGTGAATCCATAGTTAGATTTCAATCAAATTATTTCACAGATAATGCTCAGGGAATCATAGTCCATAACCTATCTCTTATTGATTGTAGTTTTAGCGCATTAAATATATTTAACAACCGGGCTTTTAATTTTTCATTTCTGACTGATCCCAGTATCACTGACACAATGACATTTTGTTATACACTTGAGTTGTCTAAAGGACACAATGATTTTTATCATTTTGGAGTAACCAGAGATTTCTGTTTTGGCCAACACTATCGCTATAACGGCCCAATAAATGCAACTGAAAATTACTGGTCTTCAGATAATAATGCGCATATATTTGTCACTGGTGTATATATACCAGTAGTGTCTCATTGGATCAATGTCGGAATGGTTGATCAAAATCCAAATACTACCAATGTAGTAATCATTCCGAATAATAGGTATGAACAAGCATCTGCTTTCGAAAATGAAGGAGATTATTCATCAGCATATTTGCTATACAAGCAGATTTTGACTGAAAGATTACCTGAAGAAGAACAATTTTGGGAATTATGTGTTCCCAGTATCTATAAAATTGCTTACGGAGCTAAACTAGATTTTGATGAATTGATAGCATATTATGGTTCCGAGATTGCAGTCACAGTAGATAAAATAGAGTTAATCCGCTTAATGAACGCATATAAAGCAAACACATGCTTAGCGAAAAAGGATTATCAGGCTGCTGCCGATTTGATTTGCGAGAGAATAAACAATCCAATATCAGAAACTGATTCGTTGGAAGCAGTGATGGATTTGGAAATAGTGTATGTTCTTCGGGATTTGGATGGGGCTAAGGCACCTATGGTTACAAATTTTGCCCAATTCCATTACCCTGATCTGCAAACCTTCAATATCAAACATGAAGAAAATTTAAAAAAACTACAAGATCTCTATGATTGCCAAAATGAACCTGATAATACTATGTCCTGCTCATTCATGTTAAATAGGAACTATCCCAACCCCTTCAATCCTTCGACAACCATCGAATATAGTGTGCCCAAGTCTGCAAAGGTGAAATTGAGAATTTACAATATCCGTGGACAACTCGTGAAAGAACTTGTAAACCAGACAGTTGAACCCGGTAGATATAAAGTGGTATGGGAAGGAAAGAATAATGCTGGACACAGTGTTGCATCCGGTGTTTATTTCTATCGCATAGAAGCCAATGGTAAGACAATCACAAAGAAGATGTTGATGCTTAAGTAGAATTGAGTCATTTCAAAATAAGAGACGCTCGAAAGGGCGTCTATTTTTTAATTTTTTATCAATTTCCTGACGGTTACTTTTTCTTTGTCCTCAATTTAAGCACTTTTATCCCGGTATATATTGAAGGTAACAATTACTTCTTAACTCTTACTTCTTAATTATTGCAGTGATCTTCCGTCTCCATAAACAGTCTTGCAGACAAATGTATTCAGGTTCAGGTTCATTTGCACCATGGGTCTCTTGCCACCCTTGGATTCCTTGCCCAAGCCCTTGAGTACGAGTTCGTCGTTATCCAAGCCAATGAGAACATAATCACCATTATCTGAGGTCGTACCGAAACTGCCATTATATGGACCGCTGCGATAAACGCCAAAGCCCATGGCAGTGGCTAAATCAGAAATCACGATATTTTCTGGTATGGAACCGGCGCCACCCATGTCTGACGGGGTCTTGAAATAAGCAACCCCTTCCTTAATGTAATGCTGCATCTCACTGACCACAGCTTGCCTGTTGGTACTGTATGCTTGTGCCTGAAATGATGTAATGCCTATTGTCACACCTACGCCTACGATGATAACAGATAGTACAATAACCAATATCTGTTGCATTCCCATAAAAACGAATACTCCTGGTTCATCTCGATCATTTGTTTTGTATAATCAATTTCTCTTTTGTTTTCAGCAAAAAATAATTTGAATTTTAGGTCATAATTCACTGCTGGCTTTTCGTGTAAATGTTTTTCTCTGTGTTTTCACTATAACCTGTTTCATATCAAGCCAAATGACGAGACACAAATAAAAAAAAACTTTACTTTGGTTAATCCGCGGTATCATGTGCTCATTGAAATAGGAGATATTATGAGTATTTTGAAGATATGGTCATGGAACGTGAATGGATTGAGAGCATCCCTGAAAAAAGGATTCCTGGAGGCAATCGATCAGGAGAAGCCCGATATCATCGGAATCCAGGAAACCAAACTCCAGGAAGGTCAGATACCATCTGAGATTTCTGAACATGATCATTATTGCGCATATTGGAGTCATGCGGAACGAAAGGGTTATTCAGGAACTTTGCTGCTGACTCGTATCGAACCGAAACAGGTGTGGCTGACGATGAACATTCCTGAACTCGATAATGAAGGAAGGATCGTCGCTGCAGATTATGGTGACTTTATTCTGTTCAATGTCTATTTTCCAAATGGGCAGATGAATGAAGATCGTCTGCAGTATAAACTTCGCTTCTATGATACTTTCCTGCCATATGTCAAGAATCTGCGGGAACAAGGCAAGAATGTCATTATTTGCGGTGATTACAATACAGCACATCACCCCATTGATCTGGCAAATCCAAAACAGAATGAGAACTATTCAGGTTTTCTTCCCATCGAAAGAGAAAGACTGGATACGCTTGAATCATATGGATTTGTTGATACCTTCAGACAATTTGATAAAAGCCCGAATCAATACTCATGGTGGACTTGGAGAGTCAATGCACGTGAAAGAAATATCGGGTGGCGCATTGACTATTTCTTTGTGAACCAGGAATTCATGCCAAGGGTGAAGAACGCATACATTCGGCAGGATATCATGGGTTCAGACCATTGCCCGGTCTGCATAGAAATTGAAGTTAAAAATTAAAAGTTAAAAATTAAAAGTTTTCAGAATAGGAGATCCGTGCATATCCAAATTACATGTATCGGTTTTCGATGCTGTTAACTGTGTCATTAATTGGAGTCTACTAATTCTCAACAACGTTGATAAATGAGAAATAGGCAAAAATCTTAATATGGATTGAGAAATCAATATCCATGTTTATTTCTTTATTCCACTCTGCAACTTTTAATTTTTAACTTTTAACTTTTAACTTCTGCTATCATCCTGCGCTGCTGCTTCCGCCTCCACCACCTCCGCCACCGGCTGAACCACCTCCGGAAGTGCTTCCGGATGTCGGTGAGGAAATCGTGGAGATCAGAACATAGGGAGCCCATGCATCTGAGGAATTGGAATCATATTGAAGCCAGGTATTCCCTACATCAACTCCATTCTTTTTAAAATACGAAACCCACTCCCGTCCAAGATTCATGGCAAGGGTATAAGGAAATACGCGGTTGAATTCATTTGCATCCCCTTCTCCCATTGGATCTTTCATCCTTCGCTTGATTGTAGTCTTGTAAATATTCCAGCAGGCTAATTCTGTCATGGCTGCTTCGGTAAAGATCATTTTCATACCACCGACGACCAACAGGATGATACCTGTCAGAAACACTGCCACAAAAGGTATTAGAATGGACGGGGATATCTCTTTGAAATATGCCAGTGAACCTACAAGTGCAGCAAAATCGACGAGAGTGATCAAAATCCCTATGAAGAGTATTTTCTTCCGTTTCGCCAATTTATCAGAATCGATGAATCCGTTGCGAATCAAATCCTCTTCAATGGATTTCTGGAAATATCTCGAGTTCTTTCGGAGTATGGTTTGAAGTTGGATCAGGTCAATTGGATTCGTTGTAGGAGGATTTCCAAACACGACATCGATCACAAGCTGTTCGATGGAAGTCAATTCGGTTTGATTCTCGAGAAAAGTGAAATTCAATCCGCCATAGGTTTCATACCATTTCTTCTTATGCGTACTGACAATGGAAATGACACCCTTCTGCGCAAGTTGGACGAGGGTCGCATATAATGCAGTTGCGATTCCATATGGACCGTTATATAAACGGCACAAGGTTGCAGGATCGATCTGTGATGGGAAATCCGTAAAGACAGCATTAGGGTCACAGTAATGACTATAATTGCTTGTTCTTCGAATGATTGACAGAATACTGAAAAAAACAATGAAAACGAAAAATACGAGGCATGAAATAGCCAGGTACATTCCCATGATCCGATCATCATTTTGGTGTTTGATCCACTGGGGTGGTTGAACCTGTATCAGGTTTTCCGGAAAACGCAGGTCGATTCGCTTAACAGAATTGGGAGCAAGGTCAGGATATTCATAAACAAGAAGACTGTCTCCCATGACGGTTGGGCTCTGGCTTTGTTCTGCCCCATAACTGATCCTGTCTGCGGGTAATTCAGAAGGCAAATGGATCTTTACAAGAGCCTGTTTCATGGAATATTCAAATTCAGAAGGCAAAGGCTTCCACAGCAGATGAACCATCCCATTTTCCAATGTATATGCGCCTTTCACAATATAACTGAAAGAAAAGGAATGTGTTTCATCCTGTATCGGAGCGTAGTGCCATTTCAGGCGAATGCCATTTATTTGGTTCAGATCATAATAACTGGGAGTTGATGACTTCGTGATCTCCTTATCATCCATGAAGGCTTTTTCAAATATCAGACCGTCACATTTTTTATTGGGGACATAGCGATTCACATACCGAAATGGACCACCGGTGAAATGAAAGATGACAGTTTCATTCACCAGGATGCTTCCATCATTCTGAAGATAGAGGTTAACGAGATAGTTTTCGGCATTGTATGTCTTCTGGGCTTGAAGATTGAAGACAAGAAGAGATTGCAAAATCAGGACGAGTATAATCCATTTATTCATGGTAACCTCTTTATTTATCGTCATTCTTGAATGGATTCAATTCCACCTTACCGCTGAAAGCCACAGGTTTGGTAAGATCGATACCGGCAACATTGAAGTTGATATTTCCATCACATTCATACGTGAATTCCTGGCTGATGGCAGAACGCAGTGTTGAAGATATGGTTTTCCAGTTATCCATCGTAAAGATGATATCTCCTTCAGTCTTGAAGGTATCTTCATCCAATACAATCACTTGTTTTAAATTCGCTTTTCCGGCGTATTTATTATTCACTTTCACTGAAAGGGGCAAGCCTGTCAGTTTCAATGCAAGACCGTAAGGATTAAAAAGCATGAAATGAACTGAAAACTGGGTTTCATTGAATGAAAGATATTCCATCTTGGTCTTTTCGATACGGAAGAAGTCGCCACCATTGACTGTGTTTCCGGATCCGCTATTCTCATTTACTGCTTTGATGAGATATTCACGCAGGGGCATTTCGATTCTTTTGCCTATCTCCACCTGTTTGCCAAAACCAAGTGCAGTCGCATGGCAGGAGCCCTTGATCTCAAAGACGATATTATTCTTGGCACGAGTGATGCACTTTGCCACCTTTCGTGTTTCCAGGTGCACTTTCAAGTCGATCTCTGTCGTATCCTTTGGGACGAGTGTTGCCTTTTCAATCGGTTCAGCATAACCAATAATCTGCTTTTTCTCATTCATTATCTTGATATCGAGGTCTTCAAGCTGGACTTTAAAACTGTTTTTGTTATCTGCAAATAGAGGAATCAGCAATTCCGTATCATCGATGGTCAATTTCCGTACATTTATGTTTCCATTTGTGATCGTAGGTGTTTGGAATAACTTCTTGCAGGATGTAAAGAGCAATGCCGTAGAAATGATCAGAACAATTAGTAGAATATAACGAGAAATCCTTTTCATATATCCCCTCTCATGTTTATCAATTGATTTTTTCTTGCATACAAATCTGGTTCATTATTTTTTTTGTATATGAAAAAGAATTTGAAAAACTTAAGTCAAGAGAATTCAATGCAGGAAAATCTCAAACCTGCTGTCCCTATGTCTCAGGAGTGTGTATGGATATATCCAAGTTCGAGATGATCCTGCTGGAAAATGAGAAACGGATTTACCATTATCTATTGAAGTTCGTGAGAAATGCTGAGGATGCTGAAGACCTTATGCAATCCGTATTTATATCGTTTTATAATAAAATGGATGATATCGATGAAAAGGCAGCCATTGTATATTTGTACAGGACTGCCCACAACAAGGCGATCAACCATTTGAAGAGTAATAAGCGCTATGTCAGTACTGATATGGAGAAATTCGACCGGTTACCTGCTCCGCCTGTCAAAACAGGTATCAACCCGCGTGATGAAATCCTTCAGAATGCAATTGCTGAATTACCACCCAAACTGGCGATGGTCGTCAACCTTCAATCCTATGAAAACATGAGTTACAAGGAAATTGCAACTCATATGAAAACCACTGTCTCAGCCGTAGAATCCTTGCTGACAAGAGCAAAGAAGATCTTAAGAAAAAAAATAATGCAGGAAATGGAAAAAAGGGGTGTCTCATAAGATGGTTCTTAATAATTTTTCATTGATTTATGGAACTACACAATCATTAAAAAGGTTTGAACAAAAGGCTTCAGACCAAGGTAGAATGGGAGATAAAAATGAAATGCAGTAAAGTCCGAAGGAGTCTCTACGCGTATGCGGATGGAGAAGGAAAAGCTTCTGTAAGGAAAGAAATTTCCCTGCATTTGGATAACTGCTCCCTCTGCAAAAAAGAATTGGATGAGATAACAATCCTTAACGATTCGTTAAGAAATAAAGAACTTCCGGAAGTTCCTTCTCATATCCATGAAAAGATCATGTTTGAAATCAAAAACAAATCCCAAAAGCGAATGATTCATAAAGGCTTGCGCTGGAATCTGATTCCGGTTGCTGCAAGTCTTTTGATCTCACTTTATTTCGGAGTTTTCTTCGGAACAAAGACTCTTCCCCTTACCGTTGCAAGAACTGAGATCAGTGCATTGAATTTTGGACAATCAACAATCTATTCAGATGATGAAACACAGGAGACGACCAATGAGTAAGAAACTGATACTGATTCTCCTGCTTGTGTCCTTTGCTTTCAACCTTGCTTTTATTGGATCGTTTCTCTATTGGCGCTACCAGTTCCGTCATGGCTTTGCAGAAAGACATCAAAATCGTGACCGGTGGGAACAGAGAATGGGACCCCGCGATGGTCAGCAGCCACCACCTCCACCAGGATTACGTCCAAGAGATGTTGGTTGGATGGAAAACAGGAAGGTACTCGAACCTTTCAGAAATAAATTCACAAGCAGTAAGGTGGATTTCTTCAAGACACTGCAACAGCCCGTTGTCAATGAAGAACTCCTGAAGCAGAAATTGGATACCAGCGTGAAGAATCATAATGAACTTGAAACTCAAATAGGGCTTAGACTCATTGAAATGCGTAAGAAAATGACACCTCAGCAGGCGAACGATTTCTTCGGCAAGCAAGCTGAAAATAGAATGAGACATGATAAAAGACCATATGAAGAAAGGAGAAACAAATGAACAAGCAACTACTGCTGATTCTCACAATGTCATTCCTCGTTGTAATGGCATTTGCAGTCATGGACAAAGATAACAACAACATGCCGCCCAAAAAGATGGAACAACAAATGTGCCAGGGTGATATGGGACAGCATCAGAACATGATGGAAACGTTGAAACTCACCGATGACCAACAGAAACAGATGCAAACCATTATGACCACACACCACAAAGATATGAACACAATGAAGGCAGAACTCGATAACCTTATGATTGATAAGCGCAACCTGATCATGCAACAAAAGTTTGACGATGCGAAGAAGGTTGTTGACCAAATCAAGGCGAAGGAAGCAGTCATTGATAAATCACAAATCGATACTCACAAGCAAATGTGGAATTTACTGACTGATGACCAAAAGAAAATTGCAAAGGATAAGAAAATCGGAATGATGGAAATGGATGGTCCCGGTCCCATGATGATGAAACACAAGGAAATGAAAGATAACAAGATGCCACCTAAGAACATGAACAACAATGAATGTGGCACTTGCCCAATGCACAAATAATCGATCCACGTCCTAAATAGAAAGTGCGTACTCCCAAGGCGGATATCGAAAGATGTCCGCCTTTTTATATGAGTGAAAACATAATTTGTACACCGGGTTCTATTGACTTCTCATCTGGAAGGAACTGAGAAGAATGCAATCCTGTAGGATGAATCCCTGTTCCGAGCCAGAAAAGAACTCCTGAATATCTTGATGTAAAGAAACCAAAGTCTTCACCTGTCATTGAAATCTCCGCCTCGATAAATTGATATCCAACTTCGTTCACTTTCCTTTTCAACCTGCCATAGAGTTCATCGTTATTGAGTACGGGATCATAGCTGCTTGTAAAATTCAAATCATATGTCATGTCGTACAGCGAAGTGACATGAGCAACAGTCTTTTCGAGCAATTCATTCAACTTCTGGTGATTCTTTCTCGTCAAAGTCCTGTGAGTACCTTCCAGCAGACAGGAGTCAGCAATAGCATTGCAGACTCTCCCTGCTTCCAAATGGCCAACATGAAAGATCACGGGTTCAACAGGAGAGAACAGTTTTTTAACAGATTGCTGCATCATGGAATAGACTTGAACACCAGCCATGAGAGCATCTTTCCCCTGCTGGGGAAATGCTGCATGGGCGCTTTGACCGTATATCCTCAATGAATATTCCTGTGGAATGGCAAAGATGATACCTGGCTTGGAAGAAACAGTCCCAACAGGCAGATCAGCAGATACATGCAGTGCATAGACCTCTGTGATCTGATAAGCATCGAGTATCCCTGAGTCCAGAATGCGCAAGGCACCACCATGTCCCTCTTCAGCAGGCTGGAAGAGGAACAGCAGGTTTTGCTTTGGTTTTTCGGAAGTAACCTTTTCAATTAATCCAAGTAGGACAGTCATATGAATATCATGTCCACAGGCATGCATCCATCCCTGGTTCTTGGATTCAAAACCGCAATTCGTTTCCTCATTGAATGGTAGTCCATCCATATCTGCACGGAAAAGCTTATATGTTCCCTCATTCACTTTATATGTAACAAGAATACCGGGAAAATCGAATGTCTGATATTGAATCCCATGTAACTGGTCGAGGTAGGAACAAATGGTTTTCTGTGTTTCCCACTCATGAAAAGATGGTTCAGGAATCTGATGCAATTCACGTCGTATCTTTAATAGATCAAGCATGTGAACATCCTTAATTCTCAATGAGATGTTTCAGGATCCTGACAGCATTCGTTGCTGCCCCGAGACGAACATTATGTCCCACATTCCAGAATACAATGGATTTGGAATCCACACCTTTTCTCAAACGGCAGACATGGCTGTCATTTGAATCAAAAAGCTCCGCTGGGGTGATATATCCATCCTGGTAATAAATAACTGATGGACTGAAAGTCAGAAGCCTTCCTGCTTCTTCAAGGTCTATATCCTTCTTGAATTCTGCATAGACATTCTCGGCATGTCCGTAATATGTCGGGACACGAACCGTTGTAGCACTCACTTTAATATCATCCCGCCCAAGTATCTTGTTCGTCTCAAAGTGCATCTTCGCTTCTTCTTCACAGTAACCATCATCCTGAAAAGCTCCAATCTGCGGTATGACATTCAAATCGATCCTCTTGGGGAATGGACCAAGCTCCGGATTTCCAGAACGCTGCTGGCTCAAAGTGAAAATACCTTTATGACCTGCTCCGGAAACTGACTGATACGTAGAAACCACTACCTTTTCCAAACCAAATCTCTTATCAAGAGGAAAAAGAGCTAGTACCATCTGAATCGTTGAGCAATTGGGATTGGCAATAATTCCCCTGTAACCCTTGAGAACATGAGCATTTATTTCAGGGACGACAAGAGGAATTGCATCCTCCCGCCTGAAAGCTGACGAATTATCAATCACTATATTTCCTGCTGCAGCGGCAATGGGTGCATAATTCAGGGCTACACTTCTTCCTGCTGAAAACAAGAGGGCGGTATATTTCTGATTCATGGAATCTGCATTCAATTCCTGGACAACAATGTCCTTTCCCTTGAATTGAATATGTGATCCTGCAGAACGTGAAGAGGCAAAAAGGCATAATTCAGTGACCGGCACATCCAGTTCATCGAGGCATTTGATCATCATGCGTCCGACTTCACCAGTCGCTCCTACGATTCCAATTTTCATATTTCCTTCTTGTATCGTTTTTTGGTAGTTTTAGGTAGAATTGGTACGAGTCAAGAAAAAACACAATTTCGTTTGACAAAAATTATGTTTTGTAAATATATTTTGTGTATTCAATGAAATCTGCTGGGGAGTATCATGTTTGAACAAGAGTTGAAAGACTTCCTTCTTCAGGAAGCAAAAGAGAGATTTCTACGTTACGTACAAATCAACACCGAATCGAATCCATCGAATGAAGCAACACCTTCTGACGAATCAGAATGGGATCTGGCAAAAGTGCTGGAAAAAGAATTAAAGGAACTTGGCATACAGAATGTTGAATTGGATGAGTTCTGCTATGTTTATGCAACGATTCCAGCAACTCAGGGTGTCAAGTCACCGCCAATCAGTTTTATAGCCCACATGGACACAGCTCCAGGTGAATCCGGTAAAAATGTCAAACCCATCATTCATAAAAAGTATGATGGTTCACCCATCACTTTCCCGGATAAGAAGGATATGACCCTCTCCGTTCAGGAAGTGCCAGCACTGAAAAGATATATTGGTGATGATATCATCACTGCATCAGGGTTGACGTTGCTCGGTGCTGACGATAAGGCTGGTGTGGCTGAGATCATGGCTGCCTGTGCCGCATTGCAGAAACATCCTGACCTTCCGCATCCTGAGCTGAGGATATGCTTCACTCCTGACGAAGAAGTGGGTGCCGGAACTGCCAAGATTCGATTGGAAAAACTCGGTTCTTATGCTTATACACTCGATGGTGGTGAAATCGGTGAACTCGAGGATGAATGCTTCAACGCCTATAGCGTGAAACTGCATTTCATAGGGAAAAATGTACATCCGGGCTTTTCCAAGAATGTCATGGTCAATGCCGGAGCCATTGCTTCCCGTTTCGCAACTGAACTGCCTGAATATGAGACACCTGAGCATACGGAAAAGCGTGAAGGATTCTTTCACCAGGTCAGTATTCAGGGTGATCCGAATGACGCATATCTCGATTATATCCTGAGAGATTTTGAAACCGATAACAATCTGAAGAGAATCAAATTGATCGAGAACCTGATATCACTTTACGAGATAAAATATCCGGGTTTGAAGATAGAAATTAAAATGAAGAACAGCTATCGCAACATGCGAGACGTTTTACAGAATCATCCGGAAGTTTCCAGTCTCGCTGAAGCTGCGTTCCAGACTGCCAAGATCAAACCGAAGAGAGAACCCATCCGTGGTGGAACGGACGGTGCCAGGCTCTGCTTCATGGGTGTTCCTACTCCCAATATCTTTGCAGGTGGACTCATGTTCCACTCAAAAAAGGAATGGATACCCGTATCAGCACTCGAAAAAGGCGCAGAAGTGGTTCTCCATCTTTGCCGTTTATGGGCACACAGAGGCTGATATGTACAAAAAGGCTGCATTATCTATTTTCATGATAATTCTGCTTGCCATTGCATTTGCTGTCACTGGTGATTTCACCCTTGTTGTGAGAACTCCCCAGAATACACCTCCTGATTCCAGGATATTTGTTGCCGGGAACTTCAATAATTGGAATCCTTCAGACCCAAACTTCGAACTGCTTAAAGAGGGAGATGCTTATGTTGGGTCATTCCAGGTGAATCTGGACGATCCTGTTAGTTATAAAATCACCAGGGGAAGCTGGGAAACGGTCGAAAAGGGAGCCAATGGTGAAGAGGTCAGCAACCGCACAGCCCTGATCACTTCAACAAACCAGTCATTCATGGTGGAAGTAGCCAATTGGAGAGATATGACTGATAAACCCGCAGAACATACCCTGACCGGAAATGTGATCACCATTGACCATTTTCCAATTCCCCAGTTGAAGACCACACGTAGGGTATGGATTTATTTTCCCCCCGATTATAACACATCCAATAAAAAATATCCCACGCTCTACCTGCAGGACGGTCAGAATGTATTTGATGCCGTCACTTCCTTCGCTGGAGAATGGCATGCAGATGAAACCATGGACTCTCTTTTTAATGCTGGAAAATGCGGTGGAATCATCATCGTTGCAGTAGATAATGCAGGCAGTGATCGTCTGAATGAATATTCTCCCTGGAAGAATGCAAATTATGGTGGTGGAAAGGGAAACGCTTATGTGGATTTTCTTGCCCTTTCCTTAAAACCATATATTGATGAGCATTACCGTACATTGAAGGACAGCCGGTTCACGGGTGTCGGCGGAAGCTCGATGGGTGCCTTCATTGCCATGTATGCAGCACTTCGCTACCCGAATGTATTCGGTAAGGTCATGGCATTTTCGACCGCTTTCTGGTTCGACAAATTTCCCATGCGTGAACAAATCAAGTTGACAGGTGCTCAACCGAATATGAGAATATACTTCTATGTCGGAACCAATGAAGGTGATAAGACAGATCTAAAGCAATCCTATGTACGCGATTCGCGTGAAATATATCAGTTACTTGGTGCAAGCGGTTATGCTGAAAACAATTTGAAAATCGTGGTTACTGAAGGAGCACAACACAACGAGGCTGCCTGGACGAAAGAATTCCCGGATGCCATCATGTGGCTCTATGAAGATAATTAATCTGCGTAAGAAGGAAGGTTAATTTGCGTATCCTCATTATCAGACTGAGTAGTTTTGGAGATATCATTCTCACGGAACCAATCACTGCAGTACTTCGAAAGACATATCCTGATGCGGAGATCGATTTCCTGACGAGTGAAAAATATGCGACTCTCCCGCGCCTATTTCCGAATATCAGTACGGTATTTACATGGAAAAATGATAAGGATTCCGTTTTGGATCTGAAGGATAGAAATTACGATCTCATTTTGGATTTGCAGGGAAAGCTTCGCAGTTTCCTCATCCGTCTCCAGCTTGGTGGTACACATACCATAACCTACAATAAAAAACATTTCTTACGTCGCATGATCGTCAAGAAATGGACTCATCAAACGATTGGAAGTACAACTGAATTGTATGCATCTGTCCTCGATAAGATGCAGATACCCTATTCCCTTCCACGTCCTGTGATCGTTCCTTTGCGTCAGAAAGATCCTATCATGGGAGAAGCTTTTCGTGATAAGAGAGAATCACGTCGACTTTTTATCGGTGTCTTCCCAGGTGCGACCCACAATACCAAGATATATCCACTTGAACAGATGTCAGCAGTCCTTTCGAGTTTACCGGATGATTGGAAACTCTGTTATGTCTTTATGGGTGGTGCCCAGGAAAAATCGAATAACACCATTCTCCGAAAAAGCGTGAAATTTCCAAGTATCGATCTGACCGGTCAGTTGGATTATCTGAACCTGGCATATATTCTCAGTGAACTCGATATGGTTATTACAATGGATAGTGGTCCAATGCACATGGCTGCCGCCTTGGGTAAACCACAAGTGGCTATTTTCGGGGCAACACATACCAAACTCGGCTTCGGTCCGCAGAATCCCAAGTCCATTGTCATCGAAAGCAATATCAAATGCCAGCCATGCTCACTTCATGGCAGCGACAGATGTCCCAAGGGACATTTCAAATGCATGAAGGAGATCAGTCCAAAAGAAGTTGCGCAGGCGATTGTGACGCTTCACGAAAGATTTATAAAAGACCAGATTCGATATCTTGAATAAAACCCATGCAGTTCAAAGCGATCATACTTTCTCCTGAAGATGCTCCCAAGGCAGCATATATAGAGTTACCCTTCTCAGCGCTTGAAGTCTTCGGAACGAAGGGAAGAGTTCCCGTCAAAGGCACTATGGATGATTATCCCTATCAAGGTACCTTATCCCCAATGGGTGGATGCCATATTATTGGTGTGAATAAGGAAATCCGGAAAGCAATTCATAAGGATACAGGTGATACCATCACCGTGATCATGGAAAAGGATGAAGTCCCACGGACAGTCGAAGTACCGAAAGATTTCCAATCTGCTTTGAATGCCCATCCATCTGCAAAAGCTAAATTCGAGCAATACAGTTATTCGCATAAAAAAGAGCTTGTTACGTGGATCAATGACTGCAAGAAAGCGGAGACCAGAATCAAGAGAATTACCAAGGCAATCGACTCTCTTACCTAAGCTTATTATGATCCCATAATTCCTTAAACACCCGACTCCCACTTGAATGTTTCTGATATAACCAAGGAACCACGATAGAAACACCATCGAAACACGATAGAAACACCATCGAAACTTTCTTCTATAATGTCTTTATTATCAGTCAGTTATCGTTTCTTCCCTTTTGGGTGGTCATGAAAGTGATTCTCTTGTACCGGAGGGGTAAGATAGTAGTACTATTCATATCATGGAATTGATGGATCCGTGATAAACCCTCCTCTTCAAGGGAGAAATTATCGGGTTTGCTTCCCCAAACCCCTACCATTTCTATTGGCAATCCCAGATACGGGCGCAACGCATTGCACCCCTACAGATTCAGAAAATGCTCAATATCCTTCTTCATAACATCCAGGGAACTGCGCCAGAAATCGATGGAATTCACATCAATCCCGACGAGTTCCGCAACATCAGAGATGCTGTTCCTGCCGGTTGCCTTGAGCAAGGCGTCATAGGCGGGAACGAATTCCTGCCCACGCTTGAGATATTCGGCATAAAGACCGATGGCAAACAACTGACCAAAGGAGTAGGGATAATTGTAGAAGTTGCTTCCGGCATAATAGTAATGGGGTTTATTCACCCACATATAGGGATGTCTCAAATCCTTGTGCAAACCTTCTCCGTAGGCTTCCTCCTGTGCCTCGTGCATGATCTTCTTCAGCTCAGCCACGGGTAGTGAACTCGTTTCACGTCTCTCAAACAGCTTGGTCTCGAAGAGGTATCTGCTGTAGATATCGACGATGATCTGTGTTGCATCGGAGATGCTTGTCTCTAGCAATGTGAAGGCTTCTTCCGGAGTTGCACTCTTCAGTGCCGCCTGGAAAACGATGGTCTCGCAGAAAGTGGAAGCCGTTTCCGCAAGAGGCATTGGATAACCGCTGTTCATGCTGGTTTCATCATAAAGACACTGTCCGTGATAACCATGACCCAGTTCATGGGCAAGAGTTGTCACATCGTTGAAATTCCCATTAAAATTGCTAAGTATCCTGCATTCCCGTAATCCATGTAGACCGGAGCAGAAGGCACCGCCTCTCTTCCCCTGTCTTGGTTCAGCATCGATCCACTGTTTGGCAAATGCATTCGCTGCAAAATCTGCCAATGCAGGATTGAAAGAACGGAAATTATCCACTACAAAACCACGTGCTTCTTCGTATGTGTATTTTCTTTCGAGTGAGCCCATGGGAGCAAACATATCATAGAAAGGTAAACCTTCCTTATGACCCAGGAGTTCCGCTTTTTTCTTCATATACTTGCGAAACCAGGGGAGACTTTCCTTCATGGCAGCCAGCATGGCTTCAAGTGTAGCTCTTTCCATATCTGAATCAAGTAAACCCATATCCAAAGGAGAGGAATAGCCGCGAATCTTGCTCATGGTGAGGACTTCACCCTTAATGGAATTCAAACAGGCTGCAGATACTTCCTCAATCTTCTCGTATGCTTTCAACTCCGCTTCGTATGCTTTCCTGCGTGTTTCAGGGTTGCTGTCATATGCCATGTTACGGATGACAGGCAGTGGATAGGATTGTGTTTCACCATTCAATTCCAGTTCAATCATGAGTGTGGAAGTCATGAGATTTTGCAGATGAGTCCAAGCTGTTGAGCCAGTGTTCCTGAGTTTGGAAGCAAGCACTTCTTCCTTCTCACTCAGCATGTAACGATGTAGTTCGACGGTTCTCTCCAGATTATATCGATGATCTTCGAGAACTGGTGATGAAGCTATGATTGCATTCAAATCCTGGAGTTCGCTCAGCCATTTCTCAAAACGCACCTGGCAGGGGGTGAGCTCCACAAACTTCTTGCTCAAGATTTCCTGGTATTTACGGGCATCTTCGTTCTTCGTATCGACAGCAGAAGTAAGAGAAGCAAAACCCATGATTCTTCTTCCGAAATCGGACATCTCATTGGTCTTCTGGATATATTGTTCCAAGATCTCTTTGGTAGTTAGTGGTGATTTATTATCAATATGTAAACGAACAAACTCCTGCATATCAGCGATAGTGGTATCTACCTTTTTAACGTCATTCTGGAAAGCGTCCGAATCAAAGGATGTATACAGGGAATCCAAACTCCAGCGCATGTTCATGATCTACCTCTTTCATATAAATTATTGCTCATATGGGCAGTAGATATGCGCAGGCAAAATTGTCAAGTAAGGAAGGTCATTTCAGGATTATGATATTATGATATATTTGAACCTTCAGCGATGTCAAGCTCCTTATGGAAATTGAGTTTATTCTTGTAGGTGATGCCGATGGCAATGATATAACTCATGCAAAGATAAAATCTGAAATCGATTGGTACAAATGTGATCAGGATATATCCACTTATACCAAATGCCGCTGCATTCACAATGATATTGAAGTATGTGGATTTAACACATATCTTCTCAATATCCGTGATATCTTTGGAAAGTAGGAGGTAATAACCTTCAAAGGGAATGGTCAGGCAAAAAACACAAAGAGACATCATATAAGTTTGGTTTGTCTGCTGGTATTCAACCATGTAGATCACCGGTAAAATCATGCCCAGTACCAGATGTACAATCCAATCGATAATAAAGTACTTATCCGTCCGTTGTGCCATAAAACCTCCAGCTGTAAGATTCAATTTTAACATGCTTTCAACCTAGTCAATTAATATTTTTATCTTTGTGAAATTGATTACTAAATGGACATATTATTTAGATAGGATGATGTTTTAAAACCATCCCCATGAATACGGTTCACAAAATATATATGTTTTTATGGTAATGTTTGGTAAAATGCACCTTATATGTGACACAACAAATGTGAATGATGTAATGTAATTTTCTATTCAACGGGAATAAAATATGCAATTGTTATTTCTGAAAAATGATGTGGAGGGTTCATGAAAAAGATTATGCTATTCCTTCTCCTGTTTTTTTCTGTTGCTTTGTTTGCACAGACAGTTGTCTCGCAAGTCAATTATCTCGGTGATTTCGTCCTCAATGATCTTGGATTCAATCCCGTGTTCTCCACCGTTGATACCGACGGAAGCCTAAACCTATTTGATTGGACTTATGACAGCAATAACATTACTGTTAGAAGAGTCACCTGCTCCCACGATGGTGAGTTCACACCTGTTACAGAAGTCCTTAACTTTTACAGTTCTTCAGCATGGGGAAGTGTACCAGTCTTTGTCGATGCGTTTAATAAAGGGCTTTATACTTACTTTATCATCAAAACCAATAATCGAATCCTGATAATCGCCAGACCTGACATTTCACTAGGAACTTTCCCGGATTTCCGGGTAACAGAAAATCATGGATTAAGTGCCAGCGACAACTCAATGAATCATCACTTTCTGGGAAATAATCTGTATTACGTGAGTACTTCAGATCATCAACTCTATTGCTACGATCTGGATACGAATACGCAAACGGTATTATTACCTTATACAGAGCAGGATATGAGATTAGCAGCACTTGGCGACGATTATCTATATATCTACGTGCCGTGGAATCAGGATTTCAATTATATTATTGATTCAACAGGCAGTATGACGAACCTGGAATATGATAATCCTTATACCATTGCATATGTCAGTGATACTGATCCTGATATTGGAGGAGGTATTTATCCTACCTCTTGGAACGATGGTTTACTGAAATCAAGTACATTCGGATATGTGAAATATATTGATGGTCAGTTTGATTTGGTTGGTTTGGGGGGAAGCAATGATTTTACTCCCTCTGATCCATTTCCAACCAATTATATACCTCTTGGAAATCAGCGTGTAATTTGCCGTGTATATGAAGATACAAATTTATCGTACTTTAAAACTTACATGTTTGAAAATGATGTATTCAATAACGATACGAATTTCCCCTGCATCTCTGCTACGATCAACCCTGCGAACAGATTATTCAAAGTCGGAGATCGATATATCGTTGGTGTATCTGTTCCTTCAGATAACACTAGGAAATTCATCTGCATCGATCTCGATCAGCAGACCATCCAAACAAGCGTAGATTCAATGGAGTTTTCTCTTTCTGACTATAACTTTACTGTAACATCAGGATTTAACCGCATCTATTATGTATATGGCAATGAAATCCGGGAGTATGTAATTGAAAGAGTGACATCAAACCCAGATATTGTCCAACCGACACTTAACATATCATCCTATTCTTATCCCAATCCGTTCAGATTGAATACCGACATCCTGCTAAAAGGAAATCAATCAAATCCCGAGCTTTCCATATTTAATATCAGGGGACAACTCGTGAGAAAGTTGGAGATTCGTGACAAATCTGCTTCGGATAAAAAGTACTCTTGGGATGGAAGGGATAATAGTGGAAGAATGACTCCGGCTGGTGTTTATCTGTACCAGGTTGTTGGTGACAACAAACATAAGTTCTCTGGTAAGATGGTGAAGGTGGAGTGAGATTATTAAGTTATCTTAACTCTCCCGGCACTTCGTGCCACCCTCCCTTACCTAAGTGAAGAATTCAAACAATAAAAAAAGACAGGCGATGTGCCTGTCTTTTTTACTATATAATTAAGTTATTTTTGTTTGATAACGCTCATGCCTTTGAAAACGGCATTGTCCATTAGTTCATCTTCAATGCGAAGAAGTTGGTTATATTTTGCAATTCTCTCACTTCTGCAAAGAGAGCCTGTCTTGATCTGACCTGAATTAACAGCAACAGCCAAGTCTGCAATGAAAGCATCGCATGTTTCACCGCTTCTGTGTGAAATGACGGTTGTATAACCGTGTGTCTTTGCCAGTTCGATCGTGTCCAGAGTCTCTGTAACAGTACCGATTTGATTCAACTTAATAAGTACCGAGTTTGCAGCATTCTTTTCAATTCCCATCTTCAGGCGTTCAACATTGGTAACGAAGAGGTCGTCACCCACGATCTGAATCTTATGACCGAGGCGTTTGTTCATTTCGACCCAGCCTTCCCAGTCATCTTCGGCAAGACCATCTTCAATTGAGACAATATGATACTTGTCGAATAGACTTTCATAATAATCGATCATCTCGGATGATGTTAAATACTTATTATCAGCCTTCAAATGGTATTTTCCATTGCTGTAGAATTCGCTGGAAGCAGGATCGAGAGCAATGAACATATCAACGCCGGGACGGTATCCGGCTGCTTCAATCGCTTTGGTGATAACCTGGAGAGCTTCCTCGTTTGACTTCAGGTCAGGTGTAAAGCCACCTTCATCGCCAACACCGGTTGCATATCCATTCTTCTTCAAATAGGATTTCAGGTTATGAAATACTTCTGCAACCATCTGCAATGCCTGCTTGAAACTGGTCGCACCAAGCGGCATGATCATGAATTCCTGAAGATCTACGTTGTTATCTGCATGGCTTCCACCATTCAGGATATTTGCCATCGGCACGGGGATAACCTTGGCATTTGTACCACCAAGATACTTATAGAGAGGTATATCCAACTCGAGCGCTGCTGCACGGGCTACTGCCAGTGAAACACCGAGAATCGCGTTTGCACCGAGTTTGCCCTTATTACTTGTACCGTCGAGTTCACACATGATACGGTCAATTTCTACCTGTTCGGTAACTTCCATACCAATGATCTCAGGCGCTATAATGTCCATAACATTGCTAACTGCCTTCAGGACACCTTTTCCGTTATAACGGGAGCTGTCTCCATCACGCAGTTCAACAGCCTCATGCTCACCGGTGGATGCTCCACTCGGAACTCCGGCAACACTGAT
>Ga0116171_10000708_pt1 | contig 34945 bp, 26 predicted proteins | sample AD_JPNHW2_MetaG_FD_89798 | JGI IMG/M metagenome (GOLD analysis project Ga0116171, IMG submission 89798) | Active sludge microbial communities of municipal wastewater-treating anaerobic digesters from Japan - AD_JPNHW2_MetaG | ecosystem: Engineered > Bioreactor > Anaerobic > Digestate | place... | reverse complement strand
TAATAAAACCCAGACGGTAAATCACAAGAAGGTTTATCGACTATATTGTGAAATGGGTCTGAAATACAGGAGAAAAAGCAGAAAGAAAAGATATTGCGGCGAGCAAATGCCATTACATGTACCAGGTCGTCCGAATGAGCGATGGTCAATGGATTTTGTCAGCGATACGCTGTATGATGGTAGAACATTCCGGGTTTTTAATATGATTGATGATTGTTCAAGAGAATCTATTGTTCAGCATGTAGATTTCTCTATAAGCGGGATAAGACTTACAAGGATATTTGACGATTTGAAGAAAACCAGATTACTGCCGAAACAGGTGGTCTGTGATAATGGTACCGAGTTTACATCAAAAGCATTCAGGAAATGGGCAAATGAAAATAATGTTGATATTCATTATATCGATAAAGGCAAGCCGACACAGAACGCATTTGTTGAAAGCTTTAATGGAAAGTTCAGAGATGCATGTCTTAATGAAGAATGGTTCGCAAGTCTTTCACATGCAAGGTCGATAACTGAAGCATGGAGAATTGATTATAATTCTGATCGTCCTCATAGCGGATTAAACGGATTATCGCCATATGAATTTATTTCGAGAATAGCTTGAGGTTTTCCCTTAACAAACGGTACAGAAAAAGGGGAGCATGTCACCACAAATATAAAACCTATCATTTGCCTTTCGTGTTGATAACGGAAAAAAGATGTTAAGCGTTCATATACCATGCCGGATTTGCTTTCTTCCCATGCATCTATCATTGCATTAATAACCAGCAGAGCTAAACCGTTCACAAACTTATTCACCCCCTGCTAGTAATGTTCTTTTAAATCCTTTCTTGGCATAATAAGATAAAATCTCATTCAGCTCTTTTTGTCTTGACTCCTTTATCTCTATCTTTTTACTTTTTTTGAGTTCATAGTGGTTACTCCTTTAATTTTTATATTCCTAATGACTAATCTTGAGCAACCGTTATGAATTTCAATTAAAACAGGGACCTGATCTTCGAATTAAAAAAGATAAGATATAATCATAACTTTCTAAAAAATAATATGACAGTTACTAAAAAAAAGTCAAAGGTTTAAAACGAATGGAAATTATAAAAAAATCGCCTAAGGTTAGAAATTCTAATCTTGAATTGTGAACTGAGCCCTTTTGTCAATACACGATTTTAAAAATATTTGGTGGATTCCCCTTTTTTTATGCTGCTTTTTCTTTTAACGAATGTTTAAAAGCTGAATAATATATCTCATCAGGTGTTGCATATTCAAGTGACTGATGGAACCTTTCTGTATTGTAAAAGTTAAAGTACTTCTTCACTGCTGCTTTGAGCTCATCCATAGAACGATAATCATTAAGATATATCTCTTCGTACTTCAGTGTACGCCACAGTCTTTCTACATAGATATTATCCAGGGCACGACCTTTACCATCCATGCTGATCCTTACTCTGTGTTTCTTCAGCACTGTTATAAAAGCTTCTGATGTAAACTGACTGCCCTGATCTGTATTGAATACGGCAGGTACACCATACAGATCAATTGCTTCAAGAAGAGCCGATACACAGAACTCGGTATCCAACGTGTTCGACATCCTCCAGCTTATAACCTTACGGCTCCAGAGATCGATTATTGCCACAAGATATACATGACCTCCAGACAGTCTGATATATGTAATGTCGGTCGTCCATATCTGATTGGGCAGCCATATCTTCATATCTTTAAGAAGGTATGGATACTTCTCATGCTGTTTGCATGCAATTGACAGCCATTTTTTCGGGTATATTGCCCGTAATCCGGCTTTTGCCATAATCAACCGCACCTGCTTTCGCGTCACACTCATGTGCTTAAGGGCTATTGCAATCTTTCTATATCCATAGAATGGGTGCAGGATTAACTCCTCCTTGATCCCTTTAAGCAGCTTAACTTCTTCTGCATTAACGACAGGTACTGGCTGATAATAATAGGCTGACCTGCTTATGTTCAAAAGCTCGCACTGTCTGCTGATACTTAATTCCATGTGGTCAGACTCTACAGCTTCGGCTCTGTACCGTACAGTTGCCTGTACTTTTTTTTTAGAAAATCATTTTCAACTTTAAGCTGACCTATCTGGCTGTACAGCTCATCCTGTTTCTTTTCAGATTCTTCAAGCTCCTTGTCGTTGCCATGTTTATCAAATGCCGATGTGGCATTTTCAAGAAGTTGCTTCTTCCACTGTGTCACCTGGTTCGGATGAATTTCAAACTTCTGGGCTATTTCCTGAATTGTTTTTTCACCCCTGAGAGCTTCAATAGCTACTTTGGCTTTGAATTCCTTGCTGTGTTTCTTGTTCATATTATCTGATTCTCCTTCTGTTATATTTCAAGGAGATATCCACTTTTTCAACTCAAAATCTGTGTCTTATTTTTGGGGCTCATTATATTGTTTCGCATCTGTTTAATGCTAATGATTATTGCACATCATTATGTTGTAAATTCAGGACTGAATACATTTTATGACTTTAAGAACATAACAGGAAATATGATTTTTCTTCAGCTTTTTGGATTCGGTGGGAAAACTGGTATAAACTGTTTTCTCCTGATTACAGGATATTTTATGTGCAAGCAGGATTTTAGCTTTAAAAAACTGCTTAAACTATATTTCGAAATTAAATTTTATACATTTCTTTTTTATTTTATATTTCTAGCAAGCGGATATGAACCATTTTCTTTTACGGAATTATTTAAGACTGTTTTTAATGTAGCTTATTGGATGAATAATGGTTTTATCGGAACATTTATAGCGCTTTATTTAATAATCCCATTTCTAAATATACTGATCAGGAATATTGATCAGAAGTCACATAGTACTTTAATCGGAATATTAATTTTCATTTATACAATTACCTCTACGTTTTTTTACAACTGGACCTACGAATACTTAGGCTGGTATTCCACAATTTATATTATTGGTGCTTATATACGTATATATGAAAACAAGGTGTTTACAAAGTTAAAACTATCTGTCTTACTTTCCTGTGTTTCTCTAATCCTGGCATGGTTGAGTATAATTATAATTGATTATTTTGCTCCGACACCAAAATCAGGGCAAATTCCATATTATTATTTTGTTTCAGATTCTAATAAACTTTTAGCATTATTGTGCTCAATCTCCTTTTTTATGATGTTTAAAAATATCACAATAAAACAGAACATGATAATCAACACGCTTGCAGCTTCAACATTAGGAATATTACTGATTCATGCCAATAGTGACACCATGCGAAAGTTTCTTTGGAAAGATCTGCTTAAAAATGCCTCTTATTATAACTCGTCATATCTCGTAATTCATGCAATATGCAGTGTAGTTTGCGTATATATAGTCTGCTTTACAATTGATTATTGCCGAATCAGATTCATTGAAATGCCTCTATTCAACAAAATAGATAGAAATGAAGAAAAACTTTTGGATTATTATAAAAAATTTAAAGCTAAGTTTGCAAATTGACGTTAACAAACAAGCATTGAATTCAGTTAATACTAGAGCTCCTGTAAAGATCATCAGAATCTTTATTTAAAAAATTTTTTTTATTATATGCCGATTTCAATACTTATTGAATAGATCATTACGTATTTAGATTACATTATTCGCATTATTAATGTAATCAATTCAGGAATTCCTTTATTAAAATTATTCCCAATTCTATTGTACTTCGATAAAGAAATTAAATATGTGATGTTAATGGGACAAATAATGTGTCACTATCTATATTTATCCCATGTTTTTTTTATTATCTCCCTGAGATGTTTTCCTGTAATCTCTCCATATGTAGTAAGGCGTGTTAAATGATCGCCGGGGACCGTGATTACAGTCATATTAGTTTTTAAATTATCTTTCCATCCCATTTCAGGATATTTGTTTTTCCATTCTTCATTAACAATCAATGTTATTTCTCCAGGATAAGGTTTGGGGCGATATTTTAAAAGAGTATTCTGATAATTATGACTGCGAAGCGATATCTGTCTCATCGTCCGCAGGGTTTTAGTCACAGGAGCAAAAATTATAATAAATAAATGTAAATCATGTTTAATTGAATCGATAAATTTCCTTATCCCCTGATTAAAAAGGGTATAGATTCTTTTCTTTATAATACGAACTGCTTTTCGTCGAAGAACAAGATATCTTTGTGTATATTCAAAAATGAATGATGGACAGTGTGTATCCATTAATATTAGATTGGCAACCTGATTCCCGGAAGCATGCAGCTGTTGAGCCATTTCATAAGCCACCACTCCGCCAATGCATTCCCCGGCCAGTAAATAGGGACCAGTTGGTAGGAAAGACTGTATTTTTTTTATATAGGCATCTGCCATTTCTTCAACAGATCTATGGGGTGTTTCGTCTGCAACAAGCCCTTTTGGCCTGAATCCATAAACCGGCTGATCCATACCCAAATGGGGTATTATCTGACTAAGATAACGGAGAAAATCCTCTTCATAACTGCTTTTCATTTTGGTAGAATCAAAGTATCGATTTTCGTGTGCACCGGCTACAATAAACAATGGAGGATTGCTGCCTTTAGGCTGAATCGGAAAGAGAACAGGGAATTTAGAAGTATCCTGGTTTTTATTTTCAATTTTCAGTTTTCGGGATTGTGCATCTTTTATAAATTTAGAAAGACCACTGATAGTTGGATCAATAAAAAGATCAGCTAATGTAAGATTTGTATTCATGCGTTTATTGATTAAAGAAACGAGCTGTGTTGCTTTAAATGAATCGCCTCCAAGGTCAAAAAAATTATCAGACATTTGAATGTTCTTATACCCGAGTATTTCTGACCATATTTCCATCATGATTTGATCTATGTTATCTTTATCTGCTGAAGAAGAAATATTATTTAAACTGTTTTCAATAGTAGCTTCATGGGAATTAAGATTTCTATTAAATTCTGAACATCTTTTGATCCGGGTTGTATTCTGCTCAATCCAGAATTTTTTCTTATCAAAAGCATATGTTGGCATAGGTATTCGAAAACGTTTTTCTTTCTGATAAAGAGAATTAATATTTACAGATGCACCTGCAATAAGTATTTTCGCGAGCGCTCTTGTCATGGATTCAGTGTCATTATTCCTGTTTAAGGGGTGACTCAGAGATGGTATCCTGTATATTTCTCCGGTATTTTGTATTGTTGATGATATACGTTTTGTAATAGAACATAGTGTATTCTCCGGGCCAACCTCCAGGAATATGCGATAGCCATCATAAACCAATGTTTCAAATCCGGCGCTGAATTTTACTGTTTCTCTAAGATGCTGAATCCAGTATTCGGGTTTTACCGCCTCATCAGGAGTAATCCAGGTTCCGCTAACATTTGAAATATATTTTAAAGCTGGCGGATAAAGCTTTATTTTTTTTATTTCCTCCAGGAAGGGTTTACATGCAGGTTCCATCATTCCGGAATGGAAGGCATGTGATGTTTTAAGCATACTGCATGTTATATTGTTTTCATTAAGTATTGTTTCCAGGTTCTTAATGGCGGTTGAATTCCCTGATATTACACAAAGTTCCGGTCCGTTAACTACGGCAATTGACAACTCATCGTTTAGATATTTTCTAATTTTATCGTGCGCAGCCATCACTGAAAGCATTGAGCCTGCCGGTAGTGATTGTATAAGTTTTCCACGGAATGCGACAATCCTTAATGCATCTTCAAGTGACATTACTCCTGCGATACATGCTGCAACATACTCTCCTAAACTATGACCAATCAGTGCATCCGGTTTAATTCCGCATTTTATCCAGAGTTGTGCAAGGGAATATTCAACAGAAAACAGGAGAGGTTGAACTATTCCTGTGTTTGAAAATTCCTCATCACTTATTTTAGTTAGATTATCAGCGGGATAAAGAATTGAACGTATATCAAGTCCAATATGTGGCTGAAGAAGTTCAGCGCATGTATCAATTTCACATTTAAAGAGGGGGTCTTCATTATAAAGGTCTTTTGTCATCCCTTGATACTGTGAGCCCTGACCGGTGAACATGAATACTACCGGCTGTTCCACCCGTGATTCATTGCAGGGCAAAGTATATGATGAGCCGCCTGTTTCTATTTGTTTTATAACATCTTCGCAGTTTCGAGCTATTAGTGCTAACCTTTTATCGAATAATTTTCTTCCAACATGAAGAGTATATGCCGCATCAGATAGATTTATATCCGGATTATTTTTAAAATAATTCGCAAGGTTTATCTTAATTGCGCTGAGGCTATTATCAGTTTTTGCTGATAATAAAAGTATTTTCCAGCCTTCAATATCCGAAGATACGGATTGCCCGGGGGCTTCTTCAAGAATAACATGCGAATTTGTACCGCCTATTCCAAAAGAACTTACACCTGCACGCAGTGGAATAGAATTGGTTTTCCATTCATTAAGCTTTGTATTGATATAAAAAGGGCTTTCTTCAATATTCAATTTCGGGTTAGGATTGCTGAAGTTGATACTTGGTGGTAACTGCCGATTTTTTATTGCAAGAGCTGTCTTGATAAATCCTGAAACACCAGCAGCAGCATCAAGATGTCCAATGTTTGATTTTAAAGATCCGATAGCGCAAAAGTTCTTATTGTCAGTTTTTAGCCGGAATGCTTTTGTCAACGCAGCTATTTCAATAGGATCACCCAGCGGTGTTCCTGTTCCATGTGTTTCTATGTACGTTATTGTTTCTGGTGAGATCCCTGCAAGTTCCTGGGCGAGAGCGATTACCTGTGCCTGACCATCTACACTTGGAGCTGTATATCCTACTTTTATTGAACCGTCATTATTTAATGCAGCACCCCTTATTACGGCATAGATATGGTCTCGATCATTTATTGCTTCGTCAAGCCGTTTTAAAAGTACTGCCGCGGCCCCTTCACCCTGAACTGTTCCGTTAGCCTTTTCATCGAAAGCCCGGCAATAACCGTCAGGTGAAAAAATAAACCCTTCCTTGTACATATAACCCTGTCTTGTCGGGATCTTAAGTGATGATCCTCCGCAAAGCGCCATATCACACTGGTAAGTAATCAAACTTTGATACCCAAGGCATATAGCTACAAGAGATGTTGAACAGGCTGTTTGAACATTTAAACTGGGGCCTTTAAGATTTAATTTGTATGATATCCGGGTAGTAAAATAATCATTATTATTACCGAGCATTATCTGAAAATCACCCAGTGTTTCGATTAATTCCGGGTTGGATGAGATGTTTTTAATCAGATAATTTGATATACCGCATCCTCCAAATACACCGATATAACCATTATATGTTTCGGGATTATATCCTGCATCTTCAAACGTTTTCCATGCACATTCCATAAACAGGCGGTGCTGCGGATCCATACATTCAGCTTCACGTGGAGTATATCCGAAAAATTCAGCATCAAAAAGATCTATCCCCTGAATGTGGCTGCTTGTTTTGACGTAGTGTGGATTTTCAAGTATTGATTTTTCCACTCCGGCTTGAAGAAGTTCTTCATCAGTATATTTTGTTATGGAACATTTTCCTTCTTTCAGATTTTTCCATAAATCAGTAGTATTATCAGCACCCGGGAATCTTCCGGACATGCCGATTACAGCTACACCTTCAAGCTCGGGATTAATATCAGAGGGATTCATTATGACCTTTTGATTTATTATTTGTTTTTTAATTTCATCAGCAATAGTTATTTCAAATTTGTTTCAAAATTAAAGCAGGTGTAATTTAAATTATTCAAATCCTGTTTAAACTGCAATTGAGCTGTTAAAACACAGGATTTCTTTTTTATGACTATCAGTAACAGTATACCTCTGCAATATAAATTCAGTCAAGCCTGTGTAAGGGACTATCTGATGTAAGTCGTTATATATTTGTTGTACTTTATTACTTTGTTATGTTTTTTGTCCGGTTTAACACTTCTGGTCATGTATTCATGCTTATTCTTGAGAATCATCAGATATTTCTACTACAGCAGCCTTGGAGTAGTGTTTCTTTGTACCATTAGCAACATACAACCTGTTCCTGCCATCTCCCCGTCCATCACCGATGCAACAGCCGCCTGTTGCCCCGGTGATTACATCTACATTAAATTTATTTTGGAGCTTCGACCAGATGTATTCATACAATCCATGTTTTTTAACAGATACATATACACCCGGCTGATTGTCCTTGCGTATGCTGCCTGAAATGATGTAATATCTTTCTACGTTATCCTTGTCCAGAACAAGCGGTGTCCATTGTCCATTTTGATAGGTTAATTCAAAAAGACTTCCGGACCATACGTAAAGACGGTTTACACGATCTCCCCGTCCATCCGCTACATAAACGGTTCCGTTTGAATCGCTTCCGGTAAATATGACTTTATCAACATATTTCTTGCCCGTCCATGTGAATTCATGAAGATCACTACCACCGCGTTCAACCGCATATATCCGGTTTATGCCATCATTACGCCCACGTCCAATAGAAAATCTGCCAACACTTTTATTCATCAATTGCACTGCAATAAATTTTGAGCCATTCCAGCTGTATTCAATCAAGCCATTATCAGACCAGTGGGCAACATACAGGCGGTTTATACCATCGTTTCTACCATTTCCCGATAGCATTGCCAGAATTATACCTTTGCCCTTACTTTCAGGTAAAATTTTTGGTTCTGTCCAGGTATCTTTATATTTTAACATTAAGACTCCACTTTCATTCCACCCGCCCAAATAGAGAGAATTGGTTCCTTCTTTCTTTAAGTCACTAATTACCGGGGATGAACAATATATATCAGCGCTGAAAGTTGTATTAGAAATCCATTCGTTTCCTGTGAAAGAATATTCGTATCCGGAGTTATTATCCCAGCCTCTGGTTGTATAAATGCGCCGGATTTTGTCATTCCTCCCTGTTCCCAATACAACACCATCAATCATCGGAATATTACCGGCAGTACCAATTAGCAATTGTTTATATTGAACTTTATCCGGGGAGCTATTTGATGAATTTGTAGCCTGAGAACAGACTAGTAATAATATAGAGATAAATGATAACAATTATAAACTGATTATTTTTTTCATTTGGATATCTCAATGTCTTTGTTTACTTAATTAAACTTTAAATTGACGTCACATGTAAATTTTTTGATATATTCGATAAGCGAATAGATAAATATTATTATCCCGGTCATTTCAAATATTTCCTCAATTGTAACCATGATAAAATACGGTATTGACGACATGATAGCGTAAGCATCCTGTTTTGTGGCATTCGAGACATGTAAAATTTTACTGGTGAGGTATGAACCTTCCAGCAGTTCAAACCCAAGCGCTCCGAAGACAAATAAGAAAGCGGATATAAAAAATAAAATCCGGAATCTTGCTTCCAGGCTGAAGTAAAACCGGATAAAATATAAGGCAAGAATTATAAACAGAATTGTATAGGGTATTGTCCATCCCCAGTATTCAAGAGAATTCGGTAAAACATGGAGTATTTTTTGAATCGGTGCTGATAATCTTTCATGTAACTCTATAAATTCATCAAGTGAAAGATAGAAAAAAATCAGGGAAAGCAGTAACCATTGATATTTATATTTGCCATTATTGTTCTTTTTTATATAATAAATAAGCATCAGTAAACATGAACTTGATAGTAATATAAAAGTTGAAAAATATGTCGGGAAGTTATGTTCCTCAAAAAGATTAAACAGATGAGTTATCCCGTGTAATTTCTGGCCACCGGTTTTAAATAGAATAATATTGACTATTATATGCAATAAAACCAGGATCGCCTGAATGGATAATAGATATATAAGTGTTTTTTTTGCCCTGATATAGATGCTCATTTTTTCTATGATTCCTCCATGCAAATAAATTATGATTTATTAAATTGTATGTAGCCTTGACTATTATTCAGCAATGGATACCATTTTACCTTTAGTATTGTTTTTTAAAAACCTGTTTATAGTCAGGTTGGAAAAATTATGTATCATCTTCGGCAATATAATTGTTAGAATTTGATATTTTTCATTGCAGATTGCATTTTTTGTTTATTTTTTATTGATTCCTTTTGTTTTTGGGCCATATCAGCCATGTTAGATAAGGCAGATTCATCTTTTTCTATATTTGTAAGATATTCGACCAGCAGCCGGATAGAAGGGTAACGAAAAAAATCAATGATATTCAGTTCTTTTTTGAAATAAGGTTTTATTTTGGCCAGCATCCTGATTAGAAGCAGCGAATGGCCGCCCAGATCAAAAAATGAATCGTTTATACCAACTTTATCGAGCATCAGGAGTTCTTTCCAGATGCCAACCAATATTTTTTCTTCATTATTCCCGGGTTCAAGGTATGCAATATCTGTTTTTCTTTCAAATATGGGAGATGGGAGTGCTTTCCGGTCAGTTTTTCCATTTGCAGACAATGGTATCCCGTCCATTTTTATATAATGCTGCGGAACCATATAATCAGGCAAACTGTTTGTTAAGTGTTTACGCAGTTTCGCGATATCAATTTCGAAGTCAGGAAGTGCTGTATAATATGCAACAAGCATCTGGTTTCCCGGAGAATCCTCAAAGACTATAACCACATTTTGAGCAATACCGGGATATTCGCTGATTTTATTTTCTATTTCGCCAAGCTCTACCCGTAAGCCGCGGATTTTAACCTGGAAATCGATTCTGCCGATGTATTCAATAGAACCATCCGTTAAAAATTTTGCTAGATCACCTGTCTTGTAAAGTCTTGCTCCCGGTGTTTTGCTGAACGGATCCGGTATAAATTTTTCCTCAGTCAGTTCTTTCCGGTTAAGATAACCGCGAGCAACCTGAACACCGCCGATATGCAGTTCGCCGGAACAACCTGCAGGAACAGGCTGAAGATCCGGATCGAGTATGTATATCTGCGTATTGGCTACCGGATAACCTATGGGAACAAACCTGAGATTATCGTCTTTCATGCATTGCCAGTAAGTAACGTCAACAGCAGCCTCGGTTGGACCATATAGATTATGCAACTCTGCGTTTAATCGTTCAAAAAATCTTTGCTTATGCTCATACTTTAACGCCTCTCCGCTGCAGAAAACACGTTTCAGGCTGGTGCAAAAATCAATTTCATCTTCTTCAAGAAACAATTGCAGCATTGAAGGGACAAAATGCAGTGTAGTAATCTGTTTTTCTTTTATTAAACCTGTAAGATATGAATTGTCTTTATGGCCATCCGGCTTTGCAATTATAATGGATGCGCCAGTCTGCAATGGCCAGAAAAATTCCCACACAGACACATCAAAAGTAAAAGGTGTTTTTTGCATCACCCTGTCAGCTTCTGTTAAGTGATATTTCTCCTGCATCCATAACAAACGGTTGACTATACCTTTATGTTCATTGATGACCCCTTTAGGTTTACCGGTTGAACCGGAAGTGTATATGATATATGCCATGTTCCCGGGATCTATTTTAACTTCAGGATTGTTTATGCTTTCAGATTGAAACAGCCCCTGCTCTGTATCAAGAGATAAAGATTTTATTTTATAGTGAGAGAGCCTTTCTTTAAGATGACTTTGCGTAAGTATAACCGGAATATTTGTGTCTTCAATCATAAAGTTTAAACGTTCATCAGGATAATTCGGATCAAGCGGCACGTAGGCGCCTCCGGCCTTTATAATGCCATATATTGCAATTACCATTTCAGGGGAACGATCCATAAAAATTCCCACTGGAACTTCGGGCTTTATTCCAAGACCCGTGAGATAATGTGCGAGCCGGTTAGAACGATGATTCAATTCATTATACGTTAATCGCAATCCTTCATATTCAAGAGCTGTTGCGCCGGGTGTTTTATGAACCTGATTTTCAAATAATTTTACAAGAGTAAGTTCAGCGGGGTAATCTCTGGAAGAATTGTTCCAGCCTATTAATATTTTATTCAGTTCATCTTCGGGTATATATGGAACTTTAACAGCCTGAGAATTTGCATGCGAAGGCATCTCCATGAGAAGTCTTTTAAAATGATCCATGATTCTTTGAATATCATGATGATTATAAAGATGGCCTTCATATTCAATGCGGACAATTAATTCTTCATCATCATAAATAATCAGCGTTATAGGATAGCCGGTTTTCTGGTATCTTTCAAATTTACGGTTAAGCCATTTTTTGTTAAAAGAATGTAATTTATAATTAAGAGAACCTTTCTCAAATACTACAATTGTTCCAAATAATGGTAATTCCGGCGAAAAACCACTCCATTTCTGAATAAGGTGTAATGGTGTATTTTCATATTGCCGTAAAATTATATTATCTTTTCTAATGCTTTTTAAATAATCCAATAATGTTTGATTTGCGTTGATTTTTATACATAAAGGGAGGGTGTTTATTAATAAACCGATCATCTTCTCTTTCCGGCTGATGCCGGAATGACGACAGGAGCGGGTAGATCCGAAAATAATATCTTTTCTCCCGGTATAATGATGTAAAAGGAGTGCCCAGACCCCTTGAACCAGCGTGTTGAGTGTCAGGTTGTTATCATCAACAAATGATTGCAGAATTTTTTTTTGTTCAGGAGAGATTCTCAATTCTAATACTGACGATTCTCCTTTACAGGGGGTGACATCGGTTTGATTAATGAAAGGCAGGGGAGTCGGCGAATCAGACTCTTCAAAGTTTTTACGCCAGTATTGCTCATCTGTGGTAAAATCCTGGTTATTTATCCACTCTGCAAAATGTCTATAAGTTTCAGGTTCTTCTAAAGTGATGATTTTATCTTCAACTAAAGCATCATAGCATAATAAAAGTTCTTCCAGAATCATCCGGTCCGATCTGCCGTCAAGTATAGCATGATGGAATGTCCATATAAAAGTAAACGCAGAAGGGCTTAAGAGAAAAATGGTGACACGCATCAGTGGAGCTGTTTTTAAATCAATATTCCGCGCCCTGTCGTCTTGTATAAATTTTTTTATTATATCTTTCTGACTGTTTGTATCCAGATCCTGAATGTCATTTAAAACAGGATTACTTTCAGACTGTTTTTTTTCTTTTTGAACAGGAATTTCTGTATTGTCCCATTCAAATCCGGTCCTTAATATGGAATTCCTGTTTATAACTGTACTCCATGCGGTACGAAAGCAGTTGATGTTAAGTGGTTCATCAAATGTGCAGACTATCTGTTGAACATTTATACCTGTATCTTTGTAAGACAGACTTTGAAATAGCATCCCCTGCTGCATCGGTGTCAGGGGATATGATGTACAATTGTTCATTTAATATAAACCGGATTAAATAGAATAGTATAGCTTTTAATATTTTTTTATTTCAGGTATTATTTATGGCTTAAAGCATATATCAATCTGTGATTACCCCAGCGGCAATTTATCACTTGATATTGGAAACAGTTTTACCGGTTCACCAGGATAAAAGTTTCTTTCTGCAGCATTTTCAAGCAGAACCGCACCTGCACCGATTATGCATTCATTCCCTATTGTAATTTTATGCCTGACCACATCTATTTTTATATTAAATAACAGATTATATTGAAAATTCCTCGAAAAGAGTTTTTTAGTCAAACACTTTTAGTATAAAAAAGCCTGGCAGGGTTATGAATTCAACTTTTTTTATTTAAATTAAATATATAAAAGAAGATTTTTGCAGAAATATCACTGGATAATCAGGGTTTGAAGTTGGTCTAACCAAAAAAGTGTTAAGCTGGGAACATTAAGTTTCAGCAAACTTACCGATGAAATCTGAACGTTTACTTACCAAATCATACGCCTCTAAAAATTTTTTTATTTTGTCTTTTTTACAAAACATTAATATATCCAAAATAGATAAATTTTCTATAAAATTCTGGTTATATTGTTTATAAACTATATCCTCCAATTTTGGTTTAATAAATTTAAGATTAATCCCTGCTCGATCAAAATTTTCTGTGGAATATAAATTGTATCCTCCGTACGAATTTATATATATATTCGCATACAATTGTTTGCAAATTTCTAAAATTTTTTCTTCTCCTGTAAGCGAATTGTTTTTTTCAATTCCTGATGATCTTATTATTTTTGTTTTAATGTCAGCATAGTTTGAAATTTTTATTATACTGTTTTGGATAAATCGGGTTAAATCAGTATCATTGAATTTTATAATATCCTCAATCATCGGATAAATTTCATCAAACATGGGTGCTTTTTTATATGCTAATTGAATTGTTTTTAGTAAATTAATTCGGTCTTTCTCATTAAATAAAATACGTGTTTCATTGATTAACTTATTTTGAGATGGTTTTTCAATAGGTATTGAAAAAAGATAAGCTTCGTTATTCAATAAAATCCTATTCCGATTAATCCACCCTCGCATTATATAATTAACATCATCGTAAAGCAAAAATATATCAACGGCATTAATTAACTGAAAATATCCGATATAGGGCAGAAAATAGGGCTGCATTACTGCGAGTTTCATAAATTTGTAGTACCCCTGTAATGTTCCCCTGTTTTCTGTGTAACTAAAAGTCTTCGGTCTTTTATTACGAACAATATTCTTATAGTCAAGTATCATACTATGGGCAATTTAATTATTTCCACAGTTAAGAGATGCTTATACTTTTACAATCATCCTGCAGAATTAAGAGTTGTTCTTTTACTGTTTGGGCAAGGCCTGCAATTTTACATAACTTTATAAGACAATATTCGATAATCTGTAAGTGATTTTTTTAAAATAATTAACGAGGGCCTGAATTCAAGTTGTAAAAACCAGGCAATAAGTGAGCAGCCGGAACTATTTTCTTCTTTTCTTTTTATAATAGCGTTTACGGGTTACCTTGGTTTTATTAATTGAATCATTAACTGTTTTATCTGAAGTATTCAAATTATCCCTGTCATGATCATCTATATTATTGCCGAATCTTTTTTCTATGCCCAAAACGATCTTCCACCTGGCATCATAAGTAGTGGCGATATCAGAATCCTGGGTAGATTTTAAAGGATATATCAATCCTGCCTGCCCTGAAAGATCATCAAAAAACATGTATTTTATAAACGGAAGAATATTTAACTGTTTTACCGAATCATTTGCGTCAAATGTTTGCCCGGGGAACGCCGAATTTTTATAAAGTCTCTCTGCAATATTGATATAGTTTGCTTTTATTTCTATGGAGAGGTTCTCTGTTAAACCGATTTCACACCCTCCCATTATGGACCATGCAAAACTTTTATCAAATGTATTTTTCTCTACCATATCAATCTGTTGTGTGCTGCTGAAGTAATACACTCCAAGGCCGCTGAAAAATACCCTGATACTTACCGGACCTGCATCAAATGTATTAAAGGATATGCTCTCCTGGAGGGAGGAGGTATATCCCCCATAACCCAGAGGTATGTAATAATAGAAATCCACGGCATTTACATTACCTGTGGGGAATGTAAACCTAACTGTTGTTTTACTTGATAAAATCTCTGACAGGTCAAAATAAGCTGTAAGGCCGAGCAGGGTGTCTCCGTAACCGTTTTTAGTATACTGATTATCATTATAAACATGAGTGTTTACAAGATATGGGAGAGAAAATGAAATCTGGAAATTATCAGTAAAATCATATTTCAAAGGTATATAGAACATTGATAAATATGGTGAGTGAAGCATTGAAAATCCGGTTGTAACACTTCCTCTATGAAGAGAATTATCCATGTCTTCCAATACGACAGCTTCAAATAAAGAAGTATCAGTTTTATAAACATGGGATTCTATACCCCCTTCAGATAAAAGCGGCGAAGCGTATTGAGAAAAAGCAACCTGGGAGGTAAAAAGAAAAGAGACTAATGTAATTAAAAAACTATATTGTCTATGACATGCGGATGTTCTGAACATGCTTTACTCCGGATTATTTATCTGATAATTACTTTATTGTGATGTTATGTACCAAGGATTGGTTAATCAGTCATCTAACATCCATAAAGGTTCTTACAAAAATCAAGAACATTTAACAGAGAAGAGAAAAATTTACATTAAAAAAGAGCACAACCGGGTTAATTTAATTAATGAAGAATCCGTTATATTGTATCAGCTATATGATGTTACATTCATGAATCATATTAATATTTTATTTGTTTTAGAGAGTCCAACCGGGTTAAAAAAACTCGATCACTCTATTTTTTATGTTGACTTGGTTAAAAAATATCAAAAAATCACTATAGTCAGTACATTATCATCTGGAAAACTTAATTTGAATAAAACAACAAAGTTTAAAATAGTAATAATCATTTGTCTCTCGATTGTTATGCCCGCAGCAGCGTTTGATTATATATTCAACGGCAGCATTGATGAGACCTTTGATGATAATGTTAACTCATCAAGCTCAGATTCTGAATCTGACTGGATAACGAACATGGCAATCGGACTTGGCATAAGGAGCGAAGGCAGAAGGTTTGAGTTTGATTTTATTGGTAATGTATACCAGCAGATTAATTTAAAAAACAGCGATAATAATGCAAATTCGCAGGACCTGGCACTATCCATAAATTCAGCTTTTACAGAGAACATCAGCCTCCAATTAAGTGATGCTTTCCAGCACTACCCGGAATCAAGGGATTTTAACACCATGTTCAGCAGGGGGGATGCCGGGACTGCATATATCAGCAATGTTTTTTCATCACAGCTCTCGGTTGATGTTACAAAACAGCTTTTTTTTGACCTGCAGTATAATAACAGAATAATGGAGAACAGCAGCAGTTCCCTTTCTGATTCAGTGCAGCATAATCCCGGAATTGATGCAGGTTATTATATTAATACATCGAATATCATAAGGGCCGGGTTCATGAAGTTCTACATGAATTATGATAACGGCGGGAGGCAGGAGCAGGACAGGGGTTACGCGGAGTATGAACTGCATTTCACGGATCAGACCGCGGCAGTCCTTCATGGAGGATACGATTACACCGACAGCACAGAGGGCCAGAGCCTTGACACAAGGTGGAGGGTTAGTGTTACAGATAATGTTGACAAAAAGAACCGTTTAAGCATTGTATATCTTAAAGAGAACACCATAAGCAATATAATAAATGACACATTCGACAACTGGAGCATAACAGGTTCCCTGGCAAGGGATATCTCTTTAAGAATAAATACAGGCTTATCAGCCTTTTATGGTTCGGGCAGTTACCGGGTAAGCGGGGTAAAGGAGAGCCTTGCAGGTGCAAGTCTCTCCCTTTCATACGCAGTAACAGAATTTATCAGTTTTAACCTGGGTTATACGCATACCTGGAACAACAGTGAATCCGGCGGTGATAAAACCGGTTACCATAGAAACCAGGCCTCTGCGGGGCTGTCAGCCCTGTTCTGATTTAATATTGAATTTATCTTTTTTGCATATATATGTAATATTAAGGAGGATTGCAATGCTTAAAAAAATGTTATTCATATTATTGCTGCTGCTGCCATTGCAGCTGTCGGCCCAGGTCTATACCATAGGGGTCGGTGACCTGCTTAAAATAGATATTATATCACCTGATAAAATGACATCAGATGTCACTGTTTCGCCGGGTGGTGATATTTCAGTGCCGTATATAGGGAGTGTTTATGTAAAGGGGATGACTATTGCAAAAGCGCAACAGGTGATAGAAAAAAAGCTTTCACAGGGATATCTTAAATACCCGGTTGTAGTTGTATCATTAGTTGAATCACGCAGCAGGAGCTTTACAATATCAGGCGAAATAATTAAACCGGGTAATTATCCAATTCTTGAAAATACGACAGTATTAAAAGCTATATCTGTTGCCGGCGGTTTTACAAAATTCGGATCAAAGAGTAACGTTAAGATTTTAAGGCCGCGAAAAGACAGACCGGGCTACATAAGCATTAAGGTTGACTTAAAGGCTGTGCTTGACGGAGATGCCAACGCTGATATAATAATTCAGTCGGGGGATATTATTGTTGTTTCTGAAGGTTTATTCTGATTGAATAAATGCCTGAAATGACAAATCAAGTACTAATGAATCATGAAATGATATAATTATAATAAAATCTTTAATGCTGAAAATTCTTACTTCGTGTAATTAAATAATTTGATTAAATGGAAAGAAGCAATGGAAAATCAATCAATCCCCATGAAAATAACAGTTAAAAGTGTTCTTGATATCATTTTCAGAAATAAGAGGATTATAATTTTAACATTTATTTTGTGTATGTTTGTCACCTTTATAATTTTACAGTTTATGACACCTGTATATGATTCAAATGTTAAAATGCTTATACGCGGGGTAAGTACAGTAACTTCAGATTTATATGACCCTATTAATACCAGGAGTATCCAGGCGACGCAGGTAGAAATAGTCAGGTCGGAACCTGTTTTAAGAAGGGCTGCTCTTGCCCTTGACCTGCAGAACCGGCCTTTTGATTATGAAAAAAATTATTGTTCCAGTTTAAAAAAGTATTATATCGATTACCGGGTAAAAAAAACTGAGAAAGAGCTAACCGGTTTATCTCCTGAAGAACTGGCAGATGTAAAATTAAATGCGGCAATCGGGGATCTGAAAGGCAGGTTAACAACAAAGGTTATACCCGGGACTGATATATTTGTCATCAATGTAACAGCATTTACTCCCGAAGAGGCAATTGAAACCGCAAATGTTATCAGCCGGTCATATACCATGTTTGACCAGATCCAGCAGCTCGCGGAGGTGAGACTCAGGTATGGAGAATTCCATCCAATGGTAATACAGCTGCAGGATAATATAAGGGAAGCTACAATAAAATTATCAGGAAAGGCCCTGCCTGATATGGAGGCCATGGGAACAGCCAGTGTCAAGATAATTGAGCAGGCCACATCAAGCGGCTTAGCCGTAACTCAACCGAAAAAAATTTTACTGGCGGGTGCTTTCTTTATTTCGATCGCCATTAGTCTGGGGCTTGCCCTGGTAATCGGCCTGTTTGACAGGACAATCAAAACACCGCAGGATATTGCCGATAATCTTGATATACCATGTATTGGATCAATCCCTGAAAAGCAGAGAAATGATAAATACCTGATAACTGATGAAAGCCCTGATACCAGGTACTATAATTTCTACGAAGAGCTTTGTGAACAACTCGTTGTTTTCTTGAGCACACAGGGGATAAAGACTGCGGTTATAACTTCACCATCCTATAATAAAAATCATAAATTTATCGTTCCGAACCTGGGGTATTTTTTATCACGGATCATGGGGAAGAAAATACTGCTTATTGATGCCAATTTTAATAATCCTACTTTAAAAAAAATATATTCAATAAGCGGAGATAAAGGTCTTGATATTAATGTCAGCCTGGACGTGGTCTCTGAACATATGTATAAGACAGATAAAGGGATGGATGTTCTTCCGGCAAAAACTACTACAGAAAAACCTTCGACAGTGCTCGAAAAAATTAATTTTAAAAATTCTATTGATAGAATGAAAGATGAATATGATGCGGTTCTTATTGATGCTACCTCGGTTAATAACTTAAAAGACGCTTCATTTATTTCGGAGTATAGTGACGGAACAATTATTATTATAGATGAAGGGAAGCTGAAGGGACAGATGCTGAAAAATTCCCTGCCCCGCCTAAAGCGCAATGATGCTGTAATTATCGGCGGTATTTTAAATAACAGGACTTTCCCTATACCTGAGGTTATATATAAATATTTTAAGTTTTTAATTGATTAGTTTCTCTTTATAAAAAATTTACTGATGTTTAAATACAGTGTTTTTCACGGTTGAATCTTAAGGATTGAATAATAATTGATATTAGAAGTTTGTTTTTATTCACAGAATTATATTCATATAAATCAATTCATAAAAAATTGCTAAAATAATAAATAATTACCTTTTAAATCAAAAAATCGAGATTTCTCTGAAAAATGGAATTCAACCAGACAGTATTAAATCCCCTGGCATTATTAATCACTATTATAATGTGCGTAACTATGCTTCTTATTAAAAAAGAAAAAATGGTCATCCCGCTGATTATTGTAGCATGCTTTATTACCCAATTACAAAGGATTGTTATACTTGGTGTTGATTTTCCAATGGTAAGAATAATTCTGATATTTGGATTTCTAAGAATTCTTCTGCGCCAAGAAAAATCTACTTTCAAGTTTAATAATATTGATAAAATTATTTTATACTTTTTTTTAACCAGAACAATACTGACTACTATTCTCTGGGCATCAGCAAGCACCTTTATTTTCATGCTTGGGCAAGCTTCGGAAATGTTGGGTGCCTATTTTCTGTTGAGACTGACAGTTAATGATTTAGATGATTATGATGCGATAATTAAAACAATCATTATTGCCGGTATTCCCATGGCATTATTTATGACTATCGAACAGGCTACAGGCGGAAGAAATTATTTCTCAATATTCGGCGGAGTGCCCGACTTCGATATTATTCGTGATGGTAAACTGCGGGCCCAGGGAGCCTTCAGCCATCCGATACTGGCAGGAACCTTTGGAGCCACCCTCCTGCCTCTATCCTGGGCTTTGTGGCAGAAGAGTAAAAGGTTTCTCCCGTTGGTAGGTTTTGGTTGTGCCATAATTATTGTTTTTAATTCATCTTCAAGCGGTCCAATAGCAACTCTGGGTGTAGGCTTTTTTGGTATTTTTTTCTGGCTTTTCAATAAGTACACAAAAATTACAAGAAGACTATTTTTTTTAACTCTTATTCTGCTTCACCTGGGAATGAATAAACCTGTATGGCATCTGCTTGGAAGAATTGATCTTGTTGGAGGTTCTACGGGTTATCACAGATACCGGTTAATAGATGCCGCTGTTAATAATTTTTTTAACTGGTTTCTTTTGGGAATAAAAAGTACTGGAGTATGGGGTAGACAATTATTTGATATAACAAACCAGTATATTCTTGAAGGTACCCGGGGAGGAATAATCCCTTTAGTGTTATTTATAGTTATAATTGTTAAATGTTTCCAATCTGTCGGAACGGCAAGAAGTAAAGTGGCAGATGATATTGTATCACAAAAGTATATCTGGGCACTTGGCGTATTATTATTTGCCCATACAGTGACATTTATTTCTGTTTCATATTTCGGACAGATGGTGATTTTTTATTATTTACATTTAGGTATGATTGCCAGTTTGAATAACCTGCCAGTAATAACAGGCGAAAACAATTTATGAATAAATTAAAATACACGGCTGATCAAACTGGCACTAAAACAGTTTGAACCCTGCGTGTTACTAGGCGTTTAAATACAGTTTTGTCGGGGTGTAAAATGGCTAAATTGGCACTGGTGGCATCATCCGGAGGGCATTTGTTTCAGCTGTCATCTCTAAAAAATTTCTGGGATGATAAAGATCATTTCTGGGTGAGTTTTAAAACTGAAGATGCAAAATATTTATTAAAAGATGAAAATGTTTATTGGGCATTTTTTCCTACAAACAGGAACATTAAGAATCTGATAAAAAACCTCTTCCTGGCCTTTAAAATATTAAAAAAAGAAAAGCCTGATGCAATTATTTCGACCGGCGCAGGTATTGCTGTTCCATTTATAATCATAGGTAAGTTATTTATGATCAAAACACTTTACCTGGAATCGATAACAAGAAGTGATGAGCTGTCACTTTCGGGTCGCCTTGTTTATCCTTTTGTGGATAAACTTCTTGTGCAGTGGCCGGAGCTGGCAGATAAATATAAAAAACCTGAATTTCAAGGCAGAATTATATGATTTTTGTAATAACAGGCACTGAAGCTTATCCCTTTAACCGCCTCATCTCGGAAATTGATAAACTTAAAATGGAAAAAAATATCACTGATGAAGTTTATATCCAGCTTGGGTCCTGCACTTTTAAGCCTGAATTCTGCACCTGGGATAATTGGCTACCCTTTGATAAAATGTGCGAGAATATTAAAAAAGCTGATATTGTAATAACACATGCCGGAGCTGGCACAACTCTTCTTTGCCTTGACCTGGGGAAAAAACCAATTATTGTTACAAGGCAAAAGCGTTACAATGAACATCTCGATGACCACCAGGTACCTTTTGCAAAGATGATGGAAAGTCTGGAATACGCTATAGTTGCTTATGACGTAAGAGAAATAAGAGGCTGTATGGAAAAACTGATTATGAATAAGAATCAACAAACTAAGTATAAAAAGAACAATTCCACTCTGGTCACTTATCTGAATAGCTGGCTGAATTCCTGATCTATAAAAGTCAAATCAAAAGAAATATTACATTATAACTTTTAAAAGGATATAATCAGAATGTTAAGCATTGTTTTTGTTAACTATAATACATCACGATTTATCGGGGAATGCATAAAATCAATTCAGATGTATGAGGTTAACTATATGGATTATGAATATATAATCGTTGATAATAATTCCGGGGATACCGGATTAGATGAATTAAAAAAAAATTATGCCTTTATTAAAATAATAAAAGCACCCGGAAATGGTGGATTCGCCTATGGTAACAATATAGGGATACGAGCTTCGACGGGGAATTATATTTTGTTGCTGAATCCTGACACTTATCTCGAAGAAAATGCGATTGAAAAAATGATAGATAGAATGGAGTCTGATGATACAATATCATTTATAGGGCCCCAGCTCCTTTATCCTGATAAATCGAACCAGTCCTATTTTTTGCCAAAAACATATTTAACTCCCTGGCGTCTTTTCTGTGAAAGATTTTATCTGCATAGAATATTTCCTAAATCTTTATTGTTTAATTCATATTATAGAACCTATATGGATTACAACAGGGAATGCTATGTGGAACAGATATCGGGCGCAGCCTTTTTATTTAGAAGAGATGTCGTTGAAAAAATAGGACTTCTCGATGAAAATTATTTCATGTATTTCGAGGAATCGGATTATTGTTATCAGGCAATAATGCATGGTTATAAAATGATTTATTATCCGGAGAGTAAAATTATTCATATAGGCGGACTTGGAAAACCTGTAAACTGGAACAGATCAACGGAGAGTTATTCAAAATCATTTAAATACTATTTTATAAAAAATTATAGCTATAGAATATTTCTTTTTACCGCATTATTGCAAGCTATAGGGGCTGTTATTCGTATAATTGTATTGTTCATTAAGCACGATGAAAAATATAAATATCATTTTTATTATCTTAAAAACATATTATTGAAGAGCAAATAAATATTTTTTTGGTTTCTACAAATTTCAAAAAATGACAATTGGAACAATCATTTTTTGAGACCACTTGTCGATGATTATTATTTATTTAAAGTAAAGTGGTTAAAGAAAACAGGCTCCTGGTTATTAAGAGGATAACCGGAATAAAGCTTTAAGCTTATCTGATTGTTCCTTCCTGAGAAAACGCTTAAGTTCCTGCGAAATTTCGAGTCTGCCATTGATTAATGCATAAATATAACCTGAAATTTCAGCAATACTTCCTGTTATAACGGGTTTTTCTTTAATACGATAAACGCATCTTAAAAAGTGAAAGACCGGGTGGTACCCAAGTGTGTAAAAGCTGAAGCCGCGCCGGAATCTTTGTTTAATACTTGCAGAAGTAACATTGCCATAGTGTAATACTTCCTGGTCTGTTATTGTTTGTACCTGCCATCCGTTCATTCTCGTTTTTATTTCGATAAGGGCATCTTCACCACCGTATTCCCTTGGAGTAAACCCGCCTGTTTCTTCAAAGCACTTCATCCGGAAAAGCTGTACGGCACCGGCTACACTATCCGTAGATTTAATATGTTCCCTGAATTTATTATCTACATATTCTACAATTTTACCGCCGGCGAGGCCCAGTTTTTTATTTTTCTCAAAATTACATATTATATTTTTAAAGTAATTTTTTTCAAATGAAATATCCGCATCAAGAATTCCGATATAATCATAATCCTTTAAATTAATTGTTTCAAGTGCTGTATTGATTGCCCTGACTTTGGCTCCAAAACTATGCTGAGGAGTCCCGTCAATTTTTATATAATTGATAAAGTCATATTTTTTAAAGTATAATTTGACTATATCTTCTGTTTTATCGTATGATCTGTCATTTACGATAATCCATTTTTTAGGAAGGATTACCTGGTTGATTACGGAGATTAATAACCTTTCAATATTATGCTCTTCATTATGAGCAGGTGTTATAATGATAAACTCTTTTTTTTTCATGCTGCAGATAATTTTTGATTTCCTTTTTTAATGCCGGATAAAATAATAATCAAGCTACTCTATATATGTCAATATGAATATGAGATAATTATGTCTTAATGGTTGAAAAATATCAGACACATTATTGATGTTCGTACTTTTTTTTGTTATTATAAATGGATTTATTTTTAATTTCAGCCGGTCTTTATTAGTAAAACCTACTGGAAGTTTATAAATCAATACTTTTAGAATTAAAAATGAAGGGAAAAATGAAATATTTCAGCAATTTGCCAAATACCTTGAAAGCGTTTTTAGCATTTTTTATAATACTTTTTACATGCTCATCCTGTGATCTCTTCAGTCAATGGGTAATCGATCCCGCAACTGTAACTAAATTTGCAGATGGGGCATTTATTGATCCGGATGGAAGGCTGGTTATCACTCAATTCGGTATCACATGGCAGTTTGACAAAGAATACACATACGGTCGGTTTGCAAATGGTGATTACTGGGTTGTAGGCCCTGTAACAATAATTAGTATTTACCCGCAGTCAAGAAATACTTCCGGAAGAAAAATTAATGGATCGATGCTCAATCCATCACCATCTCTTGGATCTGATCAGGGTTATGACAGTGCGTGTGAATTTTTAAATTATGTGCCAGGTCTAAATGTTGCATCAGGTGTATCAAATTCAAACCCGCTAATACTCCCTAATGGCTCCTCCCTGATTTCCACGCAAAGTATATCTGCTGCGGGGTATAGGCCTCAAGTATATGCAGCTGCTATTCTAACTGTTTTAGCGAGCGCTCCATCTTCGGGAAGCTTCAGGCCTCCCTATTGCGGAACTGATAAGACAATTAAATATAATATCAGCCAATTGACTTCTGCAAAATATACTTTGCTTGGCAGACTGACACCTGTTGCTGGAACTCCTTCACTCGCTACTGTTGAGGCGTACTTTGAACGACCCTGGATTGATCATCTTTCCGTTTGGACCTGCCGCTACATTCATCCTCTGGCAAACATGCCGGACTATGGGCGTGAGATGGCCACTGAAATTGGTATTGGTGCTCTCATGCTTCAACTTGATTTCACGGATTCGGAGAAAGAGTTGCTTCTGATAAGATATTTGCAGCTGGGGATTGATTTTTATGGTATAGTGCAAAATGGTGGAGGGTGGGAAGCAAATGGTGGGCATGCCAGCGGCAGGAAATGGCCAATTATTTTTGCAGGCATAATGTTAGATGATGCTGATATGCAAAATGTTGGCCAAAAATCAGGAGATTATGCATATTCGGGCAGTTATAGCCCCGGGAACTTACCTGCTGATTATATTTTTTTCGGAGAGGATGATCAGACTTTTTATGTGACCGCTGATGATGTTACAAGGACAAATAGCGGTCTTTGGGACCCGGATTTAAGGGGGGGGGCACCTGAAGCGTATTCATCGCCTGGAGATATTGGTCTGGCAGATTGGGGTATACGACATGTAATAGAACCGTATCGTGATAATAAAGCCTGGAATGCAGTTTATAGAAGCGTTACAGCGGTATGCTGGGGAGGTTTTGTACTGGCTGCCAGGATAATGGAGGCTGGTTCATCGGCAAAAACCCTATGGAATCACGATGCTTTGTTTGATTACCAGGACAGGTATATGGCGGTTACTGCAGCAGGCAGTTTGAATCCCGATTGGCGTACCTCTGTCAGCGGTATGTCCAGCATATGGGCTACACACACTGACATACGACAGACTGACAATTTTGTTATTAATATGTGGGATACGTACAGAGATGATTACTAGGATCATAGACTGCAATTATACATATTGTGAAAAAATAATTAATAATTGTCCTATAAAGAAGAATTTAAATGATGGATATTCTGTTTTAACTTCTTTGTGATTACATTGAAATAACTTGTAGCTATTTCAGCAGAATTCAGATAGTTATTGATCTATAATAAAGTGTTGAGCAAATTACTATAACTTTAATAAAAAGGAAATAATCGTTGTGATTGATAAAACGGTAAATGTCTGCCTTGTGGGTGCAAATTTAAATACTGGAAACCTTGGAGTTTCCGCGCTTGCTGTATCCACAATAAAACTTGTTGTTGCTAAATGGCCGGGTGCAATGATATATCTGCTTGGTACAGGCTATACGCCCGAAACAAAACTTATTGATATTAACAAAACCGCTATAAGTATTAATAATATACCCATAAGATATTCAAAACATATCTTAAGTAAATACCATATATTTAACTTATTCCTGGCAACAGTCAAAAAAGTATTATCTAAAATGTCTGATGGGGACTTCAAAGAAAATATTGATAGCCTTTATTCGATAATTCATCGGGCTGATGTTATCCTCGATATAACCGGTGGTGATAGTTTCAGCGATATCTATGGATTACAGAGGTTCTTTAAAAGTTTTTTACTTAAGTGGCTTATCTCCATAAATAAAAAGAAGGTTGTACTGATGCCTCAGACCTATGGACCATTTAAGCATCAACTGACAACATTCCTGGCTAAAGTTATTATTAAACGTGCCAATCTTGTCTATTCAAGGGATTATGATGGTATAAAGTATTTGAAAGAGATGCTTAACGAGCAAATATTTAATGAAAAGGTATCTTTTTCGCCTGATGTTGCATTTATTCTTGATGCTAAAAAGCCTGGATTGGATCTATCCGGATTAACAAAAGCCGGGAAAAACGGGTGTGTTGTAGGCCTTAATATTAGTGGTCTTTTATTCAACGGCGGATATACACAGGATAATATGTTTGGCCTATCGATAGATTATCGTCAGATGATCTTCGGTGTTATTGACTTCATTATGTCTTTAAAGAACACTAAAATTGTTTTCATACCTCATGTAATAAGTGAGTCAGAAGATAATGTTGAAAATGATTTTACTGCGTGTAAAATTGTTTATACTGATGCTTATGGAAAGTATAAAGACAGGTTAATTCCACCGCCTTTTATCAGATGCCAGTCTGAAATAAAATATATTATCGGAATGACCGATTTTTTCCTCGGGTCAAGGATGCATTCATGCATTGCCGCAATGTCTCAGCAGATACCAACTATTGGCCTTGCATATAGTAAAAAATTTAAAGGTGTTTTTGAAACTGTAGGTATGGGGAGTTATGTTGCTGATTTGCGCAACACTACTGTTGAGGATATTGTTTCTTTAATTTCAACTGCCATTAAAGAAAAAAAAGGTATTAAAGATAAATTAAAAATAACAATCCCAGAAGCTCAAAATAAAATTAAATCTATTCTGGATAATATATAATTTTTGCATGAAGTGAGTATATCGTATACATTCTGTTCCAGTTTATTCAATTTTTCGGAGGATTTACTCACCTATTTTTACCTTAATTTTTTCCCGTTTTCATTGAAGCAGAACAAGAGCAATGTCAGTGTGGTCATAAATAATTCTTGAGTGAAAAATTATTTTTTAATTATTACTCTTACTATTATTTCAGAAGATAAATATCTATTAAAAAAATTAAAAAACAATTTATTTATTTTATATAGCCTGGGGCTATATAGGTTTTTTCTCCTATCAATGCATAGGCCCGCTGGTTTAAGCCATATATTTAAAACATTAAAATTTATATAATTCAAACCAGATGTAGAAAAATTATGTATTTTAGTTTTAAATTTATAAAAAATACTATCTTTATTTTTACTTTTCATAATAAGCGAAATATTTGCATAGTTTGGAATTTTAATCAGTATAGACCCATTTTCACTTAAGAAGCGTTTAAAATTAATTAAAGTATCAACTGGATATTCAATAAATTGCAGTACATTATCAAAAATAATGCAATCAAACTGTCTTCCTTGTAATTGATTAAATGCTAAATTAAAATCCGGGGATAAAACTTCAAGACGATTGATTTTTGCTAATGAAGCGATAATATTATCAACCGGTATACCTGTTACCGAATATCCTTTTTCAATTAAAACTTTTTCATTTTTACAATCTACACAACCTACAGAAAGGATTGTTTGATATTCCTCTTTTATCAAGCTGATTAATTGTTCGTTTACTTTTGTATGAAATATTTTATCAAAATACTCTGTTAATAAACGTGTTGAAGGATTAAATAATACTGTGTTAAAATTTTCATAGTTTTTATAATTATTAATTGGAACAATCATTTTTTTTAGCTGATCATATTCAAGTAAGTTAAGGATAGATCTCCCCATACTTTCACTATAAATATCAGGCAAATGATGGATTAAAAAATCGTCTATTCGTGAGACACAGATCATTTTTTTCATACCACATTGTGTATAAGGATCAGTAGCTGCGGAAACCAGTTTATCATATTTACCTTCATGAGGAGGAACTAAAAATCCTCCGGAGTTTATAGCTTTTTTTAATTGATTGCGCGTCAGAATAAACAAGGCACCATGTTCGTTAGTATAGAAAGCGAATGTCTCATTATTATATTCGCATACTGATGAAGGATCCCAATGATAAAATGAATGCATTGTAGAACAGAATTTCTTTTTATCACTATTTTCTTCATATCTGAGAAAACCGGCAATCATATGCTCAGGAAGGTATTCAGTAACTTCTAAAAACGATTCAATATTTTTCTGAGTTAATAATGTGTCATCTTCTGTGTATATAAAAAGATCATAATTTTCTATATTATCAGCAAATAACTGTTTATGGCCAAATGGTAAAGACCATGGGTCACTGGTTGGAAGGCCGACTTTTACCTTAATATCCGGGCCAAGATCTTTTGGAATATTTGATAGAATTACAATATCAATATCATAATCCATAGATTGGTATTCTTTTATTAGTATATCTCTGAATGCATCATTTTTGTTTCCAAAATTTGCAATAGCTACTAAAACTTTCATTTTAATTCCTTTTTTATTTGAAATACAAGTTGGATCATCGTTTGAATTATCTGAAAATTTGAACTGTTTTTATAATGGCGTTTAATAATTTACTTTTTGTCCCATAAAACCATATCCAATCTTTCCAAGAAAAATTTTTAAAGCTTTTTTTTACTGCTTCAGCTGAATCGATTCGACTTTCCAGGAAAGCTAATTTCAATAAATATCTTCGCATATTATCTTCATGTGGTTTTTTGATATATTCAGGCATTTTATGCTTATCACATAAATAACAAAACATTTCAGAACAGGAAATGTCGAATTGTAATTTTTTTGTTATATCTTTATTCTGGCTTGCAGAATTTTCTAATATCCGATATGTGGCTAAAGACTCATTTATATAATAGATTTTGCTATGTAATGAGATTTCAGCCCATAACTGAGTGTCACCCATTTTGAAGTGTTCACTTTGGAAAAGAAATGGATCAGACTCTATTATCTTAAGTATTAACTCTTTTTTTAATAATACAGTGCATGTGCGAATTTCAACTTTATTCATAATAATATCTTGAATATCTGGTGATTTATCAGGTATTCTCTTTGCAAAATGTAAATAGTCTGGAATAATAAGATTTTGCTTAACATAATGTCTGTTATAATCAGAATAAATGAGACCGCATTCCGGATGACGCTCCATATAATCAACCTGCATCTGCAATTTATCATCTCGCTGCCAGTAATCATCCCCTTCACAAATGGCAATATATTTACCCCTGCATGCATCAGATGTCCTTTTACTGTTTTGTTTCATCCCCACATTCTGTTCAGATGTAATAACTCGAATAATATCCGGATAGCGCTTTGCGTAATCAAAAACAATTTCACGTGTACTATCAGTTGAACAATCCTCACCAATGACAAGTTCAAATGGGAAATTAGTCTTCTGATTCAAAACACAGTCTATAGCCTGTCGTATATATGGTTCATGATTGTATGTGATCATTTTAACACTTACTAATGGTGTTGCCATATCAATGTGTAAACCCCTGCGTTAGTAGTTTTCGTATGAATTTAACTTGCATTCGTTAATAAACATTACAATTTAAATTTCTTGAGAAGTTATTATTTTATTTTTAGGTAGATTTATTTTATTCAGAACAGTTCTCAATAAATCCATGAAAGCTTTAACCTGAAAAATCCGGCACAATAATAAATATATTATGAGACCTGAAGTTATCTGGCAGATGAGCAAAAGCAGAATACTTTTAAAATGAATTAATTCAAATGAGTAAACAGATAAACCCATAATTGATGAAATGATGATATATGGGAGCAGGTCAAAAAGTTGTTCAGTAAAACTGTATTTAATCATAAATTTATTGTAGTAACTGTTAAAGTAATAGGATATTATGCTTATAACCAGCATTCCGTAAATCATAGCCATTATACCCCACCTCCAGGTTACAGCTATGTTGATAACTATGAGTATCTTCTTAATCACTTCAAGGCGGAAAAACAGGTCTGACCTGCCCAGTGCCTGTAATATATTCAGGTTTATAACATGCAGAGGATAAAGCATCCCTATAATACTCAGTAAACGGACATACGGAATTGATTCAGCCCATTTGTCTGTAAATAGTAGAAGTACTACCGGACGTGCTGTAACAGCAAGACCGATCATAATCGGGAATGTAATCAGGGCTAGTGTTGTAAGGGCTTTTTTCATGCCGTTTTTTATCCGTGGTATATCATCCTGTATGCTTGAGAAAACCGGGAAAGTTACACGCCCGACCATTGAAGTAATTGACTGTGCCGGGAGTTCAGAGAGGCTTTTTGCCCTGGTAAAGAAACCTAATGATGCTGCGGTAAATATTCTCCCGATAACAAGAAGATGAAGGTTGTTAAATATCTGGTTTAACAGGCCCGATGCCAGCATCCGTGAACCATAACCGAACATATTCTTAAGCGATTTGATGCTGAAAGATAATGAGGGTCTCCAAGAATTAAAGATCCAGAGCAGAATTGCAGAAAGAAAGCTTCTTGAAATCTGCTGAGAAACAAGGCTCCATACACCGAAGCCATTATATGCCATTGATATGCCGATTATCCCGGAAATTACATTTGATAATACAGACACTTTTGTAATTGTTTTAAAATTGAGATTTTTTGCGGCTAAGGTGTATTGAATCAGGCTGAATGAGTTTATAACAATTATAAGAGACATTGCCCTTGTGAGAGCAATAAGTTCCGGCTGATTGTAAAAAGTGGCGATATATGGCGCAGATATACTGAGTAAGCCCGCTGCAGCAATTCCGATTAGAATGTTAAAGTAGAAAACAGAACTAAGGTCTGTCTGTGTTATATCCTGTTTCTGGATTAAAGCTGAACCGAAACCGCTGTCAAGTAATGACTGTGCAACAGCCATAAAAATGGAGAGCATTGCAATGAGACCGAATTGTTCAGGTAACAGAAGTCGGGCTAAAATAACACCTATTATAAAATGTGTCCCCTGTAAGCCTATTGTTTCAATGAAGCTCCAGGATAGGGCATGTATAGTTTTTGTTTTTAATGATGCAGTCAAAGCTTTTATTCCTTGAGTAATTAGTTGTCATGAGAGTAAATTTATTGATTGATGGATTTCTATTAACGCTGCATATTCCATTCTTCGAGAAACTTTTTTTCCATAACCAATAAATCTTTCTTCCTTTCTTTTATTCTTTTGGCTGGGATACCGGCATATATACCCCACTCGTCTGTACTCCTGTTAACAAGTGAACATGCCCCAATGGAGCATCCTGTTTCAATACATATGTTAGGTAGTATTACAGTTGATGCACCAATAATAACATGTTTTTTTAAATGGACATGCCCATTTATGATGTTCTTAAATTTATCTGGTATAGTTGGATTAGTTAGAGTATCACCATGAAAGCTGTCCGAAACAGAGTATATTGATACTTTTGAGGATATATTACAAAAATCATCAAGGGTAATACCATGTGTTCCCCAGAATCCGCAAAATGCTGCAATATGTATATGTGACCCTAATTTTATTGAGCCTGATAATATACAGAAATCATCAATTCTTACATTATCTCCAATTGTAATATTCTCGGGAGAATATAGGTTTGTATTTTTACTTATTTTAACACCTTTTCCATATTCTTTTAAACCGATTTTTTTAAGTTCTTCTTCAGAGTAAAAAGATGTACACATTTAAGCTTCCTATAATCACTATTAACTATTTTTTATTTGTATGTAATGTATAATTCTACTAATTTTTTCAACATCATCCAATTCCAGGCTATCATAAATTGGAATTGTCAGTATTCTTTCAGCAACTCCTCTGGCAACAGTCAAAGGATCAAGAATCGGTGTACTCTGGTAGCATGCAAAATCACAAACAAGAGGATAGAAGTAACGTCTTGCAAACACGTTATATTCTTTCAGTTTTTCATAAAGCATATCTCTACTCATTCCGAATGCTGTTTCATCAATTTCAACCGGCATGTAAGCGTAGTTATAACTGATATTACCTGGTAATGCCGGAGGGAGTTTTATACCTGGAATATCACTCAACAGATTTCTATATACCTCTGCTATTTTTTTTCGTTTCAGAATCAGTTCATCTATATGCTTAAGAACAAGGCTGCCCATTAATGCCTGCATTTCGTTCATTTTAGCATTGGTTCCAGGCATTACAACTTCAACTTCATTTTTAAACCCGAAGTTTTTCAAATAATCGAATGTTGTTTTAATCTTGGATTCAGGGAAGGTAAGCATGCCACCTTCAATGGAATGGAAAAGCTTAGTTGCGTGGAAGCTGAACATGCTCAGGTCGCCGAAATGCGCTATGGATTTATCACCAACTTTTACACCAAACGCATGAGCAGCGTCGTATAAAAGCTTGATGTTATGACGTCTGGCAATATCCGCAAGTTCATCAAGTTTGCACGGGTGACCATAAACATGTACCGCAAGTATAGCAGTTGTCCATGGGGTAATCGCGGCTTCAACTTTTTCGGGATCGATTGTATAGTAATCCGGTTCAATATCTACAAAGACGGGCCTGATTTTATTCCAATAAAGGGCATGCGAAGTTGCAACAAATGTAAATGGTGTTGTAATAACTTCACCGGTTATATTCATACCCTGTAGCGCAATCTGCAGAGCTAATGTTCCATTGTTAAAGAGTGTCAGGTTTTCTGTTTCAAAATACGAGCTTAATTCTTTTTCAAAACGTTTGAGTAATGGACCATTATTGGTGAGCATCTGGTTATTCCATACTTCCTGTAAACCACTACAGTATTCCTCAAGTTCAGGAAGAAATGGCCGTGTTACATAAATAGGTTTTTCGAAAGGTTTTATAACGTTGCTTAATTTTTTATTCATCTTTTACCACCCAAATACAGTTTATTATGAATTATCTTTTTTAGAATAAAATATTTGGTATACCCAGCTATTTTTTTGATATGGTTGGTTGTTCGATCATATCTGATTTCTTCAACTGGTACATTTTGACCAATGAGTCTTGCAGCAAGTCGTTTTAGATATATATTCTGCTTTTTAGAGAGTAGATTTTTCTGTGATTCAATTATTATATCAGGATTTATCGTATTTAAAATAAGAATAATTTTTTTAATGCAATCATTTATGTATTTTTCTCCAATTTCAGAGCGAGTTATTATAACAGAATGTCCATCACTTTTTCCTTTTAGCTCATCTAACCATGCGTCACCTACAGAAATATCGGCATTTTCGCCAGTACAATCATGACATAAAAAACAGCGCTTATTGCTAAATTTTGCTCTGCAAAGAATTTGATTCCATACTACATGATATTCTTTCTTAAATAATACTTCACCATTTTTAGATATAACAGTAAAAAATCCCGGCCAACCATTGCCGCGATATTGGATGCTGGTTACTTGATTATCATCAATATTATTTAATTTTAATATTTTCCTGGTTGCAGACATTGATGGGGTCTGTGCGCAGAATATTGCTATTTTAAAAAAGTTATATTTTTTTGCTATTCCTGTATATTTTATTGCAGCCTGGATATCGCAAGGTTTTCCAACAATCGCATAGTTGCCTTTGTCTTTTAATGGGAGATCTTTAAAACCGCTGCAGACATAAGCCGGTGCATAGCGTGAGCCGGCAGCGGAAAGAACTTGATCAACCGAAGTCGCAAGTATAACTTCATTTTTATAAATAGATTCACGTGATTGGCGGATACATATTATTCCGTCAACGATTTTATTTTGAAGAAGATATTTGTTAAACGAAGAGATGATACCGCCAGATGATGATCTAAAACGGATTTCAGGATCTGAAGAATAGCCTAAATAGCATTTTTGGATAGGGCCAAGTAGAGGATCTCCTTCATCAGTTTTTAATGGTTTCAAGCCGGGGCATACCTTCAAGCACTTCCCGCACTTAATACATTTATTATTTATAGCGGGCTGAAGATCAATTTCGTCATTAAAAAATATGGCATCTGCCGGGCATATACTGTAACATGCACCACAATATAAACATAGACCCGAAGCTGTAACGGAAGATATATTCTTAGACATTTTCATAAGTTTAGAAATTTATGTGTTTTTGATGATATTCTGTAATTTTGATTAAATGCATGTTTTACTCGATAGCAAATTTCGGGTATAAAATCCAAGTTTTTATAGAATTCATATAGAGGAATTAAGTACCTTAAATGTATGTGATTATATCATTTATAATAATTCTTCTGATTTTTATAAACCTGTGATTAATAATATAAATCATGATTATTAAATAGTACAAATCTTTTTATGTGTAATACAATATTTGTCAATGGTTTTATGTTTAAAAATATTTTTCTCTGCACAAAAACTCGGAATGTATTTTTATCTTGCCTGACCTGCCCCCGAAAAGTGTACCATTGATATAGGGAAAATCTCTTGCATAAATCAACTAAATAATGCAGGAGATATGTATGAAAAAGAAACGATTTACAGAGCAGCAGATTCACGATATTC
>Ga0116171_10000707_pt1 | contig 34980 bp, 57 predicted proteins | sample AD_JPNHW2_MetaG_FD_89798 | JGI IMG/M metagenome (GOLD analysis project Ga0116171, IMG submission 89798) | Active sludge microbial communities of municipal wastewater-treating anaerobic digesters from Japan - AD_JPNHW2_MetaG | ecosystem: Engineered > Bioreactor > Anaerobic > Digestate | place... | reverse complement strand
ATGCAGGGTGGGGGGCCCTTTTTGAGGACCCTCCCCTCTATGCCGTGACCTTCTTATAGATCCCTAGTACATTCATTCGAATAATTTCATCAATAGCTGATTGAATAGCTAGGTTCTGATCTGTTTCTGAAAGCTCATCACTTGTCTTTGCGATTCGAGCTAAGTAAGCACAAGTATTGTAGCCTTTTGATTCGTCAAACCTTAACCATTCATCGAACTCTGTGAACGGATCGAAAGGATTGTCAGCTGTTGTAAGCATTGTGACAACAGAAGAATCATCCTGATGTTGGATAGTATTAATCTCATTGGCTTCCATAAGCTTTACTCCTTTCGTTTACTTTAATGCTTTAGATAGGGTTGATGTTGAGACCCCTAAAGCTTCAGCAACTTCTGCTTGTGTGAGGCCAGCATTAAGCATTGATTGCGCTCTCTGTAGGCGTGCAGGGCTGAGGGTTGTGGTTGATCTAGGGGTAGCAAGTTGTTTGATTTGGTCTAGATTAGCGTTCTGTAGTATCTGCGACAGTTTTGATGGGCTAATGGCCCCTGCTTGTATGGCCGCCCATTCGTCGCCATCGATGTCCACTAAGTTCTTCTTAGCTCCAGTTCTTGAACGTGCTTCTGTTAAAGCTTGATTTCGTACTTTCTTAATGTCATCACTATCCATACCGGGGTTAGCTTCTTTCTTGCGGTCCACTATGGAGTTAGCAATGATCTGTGCCTGACGCTCAACGGGCTTGTTCATGAACGCTATCTTCAGGTCGGCCTCTAAACGAGCCACTTCTTTTGAATAGACCTCATGCGCAGAGGGGCTGTAAGGGGTAGGCACAATGGCGACCGCTTCTTTTCGTGCTTGATTAGCAAGGGCCTTCATAGAGTTAGCGTATCCAGCATAGACCTGCTCAATTTGACGACCAGAGGATAGGGTATAAGCATCATCGGTCTCGGCCATTTGGGTAGATTTGGTCTTCTTTGTGATGATCTTACCGGTAGAAAGGTAAATCTTCTTTCCGGTGTTAGGGTCTATCGCTGGCTGGCCACTAACAGGGTCTTTAACAATCTTCATCTTTTCATAAGAAGCCCCTGTTGTACGGTACGTTTTCTTTCCCGTATTCGGATCGATGATTACAGTGGATTTTCTCTCGTCAACTCTATATTCGGAGCCAGCACGGGATATAATTGTTGATGCGCCACCTTGAGAACTTTTCTGATATTTGGCAGCAAGAGCATCAATTCCGTTATCAATGCGCGATTGTTTATAATTGAGATGGTGCTTTTCGGAATCAATAACAACCATAGAATGCCTTACTGCTCGAGCAATTTCATCGAGGTTGGCACCTTTAATTGTCATATCCGTTACTAAGTTTGAAACGATTCCCATCTGGGTTTGTTTTGTTTGGGATTTTGGTTTCTTTCCGCCATAATCAACTTCTCGGGTTTTAGCATTATAAGTTCCTCCATCTATGGTTCTCATGCCATCATAAGGAGGATAGGCGGCTACAGGATCAAAGTTTTCAAGACCTTTTAAAGAAGCCGAAGTTTTAATTAGACCGGTGTTGTTTGGAATAACAATAACCGTGTCGCCATCAAAGTCGGCGCCAGAGAGCTTTTGGGCAACTTTAGGATTAATACCTATAGCGTCTGGGGCATTCTCCATGATAGCTTTTGCCGGCTTAGACTTATTATTTACTATAAGCTGCGGAATTTCAAACGTGCCACCGTGCGGGTGCCTGATTAACACAACAGTTTCTCCATTGTTAAAGGTTGGTGCATAAACTTCGTTGTCTTTCAACTCTGGTATCGGAAGAATAACTTTCGAAGCTTGTCTCGGCAATCCCGCGGCTTTCAAATGAACAGAAGAGGAATCACAATCATCGGCGAACGCTAAAAGCAGCTGTTTTTTGACAACCGGATTGGTTAATGCGGAAATTTCTTCGTATTCTTCCTTCTTTTCCTGATAGCCAAGATCTAGTTGCCGTTTAGCAAGAGGGGCTGTTTGCTTTGAAAGAACTTGAGAAGACAAGGTTTTAGACCAGGTCTCCCAATCGCCTTCTTCATTGACTATATTAAGCGCTCCTCTTTGGCCAAATGTTTTTATAGATGAGCCAAAAGGATTATCTGGATCATCTTTAATCTTCTTCATAGCCTCCAACTTATTTCCCGTTGCATTTTTGTTAGTATTGAATATAATGTCGACCCCATTGTCCAGGTTATCGCTATAAATAGCCATACCTTTTAGATAATGGGTGCCATCAACTCCAATTCGAACTTGAGCATATTGAGACCCGCCAAGGTCTAAATCGCTTATACCTCGACGAAGCTCGATAACACCATCTTTGCTTTCGCCGCCTTCTCCATGATAACGAACTTGAATCCGACTCGAATCCACATTTTGAACTTTCGATGGGTCAAAGACACCAGACGAGTCTCGATCGTATGTTCTTCCATAATCATTGGAGACCATATCGATAACTTGGATTTTGGACGGATCGTTAACCAGTTCTCTCCATTGCTGTTTTGGGTTATCTGTTGGAGGAGCGAGGGCTTTTACGATTGTAAATTTTCCGGGCATACCAATTTGGTCGACATTTACCGTTTGGACCTGGTAGCCTTCTTCCTCTAAAATAGAGACTGCTTTATTCAGCTTGTCTCGACTAACGCCAACATGCGGCTCGACCCCAGCACCAATATCAATGTAGCCTTTCTTAGCGACCTGGTCTTTCAACATTTGCGCGGTGGTCATAATTATCTCTGAACGCTCAGCCAAAACGGGGTCTAAAAGATTTCGGACAGAAGATTCATTTTTGCCCATTTGACGGCCAATCTCCATGTTGGAAAGTCCTTTGTCTTTCAAGCGTAAAGCTTCAGCTCGCTCAGCGGCAGCGACCTCATATTTAGCTATGGAATTCCGAGCACGAAGTTGCGTGGTTGTAATCCCTTCAGCGTTTGCAATTTCTAAGTCACTGAAACCTTGCTCCTTTAACGACTGAACATGGCCCCGCCACCCAATTGATCGCTGATAGCCATTTTCTCCAGAGCCCCAAGGATATCTTCCTGAACGCCGAGGCATGCCAATGTGTGCTAATTCGTTGCTCATGAAGTTACCCTCCTATTTTCATTTTTTCGATTTGTTTATCAAAGGATATAATCTTTGCCATTATGTACAGAATCTCTTCTGCTGTTGGGGCATAAAAAGTAACATCATCGCACTGGTACAAACGAAGTTCGATTTCCAATTCCACGGGCTTGTATCCGTATTCTAAACAGAATAACGCCGCATAAACACAAAGCTGTTTAATTGACGCCGGAGACTCTCCGGATTTGTAGTCGGAAATTCTCAACACATTCTTTTTAAAAGAAATAGTGTCGGCTGTTCCAAAACAGTTATCTGAATAATATAACAGAACTTCCGGCTGCATCTGAAAACCAATAGCATCGTTAACGTATCGGTTAAGAGTTTTTCTTGATTTAGGAAGCTTGATTCCAAGACGGATTAATTTGCAAGCTGCCTCATGGTACTCTGTTCCAAGCTGAGCCGCACGAGCTTTTCGATATGTGGCCGCTAACTTTTCTTCATCGTAATTTATCCAATGATACTTACTAGCGCTTAAAAATGCGTGTTGCCCTTCCAGATGAGAATGCACATTGAAGTTCATATAAAACCGCCTCTCTGTTTTCTGGGCAGATCATCGCAGCAAATCCCATATCGTCACAAAGTTCAAGATAGTACTCCTGATTTGGTTGATATGGTTCATAAAGACTTCGCTTGCACTCTAAGACCGCCCAAAATGGTCTATAAAGTATTGTTAAGTCAGGGAATCCCTGAATATAATTGGCGTCATTCTTCAAAACAATACATCCAGGGAACAATTCATATAACTCTTTAATGAGCTCACTCTGAAATTTTGACTCTCTAGCCATAAAAGCGGCCTCCTTTCGAAAAATATAAAGGGTAAGAAATCCTATCCCTTCTATTAGACGCCATGTTTTTTCTGCGAGGCCTATGCTGCCATAAATCTATGCTCATTAAAGTTACGTTTGTTGTTAAATGCTTTTTGAATTGCTAAATCTATGACCGAGTTTGATCTCAAATAGTAATAATATAAATCTGTGAATGGTGTGTTAAGTCGATCAATTCGGCCAGCCGCTTGAATGGTTGCTTTATACGAATAATTTTGTGAGAAGAATACAATAGTATCAGTTTCAATGCAATTCCAGCCTTCTGCTCCAGCCGCATATTGGACAAGATACATCCAAGAGTCTGTTTCTGGAATTTGCTCATGTTTGTGCCCATTCCATTGTGCAGTTGTAACTCCTAAATCTTCTCCAAGCTGAAGCAGAATATCAAGCTCATAGTTAAAGTTATAGAAGACTATAATCTTAGGGTGCTTCGCTAATAACTGGCCAACAATGTGTGCTCTTCTTGGGTCGCTATTAACAACCTTTCGCATCAAATGGCAAAGCTCCGCAACATCTCTAACCGGGCGCTGCTCATATAGGTTCCATCTTTTTATAAGAACAGTATTTAGAAGCTCTCGGTCGAAAGGAACCGGAACGTTGTTGTCGTGCGCAATAGTGCGCTTGTTGTAGTGCATATACACAGTGATGGAATTTCTAAGTTTTAGAAGTCGCGAAACTTCCACATAGCGGTCAACCTTAGGAAATTTCGAAAATCTGCTAAATATCACATGCCTTCGCTCAAACTCAGATTTGTTCTTATAGAAACCGTTTGCTATAAAGATCGGAACATAGTCCGTCCAAGTGTCTCCTGGCGTGGCACTAAGAAGGATCCATTGATTGTTTTGAACGAGTTTAAGAAAAGACTTAACCCAAACGCCAGAGCCAACAACTCTTTGCTCATCAAATATAAAGAAAGCATTCTTGACGCCAACATACTTTGATATGTTGTTCCATGAGTCAACGGTCAGGTTAACGTTTGAAACGCTCTTCTCGCTTTCTGGAAATATCAAGAATGGTGCACACTCTTTTTCCCAGTCTTTGCAATCGCGTTTTCTTGCTGTGGTAATGATATAAAGATCGCGAGGTTTTTTGAAAGGAGAAAAGCCACCGTCTCCATTTATCTTAATTTTACCTTCACAAACTTTCTGGTAGTAATAACCGATGGCGGTTCTTGATTTTCCTGAGCCAACGCCACCGACAAGAATGTTCCCATTCTTAAGTTTATCGATAGCTTCTTTCTGATGCTCATACAGCTCTACCGCAATAGGCCATTCCTCCTTTCAAATATAAATAGAGAGGCCTTCATACACATAGTAATCCAGCCTCTATCTCTACTGCAGTATGATTAGTCTTCTTCGGTATCAACCGGGGCGTTTGCCCATTTCTTCTCGAATTCGTCTTCAACAATCTGGACATACATGCTCTTAACATAAGCCTTTACGCCAGACTTCTCATTCTTGGTTCCTTCATGGAGGACCCAATTATACGGACGAATAATCAGGTCGATTTCCGAGATTTCAGCCCAATCCAGCAGACCAACCGACTCGTCATCCAGAATGGTTTTACCGCCGCTTGTAATCATGATGATTTTTGGCGGAATATTGTCAAAGCTTACTGCAACCTGCAAATATCCCTGCTCGTGTTCCTGTTCGTCCCTCGGCTGGAGCCAACGAACATTCCAGCCATCTTCTTCCAACTTGTGCGCCAAATCTTCTTCGAGAAATACGCAGAAGTTTTTCTTTCCAGCCGGATTGAATTGGCCTTCCTTACCGCTGAAATTACGAAAGCCGATTCTTGCGCCTTCAATAATAATGTTATCTCTTACATAGGTGGCCATGGTTATTCTCCTTTCAAAATGGCAGGCATTCATAACCTGCTTCACAAATACGTTTCAGTTCTTCCTCATGAGTATTAGCCCAGTGCGGGCAACTTTGGCAGTCGGATCTTCCACAATCCAATTCCCATGGAGGCGTGTCGTCAAACCCAATTGGGTCGGATACTTCTTCCGTTACATCATCTAACGAAATATCCGAAACGAACCACTCAAAATCCCCAAACTTTGAAATATCCTCGACCGCGGCATCAACTAAAGAATTGTAATAGCCACGATCAATAGCCGAGTCTAAACCAAGACTCTTAACCATTTCTGCTTCTAGCCACCGATACCCTTTAGCCCCTGTGGCTGCGTAGTATTTACCATCCTTCTCTCGATATAAAATTCCTCCTCCATGCCCAGACAAGATTGGGCAGAATGCTCCAGTCTTTCCGACAAAGTGATAGTCGTGCTCGTCTTCTCCTAACTGCTCATTCATGTCAAGATATAAAGCAGACGTAACGCTCTTTGTTTCGTAAAGGTCGTCGAACACAATCGGTTCATTAGAGAATAAACTTTTGAATACATAGGGTTGCGCGAATTGAGCACCGGTCGCAGTCCACTTTCCAGCATTTTCCTTATTATCTTTAGGCACATACCCGTACAACTTCTCGCATTTCTCGGCAGTCGAGTAACGAGCAATATAAACCGCATCGTTTACCAAACACATCTTGTCATAGGTTGCCTCGTGTTCGAATGTGTAGCCGTATTTTGCACCAAACTCCATAACGAATTTCACAATATCATTGGTCGCGTTTGGTATCTTGATAGAGTCGGTCTTTATATGGGCCACAGTAAAGTCTTTTTCTTGAACGGCCATCTGGAGGTCCACCATAAACAATGCTCCGCGTTTTGCCACAATGTTGTCTTTGTTTCTCGGGTCTCGGAATTTGTTATCAAACTTTGCCGATGTCAAACCATAGACAATATTGATGACAATCTTCAAAGCATAGGACAAAGCACCAGAGTCCCCGTCGTTTGTAAGGTAGTTTTGGAGAATCCCACCAAGCATTCCGCGAGCCGCATCATAGTCTTTATGCTTAATCGCTATGCGAGCATCCAGTAGCTCTTTGAAATTCTTAGTGTAGGGCCCGAAGACGTTCAGCAGAATAGCGCTCGTCGGATGCATTGACGCAATATCCAGAATCGGCAGGTCTGAATACATCCCTGGCTCAGCATAAACCCTTCCGCCTTCCCCAACCTCTACTCCTCGATAGGTGCTCTTACCATTCTCATACTTATAGCCCGGAAACTCCTTGCTCAGGTCGGTGTATACAAACTTATCCTGAGGAGTTTTGTCGTTTCCAAATATAATTTTGGCAGTATGCATTTGCGTCGTATCGTTTGGTGTAAGGCCACTCAAGTCTGACAATATCAATCTCGCAACGAAGTCCTGTTTCCTTGCGTGGAATGTGGCCTCTGTAGCGTCGACATCATTGCCGCAGTAATCCGCAACCTTTTCCCAAAGCTCTTCCGGAACTGGCTCATCCCAAGGAAGCCCAAGTTCCTGATGATGAATACCGAGTTCAATCTCAAACTTCTTAAGGCTCTGCTTCTTGGACGAGAAGTCATAAACATCGGTGTAGGAAATATTGTATGCCTCACCGAACATTGCGTTTCTGCTTCCATTGATGATTTTCTGGCTAAGATTGTACAGCTGAAGATTGTCATAGCCGATATACCTAGCATAAAGAATATGATTGTCATACCGGCGGCAGTTAAAACCGACCAGCATAAATTTCATCAGATTCTCTATGCTTGCAGAGGAGGGGTTTATCATCTTGACTTTCTCTCCGCCCTCCCGTTTCCACACAACGACAAACAGATTAGGAAAGACCTCAACGTCATAAAATATCAATTCGTCGTCATGATACTCTTCCGGAGAGACGCTGGTTTCGTCGGACGCAAATCGCATCTTCTGGACGAGTTTGACACAATACTCTGATTGGTTGGTTGAGTTGTTTGCGAACACAAGAATCTTCGGGCGCATATCTGTTACATCATACTTCAACCCAGAAGAGTATGCATCTTCTAAAATTTTGTGTATGAAGTCGATTTCTGGTTTAGTAGCCCCGTGGTGCTGTTTCTTTAAGCACTTCTCGATTTGGGCGCGAAGACCCTTCTCGCTTTGCACAGCTTCAAAGTTAAGCATCTTTTCTCCTTTCATAGGTAGTCCACTAGTTAACGTGGCAATTGGTGAGTTGTTGCACTTGGATAGTTTTCTTCTCAAAGAGGATTTACCGGCAAAGACTTTTACCTCAATCCCATCAGAATAGATTCTGCTAAGTCGTTCAACGTCTCCATCATAAATATAATGGAGATGCACACCTGCGCCGCCTTTACTAAACTCAGCATATGTAGCTGGCCACGCACTGGCCGCTTTCAAATTCAACTCCATCGACTTCTTCCCAGTCTCATCCTTCAAATCAAAGTCAATCACAATATGATTCTCTGGAGGGCGGACATAGTGAAGCTTCTGGGTGTCAATATCCGCAAGCGTCGTCGTGACCTTATCCCATTCTTTCTCCGGGGTTTCTTTGGCGTTGGCGTATTGCGCCTGGCAACAAGCCAGAATATCATCGAGATGGGAGACTGTCTCGTCCAGAACTAAAGAATATGGGGTTTCGTCTTTCGGCTCGATTCTTGTTTGGTCAAACTTCTCAATGAGAAATCCTGAATAGTAGTTTCTTAGTTGCTTGCCCTCTACTCTGGTTCTGTCTGAGAATTCTCTAAAATATCCTTTCAACTCCTCTCTGAATTTATACTTTGCCAACTTATAGGGGACCAGCGCCTCGTCGCAATATGTCTTGTACATCTCATATGCCTGGTTCAGACCTACGCCATCTTGTTCTCTGAAAATATGATAGTTGTCCTCGACAAAATTAAAGAAGACGTCGGTCTGATACATCATCTCAAGAGGCCGGTAACTTGAATAACAATTCTTACCGAGCTGTTGGTAAACCCCAAGACAATGATAGGCGATGGCGCCTAACTCAAACTCTATCTGACTGAGCAAAACGTGATAGCGCTGAACCGGAACTCGGTTGCCGCTTGGACGGACGTCAATCAAACGCCGAATAATACCCGACTTTGCATCGGTTATTTTAACCGGCTGGTTTGTACCCATGAAGAGAAACGCATTTGACCGAGCGGTGTAAGATGGCTTATGCTTCTCTTCCCACTCCATCTCCTCGTGAGATATAATAGAGTTGAGTTTTGTGTTATCCTCGATCTTGGATAGATCTCCGTCATGCTGGATTGCTACCAAAGGATTGTTTCTGAATGGTTGGGTGGCAAACGTGTTGTTGGCGCCAGCTAATGCTTTAGCTTCGAACGTAGTGTAATACCCCTCAAAGAGTTTTTGAACAATGTTAAGAAATGTCGACTTACCAGAACCGGCCTCGCCATACAGCACAATAAACTTCTGAATATGCTTGGCGTCTCCAGCGACTATTGCCCCGATGGCCCATTCCAACTTCTGCCGCTCTTCGGGAACGTACAGGGTAGACATTAATTCATCATAGGCTGCGAACGAGCCTTCCTCTAACGAATAAGGAAGTCTTAGACTGACATAATCAGTCTTTTTGATCTTTGTGTTCAAGAAAGTCAAGTTTTCGTCCAACTGATGAGAAGAGTCAAACATATCACGTAAGAACCGGCGATAGCCACTCCAGGCATTTGACGAATATGAGATCATCTTCTTAATCTCAATCGGGCCCTGCCAAGTTTTTCGTCTCTTCTCCGCGTATTCGTCTAATTCTTGGTCAACCAGACGTTGAACATCCGCTTCATCGGTTGACCATATCTGCTTCGCTTCGTCCCATATTGCATAAAATGATCTCCCGCGGACCATCAAATCCGTCGAACGTATCGGACTGAAGTCTGGATATATCTCCAAGGCCGCAATTTTCCGCTTTACCGACTCTTCTTCCACCGTATAAGCCTTCTGCTTTTCCTTGATTTGATAGAAATCCACGAGATCCCTCCTTTCAACCAAAATTGTTCTTGTGTGGCACTTTTGTGCCATGTGCCAGTACTTTTCAAAATACTTTTTATATATACTATTTTTATTAATTTTTTATTTTGTAGAAAATATTTAAAAAAGGTGGCACAACTGGCACAAAAGCCCTGAAAGCCTTACCAGACAAGGGTTTGCGGGTTTTTAAAGGTGGCACAAAAGTGTCACATTGTGCCAGTAAAGTGTCACACCCCTCTAAAATTTTCTCCGAGTATCCTCCGGACCTGCGACTAATAGCCAAAAAGTGTGACAGTTTTGTGACACTTTTGTGCCATTTTGTGACACTTTTAAAACGGGACTGGCACACTAAATCGGGTAGTTTTCTATCACCCAAGCGCTCATTTGATACCAAATTTCGACCCTCCGTTGGTCTTTTCTGGGGCATTTTAACGGAAATAATCCGCCATCCCCATCTTCTAAATATCGCCGCTCTAAAAGGCACTCAACCGCTGCTTTAACCTCCAAAATATAGATGCCATAACCCATCTTTTGGTCCGTATAGCCCGTCAAACCGAGGTTGTCAATCAAGACCCAGAACCACTCTTCCGCCGGCCTCTCATACTGACCGCCGAGCATCTCAAATTCTAACCTAAAAGCCACCCCAATTATCATCTCAAGCACTGTACACGGCCCATTCGGCATATCGTTTGGCAAAGAGGGAGGCCTTGTAGGCCCAACCTTATCAAAGTAGTGGTTGCGGAGCTGTTCGCCGTCGACACCTCTGTTATCATCGTTCGGAACCAACGAATAAAACTCCGTCTCGTGCAAATATAACAAGAGACGACCGTACTCTTTCTTCCTCCCGACAAGATTCCAGAGGAAGTCAAAGTAACTATTCGTCATCTTCGTCCTTCTCCCTCCGTTTCTGCTGCCTCAAATATCTTTCCCTTGGGCTGAGGTTCTCGTCCTGTCTGATGCCGTGCACTGCCTGAGTATAGCTGTTCCGGACCGCACAAATCTCGTAGTCAATCCCGAGCGGTTCGTTCCTTACCCAAGCGCAGTTCTGCATCTCCAGGACCTTGAAAACGTCCCAGCCCACGGTCCCATCAATATCGTCCATAACCTCTTCCCGCTCGTTCGCCAAAGTATCGTCCAGAACGTAGTAATATAAGGAGATTTTGTCGTGATGCTCGAACTCGTCCGTATACTCTTCCCCGCTGATGACGTACGGCTGAGTTCTGTCAATATGCGTCAAGTCTCTCTCCTGTCCGTCATAGACCTCGCTTTTGGGGTAGTCTTCGTCCTCCTCTTCATCGTCGCCATCTTCCGAGTAAACAGGCTCCGCTTTATCGCCGTTCGTCTGGGTACCAATCAAATGATAGTTTTGCTTGGCCTGCTCAGATTTCACAGCGCCGAGAGACAGCGACGAACGAGTCATAGACGCATTAGGATTAATACGAGACTCTTGCTGGTCGGCGTACTCCTCATCGGTCATGCCGTTGCTGGATTTCGTCTCCTTCTTGTCGTACATGTCATCCGAGATAGGCGTCCGGCCAAATATCTCTTTGACAGAGTCAATTTCCTCCTGAGCAATCTGAGCGTACTGCTCCTCTAAGAGTTTCCTCGTCACAAAATAGCTGACTGCTGCGCCTGCTGCGAACGCCGCAAATATAGCAATTACAGATTTATTCACACAAGTATCCTCCTTAATTTAATAGAGAAAAGAAAGAGGCCTAAGCCTCCTCCTTACTTTTTACTTTTCTTATGATCGCGATGGTTACAAATGTTCCTACAACTCCGAGTACTACTCCAGTAGCGATGAACTTCTTTTTCGTAAACTCCGATCCAATATACATATCTATCGCGGAGAACATTGATATCGTGGCCCTCTCTTCCTTGGTTAAAACGTGGTCCTTCGGGTCCCCAATGTAATGTTTTCCGATATAGTCTGATATTGGTGTGAATTTATGATAGTGTTTCCCGCTGTTTTTGTATGCCTTCTCGATGAAGTTTTCATTCATAACTTAACATCCTTTCAAATATAGTTTCATTAAAGGCTAAGTTATTCTTGCGAAAAGAAAGAGGCCTAAGCCTCCTCCTTATTAAATATGGTTCTTATCATAGTTTCTATCCGTTTAGGGTCGAGGTTCTCTGGAGCGTGTTTCTTAACGTTCTCCTTTGCTTTCTCGAGTGCCTTTTTCATTTCTTCCGTCATGTTAATAACCACCTTTCGTTAAAGGCTCAGTTATTCTTGCGAAAGGAACTTACGTGCCATGCCCTCGACAGTAATACTGTACGTATGCGCTTGGTCGTCAAACTCCGTCTCAACCGACAGAATATCCAACCCAAGGTTCACCACAGGGATAGGCATAAGATTCGCCGTGTGGAAAAAGCCCTCCACATAATTTTGTACAGTTTTTGCGTCAAGAGGGTCGTTCCCCTCATAGACTTTCCAAGTGATGGGCGAGTTGACTTTCACGCTCTCAATACGCGAGAGAAGGGCCTCTGCTTTAGTCATGAGAGCCCTCCTTGCACTTCAGCATGTCGACGTTGGCTTTAAATATAAAGGCCACCAGATTTGTGGCCAGTTCATTCGCTACCTCAATCTGATTCTCTTCCAACTGGTCGACGGTGGAGACACCGAAGCTGTGGCATACCAGTCGCACAATATACTCCCAGTCGGCCCAATGGAGACCGTGATACGCCCAATCCTCAAATGAGAAGTCTTTGTGCTGCTTTTCAAAAAGGTATTTGAAGTAGTCGCGGCTACGAGCTAAATATGTTTTGCGCCTCTGTGCAACAGACAGTTCCGTAGGAGGCACGACAAATTCGCCGTAATCGCCCTTCTTAGTGGCCTTAGATACCCAAAGGATAAAGTCGTTATACGAGACTCCGTGCTTTAGGACAAGTTTTTTATCAGTTTTATTCTGATAGTAAATAATGGAGTCTAAAAGGTCTACAATGGTTCGTTCTTGCTGGCCTCGCTGGTACGTGTCGCCTATGGCAAAACCGTATTGATTCATGGCGATTTCTCCTTTCAAGTTAGTTGCCAATTCTAAAGGTTGTCTCAGAATCTTTCTTTTTGGTCATACTCTCGGCAATTGAGTTATATATCTTTGACACATTTGCAAGATTCTGATTGAAGTCGTCAAGCAGCGAATCAAGTTTGCCATCAAATTTTTCAATGATCAGCGCCTTTGCGCGCTCAGTCGCATCATCCTTCAAGCGCTTAATATCAATGTCGGCAACCTGTTTTGATATCTCTATTGATACAGTGGTGCGAATATCCGAGTAAGAGTCTTCGACTGCCGTTTGGACCTCCTTTTGAATATCCTCACGAACCACACTAATAGCTTTTGCTGATGCGGTTCTAACTGCTTTATTAACCTCTCTGTCGATAGCTTTTGCCAATGCGCGGTTTACAATTTCTTCCGGGATCTCCACAGCGATGCCGTCAGAAACACTATCCGAAACGTGTTCAAGTAATGAGGCTATCTTATTTAGTTTTAAATGGAGATAAACCGCATACCCACTCGCAGCAACCCCGGTGATAAGGCCCCCAAGTCCGATTTTTTCCACGTTAGTCATGGTGATTTCTCCTTTCAAGTTTTTAGTAGTTAGTCCTCTTCGTCTTGCTCGCCCATAGCTTTCTCTATCCGGCAATAGAGGTCTTTAGGCACTGCTATACCATACTCCATGTCCGCAAAAAATATCACGTAGATGGCTGAGCCGTCCTCAGCAACGCAGGTAAATGCACTGATTAAATCATCCGTAGCCACATCCACCTCAACCTGTCCGACACAATCTCCCTTGTCAAATATCAAGATTTCTTTAGTCATCGCTGGTACACTCCTTTCAATATCGTGTCTTAAATATAATGTGTGAATTGCAATAGTTTAGCGTAACGGTCAAGTGTCTCATAGTCGTCGCCCACGTCTACCGGCTCTGGAAAATCTGGTAAGCCGCAGCACTCATCCGGCACAGATATAATCTCGCAGAGGACGTCGTCGTGACCAACCATTGGAAAGACATTATAGCCGTTGTCGGTTTGGAAAAGATAGAGATTTAGAGGGGTTATTATGCTGAATAGATCGTAAATTATCCAACCGTCCTCATCCGTGAAGAAGTTTTCGTCCTCGTAGTAATACAAATAGAACACTAACTTCCCAGGTTTCACAATAACCCCTCCTCTCTCGATAGGTGAGAATATAGATCTAGAAAGCAGCCCTCGGAGTCGTATGCCCCTCCGTCGTAGAGATATAGCCCAGGGTAATCTAAGACGTCTCTATAGAATATCCCGCAGCCGACTGCGTTCAGACCTTCTCGTTCGTAAAAAGGTCATAGATGACCCCGTCCACATTGAAGTCGAGCAAGATGCTGCGTTCGTCACCGTTAACAAAAGCTCTGGCCCGCTCACGGTCGCCGTTGTAGAGGCCGAAGTCGATTTTGTTGTCTCCTTTGCCGTCCTTACGCATAACCCATCCCACCATGGCGCCAGCCTGTGTCCGATTAATGCCGAGCGCATCGTACACCTCATTCAAGAAGACGTGGCCTCTCGAGATGAGAATTGTGTTGAAGTACTCCTGCTGGGCGTTGAGAAACATCAGGTTATACTCCGGAGTTTTGCTCCACTGGCGGCAGCTCTCATCAAAGAATCGGGCATAAACGCTCGGGGTTGCCCCGTCGATAACTGCCATTTTCGTCTTCTTGACTTTGTGGCTCTTTCCGTCCTCACCGACCTCTGTCTCAGTCACGGTCTCGGCCTTGAGCCCGTTTTTGAACATGTAGTCGGTATCTTCGCCGTATTCGTCGCGGACACGCTGCCGATAAGCATTGAAGCCGTCCTCAACGGCCTTGTAAGCCGCTACGAGCGCCACGTTGCGCTTCTTCATAATTCCGTGGCCCCCGACAAGGGCGACGATAGACAGCGCTCCAAGCGTCACGGCGGGACCGTAGAGTTTAATATAGTCGACGGCGGTTTGGGTGTAGACGACTGTAAGGTCTCTTTTGTGGTCTTTCTCGGAATACTTGTCAAGGGAAAGTTCTCCATCCTTAACTTTCTCCCAGCAATCATTGATGCGGTCAACTTTGTCCTGGTGGGTATTCTTTACCTCGTCTACCTTGAGAGTGGCCCGGCAAGCCAGGATTGTGCTGCCTACTGCACTAGTGATACCAACCACCAGCAAAATCTCAGGGCTATACTTTTTGACAGTAAGCCCCGCTCGTCCGGTCACTTTGGCCAGACTATTGGTGAGTTTTGTGAGTTTCATAATTTTCTTCCTTTCAAATATAGTTAGGAACACCAAAATAAAAGAACTAGAAATTAGCCATATAATTCATTCTTACGCCTCCCGTGGCTACTGAATAGTCTTTTCAGACAGGGGGGATTTCTTTCTAGTTCTCTCTATTATAGGATATGTTTTTTCCGCGAATCAGAGTTTGTGAGTTTCTCGTGCAATTCCTTGGCAAGCGCTGGATCGTTAATATAATTAACCGCCACAACCCGTTTGCCGTCGTGCTGACCAATCAGAAGTGTCGGCTTCTCATCAACAGAGAAGTCAAAGCCCACAAAGTATTTCTCCATGGTCTCATTCGTCTTCATTGATGTGCACCTCCGTATCCGTCTCATACTCGGGTTGGTCTTTCTCGAACATATAGGTTGTGGAGTGGTACACGTCTCCCGAGATAGCCGCCCCAAATATCAGGCCAAGGCACATTCCGACGGCAAATATACCAAGAGTCTTCATTCCTCGTCACCTTCTATCCATAAAATATTCTCTGGCACACGGGTGAGATCATACCCAAAAGATTCCATAATCTTCAAATATCCGAGCAGGGTTTCACCCTTTTCCGTAAGCCAGGAGTAACCAATTGATGTGGCATGGTTTAAATATTCCTCATTATCAAGGTAGTAAGCCATGAACAGCACAAAAGGATTCTCACAGATATCAATCTTGTAAAAATCCTTTGACTTTGGGATCTCGGGCTTACTTTTCAGATCAAAATATGAGAGCATTGTGTGTATTGCTTGATATACGCTCTCGGGATTACCACATCCACAACAAGGAAGCTCGTTTATAGCCTCCTGTATAGGAGAGGGTTTTAGGAACTTAATCATATCCATTGCCCGCCCCCGGCTCCTCGTAGGGAATCTGGATGACGTCGCCGCCCTGAACCGTGACAGAGCGCATCATCACGCCAGTCTCCTCGTCGATGTAAATATCATCTAGTTTGTGATCCCAGTCGTCAAACTGCTCGACGACAGTCTTGTTGCGGGATCGTCTGAGAGCGATGAGCTCGTCCGAGATGATTTTCCGCCATTTTCGGGCTATAGGCTTGCGACTTTGGGCCAAGATGTTGTAGAGGCCGGCCTCCGTAACGAAGGATATCATTCTTACTTGACCTGCGACTACCATCGGTAGTGAGAGCTTCTCGTCTTCCTCACAAGGTTGAGTAAGAGAATAGGTGTTGTTCACACTGTAGCCGATACCCTCGGCGATGTCTGACGCTCGAAATATCGGCTCATCCAATGAGGAATAGACATCCAAGCCGATACTACCAAAGTTAATTCGACCCAGAATTACTGGATTGTACATTAAATATCTCCTTTCTTAAACTTTCTTGACTCGTCCGGTCTTATCATTAATGAGGCGGTCATACATCCAGTCAGCTTCCTCACCAATGAAAGTATTAATTACTTCTCTTCTGATGCCGCTAAACCGAACAACCGATAAGGCAGAAATATCCGTCCCATTGGGCGAGTCGTATCCGACCATAAGAGTCTCGCTTACAGCCCTAAAAGGACCTTCGTGCTCTCCGCAGCAGTCGCAAATATCATCCTTAATTTTGCAATCCATAACTTATCCTCCACGAATTTTTCCAGTTTGAACAAGGCGCTGATAGATGGCCAATACTTGCTCGTCCGTCATCTTGTCGACTTTCTTAGACCAATTAGGCCCAGGATATGCGGATTTTACCCAACCGCGCATGTCAGCGTTAGTCATCAGCTTTCTCCTCCTTAACCAAGTTTATTTGGCCCTTAAGCAATTCGACAGTATTGCGGAACGCCTTTTGCAATAACTCGTCTGGAATGGTAATGTCGTAGACACTTCCGGACCGGGCATATCCGGCAACCACTCCGTCAGAAATATACTCCAGTACGTCAACTAAATTCACGTCGTCCGGAGCCCTAGACAAGAGATGATGCCGCTCGCGAGAAATATGGAGTTTATACCACTTCCCATTTTTGAACTCATCTCCAGGTTTGAGGGTTGTGAGCTCATTGTAGAACTCCTCGGAATATGCCTTTTTCGTAAAGTCGTGAATCTCTCCCGACCGCTCAAGCAAGTTGGCAAATATAGAAAGCGCCTGCTGAACGTGGGAGATGTGTTCGTCCGTAGCCGCCATAAGCGCTTCCTCAGAAGGAATTTCCGGAGCTGTACGAGTGTCAGCGTTAGGATTTAGCTTAATATCAATCATACCGCTCTTCCTCCGTGTTGACCACTTCCCAGTTCTTTGCGGGAGTGTGGTAATATATCTGGTCGTCGGTGCCGCGTACGTCAAAGTACGTAACCTGCCCACTAGGAGTCATCTCGACATATACCGCAATGACTCGGCCAGTGTATTCGTTTTTTTTGTGCTTGACGTCGTCCTGATACTTCGGGATAGCCATCAAATATCATTCCTTTCTTCTCGGTATAAAGTCTCAAGATCCACTCCCAGCTCCTTTACCTTGTAAGTAAAGAGCCAGGCAGATTCTCCTTCGCCATCCATTTCATATCGCTTAAGAAGATCCCTATAGGCCTCGGCGAATTTCCTGTAGAATCGTTCAAGACGTTTCTTACCGAAACCTAGTTGGGCGTGTAGTTGCCACAATATAATGGCGTCCAACTCCATGACGTGCTTTTTGCCGTATTCTTCCAGCTGGCGTTTTACCTCAATGTCTAAGGCTTTCTTCTCCGCGGCAGTAAACTCGGCGCCAAATATCTTGCCTCCAGACTTCTTAACAAGCATTTTATTCTTCCTCTGTGTCTTTTGTGAAGAGGTCCATCTTATAGCCTCCTTAATCTAACGGAATGGCTCGAGGCAGGTTAATCAAATATCCGCCGCGAACTCGGCTGACACTGGCGTTGCGAAGATCTGTCCAGCCATACTTATTGTCGGTAAAGTCGCTGGTAATATCCACCAGGTCGTAGAGGTCCGCGACAGTCGCCTGTCCGTAGTCGATGGTCATGTCGACCAAATGAGACAAGACGTCCTCCGCTTCACCCCTCGACTCGAGCACAATCTCGTCAAAATCGTGTTTTGCTCGGCCAACGCGAGACATCTCTCTTCTAGAGGCTTGTTCACGAGGGCCTCTGACCCCAGGGTCGCCACCGCTGAAGAATGCCCCATAACTGGTATAGGACCTACTTCCTTGCCTGGTTGTGCGGCTTCCGCCTCTCACAGAGCCAAAGAGAAGCATCTCTGCGAAGCCTCCCCATCCGACAATATCGCAAATCATGGATTTGGCTGCCGGGATGAGGACATCATGGAAGACGTAGTCTCCTACAGACCGAGTGTTGTCCTCAAGAAACGTCTCGGCCATCTTCTTACCAAAACCCCTCTTCTGCCGCTTGACCTTGCCAGTAACGACCTTTTCTACTTTTTTCTCCTCGGGCTTTTTTTCGGTATTGGATTTAGCTTTTTGAGACTTACTGTTCGACGGAAAATTGTCGGCCAGAGTCTCAAAGTTCTCATTTTTGTCCATTTTCTTCTCTCCTTTTCTTCCGGCATTCGGAACAGCGCTCAAAAGGCTTAAGACCGCGCCTTTCAAGCCACTCGAGTTCTCCTTTGGAGATACTGAATGGTTTGTTGCACGTCTTACAGGTCTTTGCCACACTAATATCGGCCATGACAAATTCTCCTTTCAAAGAAAGAGAGGCTTAGGCCTCTCCTTTAATAATATCTTTCAGTTCCGATACTGTCAGGTTTACTACCAGTGAGTTGTTGAAGTCTTTCTTCTTATTGGCATCTGCGAGCCTCTTCGCAATACCATCAGCAAATACGCTAATAGCTATGCTAGCTACTCCCTCAATGACAATCTTAACAATGTCTCCTTTTTTCATGGTGTTTTCTCCTTTCAAATATGGGTTCTCTACTATAGGGTATGCAATATGCGCGAGTTAGTAATTTGCTCTGGTAGTATTAGTCACACCGTTGCCAGTGAAATATAAGTGATCCTCTGGAATGTTTTGCGCTCCTCCGTCAAAGCGGTCATATGCATCGCACCATTCCTGCACCATTTGAATCGCAATATACGATGGAGTACTTTGTGCATTACGAGGCATAACACTAAACTGGCCTTTCTGCATGACTACGTCCGTAACAGTATTTGGGAAACTATCGCTCCACACACGATTCATCACGACACATAAGACTTTCGTAACCTCGCAATAATTTATCTCGGTCTGGAAGTCAATGTCATATTCTCCATCTCCGTCCTTACTCCCAGACCCACAAAGCAATTGGGCCAACAAATATACCTCGTCTTCCGTAAAGCCATATCGAGGCTCTGGTTCGGCAGGTTCTTCCGCGCTTGTCTGAGTAGGTGACGGAGTTGGGGTGATTACAACGGGCCGCGATGTCTCAGCAGTAAGATTCTTCTTTTGAGAATCACTCCTGCTGGCGCTCAGTGGGCAACTTAAGAACACCAAAACACACATAAACACTACAAGCGCTAGTCCAAGTCTCTTCATATTGTCGCCTCCTTTTGGTAAAGAAGGAGGTACTAAGTTTCCTTAATACCTCGATCTTTACCCTTAAATTTAATTGTTCTCGTCTGAATCATTTTAGGCGTCATCGCCCTCGAAATCTTCCTCTTCGGTGTTTGAATCGCTAATCGCATTTCCGATCAATGTAATGACCGAAACCACGCCCAGCGCAATCAAACCGCTCTTCAGAATGGTTTCTTTGTTGGCTTTGATAGTCTCAAAAATGTTCTTCATGGTGAGTTCTCCTTTTTATTTTTTAGTGGGTTCTCTATTATAGGATATGTAATTTGTGCGAGGCCTACCGCCTAGGCACGAGTCTTTTTGGTCGGAACAATATAGCTCCGCCAATACCGCGAGAAGAAAGACTGCTTCTGACTGTTTTTCTTGTTGATTCGGGTGACCCCGGCGTGCTCCATGTTGGCATGGGCAATGGCCCTGGCTTCTTTTCGGCCCAGCTGCCTCGGAGGAGTCGGCGGAAACTTGCTGAGACGTGCGGCTCTGCGGGCCAGACGGGCTTTCTTTTCCTGTTCGGTGAGTTTCTTAGACATGATTAATTTCTCCTTTTCAAATATAATGTGAGGCTAGGCGTCTTTTCCTGTAATGAGACACCGATAGGGAAGGTTCTCAATCCAAGTGCAGAATATACGCCACTCATCTAACTTATGCAACCTGCGGCTCTTATAGATGTTGGCGAGGACCTCATAGTTGAGCATAATGGTGCGCTTCTGGTTATACGAGGATGGGAGAAGCTGGATCATCTGCCACCAGAACTTCTTGTCTTTTGTCACCAAATATGCCTCTCTTTGATGGTTCAAGGCCGTAATAGTATATTCCAAGACATTCAACGGAGAGTCCGCGTCCGTGAATTTGATCTCCTCGCTTTCCTCATCGTCCGGGTCCAAGGGGACGTCGTATTCCGTGAGTATAAAACTTTTGTTGTCCTCTGGATCTCCCCAGTGACGGATAAGATGCTCGTTGCTAAAATCGCTTAGCGTAAACTCCTTAGCGTGGATTTTGTGCATCGTGGAGCAAGAATTGGCGACCGTACCCACTTTATAGGTGTCAAACTCCTTCCACCAATACAAAGGCGCGGTGATATCCAAATATACAACGATCATCCGCATGTACTTTCGGTGGTCAGTTCCCGCATCGCGAAGCGTCTCCATAAGGAAATAGTCTTCTTTGCCCACTTTGAGCTCATGGTCGTGCGCATGGCCGCAGTGGGTAGAGCAGTTCTCGCAGCCAATACCCTGATCTCCGCCTTTGCAGATACCGCTGTCGCTCTGTTCCCAGCTGTTCATTGGGTTGCGCATTCCTCGAATAACGTGTCGCAGGCCCACAACTTCTGTTTCCTCAATCTTAATCATTCTTATACGAACCTCCTCTTCTCTGCATATACGCCTCAAAGGGGCTGACGTTTCCCTTAGCCTGGTCCTTGATGCGGAGAAGACTCAAAAGCCGCTCAACGTCCTTATCCGTGTGGCCATCCCATGCCGGTGCCATATCAACTGCTTTGCACTGGAATAGCTCCCAATGCTCAGCTTGGTAGTGGTATGTATAGTCTCCCTCTGGAGTCGAGACGCCGACTATAAACCATCCTCCGCCAAAGCACAGTTCTCCGTCTGAATGCTTCCATGACTTCCAGCCGAACTCCTTAAACGAATTGAAGAGTGCAGCCGACAAATATAACCGCTGAGCGTAGAGATCGTTGAACGAGTGGTACCCATCCGAGAACTCGCCGATGTCTTTTTCGTCCATGAGAACCGCTCGATCATCCCAATACTCGTTGGCAAATATCTTTCTCGGGTCTCCTCCGAATGTCTCAATAATCTCAGGAAGATTCTCATTGACAGCGTCAAATATAATGCCATGCAGCTCGCAGAAGGCCAACGCATCCTCCAAATACTTCTCAACGCGGTTCGTCCAAAGAATCGCTTTTGCGCCCGCGGCTTGTTCGTCTTTGAGTTTCTGGATGTTCTTCTCGATGGGCTCTCCCACATCCGGATACTTATTGGCGACTAAACAGCCGTCGAAGTCTACTGCAATGATTTTATGTGATGCTTTATCCACAAATATAACCTCCTTTATTGTTTGAAGGCGTCGAGTAAATACGCCTTGGTCAGCTCAAACGCCTGTTTTTTGGTAAATCCGTTCTTTAGAAGTTGCCGATAGAATAGACCGCACATCTCGGCGAGACTACCGATGGAGTCTACTAGCTTTTGAACCTGAGGCGTCATCACACTCACTCTTTCTTGCGGTGATCATAATTCTCGATATTTCGCCTATGGTCTTAGCCCTCTCAAGCTTGTATATGACCTCCGCTTCATACTTCAATTCTTTTGCCGCTTTTATAGCTTGCTTTTGGTACTCCCTTGTCTCAGAAAGAAGCTCCTCAAATATATGCCTCCTCATGTCATGGAATGGGCTCTGGATCAGGAAGCACCAGATAATATCCGTATCTTGTACGCTTGATAGAAGCGGTCTTAAGGTCTGCCCACCCTCTTCGATTTTCTCGATAGGTTGACGGCATACCTATGAGGTCTTTAAGATCTGCAACGGATACTACTCCGTATTTTTCCAGCAGCTCTTTAAGAGTGTCGATTACCTTCTCTCCCTCTTCTCGAGTGCCAAAGCGAAAGGATACCTTTGGCTGTTTCTTAGCATAGTAGTCGGCATAACTTGTGTACCGAGCCGGCTCTTTTTGGCGGTTACACTCCTCGGCGAAGCCCTCCGCAACCGCTTGAATATCTCTCTTGAGCTGCTGCTTTCGCCCTATATGGGCGGCAATGACTGCGACAGCTACGAGATTGATAACGTTCTCAATTTTCATAATGGTGATTTCTCCTTTCAAATATAAGTGTTACTGTGCCGCTTCGAAAGCCAAACGGCCCTCCAGCTGTTCGATCATGACGTCCGCCTCAAACGCGATCACATCAATCACAGATTTGGTGAGTTGGTCTCTGGTGAGTTGCTTTGAAATACGATAGCCTTGCTTGGAGAATCGGAGCTCGATAATAGCTTCGTCTCCAGGAATTTGGATGGCCATAACCCCAACGTTACAGCCATGCTCTTCCGCTTTGCCGATCAAGTCTAGGATTGCTAGGCCTCTAGGTTCTCTATCCATCATATAAACTTAGGTGCCACGTCGTAGTTGAGTACGAGGCACGGTTCTCCTTCCTCTGTTAATTGGGTGCTGAACGAAACCTTAACGTTGCCTGTATCCATATCCCAGCCGAGTAGGTCGCCCAGCTTTGTGTTAGACAAGCCGAGCTCGTAATATAAGTCGTTAAGCGTCACCCACATGTCCTGCAGGCGATTCTCGTTGATCTCATTGATGCTACGGCGAATCTTCTCGATGTCGGATTTGAAATATCGACCGCTGAACGAGTCTCGGCACAAGATCTCTCCTCGCCCGGTAAATATAATCTCCGCTTCCCCAGGAGGATCTCGCTTAATCTGGTCGCCAGTTATCTCATCGCGCACCTTAAGTTCCTTGCTTTTGCCGATTGTCTCGACCACTTTCTCTTTATACTCGCGGAAAGCCGTCTCTGTGAGGCCGTAGACAGTCGCTAAAGCCGCGTTTCGACGTTGGTTAATGGAATTTGACCCAACAATGCAGGCCGCCGTAGCAAGACCCATACAAGCCGCTGGAATATAGACCTTCCAGGTAATTTTCACGATTTCGGTCTTTGTGAAGTCGTCGCTAAACTTCTTGTCTGAGTGATAATCTCCAACGGTGGATAGGCCTCGATTCTCCAACTCTTCGTTGAGAAGAGCTTGCGCTTTCGGCGTGGCTTGCACGGCAAATATAACCGTGGTGAAGAGCCCTCCGACCGCCAAACCAGTGAGAATTGTAGGACTGTTTTTGGAAATTACTCCCCCGAGCTTTTTTACGCCTCTGATAAATCCATTTGTGTTCATCAGGTATAGTCCTTTCAAAGTTCAGTAACGATGCCGGTTGCAAAGTTAAGTGAAAACATTCTTAATTGCGGATCGGCACCAAGATATCCTGCCAAAACAGTATTTTCTGCTCCGGCGTACGTATCTGTCGAAGTCGACCAGTTATACACGCAAGACACAACCGCTAACTTCTTTCCATCAATTGTAACCTTTGGCGGCTCCCCTCCGTTTACTTTAAAGGTAAAGTAGTTGCGGAACGTCTTTTGCCCTTTGAGCTCTAAGAGCACCTTAAACCGTTCGTTTCCTATCCCTCGAATAGTTTTGAGTTCTTCTTCAGGAAGATTCCTAAATTCTTCAAGAGTGGAAATACCGGCTCTTCCAAGAGCATTAACTATTGCCGTTCTGGTTTTAACTTGCACGTGGTTTTCTGGATTATTGCAGTAACTTTCTACAAACTCTTGTAATTCTTTTGCTATAGTGGCCATGGTGATTCTCCTTTCAAAAATAAAGAGGAGTTCATCTCCTCTTAAGCCTTACAGCATCACGATCGGGTCGCACGTAATGCTTTACGACCCAATAGAAGATTGTTCCGCTTTTACGGCGTCAAGAACTTCAAGCGAATGGGTTATTTCCCTGGCTAAGACTTCTTCACTTGCGCCGTTTAGTGTCAGGTCCGTAATGCGATTAGAAACTACCTCTAGTCTAGAATCGGTGAGTACCTTTTTCATAAATAATTTCTCCTTTCAAAAATAAAGAGGAGATGAACTCCTCTTAAGCCTTACAGCATCACGATCTGGTAGGCATCTTCCAATGTCTCCTTGAATATCGCGAGCTTTGTGCCCGGGTTCATCTCCTGCAGAAACTTAATAACTCCGTCTTTGTTGTACATTGTGAATTGATCCGCCATGCGCAATTTTGTTCTGGAAGAAGCCAAGACTGCTGCAATAGCCGCCCCGCCAATGACTATGCACGACGCAGCGATTGTAATCTCCTTGTTCTCCTTCAAAAATGCCTTTAGTTTTTCTTTCATAACTTAACATCCTTTCATATTAGTTTCTACTATAGGCTGTGCAATTTGTGCGAGAAAGAAGTAGCTGTCTATGAGCGCCTGTAATTCTTTGGTTACATACATAGTAATTTCTCCTTTCAAAAAGAGAAAGACCTAAGTTTTCCTTAGATCTTTCTGATGCTTACTTTCGTCTCGCACTTATAACCATACTAGCACCCGCAATATACCCCATGACCGCGCTCATGATCACAAACGCGCTATGACCTGCTCCAAGTGCAAAAGCTTTTAATCCGCTATTGCATTCCTGAACCATTTCACTCGTTTTGTTTTCAAGAGCATTGTGCACATAGTATGCTGCTGCCGCTCCTACGATAAGTCCGTATACGTTAGCTACACCTGAAATAATTTTGTCGTTATTCATGTATCTTTCTCCTTTTATTTTATTTAGTTCTCTACTATAGGCTGTGTAAATTCTGCGAACTAAATAACCAGAGTCCACAAGTTACCATAATGCTTTTCGGCATCTTTGTAAATATCGTCCGTCTGACAGTCCATACAATTCATTTTTTCTTGCACCTCTCACAATATAACTTGCGTGTCCTTTCCGTCTCGACAACATTTGTCTTATACCCGCACACAGGACACTTCTTTGGGTAAGCCTCGGTGTTAGAGCGCGTCATGTTCTCCTCAATCTCTGGAATAATCTTGTTGGCCTTGTATACCTGAAGAATATCACCCTTGCCAATACTCAAATCCTCGAAGAACTTAAGATTGTGCAAGTTTGCCTGCCGAACTGTGGTCCCCTCAAGCTCTATAGGCTCAAATATCACTACCGGCGTGATGAGTCCTGTCTGGCTGACACTCCACTTCATCCCTGTGACTTTGGCCAACTTATGCTCGTCCGGCCACTTAAAGGCCATGCTATGCCTCGGAAACCTTGCTGTGGCGCCGAGACTATCGCCTAATACGACGTTGTCGAGCGCCAACACCAGCCCATCCACAGGATATGGGAACGTGTCGACGCTTTTGGTGTAACGCTCAACCTCGTGTTGCAGCTCAAAATTCAGAACTTTGCTATTCGGGACCACGTGGAACCCAAAGAACGACAAATATTCCAACTGAGCAGTCCTTGTGGTAAGCGTTGCTGCCTCTCCATCCGAGAATATAATGGAGTGCGCAATAAACGCCATATGCCTTAGGAGGACGTTCGGAGCCTTGGTTGTGTTGATGATGCCCGCAGCGAGATTTCTGGGGTTGCTAAACCGCTCTCCTTGCTTGGTCTTCTTTATAGCCTCGAAGTCCTTAAGTGCCAAGCACCCCTCACCACGCACCACTAACCGGCCTTTTACCTGAATAGTGTGCGGCACATAGCGCATTTTCTTAGCGTTTTCAAATATAACCTTGCCTGTGAGGCCATCTCCTCGCGTCATTGCGTTGACCAGAACCCCGTCCTCGTAATATAGGACAATACTCAGGCCATCAAGCTTCCACGACAGCATGCCCTCTTCCTCACCAAGAAAGTGAAGAAGCTCGTCAATACTTTTGGTATCTTTAAGACTAAGGATTGGGCTAATATGCTGCATCTTATTAGGAGTCTCTTCTGCAAAGCCGACATTCTTTGTTGGGCTCCAAGGTAAGCTTTCGCCCGTCTCTTGCTCAAGCAACGTCAACTCCCGTATGAGTTTGTCATATTCTTTATCGGACATGATTGGGTCTTCGTCCGTATCAGAATAATATGCTCGACAAGCATCACACAGGAGGTTCGTCAGCATCGCCAATCGCTCGTTTACCGCCATCTTCTTCTCCTTTCTGGCTCAAATATGGGTTATACTTAGGCCACAATTTTTCCGGTTCAGAGAATCGTTCAAGAATCTTCTCCGACGCGCCAAATGCGCCATAGACATCGTTAAGAGCCGCTTTAATTTTGCGATCCATTTTGTTCTCGTACATCCTAGTATCAGCAATCTTCATTGCGTCCGCCAAAGATTCAGAACTAGACTTTACTCGCTCACCATAGGATATACCAGCAACCTCGGACAAAGCTTTGTCGATTGAGTGCTTGCTGAGAAGGAGAAACTCGTCTCCGCCCAATCGGAACACGTTTTCCTCTATCTCCTTAAGCTGATCAGCTACGTGCTTAATACGCTTGTCGCCAGCATCGTGGCCATAATGGTCGTTTAAATGCTTAAGATTATCAATATCAACCATGACCACAATAATTGCACATGTGTCAAAATATCTTCGCACTTCATTGAGCATGTTGCGATTGTAAGTTTTGGTCAACGGGTCCTCAAAAGCCAGAGAATATAACTCAATTTTAGAAATGTCACGTAATGGATAGAGGCTCATTAGTGTTTCTCCTTTCAAATATAATTAGTCGTCGGTTTCGTCTTCTAGTTTGCAAAACAGCTGAGCATCAGCAAAAGTTTCCTCGAGAGAATCAAACCCACAAGATTTGATAGCCCAGTAGAATTTGCCATCTCGAAAATATAAACTTATGTTCTGAATGCGCAGGTCGGACATCTTTTTCTCAATTTTCTTTACTGTCTTTTTCATTGGTGAGTTCTCCTTTCCAAATTAAAAGAAGAAGCCTAAGCTTCCTCCTTGTCAACCTTGACGGTGATGTGATCCACTTTCACATGCACAGTCGTCTTCTTAAAAACGGCTCCCTCTTTGAGCTGCATCAATTGCTCCGTTGGAATATCAAATTCCACGTCTAAATTGCGCGCCTCGCATAAGATTCCTTTCTTAATAATTGCCGAAATAATCATGTCGCTAAGTTTCATTTAGTCAATCTCCTTTCAAGTTCTCTATTATAGGGTGAGTAATTTGTGCGACCTAGTCTTGATTTGGAGGCAGAGAGGAAGGAGCTCTCCAAGTCTTCTTTAAAGGACTCCAAATATAATACCCTTAAGCCGTTTAGGACTGAGTCCCTCCGTGACGTTTGGCGGTGTATGAAATGTTTTTCTCCGACCCCCAAGGATATCTTCCTGAACGCCGAGGAAGTGTCTGCGGCGCCATGCCAATGTTGACGTCTTTTGTGTCTTTGAACTCCTCGATAAGGGCTAATTCTGGAGCTTTAATGACCGCGCCTACGACATCCAACGGAAGTAAGTCGCAGCGTCCTTTTCCAGCTTGAATGTCCCTCACCGCACCTGATTCAAACTCCGTACGTTCTCCGCTGTCTGGAAGAATTACCACGACATCTTGATTATCCATACCAATTCTCCTTTTCAAAAATATTATACTGCTATGTTTTTTCAGCGAAATATAAAGAGGCTTCTGGTTCGAACCGATATCTCTAATTACCATTTTGGATTAGCGTTCTTCCTTTGAACTAGTTTCCTCTTCATTATAGGCTATGTAATTTGTGCGAGGAAAAAGGAAAGCATTACGCTTTCCCAGAATCTCTAACTTGCACTTTCTTCTTAATCGGTCGGAATGGTTGGTCGCTCTCGAATGTTTCTTTTGCCAACACTTCTAAAGCGCTCAATGCTTCCTGACGATTTTTTGCGTCAATGCTAATTATAGTTCTATTCTCTGTTTTGCTTTCCTTTTTGGTGAACGTTTTCTTAATAGATTCCTTAACGTGCTTTGCACCTTTGCAAATAGCCTTACGCGCCTCTGGTAATGCTATAATAGTGCTGGTCGCTAATGTAGCTACCGGTACCATTACCTGCGTTATCCAAAGCCTTGCATTCCTACTAGCTTCAATGTCTTTGTACGTCATTTTAAAATCTCCTTTCAAATATGTTCTCTATTATAGGCCGTGTTTTTGATGCGAATGGAGGGTTTCCAACTTTGGAAATATAATTCCATTTTGCTCTTCCCGAAAAAGTATTATCGCTTGTCTCAGCCAAAGGCGCATTTTCAAGTCCCAAAAGTTCTCTCATTTACAAAATGAAAATCATTTTTCCGTCGCCAATTGTTCGAAAGTGCTTAATGCTCTCATCAGAAATTCTTTCAAAATCCTCAATTGTTCCTATTCCATTTCGAAGAAGTGGATTGAGTATGAGATTACAAGATACGTCCGTTCTTTTAAAAGATTCAATTGCTTCCTTACACAAGGATATTAATTCTGCCGATGCTTCCATAATATTAGTCCTTTCAAAAATATAAATGAAAAAATACGGTTAGTCGCTTCGAACGACGTCTCCGGTTGCCCGGCGAGTTACCATTACTCCATACGCAGTATGTTTTAACTGCGCTTACGAACGGTCCATCCCTTTTAAATAAAATGAAGAGGATATTAATCCTCTTCGTATTCATCCTCGTCCGGATAAAGTTCTTTTGCTAACTTAATTAATGCCATCCTTTCTTTATGGTTTCTTTCTTTCCACTTACAACCATTCAGAAATTCAAGTGCTTCCTGACTTAGCAATCCCATTTTATCACTTCCTTTCATTATAGGCCGTGTTTTTGATGCGAAAGAAAAAGAAGAGGCCGTTAAGCCTCCTCCTTGTTTATCTTTTCTTCTAGATCGCAGATTCGTTGGTTCATCACGTCAATTAATGACACCAAATTAGTTACGTTTACCTGATTCTTTCTTTGCCTCCACGCGGCTATAGGTCTTGATACGGCATTGCCAAATACTTCTCCTAATACCAACGCGGTTACAATTCCTGACATGGTAGTGCAAATAACTTTCGTTGTCTCATTCATAATGTAATCCTCCTTAAATATGATCTTCATTATAGGCCGTGCAATTCCTGCGAAGCGAAAAAGTAAGAGACTTTGTTTTTTCTCCTACTTCTTAAATATGCTCTATTAAAAGATCTCTGCAAGACAAACCCCGATTCTTATTACGCAAATCGTTATGACTATTATTCCTACGATGCACGTCCAAAATTCAAATTTTATCATGTAGTATTCTCCTTTCCAGAATATCCTTCATTAAAGCATATGCTATGGGCGCGAGAAAAGGGGAAGGCGTGCTGTTACACACGCCCCCGAGTCACGAACCCCAATGCTTTTGACGATATGACGTTGAGCTTCTCATGCTTCGTTATCCATACGATTTGGATTAGCGCAAATAAGCCCGCCGCTATAGTGTCCGGACTAGGTTTTATTCTCGAAGCTGTCTTAATCTTCTGACGTTTCTCGGCCAGCTCTAGGAGCCGCTCGAGGTCATCCAATTTCTGCTTTTTCGCTTCATTGATCTTCTTAGTCGTTTCAACCGTAGCAGAGGTCTCATATGCCTCTATCTCTTGGTCCTGGATGATCTGTGATACATAAAGTAACTCGTCATCAATCGTCATCTCCAGTTCGGTTCGTTTGTCGCGTTTAAATATGTTCTTCATTTACGCCTTCACCTTTCTTTTAATGTTTTTCGTTCTCTACTATAGGGTAAGTTATTCTTGCGAAAGGTTGGCGTTAGGATTAACTGCGAAGCGTACGGAGGATTTTTCTGCGAGTTTGCTAATGTCGTCATTGAGCTCCATCCGGTATATGTCTCGTTCGGGATTTGACGTGTCCACCAAGAGCGTTCCGTCCGTCTTAGTCTCAGGAAGTCCTGCAAGACTAGTAAGTAATGAGTAGATGCCAGCGACGAGAGAAACTGAGATGACGTAGCCCCACTTTATCTCGCTAAATGCTGCCCCGATAGTGAACATACCGAGTGCTGTCTGCGCGACAGTCTTGATTGCCCGGATTGCGGCTGCGATGGCCCATTCTTTGGTGAGTTTCATTTGGTGATTTCTCCTTTCATTTTGACGGTTAGCTGACAGGAGTATTCTCGTCCCCTGTTTGCTCAATACAATTTTTGCTTGAGGCGTCCTTATCGGGCCAATTATTGTTCTTGCTGAGCTGCTCGAATAGCGCCTTAACGGAGTACATCAAAGCTACACCAAGAAGTTCCGTTAAAGCCGTCCGTGACAGATCTGAGGCAATCTCTACGTAGCCGGCCCAAGCTAATTCGTAGGATTGGTCAACCCAAGATACGCCTTTGTAAACTAAGAAGATGACTAGCAGCTTTTGAAAGGTGAGTTGCTTGCCTATCCAGCATGCGACAACCGACAGGGCGCGGCGAAAAGCCGACTTTTTCTTAGGCTTATTTTGCTGTTCCATAGGTTTCTTCCTCGAACTTAATACCAGAACGTCGAATTGGGAGTTTGTCGACTTCTTTCATTATTCGTCCGGCGGTGCCGTTTCCTCCGAGCTTGCTATACGGCTTAAATAAGTAGTCGTTGAGGTTCTCATACTCGTCTTGAGTAATCCAACCTCGTTCGATGTAGCACATGCCGAGATACATTATTCGGTCGTGAGCCAAGCCGACAAGCATCTCCTTGGTGATGTCTTTCTTGTCAAGCTTATTTTGCGCAAACGCCCAAAAGCCTGACGAGGCAATCACCGAACACACAATGGTTATTATCATTTGCACCCATGTTTCCATAAACTGTCCCCCAATTCTATTTTTTTGCGATGCATCGAACAAGGTCGATTACTCTTTGACGGCGGTTAAACCCGCTCACTTCTGCAGCTCTGGAATGCACTATGTAGTTTGCTCCATCTGTGACCACGCCGCCGGAATCTACTGAGAACTCTGTCTTAAAGCCGTCCTTACGAGAGAAGACTTGCCTGACTTCAGTAATTAATCCTAGACTTGTGCCTACTTCTCCATCTACAACCTCTGCAACATCTCCGACGATTAGTTGCGGACGGAACGGACCTGTGAAGTCCTCGCCAATTCCTATGTACTGGTATTTTTCAGCCTGCCCTTCGGCCCAAGTCTGCAACTTTGCTTGAGTAAACCCATCCGGGGCCGTGAGATGCTTCGTACGATGCACGCCGAGCGACCAATATGGGAAGTTATTGACGTCGACCGTAACGGGCGTGAGCTGTACGTCATTGCCGTTCTCATCCTTATACTTACCGGTTGCGCGGATACGGACGTAGGAGCTGTCTGAGAGCTTATTCGTCTTACGTTTGAAGACATCCTTACCCTCGTTGAAGCTGTAGTGCGTATTTGGATAAAACTGGGAACGCCAATTTTGGTAGCCGATGCAGACCGTGCCGTCCGGTAACTCTATCATCTTCCAATCCAGTGCAGAGGAGCTGTAAGCCGAGCACATTATCTCTATACCCTCCAGTAAGGTGTCTGTCGGCTCAAACGTAAAGGGTCGAGTGCCGCTCCCGGTCTCTATGCTCCGCTTCGTTACGCCAGCGTAGTCGAGAATAGCCGCCACAATATCGCTGGAGATTCCCTCCCAAACGAGGTTGTCGTCAAAGGTCTGGTCTTTGAGGAAATACCCAATGGTGTTGCGACCAGAGATGTCGACCGTCTCGGAGGCAATATCGTAATTGCATTCGTCGAGCCACGCTACGCCAATAGGATATGGTTGGCTGTTGCCCATCATAACGCTGAGGATAATGCGAGCACCCGGCTGGAAGAGAGTGGCGTCGAAGCTGAAGACATCTGGTCCGAGGTTTTGTACGGTGCCAGAGAATTGGGCTATTGCGTTGTCATTTTGCGACGTCCAATTCCATGACTCCGTGATGTGCGACAAATCCATGCCGTAAATATAGCGCAAGAAGGTGAGAGTTGTGCCGTCTGTCGCCGAGAAATATAGAACGCCGTTTGATGGATGATCTTGGCGAAGATTAGTATAGGGCTCGGTGTTGATGAAGTCGGAGGGGAAAGAAAGCTCTGAGGTGGCCCAATGACCTTCTGGTACCTCCGCCGTACGAGTCTTCATTCCCCCGTTTAGAAATATAGTCTGAGACCATTCGTCGTAGTAGTGGACGACTCCGCCCACTTGAGCGTTTACGTCCGAGCCCACTTGGCGGTAGAATTTCCAGACCAGAGGAGCAGAGGTTACGGCCATAGTAGCACCTCCTTATTCGGCGTATTCGCCAAGCTGGATAGTAACGGTGAGGTCAAAGACATGGTTTGTATCCTTAGCAATCGTCGGCGTGTGATAGTCTGCAGTGATAACTGCGCCGGAAACGGGCGCAGTTGTGAAGTGAATATTTTTTCCGGTTAGATCTCTCGCAGTCATGTTTGTGATGCGATATCCTCCGGGCATATAAGACCGCCAGTATTTGGAATTTTGATATTCTGTTGGCACAGTCATAGTACCGCTTGTACTTGAGGAATTCTGTACCCGGTCGTGACTTCCCCAAATCGTAGTCCAGTTTATACAGTCATCGGAAACATCAACACAATACCCGGCATTGATGATGCCTGTCTTAATACCATTCGCATAGAAGGGATTGTAGAAGATACCGCTTCCAACTCCCGCAAATGTGTAGGCGCTGGAATCTGAAGGCGTATACGGATAAACAACATTGTTAACTACTTGAACGCCTTCGAAGTACGTATCCATGTTGTTATAGTTGAGCGGTGCATCGTCTACAGCGACATTGTCCGAAAGAACACCATCAACGTAGATTTGTGCGGCTGATGGATTATCGAATTTTGTTGCAAAGTCTTTAACCGTTCCATCACCGGTTCCAATGGCTTCTCCTGAAACATTGCTGCCAGCAAACCATGGATATCCGGCTTTCAAAGTCATACCTGGATACAATGGAATCGTACCGTATGAAAAAGAATTCGAATACATAATAATGTAGCGAATTCCATATGCAATATTGAAACTACTTGCCCCGAAGCGCGTCATAGATAATGTTAATGTTTTGTTATTGTTGCTCCAGGCTTTAGTAAGTCCAGATGTGCTTACACCACTATTTGCTTTTGTAAGTAAAGGCTTTGTTGCCGGCATTGCAGATATCAGGCAGTTTGCCTTTTCATTGTAGGTATCAATCATCCCAACCAAATACCCAAAGAACCCACACCAATTGGTTTCCGGCTGCATATGGATGCCTTGGGCTTCAAGATTGCTGCCCCAGTGTACAAATATTGTAGCATATATATTAATTATATCTTGGTCCGTCTTGAGAATACTTATAGGGTTTCCATTCATATCATGCATCAATGCGTGAGTGCATAGCGCATTACCCATTATTCCAAGTTCAGTCAGGGTTATACCGTTTGCTGTTTGCTCATTAATCACGCCCATCCTACGGCAAGAAAATACATGATTAGCCCAGTCGACGTTTACCATTGCGGTCATGTTACTTCCCGTTGGGAGGGAAATAGAGCCTTCCAAATGAAATAGCGCCGTATCCGTCGACGCGGGAGTACCTAAACCGCTTCCGTAAACGATTGTCTGAAAATATTGTACGTTTGAGGCAAGGTTATTGTATAAACCCTGGCAGATCACATTTTCGGCTTTCGCTCGTTGTTTTACTTTCCCGGTTAGAGCATCGATTACCTCGACATCAAAGCGGTTATGTATGGATGCCTTATAGTCCGCATTGAGTGTTATGACTTCTGGCGGGATTACCGCCGGGATAATGCCAGCCTTAACAGGCAGGGGCCTTGTCGTGCCTCTAATTGGTTGTCCCATATATTGCCTCCCTTATAAATCATTAACATTTGTGAGCGTACCCGTTGCGGTAATGGATGATATCTCGATATGCCCCATATCCTGCGGTGCCATGTCGATATAATAGATGCGCGTCAGCGTTCCCGTAGCCGTCACGCTCATTTCAATATGTTCCGCGTCGTTTTGGTCGCCCTTATAGGCCAAATCGGATGGGCTAAAGCTCTGCGTAAAAGCCGCTACGGGTCCGCCCTCGCCCATGAGCGAGCCGCCAGCATAAGCCACGGTGATGTTACCTGCCGCACTTTCAAAGCGTTCAAGCGGTTGCATTTCCAAAACAATGCTGTATCTATCCTCTGCACTTTGTAGGCTTATGGAGAGATTCGAGAGTGTCGGCGTAACTGTTGCATCCGTTGTCGCCATCTCCACTTTAATGTAGATTGTGGCATTATCCAGCACCGTCCCCGCCATCAGCAATGCGCCTCCGTTGGTTACTGAGCTATAATTTGTGCCGTCTGTGGATACGCTCACGGTTAATGTAGTGCCGTCTGGCTTGCTCTCAGTCCATCCGATAGACGATGCCGCCATGGTTCCTGTGATACCAGTAGCGGTAAATATCGCACTACCACTTGTTTTATGGTCAACGACAAGATTCGGCCTACCGCTTGCTACGCTCCATCCCGTGCCTATGGCTGCATCGGTTGGGGTAAATGTGTACTCACAAGCCGTTCCGGATGTTGCGGCAAATGTTGTTGTTACAGAGCCGCAAACTAAAGCACGCGTTCCATCGAAGTATGAAGTCGGAACGTCGAACCAGTTGAGGTAAATCTGCCCGTTGTCAAGCAGGAACACATCATACTGCTGTAAATTCGCGTCAGATGTGGCGCTGTATGCTGAGTATCCAACCCATCGCAGTTTCAAAAATTTGTATGTTCCGATTGTGCCGGTTTCGGTGTATTCATACCATACAGCCGCGTCACGTCTATTTACTTTTAGGTGTTCTGACGATGCTCCGAACCCTATCCATGAGTTGCCAGAGACATAAAGGTTTGTGACTTGCACCGAGTTAAAATAAAACCATGTGATACCAGTAGCTATTGTGTCGGTGTTGTCATCATTTTTTGAGTTATTGCGCTTTGCCGTCATGT
>Ga0116171_10000702_pt1 | contig 35061 bp, 5 predicted proteins | sample AD_JPNHW2_MetaG_FD_89798 | JGI IMG/M metagenome (GOLD analysis project Ga0116171, IMG submission 89798) | Active sludge microbial communities of municipal wastewater-treating anaerobic digesters from Japan - AD_JPNHW2_MetaG | ecosystem: Engineered > Bioreactor > Anaerobic > Digestate | place... | reverse complement strand
GGATATGACGCTCGGAATGATGATCGGGCCGGGTGCGAACTCAAGCCTCTGGTATGGGAACCGTCTGATGCAGTTCCCGCTTGGGATCTTCGCGCTTGCGATGGGGACGGCGCTTCTTCCCATGATGAGCCAGCAGATCGCCCGGGGCGAGAAAGAAGCCTCCCGGAAAACGCTTTCGTTTGCGCTCCGGAGCATCTTTTTTATCATCCTTCCGTCCTCGGTCGGTCTGATCGTGCTTCGCGAGCCGATCATCCGCGCGTTGTTCGAACGGGGGGAATTTGACGCGGCTTCCACGGCACGGAGTGCGGCCGTTCTGTTGGGTTACACGATCGGCCTTTTCGCGTTCGCGGGGCAAAAGATCATGAACAGCGGTTTTTACGCGGCGCATGATTCGAAGACCCCGATGCGGACCTCCATTATCTCGCTTTTCTCCAACATCATCCTGAACCTGATCTTGATGGTGCCGTTAAGGAGGCGGGGCTTGCGATCGCGACCTCGATCTCGGGGATCTTTCAGTTCGCACAGCTCGTTTATTATTATCCGAAAAAAGTCGGGGAGTTTCCGTTCCGTGAAGTGGCGTTCTCTTTTCTGCGGATCCTTCTCGCTTCGGTGGCGATGGGCGTCGTTTGCTACGCCAGTTGGGAGCTCTTTAAACACTGGTTTCCCGGGGCCGGCACGAAGGTTCAGCTGATCCAGGTGTTCGGAAGCATTTTGGTTGCGACGGTTGCGTATCTTGGTTTGTGTTTCGTTTGCCGGGTTCCCGAGGTCAAGGAAGCGTTCGATTGGTTCCACAAGCGCCGCAAGCCCGCGGCCGATCTGGTGAACACCGAAAAGCTTGTGGATGGCGCATAAAAACCGGATGGAGGATGAAGGATGGAGGATGGCGTAAAGCGAAAAACTCCAACATCTTCCGTCATCCGCCCTCCGTCATCCGGTTCTCAAAAGGAAGTCTTGCGGCGGATAGTTGAGAAGTTGCCGCTAACCTCCGGCGTCTACCTGATGAAGGACGCGGCCGGCACGATCCTTTATATCGGGAAGGCGAAGGCCCTCAGGAAAAGGGTCGGTTCCTACCTCGTCAACCGGGGGCGGCTTCCGAAGGTCGCCGTCCTGATGGAACAAGTTTGCGGGATCGATCACATCGATACCCCGACTGAAGTCGACGCGCTGCTCCTTGAAGCCCACCTGATCCGGAAATACCGGCCCAAATACAACCAGGAGCTCAAGGACGACAAAAGTTTTCCGCTCCTCAAGATCACCCGCGAGAAATTCCCCAGGCTTTCGATCACGCGTCAGCGGTCCGGCCCCGCCGCGTATTACTATGGTCCGTATACGGATTCCCGGTTGCTGCGGCAGGCCGTGAACCTGATCAATAGCCTTTTTCCGGTCCGCAAATGTCAGGCGTTGCCTAAAACGGCCTGTCTTTATTATCACATCGGCCAGTGTCTTGCGCCGTGTATCAAACCGGACGTGAAGGGGGTCTACGACCGCCTGATCGGGGAGGTCCGGAGGTTTCTCGGCGGAGGCAAAAAAAGCTTTATGGAATATCTCACCGACCGGATGCGGCAGGCGAGCCGGGAGCTTCGCTTTGAGGATGCGCAGTTCTTCAAGGAACAGATCGAGGCGCTCGGGCAACTTCGCAGAAAGCGGTTCCTGCCGAGGCGTCCCGAACTTGGCGTCGGACTTTCGGCGACGCTGGAGCTTAAACAGATCCTCAGGATGGACCGGTTGCCGGCGAGGATCGCCTGTTTCGATGTTTCGAATATTCAGGGGGATGAAGCGGTGGCGTCCCGGGTGTTTTTTTACCGGGAACTTTCGGATAAGCTCGGTTACCGGCGCTACAAGATCCGGGGTGTTTCCGCGATCAATGATTACGCCATGCTTGCAGAAGCTCTGACCCGGATGCTTCGCGGCATTAAGGATGGCCGCGAAACGTTTGTTCCGGACCTGATCATGATCGACGGCGGAAAGGGGCATTTGAATACCGCTCTCAAGGTCCTCCGGAAAGAAGCGATGGAAAATATCGAGTTGATCTCCATCGCGAAGCGCTTTGAAAAGGTCTATTCTCCGAAATTCGGACATGAAATCCTTCTGCCGGTTGATTCCCCGGCCATGTATCTTCTTCAGAAAGTGAGGGATGAAGCGCACCGTTTTGCGATCACGTACCACCGCACTCTGAAAATCCGCGGGTTGGAGCGTTCGGTCCTGGACGGGATCCCCGGGATCGGGGCGCAACGCAAGCGAATGCTCTTGCGGCATTTTGAGTCCATTGAGGCCCTGAAAAATGCTTCGGTCGATGACATTTCAAGTCTGGCAGGGATGGATGTAAAGGCGGCAGAGAATGTTATAAATTACTTCAAAGAGCAAAAGAAATAGCGCCGCCTTCCGAAAGCATCTTATAGCGTTTTCTAGCAGATTTTTTCCGCAAAAAAATCGCGAATTTTCATCGAAAAAACCGTATTTTTCCCTCTACAGGCCTTGCGAATTGGCGCATATATGTTACCTTTTCATAAGTATTAAAAAATAAACGCCAGGCCGAGGCAAATGAACCCAAAAACATCTCTACACAAGAGGAGTTTTCCTTCCAGCTTTTCGTTTAAAATAAGGGCCATTAGTGTGCTCACGGTGATGGCTTTTCTCTGCTCGGACCTGCTTTCTTTTCCCGCACAAGGACTCGCCCAATCGATCAATGTCTCCCATGTTCAGGGAGGGAACGACACCAGCCTTCTTGCCTCGGCCTCCGCTTCACGCGGAAATGTGCAGGAGCTTGTCGTCCCTCCCGAACTGGGAACCATCCAGGAAATGGATGTCGGAAAGAGGATGTCAAATGATGGTAAATTTAAGAGCGGTTTTTCGTCATCCGTCATCCTTCCTCCTTCATCCGGGAAGTTTGTAATTTTAATTCAAGATGCCCATTCGATCCCGGACGCCCAACGCTCCCTCGCGAAGCTGATCGAATATTTCCAGGAAAAATACGGCGTCGGGACCGTCGCTTTGGAAGGCGCGGAAGGGAAGCTTGACCCGACGCTTTTCCGGATGTTCCCCGACGCGGAAAAACGCAAGGCGGTCTTTGACGATTATCTCGCGACCGGCGAACTTTCCGGGGTGGCCGCGGCGAGCGTGCTCATGCAGGGGAAAGCCGAATTCGTCGGGATCGAGGACTGGAGGCTTTACGAGGAGGGCGTTCATGCGTTCCTTTCGGTCTTGGGCGACAGGCCGAGTTCAATGTTCAAAGTTCAAAATTCAAAGAGGAACTGCAAAAGCTGAAGGAAAAATATTATTCTGCGGAGGCGTTAGAATTCGACCGGCGGTTTTCGGAATGGCAGGCAGATCCCGCCAAGTTGACGGCTTTTCTGGAATATCTTTCGGGGTATTCCGGGCGCAACGCGCAAGGCGCAACGCTCAACGCGTTGTTCATGACGATCGAGCAGGAAAAGAAGGGGTTGAGCCCGGAACTCGATCGGGAGATCAAAGCATTGGCGATTCAGACGGAAAAAGCCGTGAAGGACGGACCCGCAAAGGCAAAGCTCAATGCCCTCAAGCAGGCCTCCCGCACCGGCCGGATGAGTAAAGGCGCGCTGGCGTACGAGCTAACGCTGTTTTTAAAAAATGAGGCCGTCATTCTGAGCCCGAAGGGCGAAGAATCTCAAAAAAGAGATCCTTCGGCTTTGCCTCAGGATGACGGTTCTTTCAAAATTTCTCCCCAATTGGCCCAGGTAATTGCCCGCCACGAAAAGCTCGTAAATCTCAGAGGCCCGGCCTTCATGAAAGAATTCGACGCGTTTCTCGCAACCGTGCGGGCCAATCTTTTCACGACGGCGGAGGCGAAAGCTGTTTCGGAATTGGACGAGCGCTTACGGCTCATGGAGAAGCTGATAAAGTTTGAATTGAGCAGGGAGGAATGGCAGTCTTTTCAGCCGGATGGCGGATGGCGGATGGCGGATGGAGTGAAAAATCAAGAGATCCGTGAAATGAGTCAAAAGATGAATGCTCTTTTAGGCTCACCGCGCGTGGCGGATTTTTTCGATTTCTACAAAATTGCGCTGAATCGCGAAGCCGTTTTTTTAAACAAGCTCGAAAGTTTTGTGAAAGCTCCATCCTTCATCCTCCATCCTTCCCCCGTTATTTTCGTTGCCGGCGGCTTCCACACCTCAGGCCTCGCGTCAAAGTTAAAAGCACAAGGCATTCCGTACGCGGTCGTGTCTCCCGCGATGAAAGAAGTCCCGCAGGACGGCCGCTATCTCGATCACATGCGAGGCAAGGTTTCCTGGGCGAAATATTTCCGCCCGCGCGACGGCCGGATCGATCTTTATGACGCCTTCGCTCGCGCCACGAGCGATAAGCTGGCAACGGACGTGCAAACAAGTCGTGGCCCGTGGCCCGTGGCCCGTGGCTCGGTCCTGAAAGAGTGGCGCGACGAAGTGATTCGTGATCTTGCCGCCTCGGGCCGCGTTGCGGACCATGCAAAATATACCCGTTACATCGATCAGTGCGCGGCGGAACAGTCGCCCGAATTCCAGGGTCTCAAAGAAAAGTGGAGCGCCATACTTGAGCGGTTCATCGGGAAACTCCAGTTTCTCAGCAAGAACGGTCAATTGAGCGAAGCCCATATCGCGAAGCTCCTCGGCCAACCGGCCAACCAGACGCCGTATGCTGTTCCGATGTGGGAGGGCGCGCGCGTGCCTGAAAACTTTTTGGCGGATAGGGTGGAGGGTATAGGGTATAGAAAAGCAACCTTGGCAAAAACAGATCTATCCCCTAAACCCTATCCCCTAAACCCCAAAGAAGTTTTCCTTCCGCGAAGTCTTGAACGGGTCGATGTGCGCAGGGAGGCGAGAGCGTCTTTCTCCCGTACTGATTTCGATGAGTTTATGGTCCAATCCGATGCTCTGAAAGCAACGCAGTCCCTTGCGCATTGGTTCCGGAAAATAGATGAGGCTTGGAAGCAAGTCGCCGGTTTTTATGGTCTTCAGCTCGATCAGACACGGATTTTCGTCCGCGCCGACAGCGAGCAGCAGGATCGGAAGACCGTGATGATCACGGACGGTTTAAAAGAATTTGCCCTGAGTCCGTTCGCGGGCCGGAGTGACGGAGATTTCAACGTGTCTCCGGATGCCTTCGCCCGTCTGATCGATATGGCCTTGCGGATCGAAGAGTTGAATGTCGGGGGAGCTGACAATCCGGCAGCGCTTTTTGAGCGTTACGCAACCAAGACGGCGGAACTTCAAAGAGAGCACCGGATTTTTGCGGTGCGCTGGTTTTTTGCCCGTTATGACTGGTTCCGGAAGATCGAAAAGACCTTTCAGGGGGCTCTCAAGGAGGCCAGGAAGGGAAAGGGGAAAACGGATGCCGCCAGGGCTTTTCTTGCCGCCGCGGAAGATCCTCCCGCGATCGCGGCCCTGATCGCGGATTATAACGGGAAGGTGGCGCGGACCCCCTTTAATGATCCCGGGGATAATTACTCGCGAAATGTTTACGCCTTGATCTCGCGTTCGATCGGGGAACATTTCAGGCAGAGCGATTTTTTTACAGCCCCAGCTTCCGCTTTCGGGATTGAGACACTTCAGAAAATCCTGGCCGGGACGAGTCCGGAAGATATTTTGGCCGTCGATTTTTTTCAGAGAACGTTTGATGGCGCCTGGTGGAAGCTTCTCTCCCTTGGGGAGGAGATCCTCCGCGAACAGACTTATGATCTTTCCGATTATGGCGAATGGTTTGTTGCCCCGAGGTCTCGGGCCCGCAAGAAGCATGGGGCTCCGCCGTCCAAGGATGTGGAGGCTATGCATGCCCGGATTAGAACGATCGCCAGGGCAGAAGGCATCTCCCTCCGTTCCGAGTTGCGGAGGGATTCAAAAGACGGGCGAGAGCGGATCACTCCGGCGAAGTTAACGAATAAGGTTCGATTAGGAGAGATCGAAAAAGCGTTAGCCGCAACCGTGAAAGGAAAGTTGAATGTTCTCACGGTCTGCAACGCGAACCGGGAGCGGTCGCCGCTGGCGGCGCATCTGATCGCGCAGGCGTTGCCCGCGGAGCTTAAAGATAAAGTCAGCGTTCGTTCCGCCGGGATCCGGGCGGATGAGATGACGCTCGCACAGCTTGTCCGGCCGAGGCTCGGGCTGGGAGCGCCGGTCTGGGAACGGCATCCCGTTCTTCGTAACCGCGAAGGCCGACAGATCGACCAGGAACTTGTCGATTGGGCGGACCTCATTTTGGTCGCCCAACGGCATCACGGTGAATTTATCCAGAAGACTTTCCGGATCGATCCGAAAAAAATCCAGCTGATCCTCGGAAGCACGGGCCTTGATTTTGATACGGAGAAAGATTATCCCGCGCCGCCGGCCGAGCCTTATGCCGGGATCCGGGCCAAGATCGAACAGGCGATGCCCGGTATCCAGGAACGCATTCGCGCGGCATGTGATCAAAAAGGCCTTCGGTTGTCTTCGGTCAATGGTTTTGTGGTCAATGGAAAACCGGCAACGGCGACGGAATTTCGCGCCAAGGTTGCCGAGGTGGCGCGAGGAGGCCTTCTTTTTAACGTTGCGATCGAAGAAGGGGTTTTACATCTTGGGACGATCATGAATGGGGTGGGAGCCCATTCTGATATCAGGGATCCACGTTCTTCCTGGAAAACGCTTTTCGGGTTCGTCTCATCGGCGCCCGACCAGAACATGACGATAGTTTATAAGTTACGTGCCGATTTGAATGAAGCCGAGAAAACACAGTTCCGGGACCAGCTGATCACGGTGGCGCGGGTATTGATCGAAAACGGTTTTCCGGAGGCTGTCCTTTTGGATGCCGCCACGCTTGAAAACCTCAGATGGCTCGGCAGAGATATTCCCGGAAAACCCGGGACTCGGACGATCGCGATGTTGGCCGCCATTCCGCTATCGACCGAATCCGCGCGTTCGGAACTGAGAGAAGGGGCGAGTCCGGAAGCGGTGAAGGCGCGGTTCGCGGAACTGAATAAACTGTGGGGCGGTAAGGCCGCATGGCTTTTGATTCTTCAGGAACTGGGACTTCCGGAAAAACTCGGTTTCAAGATCCCGAAGTTCGTGCTCTTTGAAGAAAAATTGCTACGGGAGATCGACGAACGTTACAAAAGCATGAATCCTGGAGCCATCTTTTCAAAACTACAAAGAGAGATCAATCAGGGGCTTATTGAAAAAGCGAGGAAGGATGGATTCTATGGTGTTCCAAACTTGACCTCCATTCTTTTTGCTGATGTCTTCGGTGAGCTTGCCGGGGATGAATCTAAAATTCGCTCAGCCATCCGGGGGGTCTTACAAACCGATCTTAGACCCTTCCTGAATTTCGGGACGGAAGCGGAGTGGACAGATTTCTTTGTCGGGCTCCGGGAAACGCCGGATATTCTCAGGTATAAAAATAGCAAGAACGAAAAGGATCTCTTGCTATCCGGTATTGCCTTTGATCAGGCGGAACTTGCTTTTATAAATGCTGTAGAGAATTTTCTCTTTTACAAGAGTCTTCCCTTAGAGCTTAGGCAGGCATGGGCCGAAAAGACCCGGATGTTGGGAAGGCTCAGGATCTGGCGTTCTTCTCGCCAGGGGGAAGACTCTTTTGAACAGAGCTGGGCGGGTTTCGGGATCAGCCGGGAGACGGATCCCTCACGGGAGTTCTGGGCTTTGCATGCGAGCCTCCAGTCGCCCCACGATACCGTGACAGACCGGTACCAGAATGTCGCTTATTCGGTTTTTCTTCAGGATTACATCTGGGCGGAAAAATCCGGGATCGCGTTCTCGAACCTGGAAGGGCATGTGGCGATTGAGGCAGTTGTGGGCGAGGGACGGTACGCGGTTTCAGGAAGCAGGAATGTCATTATCGATCTTGATCGCCAGACGGGCAAGGTCGAAGCGGTCTATCAAGGTTACGACCGGAATCATAATCCCCGGGCGGGCATGCAATGGCGCGGATTGGATCTGCGAATAGAAGGTTCGTTCGCCGATCAGACAATCCGTGAACTCATCAACAAGACTTGGGACGAGCATACGTCTGCGATCGTCGATGCGAACAGGACGAAACATCTATCTCCTTTGAATAAGGAAGAGATCGAAAAACTTAGGACCGTGGTCGTAGGGATCGAGGAGGCGCTCGGATTTCCCGTGGATGTGGAATTCGCCTTTAAAGACGAGGAGTTGTCCGTCGTTCAATCCCGGCCGATCACGGGGAATTTTTCAAAAACCTATCAGCCTCTTCCGGAGTTCCGGGAAGAAGATGTTCTTTGCCGGATCCCGATCTCGATCGGGCGTACCAAGCCGGAGGGTTTTACGGGAAGGATCGTGGGTCCGGTCAATACCTCCGACCTGGAGAGCATTAAGGGCGAGGCCATCGAGAGGCTTAAGTTCAGAGCGCTGGACGTGGACGCGTTCCTTCGCCGGTATGGGGTCGATCCGAACCATGCGATCATAGCTACCGGAGGTGATCTTGTAGACCTCTGGCACAAACCTGTCCTTATCAGTTTAGGATTCGCTTCCCGGATCTATCATCACGGGATTAATTTTCGTGAAGGGGGGACGGTGGTTTTCGGAATGCCGGAACTTTCGTTGTATCGCTATAGTCTCAGGCATCCTCCCAAACTTGCATTCGAGAAAGTTATTTCTTCGGAAGATCGGGCGCGGCAGGCGCTGGGGCAGCCTCTTCAGGACGAAATGCTTTTTGCCAGTAAAGAACCGGTGAAAGTTTACTCCAACGATTTCCGCGCCATCATCGTGAAAGCCGACGCCCAACCCATGACCGCCCGTTCGGAGATGAGGACCGGGGAGGGGGACCCCTACGTGGTCCTCGGGGTCGCGAGGGACGCGACGGCAACGGATATCAAGAGGGCCTATCGTGCTAAAGCCATGCAGTATCATCCGGACAAGCATCCCGGGGATGCCGAAGCCGCGGAAAAATTCAAGGAGGCCGCCCGCGCCTACGAGATCCTGGGAGATCCGGAACGCCGCGAGCGTTTTGACCGTGAGGGTATCGACAAGGGGAAGCGTACATCGGATTTCAATCCGACGGGGAACCCCGAGTTTGACGATTTTTTTGATCCCGATAATCCCGAGTACGCGGAATACGACGAGTTCATGCGGGACCCGTTCGGCTACTGCTGGAGAAAGTTCCGCGAGCAGTTCGATGAGTTCCATCAGAATGTTGAATATAACTTCATGGATCCGCACCCGCTGAAAGCCTCTCCCTTCGACTGGATCCTCAAGATCGAACCGACTTGGGGGAAGGTCCACCGACCGTTCCCCGAATCCGCGGACCTGACCATGGTGCTTGGAGCGGTGGGCCACTACCATCTGACCGAGGGGCTTGTATCGGCCTTGGCCTCGATCTATTTCAAGCGTTATTCCCCGGTCAGCCATTCCTTTCCCAATAAGGCGGAGTTTTCCGTGCGTGAAAAGAAGGATGAGTTCCTGATCGACATGTTCGTGCCAGGGGTTTGGGAGGCCGCCGAAGTGGAAGAAGCTATCCGGAGTTCCAATCACGAGAAATATATTATTTCCTGGGAAAGCCGCAAGGCCTTTGACGCGCGTAAAGCGGAAGGCGAGACCCCGGGGGGAAGGGCGCTGTTGGAGGGCGCCTCGGGACTTATGCCTCTTTCCGCGCAAGTCGTCAGGGTTTTCAAGACGCTGGTCCCCGGAACGGTCATTACGCTGCATCTTCCCAAAAAAGAGATCGCGAAACAGGCGGGCCTTGAGCGGATGGTCCTGAACCGGATGAACCGTCTCGGACAATATCTCGATAAGATCTCCGAGCGTCTGAATCCCGCCGTCCCCCGGCAGAAGATCTACAAAGAGGTCCTCCGGCTCATGCGGCTCCTTCTCATGTGCCGGGAGATGTCGAGCATCGAGGCCCATGGCGATCCGATCCTTTACGCTCTCCGCGCTTTGATGCCGGCGCGTCCGGAGGTCGCGAAGTTCATTATCGAGACCTTCATGCCGCTTTCCAGGGAATACGGCATGGACAAGTTCGGGGTCTTCGATTCCGACTGGTTTGAGATCATCCCGAAGGGGCTTTCTCGCAGTTATTACAGCGATCAGGCGGTGCAATGGGCCATTCCGCTCATCAAGATGTCGGCCGAAATGGCGGGGGAGCAAGGGCTTGCGGAGTACGCGCCGTGGCTCTTTGAGCTGCTCGGATTTTCCCCCAACGCCGGATGGCGGGCCGCGCAGGATAAAGAACAGCGTTTTGATGATGCTTACCGGCCATTCGCCGAGTTGGGCGAAACGGTCACGAAAAGCCTCGGTCAACTGGCAAAAAAAGACAAACGCATCTATGAGCGGCTTCTGCAACTAGCGGGTCCGGAGGCGACGACCTATTGGTGGATCAAGGCGAGAGCCATCGAGGCGCTTGGGATCTCCGGGATCTCGGATGCGAAGACGACGAAAGTCCTCTGGAAAGCCGTTGATTTTGACGCGGATTACCAGCGTTCGGTCCTTTATTGGGACGGGAGCGAATTGAACGGGCATGCCGGCAACAAAGCGGCCATCATGCCACCGGCACTGCTCGCGCTCGCGGAACTCGGCGATGAAAGAGCGATGGATCTTGTCGCGCGTCTCCTGGAAGATGGCCAAGACAGCCTGAAAAGCGGGCAATTCTATTTCAGACTTGCGGAAGAACTTCGCGCCGCGGTGGATGCCATTCCTTATTTGAAGGGCCGTGAAAGGTTCGAAAAGGTCTTCGGAATCCTCAAGGCATTGCCCCGGGATTATTTCGCGGGCGTCCGCGAGATGATGATGCTGAACCTTTATGCGGCCAATCCCGTTGATCAGGGGTATCTCCTTTGGCTTGAATCCAAGGCGTTCAAGAAGGATGGAAAAGGCAGGATCGCTTCGATCACGGATACCGAAGCCTTGAAGATCCTCATGCGCACCGGAAAAGAGGAGTTCATAAGGACGGGGATCGGATTATGGAGCGATCCCGATGGGAAAGGTTACCGCCGTGATCCTGTCAGCGATGTGAATGGACCCGCGCTTCTCAAAGGTCTCGAGGCGGACCCGGAGAACGCCCGTTACCTGGACGATCTCCAGACCGAATGGCTCGAGTTCCGTAAGACTTACCAATACGATGGGGCCGGTGAGATCGTCGGACGGGCGTTGACGCTTCTGACGGATAAGCATATCGGCCTGGCGGAACGGGCTTTGGACGAGAACGCGATCCGTTATGAGCCGTGGGCCCTGGGCGGCGATTATCGCGGAAAGGTCGCGCGGTTCTCGATGATGCATCTCGGGCAGAAGTTCTTCCGGGATTTCCGGGACCTCATCCAGGGCGTCCCGTTCGAAGAAAAGACGGTGATGGGGAATGCTTTGGCCGCTGTGAAAAACCCCCGGGCGCTCGGCCGCTCGGAGGTCCGTGCGTCGAGACCGCTGTCGGATGAGGAAAAGATCGCTTTAGGATGGATGGTGCTCGGGGAGCCCGGCACCCGGGAGGAATTTATTGCCCGGCTCCGTGAAATCGATCCGAAGGCTGCGGCAAAATTAGAAGCGGCATCGTTGGCGGCGAAGACAACCGTTTCCAAGGAGATCCCGGATGCGGTGTCTCAGCGGCTCCCGGAAGCCGCACCGGCTACGGAGGGTTTCGTGCGTCTCACAAAGGATTCGGTGCTTGTGCTACCGCCGGGGCTTCGTAAGAAATTTGAGGGGAAGCCCCTTGTGATGTTGCCGGCAGCGGAAAGACATCCGTATATTAGCGTCATGCGTCTGGACGTTTTTTCAGAAAAATGGAGGACCGCCCGCGACCGGCTCCTGATCCAGAACGGAGAAAAGGCGGGTTTATACGGCTTCCGTGAAACTAAAACTTCCCAATTGATGGGGCTCATGGTGGCGCTGGCCGTGAACCTGCAAGTGGGAACGTCCGGAAAGATCAACTTTGCGAGGAAGGATGTAAGCAGGTTGTTACGCCGGATGGTGGGGGCTGAAAAAGTCTGGCCCACGATGCCTGACGGGTTTTACCTTGAGGCTCCGGAAGAGGGCGTTCTGAAACTCTGGCCGAAAGATCTTTGGGATACGCGGAAAGAAAAGCGAGATTCCCTCGTGTCAAAACCGGGTCTTGAAACCGGGGCGGGGGCTGATCGCGCGGAAAAGCGCGAGATCGCGCGGGATTTTACCGTCGGGCCCGAGGGGTGGCATATGCCGCCGGCGGCGGGTCTGCTGAAAGAACTTGGGGAAACAGTATTCGCTCCTTCGGGCATCGAGGTTCAGCTGGTCGATCCGGTGACCCATAAAAAGATCGGTATCGCACAAACCACCGAAATGGTTAATCTGAACACGGACCCCGGGGCTATTGTGAAAGTCCTTGTTAGAGGGTCCCATGAGAAGGAGTCGCTTGAGGGGATCGCCGACATCATCGGCGAAATCCTTACCATGGAGATGGCCGAACAGGTCTATGCGCACACGCCACGGGGCCGGGAGATGATGAGAGATTATCGCGCCCGCACTGAAAAGATCCTCTCGGCCGGAATGGCCCAGCCCGAGGTTTCGTGGACCGAAGCGCTAGCCGATCTCTCAAAGCGGTTCTGGAAATGGTTTGGGAATGAAGAATCCGTTCGCTCCGTGCTTGGCGCTGCGGCGGACCGGCAGCTGACGGACGTCTACAAAATAACGCTGAACACCGGGTTCCAGAGCGAAGCGGCCGGTCTTTTCTCTTTTCTTTCGGTGCATCCTGATTATGCCCATATCGCTAAATTCACGGGGAAAGCTTCGCAGGATCCCGAGGAAATCGCGATTGAAAAATCTAAGGTGAGGGACGGTGAACAGGAGGATCCCGAGGATGCCAAAACGAAGAGGAAGAAAGGGAATCCCGAGGATCCTTTCCGGTTGTCGATGGGGTCGGCAAAAGAGTTTGTGATCAAAATCGACATTTCCCGCGGGGGCTTCTGGGGCACAAAGTTCGTTCTTTCAACGCAGGGGAAGGGCCGTGCCCAAGAAAAGTTTACGTTCCAATCTCTTGAAAAGGTCGAAGCAAAACTGGAAGAGCTCGGGCCGCAAGTCCCCTGGAAAAAGGCAGAGCCCCCCGTTGAAATGAAAGAAGTGATCTATCAGACGGTATCGCCACGGCCGGCGCCGACCTTGCAGGATACGGAAGAAAGTTTATCGAAACTTCTCGATGAATTCGTGGCGAAGACCCAGACGGAGTTTAATGTTTTTTGGACAAAAAGATGGTCTGACGACGGCCTGAGGAAAGCTCTTTCCGATCTTTTGCCGGACGAGGAAGAAGATTCCATGGCGAAGATCATTTTAGCTGATGCGCTTACCCGTGAATGGACGCCTCTCAGGATCGTTCGGGAGATGGCGGCCAACGGGCTGAATGCCCAGGCTCAGGCCGGTCAGCAGGGTCTGATCGGATTTCGCGCGGGCAAAGCAGAAAATGGGGATGGCCTATGGGAAGTTTATGACGATGGCGTGGGGATTTCCAAGGTTATCGACGCGGCGGGCCGATTTACGATCGTTCCGAATTCTGTCAAAGAAGGCATTTTTCCGAGAGCTGGTTTTAAATCTCATGGGGGAGGGATCGCCCTTGTTCGTGCCGTGGTCGAAGGTCATGGCGGAAAAATGGAATTTTTGCCGCCGGGAACCGGAGGGCACAAGACGACGGTCCGGTTCACATTCCCCCCCCAGACGTTTTTCCGTGTCACCCCTCGTTCCGAGCTCCGGACGCCGGAGGTCCCGCCCCGGTTTCCGCAGGTCATTTTCGGCGGGGGGATCCTGGAAGAAAATTGGCCGGAGATGCGCCGGACGTTTCATGTCTTGAACGGAAATGATATCCATATCCGGCCGAGCAAGATCCTTGCCGATCTGGCGTCGGAAATAACGGCGAAAACCGGGGTCCATCTTTTTATCCGGAAAGGGGACAGCGGGATGAAAATGATGTCTTCCGCAAATCAGCTTGCGTCGCTCGGGATCCGGTATGACGAAGAAGTGGAAATCCTTGCCAAGGGCGAACGGCCCCGCGCGATTTTGAAGGGCGCGCTTGATTTGATGGAAAAAGCCATGCCCGATTCGCAGATGCTCGAGAACGGGATCAAGGACAACCCGCTGCGCGACGGCTATCTTGGGGAGGTCGACCGGCTGGCCTCAGGGCTTTTCCTCAGGATGAATTGGCACGCCGACCGGCTCGGGCCGCTTGATACGAAGAAGGCCAGAGACCGCATGGCGGTGATCTCGGCCGCGCTTTCGACGCTTCTCAAAGGTCCCCGTGCTGATGAGAGCGCCGCGATGCTGGACGGCATGCTCGCGCAGGACGCCGAGCTCCATGATCTTTTGCCGGAAGCCGAACGGCTGATCCGGTCTTTCCTGGCGGTTTACCGCTTGCCGCGCACCGGCGACCCCATCGAGGTCGGCATTGCCGTTTCGATGTACGGGGAACAGAACCGCCTGCGGCCGTTCTCGGCGGAAAAGAATCCGAACGGCGAGGACGCGCTTGTCTGGAAGATCCGGGAGCTTGACGAACTTTTTTCCGTCAATTCGAATGTCCGGTACGTTCTTTTGCTGGCCGATGACGGCGAGCGCTCCATGGATCTGAGCAATCCGGCGGACGAACTGAGGTTCAACCTTTTGCCGGAGAGAAAAGAAGGCTCTTTTCTCTTGAAGTGGTACAAAGCCTTCCTGACTTTTTGGGTCCGGCCGTTGCTTAAAAAAGTTCTCGGATTCCTCCAGAGTAAAAAACTTGAAGGGGACGTCCCGCAGCCAAAGATCAAGAGCGAAAAGAGCTCCGGCCAGGTCGCGCTCGAGATCCTCAAGGACATGTTTCCCCAGAAGCTGAAGTCCGGGCAGGTGCAGGTCTGGTTCGTGAATAAGGACCAGAACGACGGTATCGGCGGAAAAAAAGGGAGCGGGATTGTCCTTGCGTTCCGCAAGCTCATGGAAATCCTGAAGGCGTTAAAACAGTATTTCATATTCACGGACATGGATCGTGCCGTGTCGCTCGCGGAATCCGGGCTTTTGCTGGAGAAGCTTGCTTCCGGGGAAGCGGATGCCGCCATCGGTTCGCGGTGGCGCAAGGGAGCGATCGTTTACGGGCGCCTTGATGAGGAACGGCGAGGCAGTTTTATCTATAACATGCTGACGAAGGTCCTTCTCGGTTTCTGGCGTATTCGTGACACTCAGCAGGGATTCAAGGCGTTCACGCGCGAAGCCCTCGACGAGATCCAACCCGTCGACGAGGACTGGAACCTGGACCCGGATTTCACGGTCGATTTTGCGTTTGATACGGACCTTCTTAGCCGGCTGCGAAAATTTGGAAGAAAAGTTGTCGAGGTCGTGGATGTCTGGATCGGATCTCCCGAGGAAAGTACGGTGACTCCCGCGAGCAAAGTGGATGCCGTGATCTCTCTTTTCCTGCAGATCCCCGGCCTGTGGCGGAGCGCAGATCTTCGGGGCGGATTCCGGAAGGTCCGGGTCTATGACCAGGACAAAGCTCTTGTGGGGGACGAGGCGATCCAAAAGACGCTCGGGGGGATGACCGCCGGGAACGGAACATTTATTTTTAATGCGCGGGTGGCGGGGGACACGCTTACGATCGGAACTTCCCCGCAGATGTACCGGCCGGAGCACGCGCTGATCGACAAGATCAGACTCCATACCGATATTAAAACGCCCAAGTATGGGTTTGGCGTCCTGGCGGGGATCGTCTCTCCGGGCGAGTCGGGACAGAAGCTTTCTCTGACGCCCATTTTATCCGGGAAGCATCTCGTGGCGCAGGACTACCGGAAGGTTTACGCTGACGCGGTGAGGCTCGCGCGTTTCCTTGTCCGTCACGGATTCCCGAAGGACCTTTCGCTTGACCCGAAGACACAACAGGACCTTCAGAGTGCTTTTTCACAGGGCTTCGAAAAAAAGGATCTTCCGGTGGTCCCGACTCTCGACGATCTTGCCCGGCAGGATATCCCGGCTCGGGCGGAAATTCGAAACAGCGAACCTGTCCGGTCTTCCGGCGCAGCGATCGCGACCGGGGTGGCCTCTGAGGTTCTGCTGTCCCGTGAGGCGATCAATGAAGAACTTCTCAAAATGGAGCCGCGCGCCAAGGCGGTGGAACTCGGGAACGGGAAACGGCAGGTGTTTTTCTCCGTGATGCCGTCGGAAGGGAAGACGGCGGAGGAACAGATCGCAAGCGTTATCGGGCATCTTGACCGTTTGATCGCGGAACAGAAGATCAGGAAGGATGACATCTTCAAACAGGTGATCTCGTTCGGGGATATCACGGACGCGGACCGCGAAAAGATCAAAAAAGCCCTGCGGGAATATTACGGCACGGGCGTCGAGCCTCCGGTCACGACGTATCTCGAACAAACTCCTGCTGACGGAAGCATGTTCACAGTCGAGATCGTGGCGATGGGTTCGTCCCGTCATTCTGAGCCCCGACGTGGAGAGAGTGAAGAATCTCAGATCCTTCGCTCCGCTCAGGATGACGAAAGTCGATATGTCCCTGAGCCGAACCAGGTGCTCCGCATCAGCGAACACAGCGCGATCCTCGAGGATGCGGATCTGTTCCAGGTTTATGTCGGCGGCATCACACCCGATCCTTCGATCACCAAAACTTACGACCGCGGTTGGAATGTCCTCGAAAAGACCTACCTTGAATTGAAGAAAGCCGAAGCCAAGCTGAAGCAACTTGATAAAGTCGGCCCCGATTTTGTTCTCGATTACCGGCAAGTGCTCCGCACCTGGTTCTACCAGGACCATATCGTTGATTACGATGCCGAGGGAAAATGGAACTACCAGTGGGGAATCAATAATCCGCGCTACGATTACTTTATGACCTCGATGAACGGGAAATCGATCCCGTTCGGGGAAGGGCTGATCAAAGGTGGAAATCTGGGCAAACCTCCCGCGTCGACCGGGATCGGGACGCTACGTGACAAGAGCGGTTCTATCGTGATGGAGGCGCTCGCCTTTGTCGCAAAAAAAAGCAACGTCCACGCGCTCCGCCTTGAAAGCGCACGGCAGATGAACCCCGATGAATATACGATCGTTGTTCAGGAAAAGGCGCTTGAGACCAAAAAGCCGCCGCTTTGGTCGCGTGCGATGTCGGTTGTGACTCCCGGTTACGAAATGGTCCTGATCTCCGGCACGGCCTCGACCAAGGGCCAGGCCGAGATGTACATCGGCGATCCGGTCCGTCAAACCCTCTACATGATCGACAGCGTGCGGATGATGCTCACGCAGCGCATGGGCGACCTCAAGGATATCCCGCAGCTGCGCGTCTATATCAAACGGCCCGAAGATGCGGCGGCTATCCAGGAAGCGGTGGATAAGAAATTCCCCGATATTCCCATCATTTATGTTATCGGGGACGTGTGCCGGCCGAACTGGCTTGTCGAGGTCGAGGCGTTCGCGTTCGTTCCCGTAAAGAAAGAGCACGCCGCCATTTCACCCGCCGTCCGGCCGTTCGCCGTTTGGATGGAGAGACACATCTCGGCCCTTGCGAGGGAAAAGGATAAAAAAGGAGCGCTTCTCTATCCGAGGGTGAGCGAGCTGTTTGCGAAGATTCAATCGTCGGCAACCCTTCCAGCATTACTTGCGAAGATCGACGGAGCAGCCTATGCGGATGATTTTGCGGATGCGGTGAGAGGGACTCGCAAAGTTCTGGAAGACGAGCTTGCCTCAGCTGTGGCGACGGATCCTGGCGTTGGGGCGATAAAGAACGTTCGCCTCGTCCGCCAGAGTTTCGACGTCGCTCTTCATCATCACATGAACCGGTTGAAAACTAAGACCGCAGACCAGAGACCAGAGACCCCGGTCAACTTTCCGGCCACCGGAGAAAGCAAAGCTTTCGAGTTGGGCAATCTAAAACCGGATCTCGACAGGGCTGAACTTCGATCCGCGGAGCTCATTCTCGAACCGGACTGGAACGAGCCGGACCTTTTTAAACGAGCCTCAGGCGCGTGGGATTATCTTGTGGAATTAATGAAACGGATCCGCGCCCTGAGCGGTATCCGTGGGGATGTTCTTTCCGAAAAAGACGGCAAGGTGTTTTTCCCGGATGTGGGAGATCTTTTTTGGGAACACGGGAAGGGGACCTATTCGAGCCGGACAAACAGGATCTTTTATGCGTTGCAGGAGCTGGAATATTTGTCGCCCAAAACAAAATCACAGACGCTTGCGGATATACGGGAAGATTTTGACGCGATCCGCAAGAAACAGACCGAGGTTGAGCCCAGGCTCCGGGACGTTTTGAATCTGGATTTCAGGTCACGCGCCTCCGTTTTGCAGAAGTACCGCGAAACCGACATCGTGCCTTACGGGGACCTGACCCCGTACCTTATGAATCTCGCGTTTAATTCCGACCGTGCGTTTCCGGGGAACGACTATGAAAAATTCAAGCAAGCCGTTCTCGATATTTATAACGCCTGGCCCAAGATCGCGGCTGCGATCGAGGCTTATCTTGATTTTGAGAAGTTCCTGGGTGACTTTGGGGCGGTCTTTGTCCCGCTCGCGGAGTTGACCCCGCTGAGCCGGGAAACGGTGTGGGGCAAGGTCGCAAAAAAGAGACTCGACGGGACTTCGTACCAAACGGTTGAACCGGTCAGTTGGGAGGCATGGGTATCGCACAATGTCCGGGGTCCGGCCACGATCCTGAGCGAATCGATGTCGGAGTATGCCCAGACCAGGAACGGCGTGGACCTCCGGATCTCGCTGATCGCCTGGGAAGCGATCCGGGAGATCCTGGAGTCGCACGGAGAAATCGCGGAGGCGCTTGCGAAGCACGGGATCCATACGCCCGTGAATGTGCCTCATCCCGGAGCGGGCGCGACGAAGGAGACGGCGCTCGACCGTGTTCAGCAGGCGGAATATTTTATTTACGAGGTCTTGTTTGAAGCCCCTGAAGCGGAAGCCAACCGTAACGCTTTCATCGAAAAGATCGGTCAGGCGTGGCAAAGGTTTCAGGCGCTTGAGGCTGCCCTGGTTTCGATAAAGACGGATCATGAAAAGAAACAGGGGCCGCTTCCTACCGCCCAAGAAGTTTCCGTGGCCTACGCAAAGGCGGCGGAAAGCGAGTCCCGAAGAGAGAGCCGCGCGGAGGTCCGGACTTCCGGTCGGCTGAAGGAAAGGCGAGAGTATCAATCCCCGGAGCAGATGAAATTAGACTGGCTTGAAGATCAGATCCAGGAGATTTCGAGGCTTTTGGGTGATCTGAAGCCCCGGGGGAACAGTGATCCGTTAAAGATCCGGGAGTCGTTGCAGGATGTCACGATCTTTTTCACGCTCTTTCTGCGGAACAGCCGGATCGAGGATCTCAAGGGGTTTTTGAAAGACTGGGGGGAAGTGAAAAAAGAATTCGCGCCTTTTCTTGAAGATCTTTCCCGGGGCGGGACGGAACGGGCCGCAATCCTTGATATTAAAAGATTGATCGAAAAAATCGACGTTTATCTCCGGCAGACCTTGCAGGCTTATGAAAATGTTCACGGCGCGGTTCACTTTCCCGATGAAACGGCCAAGGCGGTTCATGCGGCGGAGGACCTTTGGAATTTTATTTTTCGTTTCAAGAATTCCCTGAGAGAAGGCGGTTCCTCGGGCGAAGAATCGTTCCTTTCCGTGATCATGGACCATCCTTCTTTATACGGGGAGGTGTTTTACAAACCGCTTTTCGAGCTTTTTTTCGAACGCATCGCCGGTGATTTTAGCGGGACCGGGCCCTTCATTGATTTCTGTAGGGACATCCTTAAAAAAGAGGGCGTCGAATCGTTGCGCCGGAGGTTGGGCCATTGGGACCCGCAGCTGGGCAAGCTTCTTGTGGGGATCAAACGGGGGCCGGGAACGGCCAAGGCCTCCGCCGACTTTTACGGGTTGATGCTCTTCTTTCTCAGCACCGATCTGGAGGTCTGTTTTTCCAGGTTCTATGCCTTGATCATGGCGCTCCAGCCTCCGCTTGAGATCGCGCGGAAGGATGTTTCTTACCATACGCGCGCAGAGGCTACGGGCCGCCTTGCCAATAAGGGGATTGCATTCGGGAGTCCGTCGGCGGTCGCGAAATACAAGGCCATGCATGATGCGATGGCGGATAAAACAAATCCGAATCTTCCCATGGATCCTTCCTGGATCCGGAAGATCCGGGCGGCGCGCGATCTGCTGGTAGCTCAGGCCGACAAGTTGCACGATGAAGAACTGCGGGCGGATATGGAGCATTTCGACAAGTATGCCGTGGTGCTGGTTTGTGAGGCGACACTGCCGTTTTTTATCGCGGATGCCGGACGGAATGTCGCCCGGGTCCTTCAGAGCGAACGTCAGATCAACGCGTTCAATTATACGAGCGCTTATCTGGATTCCTTGGACGAAAAGAATCCGGAGGATATCAAAAAGCTCGCGGTTTCGCTGCGCACGGGACAGCGATGGGTGATCCAGCACCGGCGGATGCTCGAAAGATACCGCGGGAAGGACCCGGACTATATTTTTAAGGCGACTGAAGCCGCGCGGCAGCAGATCAATCTTGATTTCTTCAAGGAATTCGAGAAAAACAGCGCCGGGTTGATGAAAGCGGAAGTTTACCGGGCCCATCTTGCCCAAATAATGAAAAAGCAGATCATCCTCCGTTACAAGTCCCTGAGAAAACGCGTGATCGATGAACTGGAGATGACGGAACGCGATCTGCGGATGGCGGCGGCGGTGGTTGGTGTCGAGGAAAGATCGCTCGCCTATTGGAATGCGTTCAATAAATGCCGGGCGCTCCTGCTCCGTCTGGAAGCGATGGGGCTTCATGCGCAAACGGGAGAAGTCCTTGGGTGGATGGCGCGGGCTCTGACAGGGATCCAGCTTTACACTCCGGACACCCAGATGATCTCCGGGCAACAACTTGTTTTTGTCCTTGCCCTCCTTCGCCTTCGCCGGTGGGACGATTTTCTCAATGAACTGGCGATCCTTTTGAGCGGGAGGGCTTTTCCGGTTTCCGATATCAAAGACGTGTTCGGATCGGATGGCCGGAGACGGGGGCTTCCGCGGCAGGTTTCGAAAGATTATTTCCGAATGGTGTTTAGCTCCAAAAAAGGGGAGCCTTCCTACGTCGAGACCATCATCAAAAAGGCCCTGCAGGCCCAGCTATTGGTCCCGTCGCCGGATTATGAGAACGCCAGGGATGCGGAAAAGAAGGTTAACGCGATGTTCGGAACGCTTGCTCGCATGGAACTTCGGCAGGGAGGTCCGGAGGGTTCCGTTAGTGCGTCTTCGCGCACCGGCAGTATCTGGATCAAGTCCTGCCTGATCCTCGGCGGCATTGCGGCGTTGTACATGTTCGGGTATCCCTTTTGGGTCTACATGGAAGGGCATTTCAGGCTTCCGCACGTCACGCTGGAATTTGTGCGGCAGGTATCGTTTCTTTCCTCGTTTTTCGTGGTCTTGTTCGCGCTTGATCGGGCCTGGGAGGACCGGGTGAATAGGAGAAAAGAGTGGGAACACCAGCTTGGCAATAAACCTTTGCCCAAGGAACCCCGTATGGAGTTTGAAAAAGTGGCGTCCGCCAAGGGCATGAAGCTTGAGGTGAACGATGCAAGGATGCCTGAAACCAGGGATGACGCTGTGTGGCACGTTTTTTTCAAAGATCCCGCCAGCGGCCAAACGAGGGTCAAGGTTGAGGTCAAGCCTTACGGAGATATCGGGGGGTATCGATGCGTTTTTTTTAGCGGCGACTCTCCCGGGCGTCTTTTTGCGACAGAAAATCCGTCTATTCCCGATATCGTCGAAGTTTATCCGAAACCGTTTTTAGGAAAACTGCGAGGATTGCTCGGGGAAATTCGTCCCGAGTCCTGGTCCGGTATGGATCAGTTCCTGAGAGCGCGGGCTTTGGCAGCCAAGACGCCGGTTCATGATCCCTGGAGGAATGTGAGGGGCCGTCACGAGCTTCGCCAGCAGGGACCGGGTGCGGGGCGTCCGGCGATGGAAAAAAGATCCGGAAGCGAACTTCGCAATGTTCTTTACGTGCCGCTTCAGGCGGGCGTCGCGGAGTACGCTCATGAGAAGGACCCGAAAAAGCCGTGGTTCGTGTGGCGCGGGCCGACCCAAAAACCGTGGCAGTCGGAAACCTGGTGGAATCTGTTCCGGAAGCAACTTCATGTTTATGAAACGGAATTTGCCCGGATGAAAGAACATCCGGACGTTCGCTGGATCGTCGAACGCGTGAGGTCGGTCCGGGCGAGGGACATGCTGGAACTTGCCGCCAAGAGAAACAAGGAGATCCGCGAGAAGATCGATCTTCTGCGGCAGGAACTTTCAGAGGAGAAAAAGTACCAGCAGTTTTCGACCAACGCATGGTGGCTTTCCTCATTTTCCTGGCTTATCTCCGAGCCCGAGATTGTCCCGATCCACGATCTTGCGAGAGAATTGGTGCGCTTGTCCCATGATAAGGAACGGGGGCCTGTTGTGGCGGTCCGCCGGAACCGGGAAAAGATCGACCGGGCGTTGGCCGAGATCGAAAAGAGGTTCGCTCTTGCGGAAGGGCTTCTGGAGCTTCTGAAGGTTTATCACGTGAAATATTGCCGCTTTCGCTTTCTGGATCGCGAGATGTCCCATGCCGCGGCGCGGGGACGGGCGTTTGACGTCGCTCTGGCTACCCGTCCCGCCGCCTCGGACGACCTGAAGATCCTTTTTTTCGAATTTGTTTACCTTTCTCTTGACGATGACAGAGCGGCTTTCGGATGGCTGAGGGATCCCGGGCAGTTGATTCTTTCATTCGACGGGAAGGATGTTGTTTTCGGGCTTCTGGCGATCATGCCGCCTTCGGTGCGCGAAGCCGTGGCTAACCGCGCGGAGCGCCGCAGCACAGGGCGCGGCGAAAAGGGGCTCTCGAAGGAAGATGAGGCCGAAGTAGATCTCGACAAAAAAGCCAGTTCTCCGGAATATAAAAAATATTTCGACGAGATCAAGGGGTTTATGCGGGTGGCCCAAACCGGGAAGGATGAGGCCGTTGCCGTGATACGGGAGTTTTTGAAGCGCCAGAAAGATGCCGAGGGCAGGCGGAAGAAGAAGTATGGCGAGGCCGGACGGTTCGCGAAAGATGCCCGGCGGATCTACGCGCCGGTCCAGGTGATCATGGGGCATCTCGATGATCCGGAGATCCGGCGCAATTTCTGGTTTGTGGCCCGGTTCTTCCTTTCGGTCGGGGACGCCGGTCTTTTTAGCTGGATCGTTTCGATCCTCGTGCGGGATGCCGACAAAGTGGCCGCTGCGGAGACCGATCGCCCGCGGAAACAGGCGGCGGGGGAACTGCTTGGACGGATGCTTGTGACCGCGCTGGAGATCGCGCTAAAAAATCCGCTGCCCGTTTACAAAACGAGCCTCCGGATTCTCAGCCGATGGGCGGATCGTCCCGGGGAGGATCCCTACATGGATTTTCTGCGGCGTGTTTTTAAGGACCGGGGCTCCGCGATTTCCGACGCAAGCGTTTTTTTCCGCGGAAAATGGGGCAGGGACTTCTATCGGAGGAAGGATGCCGTGAAGCACAAGAGAAACCTTCTCGCCATGGAGGTCCGCGAACTCGATGAGGGGATCGAGTCGGTCCTCCGCGCCCGAGACCGCTTCGGAGACCCGGTCTCCGAAGTGGGTGAGGATGATCGCGCGGAACGGCGGGGGATGAGTGAAATGACGGCGGGGCAAGTTTATCGCGAGCTATCGATGCCGGAAGAGGCGGTTCGCGCTGCGGAGTTCATCGATTCGCTTCGTCCCGGGCCGGAAGACCGCGTGCTGGCGGTCGGGATCAGCGTAGAAGACGCATTCGTGACGCCGTTCGCTTTGAATCAAAGTCATGTCGATATCAACCAGCCGAATCCCTCCCATGTCCAGGTTCTCAAGTTGATGAACCGGATGACGGTCGAAAGAATTCAAAGACGTTTTGGTCAGGACCTTGTGGGCGATCGGATTCATTTTACGGATACGCTCCGTTCTCTCGAAAAGGAAGAATTGCCCGAAAACGCGTATAGCTTCTATGTGCTGCTCAATGTTTTTGACGCGGTGCCGGAGAGTCAGAAAGCGGCATTTATCAAAAAGATCACCGATACGATGAAGGACCGGGCGACCATGATCCTCTCCAATCTTGCGGTGAAAGATGAAACAGCCATTGGTGAGATCACCCGGTTGGCCGCGCGAGGCGGAGTTGAGGTCTCCGTTAGAAAGAGTACGGATCTTCGTTTTGGAATGACGATCAACCGTTTGAACATCCTGGATCTTAAGCGCTCCGCACCGACGCCTATTGCGTCGGCACAGCTTCGGCGTGGTCCTGATGACCACGTCCGATCCGAGATGCGGGAACCATTTCCAACCTCCGCGGTTGGAAACGGGGCGGTCTCTTTTGAGATCGAGAAGATGATCGATCAAGCAGCGCGTACGGCGATGGAGGAGGGACGGAAAAAGAAGGAGAAGACGGGAGTGCTGACCTGGGAAGAGCTCGTGAATATCTTCTTCGACCGTTGCCGGGATTACAAGGGAGCCAATGCGGCGTTCGTGTTTGAAACCCTGCAAGATAATTACGGGACATCTCGCAGGAAAACGGGCGAGACGGTTGACTCTATCCTCCGGCTCAAGGATTTTGCCGCGGATTCTCTCAGGCTCATGATGGGCCGTCGCGGGTTTATGCAGATGTTTGGCGGATTCATGCTTCAAGGAATGCTCTCCGGTCCCGCCTCGCTTGGTGACATTGTTTCCAGATTCTCCGGAATGGGTCCGGGTGTCATGGAGGCCAGTTTTGACTTTGTGAATGAACTTCAGGGACAGATCGACGATTATTTTGGGATCCAACGTTTTGACTGGCGGCTGTTTGATGAAATGGTACCGCATATTTTCAGGGATGCTCGAGCTTTTATTCAAAAGCGCGGGCATGTTCAGAGATTGCTCGGTCCGGAACTGTCTATAGAACGGTTCGCGGAATTCTCGAAGGTAAATCCCGATGTTATTGATAAGGTTATGGGCTTTTTCCAAATCTCGCAGAATTGGCCGCATTCTCTGCAGGAGCGGGCAAAGAGAGGAGAAACCTTCAACGCCAAACAGCTCAATTCAGAACTCGACCGCGAAGAGTCACTGGTGAAACAGGGGCTGGATTCTCTCGCGAAAGAACTTTCGGCGCTTTGGGAGCGGATCAGGCTTCTTGAAGAGCCCGGCGTCAGCGTCTACACGTTGAAAGACCGCGGGTTCTGGGAATGGGCCGGTGGCGCGGATCCCGCGGAACGCGAGGAGCGAGTGCTTGAAGAACTCCGCAAGCAGGAAACGGAATTGTATCGGCGCAAGGATGAACTTGTCTGGCGCCAGGATAGAGTCTACGAAAGCCGCGACCTGATCTCTCAACTTCAGACCCCAGCAGAACTTTCTACCGTTCGCTCTGAGATGCGGGAAAGCCCGAAACCGGGCGAGCCTGTTTTGGCGAAGAAGGTGGCCTCCGGTCTCTTGAAGTTCCTTGGGATCAAATTCTCAAAGTGGGTCAAAGCGCTCGATCCCGATATCGAACATTGGGAAGTAGTATACCGTTATCCGTTCTACCGTTATGTCGAGATGCTCACGAGCGAGCGGCTTCCGGGCCACGAACGGGTGCTCGAACGGTTGGACGCCATTGAAGAAATGGCAGGGAAAGTCCGCTCTGACCGGCAATTTTCCGAACGCTTTCAGGCTTTTTTGACAGATCTTTATTTCGCGCGTCCGTTCCTAAACGCGAAGCGGAGATATGGTAGGCATAGGGAAGAGTTCCCTGACAACAGATATAAATCTCATGTGAAAGATGTCCTGAAAGTTATTCGCGACAACCGGAACCTACTGCAAGGACTCGATGGGCCGGCCTATCAACGCATCAGGACCCGTTTCGGGCAACTGCTCGCGGCAGAACCGCTTGAGAACGATTCGGATATGGAAGTTCTTCTCAAGAATTTCACGGACGAGCTTTATTTCTATTGGATCATGGCGGATCTGGCCGTTCGGAAGAACTGGCAACGGCCGGTTTTTATCGACGAGCCGGGATCTTTCCACGCGCCGCAGCTGACTTATCCCTATCTTGGCCTTAAAGATGGTGAGGAGCGGGGAGAAGATGCGGCTAAAGTGAAGGCGGAACTTGTTCCCAATGATCTTCGTCTTTCCAACGAAAAGCCGTTCCTGGCTTTGTTGGGCCCCAACGCCTCCGGGAAATCCACTCTGTTGAAGGGGGCCGCCCTGTACGCCGTGATGGCGCGTCTCGGGATGTATGTGCCTTCGCCTCTGGAGACGAGCTGGTTTGAGGATATTGTCGCGCGCGGTCCCGGCGAAGATGCCGGGCTCAATAACGCGAGCCGCAATACGTTATTCATCCACGACGAAGTTTTTGCGACGGAAGAAGCGTTTCTTCAAGGCTCCAAAAAAGCGATCGAAATGGGTGCTTCCGTGATCACGGCGACGCATCATCATGAAGCGGTCGATCAATTGCTCGCCGATCCTTCGGTTTCTGCGAAGGTCCGGGCGGCCCTTGCGCCCAGTGCGCAAGGATCGCTTCGGCAGGAATTTGACAATCCTGTCCGAGCGGAAAAAATGCTGACCTCGGTTGATAAACAGGGTGAATTGAAATTCTTTTACACGAAGGGGCCTTATCAGGCGGGGGATGCGGATGTCCGCGATCATTCCATCCTGGAAGCGCGCGAGGTGTTGAAAGATAACGGACAGTTTCAGGCTATTTTCGATGCGGCTCGTGATTTTGTGCAAAACGGAAAAGCCGGGCCGTTGCCGGAGATCAGGCCCCAAGGGAACCGGTTCGATCCCGGTGGTGAATCGGACGCGAAATTCTATTCGCTTTTACATGGCCACGGGATCATTCCTGAAAGTTACTTTGCTTTTCACAGTTACAGTCCTGAGAGATTCGGTTCGCCTTTCGAGGACCCCTTTTTCGGCGGGATTGCGTACTTATCGGCCCAGCGTTATAGGAACATCAAGGTTAAGGAGTTGATCGAACAAGTACAAGCGTTCCGGGGAAAAATGGGGCTTCCCGCCATGAAAGAGCTTCGTCGCAAGCTCGGGGAGTTCATGGCATTGCTCAAAAAAGATGACCATTTTATATTACTTAAAAAAGATGACCTTTCAAAACAGAGCCGTAGGCCCACCCCCATCGAATCGTTGGCGGATGGTAGGGAGATCCTGAAGCGATTGAAGGATCTTCGCGATATTTCGCAGAAACTTGGTGTTAACCGGTTCTTCCCGGAAATAGAAATTCCGGACGAAGAGGAGCCTTATTTTGCAGATGAGATCAAATCCAATTGCCAAAAGGCGTTGCGCGATCTGGATATCTTGAATGGCGTGGCTCTGGCGGTCACGGAGCTGGGTTATGCGATGCCCGAAAAAAGCGATGACGAAAACTCCGTTGAGATCGAAGCAGAGCTTCCGCCGAAGGCCGGAGAATCGTCGCCGAGGGTCATTCAATTAAAACTGCGCGGCGGGGAGGCGAATATCGTGACCGCGGAGAATATGGACGACCTTCGCGCGGTCCTGAAGCTTTTTAAGAAAACGATCCCTTGGGCCCGGCGCGGTTTCTTTGTGCCGGTAAGGCGTATCAAGATGGGGAGCCGGTTTGATTCCGCGGAGGTCAACACCATGCTTTTTGAGGGCCTTAGCGATCGAGCCGGGGTTAGTTTCTTCCAAGCGGTGCTCGATTTCTTGAGTGGAACAATCGACGCTGTCGCAGCTGGAAAAAACAGCGTTGTTGTTGTCGACGATCTTTATGGTTCCAATCGCACCCTCCTGGAGATCCTGAAAACGGCGCTTGTGCTTTTTGCCAAGCAGACCGGAGCGACGCTGGTACTCGGGGCACGCGAGACGGACTGGGCCAAGCGTCTGAAAACATCCTATGGCGATATCCCTCTCAATTTCCAGCATATTGGAGGCGATCCCGCTCAAACGCAGCCATCGGCGCGCGAGGAGAAACGTGCGCCCGCGCACGAATTGAAGACAGGACGCTCCGAATTGCGGGAGGTACCGGAACAGCCGGTGTCCGTGAGATCCGAAGGGGGATCGCCGGAGGACATTCTGGCAGCCTTGGATAATCCGGTTGGTATCCTTGCCGATGCGAGATTTCAAAAGACTTCTCTACGGCGTGAGCTGATGGGAGGGGTAAGCAATGTCCTTTCGTCTATTTACTTGCAGCTAAAACATCCTGCGCCCGACGACTTGAGTTTGGAAAAAGGTATCGTTGAGATGGGGATGGGCGTTCGATTCCTGGACGCCTTCCTCCGGGAAGATCCTGAGCGGCAAAAACTTCTGAAGACGCTTGAGAAAGAGGTTGACGGAAAGGCGGCGTTTTCAAAGCTATCGGGAGAATTATGCGACTACCTTAAGGACCCAAGGGGACAGGCCGAGTTGGCTTCGATCCTCAAGAACCACCGTGATTGGATCCTCGCGTTACGCGACCACTTTGTGAAATTAAAACGAGAACTTGAAAGCATTCGTGAGGTTGCTTCAATCCGGTCGCCGGCGGCCGAAGCTCATTCCTTGTCTTCCGGAAGCTCTGCACCCAGCTTTGGTCAAGCTGGGTACAGTCGCGGCGGGACAGAGGAAGGTCCCGTCCGCTCCGCATCGACTCCCAATCCCACAGGGACTGCTGAGAAGCGCGGCGCGTCGGCACAGCTTCGGCGTGGTTCTGACGACCACGTCCGATCTGAAATGCGGGAGATGAATTTGAGGATGATGGCCACTCGGGTCTTGGAACAATGTGATATTTTCGCTGCAGCCCATGATGCGCTCCTACAGGAGCTTGAAAAGCTTGTCGGAAAGTCCATGGCAGATGACGGTGTGGTTCACTTTTTTAAAAGTCACGGGACGTATATTCGCGGTGCCCAGGCAACGTTGTTTCGTTCCCTGCGAACCGGTGACCGTGAAACGGTAGAAATGTGCTTGCGCGATATTCGCTTTGATATGGCCAAACTTAAAGAAAAGATCGAAATGATCTTTGCCCCGGACCAGGAGTTCGGGAGCGGGAAGGAGAAGCAAACGCTTCGAGCTTGGGCTGACGCGGTGCTTTCGGGGGATGGCTTTCAAACGTCACCTACACTGAAGCTCATGGCGCAGTTCGTGAAAGATAAACTGGACAGCGCAACGCAGGAGCCGTTCCGGAACTATCAGAAGGCGACGCTGGAATTTCAAGAAAAAATGGAAGCTATCCTGTCTGAGATCGAAACATCAATATCGGAACAGTCCGTAGTCGGTAAGTCCAGTCCAGTTCGTCCGGAAAGACGGGAAGGCGGCGTATGGCACCCGCCGTTCAGCGCGACGGACAGGAGAGGAGAGAATATTTGGATGATGGCGGAGCGGTTCGAGGAATTCGTTCGCGTCCTTGAGGATATGGAGTCCCGATACGCGCAGCACGGGCCGCACGGGGCGGCGTCTGTTATCTATGAGATTGCTCACAAGAGCCTGGAATATTACCGGAAACGTCATAAACCTTATATTAATATTGGTTTTCTTCAGTCGCTTGTCGAGGTGATCCGGGCGTATGACCGGAACCTCAAGAAAAATGTCCCGTCGGCTGGCAAGAGCGAGCATGAACTGCAAAAACGGCAGAAGCTCGTGGAAATGGGCCGGCCGTATTTTGAGCGGATCCGGACGATCCTCGAAGAGGTCGACTCAAATCCGGAACTTCTGGCGAAGATCGAGGCGGACCCTCAACTCGAGATCTCGGTCGTGGTCAAAAGACTCCGGTCCAGTTTCAAAGCGCCGCCGGACCTGACCATCGACCAACGGACAGTGCTTAAGAGCCTTTTCCGGCGCTATGATCTTTATGCCGGTAAAGCGTCGCGCGAAACGAAGGGCTTTGTGCCGGTCTCTGCCAAGCCTGCACGGCCGGTTTTTAGAGCGGTTGAAAAGACGGAAGTTCGGTCGATTTCGTCGGCACCGACGGAATTGAAAAAAACACCGGAAGAAACAGCCCGCAGCCCGTGGCCCATTCTTGCCGGCCCCGGCCGGTCGGAGATGCGGGAGGAAGACGGTGCTAGAGAAGTTTCCGTCAAAGCGAAGGTCAGGAGCAAACTCCACATCAGTACCGCCAAGGCGTTCGCTGATGGATTCGTGACGGCGGGGTTGAATTTCTTGAAGGATCTGAAGCTCGAATACGCGGTGGTCGCTGCGGACGGTCATGTCGGCGAGCGTTATTCCTGGACCGTGATCGAAATTCTGAGCAATGCCGATACCCTGAGCTATGGCGGAATCATGATGCTTTATCTTTCGAGCCGGGTGATCCCGAAACCGGTTTTAGAAGAGCTGGCCGCTTACCTGGGATTTTTGGTGGGGCTTTTCCATGAGACGTCTATGAGCAGGCCGCATCCCGATATGCAGGCGCAGATCCTCGAAAAGAGGGCTGCATTATTGAAGCAACTCGTCGTCCTTGGCTTCGATGTTTCAAAGTACCGGATCGAACAAGGATTGTCCAGATGGGTACCTTTTTTAAATATTCTCGAGCAAGAGGAAGAAAATGCCAAGGCAGAGAAAGATCGGCGCTCCGAGATGCGGGAGGGGGGTGGGATCCCGAGGCGTAATTTTCTGCAGCAGATGCTCGCCGCGGCGACTGCCGCGAACGTGTTGCCCGCCGGGGCGACCGAGGCGAGTCTTGCGTCGGGCCTTGAAAATCTTGGAAGCGGGTTGGGACCGGTCATGAATCTGGGCTCTCTTTTGATGCAGGCGATGGGTTCCGATCCAAGAAAAACGCCGATCGTGAATGTTTTTTCACGGACGCAGCCCTCGGGCCTCGCACAGCTGATCCGCCAATTTGACGAGGTCGCGGCCCGTAACCCGAAAATGGAACTTGTCCGTCTTATTTCCAGTTTCAAGGATGCTGTAACACAGCAAATCAATACGGAATACCGGGCTGCCGCCGCTGCTGTGCAAAAAGGATCCGGGTTGACCGGCCCGATGGCAGTGGACGCGATGCTTACGCCCGAGAATATGATCTTTCCCTACCGTCTCGCCATGACCCACCCGGAGCAGGTTTCTCTCTGGGAGACGGTCTTTCGGACGATCGCGGAAGCGGATATGAGCGGTTTGAGGATGGATCCTATCGCTGAATTCGAACGCGCCGCAGCGGCCGGATGGACTCCGGTTCAATTTAAAAAGCATTATGTCGACAACGTGGTCTTTCCGGCTTGGGACAAAATAGCCCAGTGTGCGGTTGAAAGCGCGAAGGAAATGGGTATGGAACCTCCTGACATTGCTTTCTTGCGTCGGGACGCGGCGTTGAATTTCTCGGATTGGGCGAACATGGATCCGGCGAAACCGGATCAAATAGAACCTAGCCCTCCGGAGTTGTACAAGATCCGGGCGATCGCGAATGAACCGCTCGATTTCAAACTACACGATATAGCGCAGCAAGTCTTCGAAGAGACGGGAGAAGACGTTTCCCACTGGCTTTCGTCCGAGGAGATCCAGGGACGGGTCAACAAGGTTTTGCTGGGGGAGAGTCAGGAGACCCTGAAAGATCTTGGATCAAGTGTCAGGCCGTATTTGACGGCTCAGGGACAGATCAGCCGGATGGAGAGAGAACTCGAATCGGAATTCGCGCGGCTGAATCCCAGCGTCAGGGATGTGGGAAGAGAGTTCTCGCCCTGGAGCTATGAGATTCATCAACTCCGCAGGACGCCCTTGGCCCAGTTGGAGCAGATGGACTGGACCCGGGTCCGCGCCGACATGATGAACCGGATGGTGGCGTCCAGCCTGCATCTTAAAGTCGATCCCAAGACGGGATTAACGGAACCTAAAGCACTTTTGCAGCCGGCGAAGCCTTATCCGGAATCGCTCGCGGCGGCGCGTACGGCGTTGGAGCGCTCCGGTGTCGCGGGTGACGTGATTCCCGAAAGCGATCCTGTCTTCGGATGGAAGATGCTTGCCGAACGGCTCGCGATCGAATCGGCGGATCGTTCCGTCCGTTGCCGTCTGGACATTACGCCGGAGAGGATCTTGTTGAGGTGGGACGCCCGGACGGTTTCCGGAAACCTCCGGTCCCGGGTTTTGAATGCGGGAGAGTGCGCGGCTCTCACGAAAGAATGGCCGGAGGCCGTGGAAGTGCAACAGCGGGCTTCGGTCGTGCATTACACGATCGAGATCCCCGCGGATATGCCGGTGGAAGCGATCCGGCAGGTCCTTCCGAAGCTTGATTCCTGGGAAAAAGTGCCCGCGGAACCGGCCCGGAATCCATGGCCGATCCTTGCCGAAAACAGCAAAAGGGGTCAGACCTCGTTTGCTGAGGAAAAAAAGGGTGCCAAACCTTCTCGCGCCGAAATTCGGATGCCGCACGTGGCCAGTGTGCCTCAGATCGAGTCGCTGAGGCAGCAGGCAAAGGCACGGCTAGAGGAGATCGTCCAGTTGCGGAAAAAGACGCAATCGACCTTCCGGGTGGAGCTTGCCTTCGTTCGTTCGTCTCATGATTTGATCGTGGGGCATGCGGCTTACTTCGCGGGGACTTTGTTGACCGGCAAGTGGGAAAAGGGCCTGGAGGGGATTGAAAATGATCTGGCCGGGGCAGAATCAAACTATGTCGTTGAAAAGAGGATCTCTCATGGGAAGGGAAATGATGCCGTGATCGTCCGGGAGATCCCCGCCGGCGCTGTCCAGGCTGCTACTCCCGAGCCGGTCCGTTCGCCGGTCGTTGGACCGACGGTGGAAAATGACCGTGAGCGTGCTGAAAAAAGACAGGTTTATGCCGCAGTTCTGGAGACGGTGTTAAAACAGAAACCAGTAGCGGTAGAAACGGTTCGTGCTTTCAGGGCGGAGATCCTTTCAGACGGTGTCGAGCGGGTTGAGAAAAGATTGTGGGATGCTTTTAATAATGTTTTTGTGCCGACGGCGTTCGCGGAGATGACGGGGAAAAGCGGCATCATGGCGGAAACAGTCGATCCGTCCGTGGCGAAGGTCATTTCCATGGAACGAAAAGTCCTTTTGGCAAATCTCGAGAATGTGAAGGATCGCGGGCTTGCGATCGGGCTGGATCTGACGGCGGGTGCGGAGGTTCAGCGTGGGCAGGTTCTGCTTAACCAGTTCATGAAAGTAATCGACACGCGGGGGGCGATCGTTAATGAATTGGCGATCAGCGGACGGCTGTCCGGATTGAATCCCGCGGAACTTTTGGCGAAAGGGGTTCGCGTGAGACAGATCCCCGCGAACGGTTCGTACAGTCCGCTCAACGATCAGGCCGTCGTGCCGTTCGTGACGAATTTCTCCGGGAAAGGCAGCATGGTCCGCGAGGTCTTCTACAGGATCACGGGGGAATCGGCGGGGAATGCGCTGGTGCGGGATTATATGGCGCTTCTAGAAGTGGTCGCGGCGGTCCGGTTGGCGGATATTATTTCCAGGCAGCCGCAGCTTTTGCGGCAGCCGGAGCTTCTTAAAGCGGAACTTTTGAAGGCGTTGTTCCGTTCGGAACAGCAGGGGATCGAACAGTTGATCGAAATGAACGCCTCGGGACGCGGGTTTGTGATCTCGGGCGTTGCGGTCCAGAAATTCCTTGAAATGAAAGCTCGCGAATCGATCGCGCGGGCGGCTTAAAAAATACGGTAAGCCCTGCCTGGCCTGTCTGCCTCGGCCGCATTTCGGGTTGGGCAGGGCATTGCCATCGTCGCGGCTTTTCTTGAGCGCATTGCCGCGGCTGAGCGACAGACCGCCACTTCCGCGTAAACCCCCTAAAATCGGGGTCGTACCTTCGCAAAAAATGAGGTGTGACCCCGAGGCGTTTGCGTTGTTCGTTGCGCGATGTGCGTTGCTCGGTTAGAATACCCGCCATGAATCATCTTTCATTCCTGGAAATTTTAAAGCAGAAGGTCCTTGTCTTCGACGGTGCGCTCGGGACCAATCTTCAGAAGCTTTGTCTTACCGCGCAGGACTACGGCGGCAAGGACGGCTGTAATGAATACCTTGTCATTACGAAGCCGGATGCGGTCCGGAGCGTTCACGAAAGTTTTCTCAAAGCCGGGTGCGATGCCATCGAGACCGATACGTTCGGCTCGAACCGGATCGTTTTGGCCGAGTATGGTCTCGAGGATCGGGCGGTCGAACTCAACGAGAAGGCCGCGCGCCTCGCCCGCGAGGTTGCCGATCAGTATTCCACGCCGGACCACCCGAGATTCGTCGTCGGGTCCATCGGGCCGGGCAGCAAACTTCCGTCGCTTGGGCACATCGGGTTCGACGAGCTGAAGGCCGCTTATAAAGAACAGTTGAAGGGGCTCACTGCCGGGGGCGTGGACGTTATCCTGATCGAGACCTGCCAGGACCTTCTGCAGACCAAGATCGCCCTGATCGCCGCGGAAGAACATTTTCATGAATCCGGGAAGCGGTTGCCGCTGATGGCGCAGGTCACTTTTGAATCGACGGGGACCATGCTGCTCGGGACGGACATGAGCGCCGTGATCGCAGCGCTCGAGATGTTCCCGGTTGATGTGATCGGCATGAACTGTGCGACCGGTCCCGCGGAAATGGCCGGGCATATTCGCGCGTTGTGCGAGAGTTCCGTCAAACCGGTTTCCGTGCTCCCGAACGCGGGGCTTCCGGAAAATATCGGCGGCGTCGCTCACTACAAGCTCACGCCCAAGGAGTTCGCCGACCAGATCGAACGGTTCGTGAAAGAATTCGGAGTTTCGATCGTGGGCGGGTGCTGCGGGACGGCCCCGGAACATCTCCAGGCCGTGGTCGAACGGGTCGGCAAACTGGTTCCCAAAAAACGCGCGTCGCGTCATGAGCCGGCCTGCGCCAGCCTCTATGGCGCGGTGAATTACCGTCAGCGGCCGGCGCCGCTCCTTGTGGGCGAGCAAACGAATGCGAACGGCAGCAAGAAATTCAAGCAGCTCCTCGAACGGAACGATTATGAAGCGATCGTGAACGTCGCCCGCGAGGCCGTAAAAGAGGGCGCGCATCTTGTGGACCTTTGCGTGGCGTTCGTGGGGCGTGACGAAACCAAGGATATGATCGAATCCGTGTCGCGTTTTAATCAGCACGTGACGGTTCCCGTGATGATCGATTCGACAGAGCCGCATGTGATCGAGGAAGCACTCAAGCGGATCGCCGGCAAGGCGATCATCAATTCGATCAATCTTGAGGACGGCGGCGACCGGCTCCGGAAGATCTGCAAGCTTGCGAAAAAATACGGCGCGGGGCTCGTGGCGCT
>Ga0116171_10000700_pt1 | contig 35138 bp, 27 predicted proteins | sample AD_JPNHW2_MetaG_FD_89798 | JGI IMG/M metagenome (GOLD analysis project Ga0116171, IMG submission 89798) | Active sludge microbial communities of municipal wastewater-treating anaerobic digesters from Japan - AD_JPNHW2_MetaG | ecosystem: Engineered > Bioreactor > Anaerobic > Digestate | place... | reverse complement strand
TTTTCTGATCGGCGGTTTTTTCTTATCTCGATCCATTCAGAAGCTTTTCCGACAAAATTCTCAGTATTTCCTGCACTTTCCAGAATCAGCAATGTATCAATAGTCCTGTCGAGGAAATATCTGTCGTGGCTTACAACCACAACAGGACCGGCAAAAGAATTGATAAAATCTTCAAGGACGGAAAGTGTTTTTATATCAAGATCATTTGTCGGCTCGTCAAAAACAAGGAAATTAGGATTGGACATAAGTATCGAAACAAGATAAAGCCGCCTTTTTTCACCGCCTGACAATTTTTCGATAGGGGTATAATGAAGCGCCGTGTCAAAAAGGAATCTTTCGAGCATCTGTGAAGCCGAGATAGTGCTTCCATCGGCCAGTGTGACAATTTCACCCTTTGATTTTATGAAATCTATCAGCCTTAAATTCCCGGGAAGCTCTCTTGCAGTCTGGTCGAAATAACCAAAAGCAGTATTGATACCGATATCATATCCGCCCGAGTCCGCTTTAAGTTTTCCGGAAATTATGTCAAGCAGTGTGGTCTTTCCGGAACCGTTATTTCCCACAATACCGAGCTTTGTGTCTTTTTTAAAAGTATATGTGAAATCCTTTATTAACGGCTCGTTATCCCAAGAAAACGAGATTTTGCTCATTTCAAGGATCTTCTTTCCTGTCCTTCTTCCTGCGATCGAAAAATCGAGTCCTTTCTCCTCTTCAGGTTTTTCCCTTGCAACCATATTCTTTATAGATTCTATTCTGTCTTTTGATTTTGTCGCTCTGGCTCTCGGACCTCTGGCAAGCCATTCGAGTTCTCTTCTTAGAATCGATTTTATCCTGTCTTCGTTTGCAAGCAGCGAGTTTGTATGTTCCGCCTTTTTCTTCAGATAAAAATCGTAGTTGCCTTTATACTGGAACATTTTTGACCCGTCGATCTCATAAATAGAATTGCAGACCGAATCGAGAAAATACCTGTCATGAGTCACCATCACAACCGCTTTTTTGGTCTCTTTCAGAAATTCCTCAAGCCAGATTATGGTATCAATATCAAGATGGTTTGTAGGCTCATCAAGCAGGAGAAGATCAAAATCCTTAACAAGTGCCTGAGCCAGTGCCACTTTTTTAAGCATACCGCCGGAAAGTTCACCCATTTTTTTATTGAGATCATCAATTCCAAGCTGATCAAGCACTGCTTTTATTCTATTACGGTATTCGGCATGTTCATCAATATTTACAGAATGTTCTTCAAGTTTCTGATATTTAAATATATGAAACTCCACAGTATCTTCATCTCTGTAGACCGGGATCTGTTCAAGAAAAGAAACCGACATTGACCTGTTGCGTGATATTGTGCCCTTTTCAGCTTCTTCGCTGCCTGCTATTATCTTCAGAAGTGTTGATTTTCCACATCCGTTCACTCCGACAAGACCCACTTTCTCACCTTCGGCAACACCCATGGTAAGATCTTCAAAAAGCACTCTTTCGCCTTTTATTGAGGTAATATTGCTTAAAGAAATTAAATTCATCTTAACTCTTGTTTTTTGAGATACTTACCGCAAGCCGACTCTTTTGAATCGTAGATTTCATCAATCTGTTTTACCATACTGGAACTTTTTTCAAGATATTCATTTTCCTCTTTGGCTTTTTTAGCGACATCCATGCTCTTTAAAAGAATTTTTCTCGATTTCTTGAGCAGATTTGCCGTTTTATTCCACAGTTCACACTTATATATCTCTTTTTCCTCATCATTCAACTCTTCAGGAACGGGATAACTTTCCATTTCCGAATAAAGATCCATATACATTCTGGATATTTCAAAGGCACTGGCATTAGACCAGAAAACAACACCGACATTGATTGATTTTATAAATTCTTTCTGGGCTTCAACAATATTTCTGCATTTTTCAGTAAGAGTTTCAATAGTGCTGTCAATCCTTATTTTACTGAAATCATAAACGAAACTGATTGCCGAGACATAATCGGCAAAAGCCAGATCTGGAATATAAACCGCTTCATACCTAGGATATTTCTTTCGGATCTCAAAATCCCAGTATTGAGCAAGTTTCCGTCCTTCATCTGGTTTGCCTGTCATTATAAGAGCTTCTGCCATCCTCAAAGACATTTCTGTCATCAATTTCTCATTAAGACGGCCTGAAAAATATGAGTTCACCGCCTTTTCTGTTTCCGAAAGAACAGCATCCCATTTCCCGGCTTTTTTTAATGACTCCATATAATTCAGGAAAGCATCTGTTCTGTCAGAAACCTTTTCAAAAAGAGTGAACGCTTTTTCAAAATGTATTGCGGCATTATCCCATTCAAAAAGTTTCATATTGATAAGACCCAGATTGTAATGACAGAACTGAATGTCTTCATTATCAGGATCTTCATTGATTATTTTCATATATAAGTCACTGGATTCACTGTATTTTCCAAGATCGAAATATTTGTTAGCCATATCAAAAAGAAATTTAAAATCTTCACTGTTTTCCTGTTTTGCATCAATGAGTTCTTTAGCAGTGCTCGGCGTTACAAAAATAACAATTTCAGGAGATATCTTTTTAACTGCCGGCTCTTCTTTCCCGGTTCCAGTTGAAGCGCATCCGGCAATTATAAAAATAAGAATTAGAAGAAAATATTTCATTATCCATCCCTGATCAGTAAATTTTTACGACTTCGGTCCCCGGGTAGTATCTTTTAAGCATGTATTTGAAATCATGACCTTTTTTTCCAAGAGATATAGCTCCGATCTGACTCATTCCCACACCATGTCCCCAGCCTGCTCCTCTGAACACCCACTTTCCATTCTCATTTTTAACAATAAAAGCTGAGCTGTACATGTTTTTAAGCAATCTTCTTATATTAAGTTCGCCATAAACTGTCTGAGAACTGATATCTCCGATAAATTCTATCTTAAATATTCTACCGGATGTACCCCTTTTAAGTGCATTTATTTTTTTCAGTTTTCCGATATTTAGACTTTTTTCAAGAAGAGCGTCTATCTCATTCTGAGAAAATTCAACAGTCCACCTGTGTTTTTTATTCATCGGAATATTGTCTTCTCCGAAATCTGAATCAAGGAACTTTTCAAAATCGCTTTCTTTTGTCAGATCAAGCGCCGGAGGAATATCCCCATCCCATACACCGGAAAGATACGGTTTTTCAGCTGTAAACCACACATTCATAATATTTTCCGTCCTTCCGCCTGAACTTGAACAGTATGGAGCTCTTGCGATATACGATCCGTCATAGAGAATTATCTGCCCGTCAGTCTGTTTAACCGCATCATTAAATTTCTGATCTATTTTTGTGTTCCACAGCACCTTCTGACAGTGCACTTCACTACAGATGTGCCACGGCTCGGCAACATGTCGCTTTCCGAGCTGCATGAAAATATCTGTACGGGCAGCAACAGCCTGAGCTTTGAGGGTTTCAAGAGGAGCAGAAAGGAACATTTCACCCGGAAGTATCTTTTGAATGAGATTTTCGACTGAATCTTCTCCGGCAAGTTCAAGTTTCGAATCAGATGAAGCTGTTATAAAAAAACTGTTGATACCGCTATATTTATCATTACCTGCCGACATCTGTGCAGCATTATTGTTTTTTATAAAAACGATTTTTCTGCAATTGACAGTCTCACCTTTTGATGTCTTTACCGATATTTCAGAATCTGCCGTTTTTGTAAGAACAGGTATAAGAAAGATATTATTTTCAGGGAACATTTTTCTATATTTTTCAAGAGTTTTCTCTGATCCGGCTTTATCCAGCAGTCCCGGCAGAGCAATAAAATACTCCCTGTTATCAATCCTTGATGCATTTATTGAAAAAATAGCTCCGTGAACATAAACCTCTGTACTTACTTTTGCCGATTCATTCCATTTCAGGATTATTGATTCGTAGTTCTTTATTTCGCTCATGGAAAGCTCTGTAAAAACCAGTTTGTACTTTACTTCAGCGGGAAAGAAGCTTTTGACATTCAGCGTGACTGAATCTGCCGGATAATCATGACCATTACAGGAAATACTGGAAATATCTTTTATCTCAAGACCGGAATTGTAAGTTTTAATGTGCACCCTGACAAAAGGAATTCCATTTTGAAAAGTAAATGATGCACCATACATAAAATCGAATTCACTGTCATAGCTTCCTGCCGAAACAGGAGAAAGACATATAAAGCTAAAAATTAACAATATCAGGCTGTTCTTCAATATCTACCACCCCGTTCAATCCGACATCACAAAAAGTCCCTTCATAAAGATAACTGTATATCAGAAAGTATCTGAGCACCTTCTTAACATAATTGCGAGTCTCCTGATAAGGAATCATTTCAATAAAAAGATAATTGTCCATACCTTTATATTTTTTTACCCATTCAGTGACACGGTGAGGACCTGCGTTATAAGCCGCAATAGCTGCAATGTAACTTCCGTCAAACCGCTTCAATAGTTTAGAAAGATACCATGCCGAAGCTTTCATGCTTTCATACGGGTTAAACGGATCTTTGATCTTTATGCCACCGTATTTGCTGATCTTTTCAAATGTATCAGGCATGACCTGCATCAAACCGAGTGCCCCGACAGGCGAAACGAGATTGTCACGGTAGAATGTTTCCGCCCTCATAATTGAATAAATGAGCTGAGGAGGTATATCGAATTCTACGGAAAGCTTCATGATGTCTTCAAAATAAGGAGTCGGATATATAGATCTCCACTCGTCAGCTTTGCCATAGTGAGGTGAAAATGTAAGATCCTGCGAAACTGCATTATAATTACTGTCTGCGATGTCACCTGTTTTTCCCAGATATCTTATGAGAACACCGTTCATCTTCAATTTGAAATCAGCAATTTCGGTCTTTAACGGATCTATAACTTCTTTATCAGGAACTTTTACAAATGTATTCGGATCACCGTTGAATTTCAGGATCATGTTCATTGCGTCCAGATAAAATAAAGCTCCGTCCCTGACACCGGAATTAAGAAAATAATCAATCATTACAACATACTCGTTGTTTTTTATCTTTTTTGGAAGCAGATTCATCTTCTCCAGAACCGGACTTTCATCTACCGAAAGCTCGACTCTGTTCTTCCTCCATTTTTCAACAAAGCTGTTATTGCTGTGATCAGGCTTTGTCTTGAATTCATTCCTGTTAATAAGACTGTAATAGGCAAAATCATAATAACTTATAAACTGTTTGTTTATTTCAGGTGAACAGACTTCCTCTGACCCGCAATCAAAATCGATATCCGATGAAAGAAGGCAGAAGTTATTAAGTCTGTCAATAAGCGCTGCCAGCTCCAGCATATCATTTAAAAGTCTGGTTCCGCCATGATATTTCGAAGCTGAAAAAGAGCTGTCAAAAATGTAATTTGACCATAAAGTGAAAGTATAAAGCTGACTTCCTTCGCTCAGATATATCAATCCAAGCTTGTAAAGAGCTGTCAGAAAATATTTTGATTCCTGATCATTAAGCACGATTCTTTCGAGAATCGCCCTACCATTCTCAGCAAAACCGCTGTCAAAATAATTCAATCCTGCAAAAAACTCCAGCTTATCCTTTTTTGTTTCAGGAAATTCAATTGCAATATTGAGGGCAAATTCCGAAGCTTTTTCAGGCTGATTAAGAAGATTAAGTATTTTAAATTTTTCATTGACCAATTGAAACTTCAGGTCAATATCAATATCTTTCCTCACAAGTTCCCTTTCAACAATATTCAAAGCATCGCCATACCGGTTTTTCGAGATCAGATATTTTATTATCTCAAAAACAGCCGGAGATGACAGTTTCATAAAGTCATCATTGAAAATTCTGTCAAAAACAGAACTTTTCCTCATTATTGCAAGCCATCTGCTGTAATATGGTGAAGCTGCGCCAGGATAGCCGCCTTTTTCTCTAAGATAGACAAATCTTTTAATGATCTCAGGCATTAAGACGCTTCCCTCAAATTTCTCTGCAAATCCGATATATTCCTCAAAAAGTGCATTTTTTGCAACACTTTCCTTCTCAAGTGCCAGTATCCTGTTGTATGAAGCGAACACCGAAGTCTTTTCAGCAGTGCATCTGTCATATATCTCAAGAGCGCTGTCATACTTCTTTCGGTAGAGAAAAATATCACCTCTGATGCAGTCAATACCGCTGTAGAGATAATAGACAGGAAAGTTCTCTTTTATCGAATCAAGCATGTCAACAGTCTGATTAAACCGCTTTCTGGCAAACATCGATTTCATTAAGAGAACTCTGTAATAAAGAGAATTCTTTAGATTGGATGGAAGTGAATTTATCGATTTTTCCAGTTCATCATATCTGCCTGATTTGTATAACACATCGATTTTAATAGCCAGACCGTGCGCCATATTTTTAAAAGTGCTTTTTTCAATATTACCAAGAATGAGATTGAAATCTCCGCTTTTGTAAACCTCTTTCATACATTGTTCTGATATTTTTTCATCATTCATACATTCAGGGTAGCCATATATCCCGGCAGATATAGAAAATATGAATATAAAAACAGCAAATCTGCTCATTTTGAACCCTCAAAACCTTGTTTTTAAGGGTATTCCAAATTCGAATCAAGGTCAACAAAAAAAATCGAGTTGAATTTAATATAGAAAATCGGTATCAGAGTGATTTTTTCACCTTTTCCCAGTAAGCGAGAACTTTGGATTCATATCCTGCATTTTTCATATTATAAAAGACTTCCGGCACACCGTCGCCGGGAAAATATCTCTGTGATATCCATCCGTTTGAAAAATCATGCGGATATTTATAATTCCCTTTTTCTTCTTCAGGTGCAAGAGAAGAGTCATTTATCAGGGCCTGAGGCACTTTAAGATCCGGATTGTCCTTATAGAAAGTCTCGGCAGCTCTCAGAGCCAGATAACTTGAATTTGATTTAGGAGCGGTAGCAAGATATGTTACAACATGGCTCATTATTATCCTGCCTTCCGGAAAACCTACCGCTCTGAATGCATCAAGACCGGCAACTGCTATCTGAAGCGCTCTCGGATCGGCATTTCCAATATCTTCAGAAGCAAAGATAATCATTCTCCTCAGAAGGAATAAAGGATCATCTCCGCTTTCAACCATCTTTACCATGTAATATAAGGCCGCATCAGGATCGCTCCCTCTTAAACTCTTGATAAATGCTGATATAATCCGGTAGTGGAAATCACCAGACTTATCATATTTCTGAGGATTTTCAATAAGTTCCAGCACTCGTTCTTTCGATATCGAGACTCTGTCACTTAAATAATATGCACTTTCGAGTATTGACAGCCCTATTCTTATATCTCCTTGGGATTCCTGAGCTATTATTTTTACAAGATCATCTGAAATATTAACAGAAAGATACTTTTTAGCTCTGTTTATCATTATCGAAATATCTTCAGGTGAGATTTTCTGGAATTTAATGCTTCTGGCGCGGCTTAACAAGGCCCCGTTTATATAAAATGACGGATTTTCTGTTGTCGCTCCGATAAAAACGACGCCTGCGTCCTCAATGATCGGAAGAAAAGTATCCTGCTGAGCTTTATTGAACCTGTGAACTTCATCGATAAAAACTATCTGTTTCTGGGCGAAGATAGATTCTCTGTCTTTATATATTAATTTCCTTATTTCAGCCGCACTGTCTTTAACCGCTGAGAATTGATAGAGTTTTGCACCGTACTGTCTTGCAATTATGCGGGCCGCTGTAGTTTTTCCTGTTCCAGGAGGTCCGAAAAATATCATTGACGGAAGATATTTATTATCAAGAAAAGAACTTAGAAGCTTTATGACATTCGGCTGTCCAACGATCTCTTCAAGCGATTCGGGTCTTATGATTGAATACAGCGGTGATGAAAGAGTGATCATTATTTCTTTTCCGGAACAGAACCGTCAGGGTTCGACCCTTTCATTTTTATGTTATACTCCTTTTTCATTTCCTCTACCTGAGTCCTGTTCAAGAACAGCTCTTTCCATTTATCAGGAACGGTAACAGAACCGTCCATTCCCAGAACTGCAAAAACAACATCAGGATTCGAATCCGAAAACGATTTTATATCTTGCTTATCGGAAATGAACAGTGAGTATGAATACATTCTGGCCCTTACCGGATCAGTATCAAGAACCAGTGCAGTCATATTATTTTCTGCCGATTTGCCGGTTCTCCAGTCGACAGGAAGATCATACTTTTTGCTGATGGTAATATTTGCGGGATCAAAAATATAATTTTTCGAAGGGAACTCCTTTAATAATGATTCGAAATATTCATTTTTCTTCACCTTGTCACCATTCAGCGAGGCAACTTCACTGCGGATTCGCTTTGTAACTTCAGGCATTTCATCAACAATCAGCTCTTCATTCTTTCTCGTAACAACAAAATAACCTTCTTCAGGAAGCAGTTTGATCGCCCCTCTGCATTTGTCAGTTATTGCAAAAGGGTCATCAATAGAAACAGTCCATCTGATGTATTCAGGAGGCAGTCTCCACATTCCGTGTCTGTCACCCAGAAATATAAGATAGTTAAAATTATCCTTAGGAAGTTTTTCCTTTAATTTTTTCAAAAAGAGCGCTTCTTTAAAAAATGAAAGTTTTATTCCGGTATTTACATTTTTTATAAATACACTCTTTTCAGCTTCGTTCAGCTCTATATTCCCGATCGTCGTATATTTGAAAAATCCTTCCATAGACTCACTTTTAGGCAGATTCGATTTTGAATAAATTTCCATTGCCTGCAAAATTGAGATCAGCAGCGCCTGTCTGTCTGTCTGCGGAAGTGAACTCGGATTTGAAACAGCCTTATCAAGCAGTTTGTTGATATCTTCATTCCCGAACACCTTTATCTTTGCAACAACATTGTCAACTGAGCCGACTATTTTTGTTTTTTCCTTGGTTAAAGATTCAAGCACTTTTGTTTTGTTTTCAGCTTCAACAGGAGAAAGAAAAGGTGAATCATAAAGATAATTTATATATATCTTTGCAATTTCCAGTGCTCGTTTTTTGATTTTATAATTTTTAAGGGAGATCTCCCAGAAATCAAAAATCTCTCCGGCAGCAATGTTATAAAGTGTTTTTTCTGATATTTCGCGACCTTGTTTTATAAGATCATAGATGTCTGGAAATGAAGAAAGATTCACTTTCTGCTTAATAAATCCATTGTTCGCATCAGGAGTATTGATCCACTCCTCTATTTTCAACATTTCATTAACTTCGTTTTCAGACTGTGTCAATTTGCTGCGAAAGTCCTTATTCCAGAAATCATACCCGAGATTGGTAGCTCTGATAACAAGTTTCATGTCGTTGAATACATTGTAAGTTATAGGAGATTCAACAAAATAATCCTTATAGTATTCAGAATACTTTTTTGCTGAAGCGAACCTGTCAAAATTATTAGCAGCAGTCCACTTGATCATAAAAAAAAGGAATAGACCTCCAATGGCAAGAAGAAGAAAAAAATACTTTGACAGAATTGAGTCCTTTTTGTTTCTGGCGAGTTCTGTGGCCCGCACTCTTCTGCGAGGAGACATTACTTGTTCTCTTCGATTATTTCCAGAACTATTTTCTGATTCTGACGACTTGCTACTGCACTTAAAAGTGTCCTCAGAGCATTTGCTGTTCTGCCGCTTTTTCCGATAACCTTTCCGACATCTCCGGGGGCAACCCTGAGTTCGATAATGGCAGTGCTTTTTCCTTCGATAAAGCTTACATCAACTGCACCAGGATTGTCTACAAGCTGTCTAGCAATGAATTCAATAAATTCCTTCATAGTCCCCTCCATAAATTGGGATGAGAATCAAAAAACAAAAATCATATCACTGGAACATTAGTAGCTTCTATTTTTACACAATATGAATAAAATTGCAATTTTATGTGAAATATTAGTTAGTTTCTTCGTTGTCAGTAGCTTCAGCAGAAGAATCTTCCGGGCTGTCTTCAGGGTCTACTATTTTTGTAATAGAAACAACATGCTCTCCTTCTCCGACTCTGAACAGTCTGACACCCTTAGTGTTTCTTCCGATAATACTTATACCACTGACAGGTATCCTTATAGCCTGACCGTTTGAAGTGATAAGCATTGCTTCATCGGACTCGTTGACTTTAAGAACACCTACGACATAACCGTTCTCCGGAGATGTTTTTATCGTAATGATACCTTTGCCGCCACGGCTCTGAAGCCTGTAATCATCAATCGGAGTCCTTTTCCCAATACCTTTGTCCGTTATGCTCAACAATGTTGTATCCGGTTCAATCACATCCATTGTCACGACTTCATTCTCTTTGCCGAGTCTGATGCCTCTGACACCGGCAGCAACTCTGCCCATAGGTCTGACATCTTTTTCATTGAACCTGATGCTGAGTCCGAGCTTGGTTGCAAGAACGATATCTTCACTTCCGTTGGTGATCTTGACTTCTATCAACTCATCGCCTTCGTTCAGTCTGATCGCTTTTTTGCCATTGGTTCTCTGGATCGAGTATTCCATAATATCAGTCTTTTTAACTGTTCCTTTCTTGGTTCCCATGATTATATACTGACCTTCAACAAATTCCTTGATCGGAAGAATTGCGGCGACTCTTTCATCTTTTTCAACATTTACAAGATTAATTATCGGTTTTCCACGGGAATTTCTTCCTGCTTCAGGAAGCTGATACACTTTTGACCAGTAGACTTTTCCGTATGAAGTGAATATCAGAAGAAGTGTGTGACTGCTTGCAACAAAGATATTTTTAACATAATCGTTCTCTTTCGGATTGATCGCATTAATACCTTTACCACCCCTCTTCTGTTTTCTGTAGAGGTCAAGCGGAGTTCTTTTGATATAATTCTCGGTCGTCAGAGTCACTACCATATCTTCATCGGCAATGAGGTCTTCCATATCAAGATCACCTTCATAGTTTACGATGTCGGTCTTTCTCTCGTCCCCGTACTTTTCCTTTATTTCCTTAAGCTCATCTTTGATAACACCCATTAAAGTCGATTCATCGGCAAGTATCTGGTTGTACCATGCTATCTTTTTAAGCAATTCCTCTAATTCAGCAACGAACTTATCTCTTTCAAGACCGGTAAGTCTGCTGAGTTTCATTTCAAGAATCGCAACAGCCTGAGGTCTGCTGAAAGCGAAACGGCTCATAAGTCTGTTTCTTGCATCATCTGTTGATGCAGATCCTCTGATTATTGCAATTACTTCATCAATATTGTCAATCGCTTTCTTAAGACCGTCTAAAATATGAGCTCTCTTTTCAGCTTCGGCAAGTTCATAGCGGGTCCTTCTTGTTACAACATCTTTTCTATGAAGAATAAAATAGTGAATTGTGTCTTTCAGATTGATAGTTCTCGGAACTCCGTTGCAGATCGCAAGCATGTTGATACCGAAAGAAACCTGCATCTGTGTCATTTTGTACAATTGATTGAGCAGAATGCTTGCATCAGCATCTTTTTTCAGTTCAATGACAACCCTGATACCTCTTCTGTCAGATTCATCTCTGATATCATGAATTCCTTCTATTTTCTTATCTTTCACAAGCTCGGCGATCTGGATTATCATATTTGACTTATTGACCTGATAAGGAATTTCATCAATAACGATTCTGTCTCTTGAATTGGAATTGTCTGCTTCTTCAATAGAAGCTTTTGAACGGATCTTGATGATCCCTCTTCCAGTTTCATAAGCAGATCTTATGCCGGCTCTGCCGAGAATTGTAGCACCTGTCGGGAAATCGGGACCTGATACAAATTCCATGAGATTCAAAACTGTAGCATCAGGATTATCGATAAGATGAATAACAGCGTTTATTATTTCAACAATATTGTGCGGCGGAATATTACTCGCCATTCCGACTGCTATACCGCTGGTGCCATTAATGAGAAGTGTCGGTATTCTTGTCGGCATGACTTCCGGTTCTTTCAGACTGCCGTCGTAGTTATCACGCATATTTACAGTATCTTTATCAATATCGGCAAGTATCTCGCTTGATATTCTTGCCATTCTCGCTTCGGTGTATCGCATTGCAGCGGCACTGTCTCCGTCAATAGATCCGAAGTTACCCTGACCGTCAATAAGCACATATCTCATTGAGAAAGTCTGTGCCATTCTGACCATTGTTCCATAAACAGCGGCATCACCGTGAGGATGATATTTACCTATTGTGTCTCCGACGATTCTGGCTGACTTCTTATAAGAGGAGTTCCATGTGTTCCCAAGCTCTTTCATGGAAAAAAGAACCCTGCGGTGAACAGGTTTCAAGCCATCTCTGACATCAGGAAGAGAACGATCCATTATAACACTCATCGCATAATCTATGAAAGCAGTTTTCATAGATTGTTCTATTGCGACATCCTTTATCTTTCCGTGTATTACTTCTGTCATGTATTTCTCCCTTATTACAGATCTATTGTTGCGTTAAGTGCGTTCTCTTCGATAAAACGCCTTCTCGGTTCAACATTTTCACCCATAAGTACATCAAAAATCCTGTTTGCCTCGGCCGCATCTTCCGCTCTAACTCTCAGAAGAACTCTGTTTTCCGGATTCATCGTCGTCTCCCACAACTGTTCAGGATTCATTTCTCCGAGACCTTTATATCTCTGGATCTTCTGACCTTCACGAGCTATGGAAAGAACTTCCATCAGAAGCGGTTTCCAACCCGAGATTTTCAATTCTTCATCTTTCGATTTGTTGATCAGCGTAAATTCACAGCAGCCCATTTCCGCGATCTTTGCTTTAAATGAATTTATGAGAACTATTTCAGAATTATTAAGATACTTATAATCTATACTTGTGACCTTTTCAACACCGTTATTTGTTGTAAAAATCTTCATTTTGAATTCGCCCTGATATCTCTGATTTTCCTCAAGCTCCATTCTGAATGGTGCTTTACTCGGAAAATTAGTTTCCAGATGAGTTTTTATAAGTTCCCATTTCGACCACAGATTGGTTTCAGACTTAAAATCATCAACTATAAATTTTGTTGTATCAGCAATGGACTCTACCACTGCGGAATCATAAATGAATTCTATCTTTGAAAGATTGTCGTTAAGATCAACCAGAATTTCAACAAACTTTTGCAGGGCTTCCTCTTTGTAAAGTTTATCTCCTATTTTCATTTCAAGACCTTGAACCCCGGTGTTTACAAGATACTGTTGAAATTCCTTTTCATCTTTTACATAAGTTATCTTCTTATTTCTTGTAATTCCATAAAGAGGCGGCTGTGCGACATAAATATAACCTTTCTCAATCATTTCAGGCATATATCTATAAAAAAGAGTTAGAATAAGCGTCATAATGTGAGCACCATCAACATCGGCATCTGTCATTATTATTATTTTATGGTATCTGAGTTTGGCAATATTAAACTCATCTTTGCCGATACCTGTTCCCATTGCAGCAATAATTGTCAGAATAGCTTCACTTTTCAACAGTTTATCAAGTCTGGCTTTTTCAACATTAAGTATTTTGCCACGAAGCGGAAGTATTGCCTGATTGGCTCTGTCCCTGCCCTGTTTTGCAGAACCGCCCGCAGAATCTCCCTCAACAAGATAAAGCTCTGATTTAGCCGGATCTTTTTCCTGACAGTCAGCAAGCTTTCCAGGGAGAGTGGTATTTTCAAGAGCACCTTTTCTTCTTGTCATTTCACGGGCTTTTCTTGCTGCTTCTCTTGCCACAGCGGCTTCCATGATCTTATCGACAATAATATTTGCAATATCCGGATTTTCCGCAAGATAAGTTCCAAGAATATCAGAAACAGCACCTGAAACGAATGTCTGTATCTCTGAACTTACAAGTTTGTCCTTTGTCTGTGAACTGAACTTCGGATCGGCCATTTTTACTGAAAGAACAGCTGTAAGACCTTCTCTTATATCATCACCGTTTATTGCGATCTTTGCATTCTTACGGTTCTCAGTTATATAATTCTGGAAAACTTTGGTTATTCCGAGTTTGAATCCGGAAAGGTGGGTTCCGCCATCCCTGTTAGAAATGTTATTTGTATAGCAGAGTGTCTGTTCCTGATATGAAGTTGTCCATTGCAAAGCAAGGTCTATCGTCATGTTTCCCTGATCCTTGTGTTTTGAAACGGTAATAATATCAGGATGTAACGGAGGTCTCGCCTCATTAAGATATTTAACAAATTCCTGAATTCCGCCATCATAATGGAATTCAAATTCCTGTCCTACTCTTTCATCAAGAAGATATATTTTGACACCGCTGTTAAGGAAAGCCATCTCTCTCAATCTTTTAACAACTCTGGGAAGAGAGAACTCTGTCATGGTAAATATCTGGGAATCTGGCTTAAATGTGATCTTGCTTCCTCTTTCCGTTGTTTCGCCTATCTTTTTCAAGGGAAATTGAGGTACTCCTCTTACATATTCCTGATAATACACACCGCCCTGCCTCTTGATCTTGAGGTGAAGCCACTCTGAAAGTGCATTCACACAACTTACACCGACACCGTGAAGACCGCCGGCAACTTTATATGAGTTGTTATCAAATTTTCCTCCGGCATGAAGCACCGTCATGATAACCTCGGCAGCAGACCTGTTCTCCTCGACATGAAGATCCACAGGAATACCTCGTCCGTTATCCTTGACTGTGATGCTTTCATCAACATGGATATAAACAGAAATCTTATCGCAATACCCGGCAAGAGATTCGTCAACGCTGTTGTCAACGACTTCATATATCATGTGATGGAGACCGCTTCCGTCATCAGTGTCGCCGATATACATTCCCGGCCTTTTTCTGACAGCTTCGAGACCTTTTAAAACGGTGATACTGGACGCACCGTAACCATTTTCCTCCTGCACTCCGTTTGCAGTTTTTTCATTAACATCAACCATAGATTTTCCTCCAAAGTTCAACAGACAATTCATTATAAATATCGAATCTGAAAAAGCAATTTTTTTAGAAGAAATATATATGGCTTTTTATAGGGTATGGCGTTTTTACGAGCCTTAAAACCGGCTCTTACAACAGCTTGAATTCATTGGTTTTTTGAAGCAGTTTTTTTGGTGCATTTTCAAGAGGCCTTAAAAAAGGATTGTTGAGATGATTTCCGCAGCTTTTGTCACAGGTTCGACACCCTTTTCGCTATCGTTTTGCGGAAGCTGTTTTACCAAAAGCGATCTCAGCACTTTTTCAGCATTTCCGGTTTCGTTAGTATAAGAAAGAATGTCCATCAGCAGAGTTCTCTCAGGGACTTCAAGACTTTTTAAAAGAGACGATGTCACAGCGGCCTTTAAAAGCGCATCAGACTCCTTGTGACTGAAAGATCCTTTCACAAGATAATTCATGACAATAGCGATATCGGTCACCCAGTATGATTTGTCATATATAACGATCTTGTCTTTTTTAAGTGAAAAAGGAAGTGAAAAAACTCCCGGACACTGCTCTACTATTTTAACGCTTTCATTAAAATAATATTCCTTCGGATCACTGTCGGCCATATCTTTAATCCACACACCTCTTTCATCAAGATAAATACAGTCTGCTCCCTGAACAGCTTTATCTGCCGATCCTGCCGCATATTCAATGTCAGGAAGTGAATTTATGTTTTCGATGAAAAATGAAGCTGTTTCCCTGCCTTTCTGTCTGGTTTCAATGTTGTCGGCAATTCTGATATCTTTTATCATTCCGATCTCACGCAGTTTCAAATAATCTTTAAATGACGGAACTGCACCTTCCTTCCGCACATTAAAAAAGAACACCTGCGTAAAACTTTCAAGCAGATTATTGTTTTTCATATAAATGAATTTGTTGAAAAGATCATTGAGATATTTGTCACCCTGCCAGTCAATTCCTGTCTGGATATTTGATATCACATAAAAGAAAGATCTTATCATCATCATTTCATCACTTTCCGGCATTCCTGACTGAATCTGCCTTGAATAAGATGCTATAAAAGAGAGTGCGGAAAAAAAATTATCAGACAGTTTTTCAGTTGAAACCTGTTCTGTCTTTCCGCCGGGTATCAGAATGTTCCCGCCGGAACCGTTCTTCTGTTCTCTTTTAAGACCGCCGGTAATAATATTGTCAAACTCTCCGCTGATACTTTCTATTGATGAAGGAACTGTACCGGTATTCACCATATACATAAATGTCATCAGTGCGGAAAGATACTCTTCTTCTCTTAAGTAATATAAATACCTGAATACATTCTGATGCCAGGAATCACCGGTTGAATTCAGATAAGCTGTCAGTTCATTTCTGTCTGAATATTTTGAAGATGCTTCAAGATAGGAAAAGCATCCTGTCGATTCAAGGATGAACATTTCAGGAAAAATCAGCGACGGCTCGCAAAACAGATCAGTGCCGCTCTTTGCGCTGACGGACATAAAAATAAGCGTAATTACTGAGAATATTAAGATTTTAAAAGCTTTCAACCTTTCACTTCCTCTATGATCTTCTTTTTAATTGCGGAAAACTCATCATCAGTGATATTCCCCGATTCTAACATTTCAATAGCCGTAGATATTTTGGATAGAATCGGATCCGTCCCGAGCGAAATATCGATCCTGCTGTTAAGCATTGTGAAAAGACCGAATTCCGAATTGCTCATTCCGTACTTTCTCGCCTTTTTTGAAATAGTTTCAAAGTGTTCATCCGTACACATTACTTCGATCTTTCTTGTTTTCAACTGCCTTTTCTTTTCAATCATGTATCGCAAGCTCCAGATCAGCGATCATTTTGATAAAGTCTTCGTCAGGCTCCTTCAGGCTTTTCGACATAAAGAAATCAGTTATTCCCCTTTTCCGTTGATGCATATCGAGTATCCTTTCTTCGATAGTACCTTTGGAGAACAGTTTGTTCACTACCACTTTTTTATCCTGCCCTATTCTGTGAGCTCTGGACCATGCCTGCTCTTCCGCCGCAGGATTCCACCACGGGTCTACTATAATTACATTGTCAGCACCGGTCAGATTCAACCCGACACCGCCCACTTTAAGACTCAGCAGAAATACCGGAGTTTTGCCATTATTGAATTGATCGACAAGCTCTATTCTGTTTTTCGTGCCGCCGTCCATATAAAGATATTCTATATTATTCTCAAAAAGAGCCCGCGAAATAATATTGAGCATTTTAACATACTGACTGAAAATGAGAACCCTGCCTTCCCCGAGAATAATTTCATCAACCAGCTCAAGAACAGTAGCGACCTTCCCGGAAAGGTCAGGAGCGTCATCTATCTGTGCTGCAAGTGCAGGATGGTTTGCTGCAAGTCTGAGTCTCGAAAGTATGGAAAGCATCTCTATCTTGTTCATCGAATCTTTCTTCTCAAGGAATTCAGCTCTGCCTCTAAGAAGTACCGACAGATATATCTCTTTCTGCTTAGATGTCATCTCGACAGGATATTCCTTCACTATCAGTTCAGGAAGCTCTTTCAATATCTCCCTTTTTGTTCTTCTCAGGATAAAAGGAGCAGTCAGAGTACTCAATTTGTTGAGTTTTTCAGTATCAAAAGTCTTTTCCGTCCTGTTTATATCTTTTTTACTTCCGAGATAATCAGGCATTACAAACTGGAAAATGCTCCAGAGATCGCTGATATGGTTTTCAAGCGGCGTTCCCGTAAGAGCGAAACGGTAAAAAGATTTTATAGCTGTAAGTGTTTTAAATCTTTTGGTATTGTTATTCTTTATGTGCTGGGCTTCGTCAATTATAACTGTTCTGAACTGTTTATCTTTCAAATGTGCAAAATCATTTATCACCACAGCATAGGAAGTAATGATAAGTTCGCTCTCGGCATTTTTCCATTTTGCAACCCTTTCCTCGGGCTTCAGAGAATCAATCACGGTTCTTTTCATTTCAGGAAAGAATTTTGATATCTCTCTGTCCCAGCTCCAGATAAGAGTTTTAGGGCATACGACCATTGAAGGAAAATCTTCCGGTTCTGATTTTATCATTGCAAGGGATTGTAGTGTCTTTCCAAGCCCCATTTCATCTGCGAGTATACCGCCGAGTCCGAGATCTCTCAGAAGCAGAAGCCATTTCAACCCGTCGATCTGATAAGGTCTCATTGCACTTGTAATTGCGTTGTCCAGTTTTAATTCCGGCAAAGTTCCTTCCGACAGGGATCTAACTATTTCAAAATATCTTATCCTTGCATCTTCGGCGCCATGAAAACTGTTGATTATCTTTTTATTCTTTGTTTTAAGAAGTTTCAACAGATGGGCCGTTGACATTTTATCTCTGAATTCAACAGAATCTGAAAAAACGAGTTCGGATATTCTATTTAAAAAACCGCTGCTTTTTTCAAGTACGACAGGGTTGCCGTCAACATCAATCACGACGGGATCGCCTATCCCGGAATTGAACTGCCTGACAGCACTGAAAAGTTCTGCTGAATTAATAAAGCCTGCGGATTCCGGAAGTCTGATATTGAACGAAAACCATTTCTCATCAGAATTTATATCAAGAACTATTTCCGTTTCATCGGCAACACTTTCATTTATGGTTATTTTCCTGAACTCGCCCCTTGTCACAACTTTGCAGAACGAATTGACGGCATTGTTGACATCCATTATTTCTGCAAGTTTTGAAACAGGTGCCTGAAAAACATCGCGGTTAAGTCTGAAACCCGAAGCACTTATTCCGGAACGGATCTTTTTTATCAGTCCTGCTGAAAGTGAATATACTTTTCCGCCTGAAGTGTAATTCTGTTCAAAATTCTTCCTTTTCTGGCGGAACTCTATGGTCTCCTTTCCGGTATCAAGCATAACTTTCATCTCAAGTCTGCCGTTTTCATACTGAACATCGAAAATAACCGGAGTGTCATCATCAAGATCAATCTTTATGAGATTGAGTTCACCCGTAAGCATTATTTCAGGAGCCAGATTGTCATTAAGGTCGGCTATCGCCTTTATGAGTTCATCTCTGGATGTATAATCCATTGTAATATTTATAAGTGTATTCAAAGTTTCGGAAATACCGGGAGAAAATCTGAACACAAGTCCTTTCTCTGTATCTATTGCAACACCTTCGTTCTCAAAAAAAAGAATACTGGTCATAAAAAAGAAACTTACCGTCCCTTTATCGATGCTGTAAAACAGATAAAAAGGTCCGGTCGATAGTTCAAGTTTCATTGAATTGTAAACAAATTTATCGGGAAAAAGAGAGATCAGAGTTGCAAGATGATTATTTCCTACAGCATCAATAAGCCTGCTTAAATGATTGTCGTTTTTGCTGTAATGTATCTGAATGTCACTTCCGTTGATCGAAAAGACGGCAGGAAAAACAGTTCTGACATTACCGCCTTTAGAATTCAGACTGGACAACTGACCAAGAAGGTCTGTGTCTTCAACAGCCATTTCATTATACAGAAGTGAAAGTGCGACCATGTGACGGCAGACTCCGCCGCAGCCTTCCGGACATGATTTTTTTATTATTTTACCGTTTTCATTAAAAGAAATATCTATCGTCCCTGATGAGCCTTTTTTATTCTTGCCCTTTACAGATACAGTTCCACTGTTTTCCTTTTTGGAAAGAAGTATTACTGATCTGCTGTGATATAGAGCACTTCCTTCCAGAAATTCATCGGAAATGATCAGCTCTGACAGTGGTATCGTTTTTTTCATTTATTAAAAATCAGATGTTTCATACCCTTTTGGAATAACGGGAATGAGGTCTTTCTTTTCAATTTTAGGATTATATTTCAAGTTTTTGAACTTAAACTGATTGATGTTCTTCAGCTGGTCGATAATAACAACGCTGTCTATCTCGTTATTCACTGCCACAAGAAAAATATACTTAACATTGCCGATAGAATCCTTTGGAGTGAGCTTAAGGAGTTTAGCACCGTCTTTTATCTCAATTCCGGTCTTTCTCGCTTTATCAATCGAAGCAGTGGAATCAGCAATATCAAATTTCTTTTTCACCTCATCAAGCCCCTGAAGAAAAGCAAGATACTCTCCGGCTTCACCGGCGGATTTTTTGTTAAGGACACTTTTTTTAGTGTGATAGATAAAAACTGTTTTTTCACTGTTTACAAAAGTCTGTTCTGTAAGTTTTTTATCAACAAAAGTATCCATGCGGATATCTGAAGGAGCTGAAAACAGTATCTTTCCGTTATCAAAACTCTTTTTTGCGGTCGAATTCTGCGTAAAAACCCTTTCATAATCTGACGAGAACGATTTTATGCCGGTATATTTTCCAAGAAGTACTGTCACCAGATCATCTTCACCGTAAAGACAGATAAAAAATGCAAAAATTGAGAAAAACGCCAGTGCTTTCATTATAATTCCCCTCTATTTATAAACTTCAATAATATCATTATTCAAAATATCATATTCAACAATCCTTCTGGTAAGAGGAGAGAACATGACAAGCCTGCCTGGAACTGCATTGAACATAAAGTTCATTATATCCGCCGAAGAGAAACCGACAAAAGGCACACCTGGATTTATTTTTATGAAAAATGAGGTTTCCTTTTCAGTTATAACATCATCAATAGTTTTTTTAATCGTAGCTGAGATCACACTGTCTTCAAATGAAAAATCATCACCTTCGTAATCTGATCTATACTCGGCACATCTTCCTGCAAACAAAGATCCTGAATTGTCATTTTTTGTAACCGAATACATCGATCCGGGAAAAAGTGCATAGCTCAGTTTCGTTCCATAGCATTTTTCTATCAGATCCGCATATTTATCAATTTTCACTCCTATCTCATTTGATGAAATAAGCTCTGTAATTCCCATTATCACATTTTCATTCCAAGGTATCGGACACGCCGATGAATTGTCTTTATTCAAAAGAACAACTGAATCTGTACTTATATCTACCATCCTCTGAAAATCAGCAGTGAGATCTTTTAAAACAGTACCTTCGTTGTTCATAACACCTTTTTCAGAATAAGAACCTTCAATTGTTCCTTCGTATGTGAAACGGTATATCACTGAAAACGGAAGTCCTCTGATCGCGGATACTTTTGTTATTGCCGGAATGTTGTCCGCGTCAGTCTTTCCATATTTCGGGAAAGATGAATATGAACTGTTTATATAAGGTCTCATTTCGTTTGTGTAAGCAGCGTTTGATGCCGCATCGGATTCTGAATAACTTGTTACGAGCCAGCTTTGAGCAGACAGATCATAAGCCATTACACTCCCTGTAGTTGTTGCGATCCACACAACATCACCATCTTTCGCATCATTGACAGAAGCTGTCTGATCTGCGTCATCATCAGATACTTCACCGTCCGAGTCGTTCAACCCTGATCCGTCAGAATCATCAGAACTGTCCGATACTTCTGCACTGTCAGAATCAGTATCAGAATCGCTGTCACTTTCCTCTTTTTTTACGAATATCGACACTTTCTCATTCATATCTTCATCAGTAAATTTGCGATATTCATAATTTACAGGATATTCCGCAGAAGATAGAGAAGAAACAAGATAGCCTTCGGGAAGCACTATCTGTCCGGTCTGCTGAAGCGAACTGTTGTAGATCACTACATTCTTTCCGCTGAAAACTGCAAATCTGTTTTTACTTATTTCAACCATTCCTCTGTTAACTATCAAAGGATCGGGGACATTTTCAATAATAAGTTCTGTTTCCAGCAGTTCGTTCACACTGTATACAAAACCGTTGCTGTTATTAAACAGATATGCTTTGCTTCCTGCGGTATTAATAGCTGAAACGGCAAAATCGACTTTATTGAACAGTGAATTGCCGTCAAGATCGATAAAACCGATGTAATTCTCCCCGAAATTCGAACCAGCAACGAAAAAGCCTTTCTTATTAAATGCTTTTACAATAGATGGATAAAAACCGAGAAGAACACTTTTATTATAGACCGGATCGTGTTTAAGATCTCTGCTCAGTTTTCTGAAAACGATCCTTCCTTTATGATTTTCATATTTTTTTGATTCATCTTTACCTTTCCAGTTTTCAAACTCAGTATATCCAGAAGAGGCGACAGCAATGAATGTTTCTCCCGATATTTCCATCGAATCACTTGAAACACCTGTTCCGCCGATATAAAGCCCGGTCTTTCCATCAATAGCATCATCAAAATTTTTATCTATTTTAAGTGCGCATCCGCTGATCTTCATCAATCTGGCACCATATTTATCGGTATTATCTGTAACAAGCCCGATGTAGGACACACTACCGTTTGTGCACTGAACATTTTTCAATATTGAAATTGAAGAAGGCTTTTCAAAAAAGTAATCATTTGAAGTCGAATCGCAACTGCTTAAAAGCAGAAATGCCGTCGGAATTAATATTGAAAACCACCTTGATGGCCGCTTCATTCTATCACCCCCAGCACCTTGTAAAAACTCTCTTGGGAAAGATCGATGTTGTAAATAACGACTTTGTCCTGAATAAAGCATGACACAAGCAGCATACCTGTAAGGTTATCGAATGCTCTTGACTGCACCTGATAAGGTTCGCAATCATCAATTTCTATCTCATCAATCACTTCATTTTTGCCGGAATCAACAATAGCAACCTTACCTTCGCTTGATAATGCGACAAAGACCAGTTCACCTTTATATTCGTTATCTTCACTTCCTGTGGTATATGGAAAAACAGTCAGTTCGCCAAGAGTTCCGTTCAAAGGAATAGTTTCAAGTATTTCACCGGTTTTATACTTACTTCCTGTAAGTCTGAACTTCAAAAGCTGCGGTGCAGAATCAATATCAGTGTCATCAGTATTGTTTCTGAAAGCCGCATATACAGATTCTCCGTCAGTTGAAGCCTCAATAGATCTGATATCAATGCCTTCTGTCGGAATATCAAGGTCTATCTCTATTGTTCCTACATTCATTCCGCTCAATGATTCATCAACCTCAATCGCTGTTATTGTCCCTGAAGTTTTGTGTGAAGCGAGATAATATCCAGAATTCGGATCAAATGTAATGTCCGTTATGCCTGAACTTGTATCTTCAGTTACCATCCCTTCCCAGTTCTCAAGATCGAATGCTGAAACTTCACCGTTTAAAAGGTGCGTCACAAGAAGCCTGGTGCCGTCAGAATTGAACGCAAGTGCATAAGGTTCTTTTTTTGTTTTCAGAACGGACGGAATGAAACCGTTTGTATCATCGATGTAACTTAACCTGTAACTACCTGATTTTCCACTTATTTTTAATCTGACAATACCGTTATAATCTCTTGTTGTGACATATACCATATCTTCATCAGCGCTTACCGCCATTTTTCCTGTAAGCGACGGAACTATCTTCGAGCTGAGAAAGACCGGATCACCGTCATCATCGATCTCCATAAGCACAAGATTGCCGAAATCGTACTTTCTGTTGAGATTGCTGCTCAGATACATAAAAGTCTTTCCGTCTTTAAATATGTAGAAGTCGGTAACTCTGTTGACCGAATCCTCCGGCGGAACGACAAGATCAGTTGAGGTTTCACAGGATACTGCCAGAAACAGCAGCAGTATTGCAATGACATTGAATTTTATGAACGATTTCATTTCTTTCCACCTTTTTTGGTATCGTTTTTATTATTTTTTTTTGCCGGTTTCGACTTCGTCTTTTTATCGCTTATCAGCTTCTTGAGCTCTTTTATCTGATCTGGAAACGCCGACTTGGGAAATTTTATAGCGACAGCATCAAGCACTTTTGATGCGACATCAGCTTTTCCGATATAAAAAAGAGAAAATGCTGTCTTGATATAGCTTGATTCAAGTTTGGCACAGCTCTCAAATTCGGCTTCTATTCTCTGGAAAGACTGGATAGCATTGTTATATGACTTATCGAGAAAATAGCTTTCGCCTGTCCAGTAAACAACATCACATCTCCGTCCTTTTGGAAACTTCTGCGAATAGACTTCCCAGCCTTTTCTTGCAGTTTCTCCATCAGTAGCGCTTTTTGTAAAATCGACAAGCTGGTTGTAACTTTTCTCTTCATTATCAGGCAGTTTTACAGAACCGCTTTTTGTCACTGTCATATTTTCGACAGGTTTGAGATCTTCCATCTGTATCTGCATATCTTTTTTGAGCTTCTCGTTCTCTTCCTCATATTTAACAAGTCTTTTTTCAAGTTCAAGAACTTTTTCCGATGACACTCCTCCTTTCTGAGTCTTTACATCAAACATATCGATCCTGCTGTTCAGGTCTTTGATCGTCGACTTCAGTTCATCAAGTGTTGAAAAAGAAAGACTCATCTTGTTGTCTGATGCGCTCTTTTCGTCCTGAAGAGCTTTTTCGATATCATCAAGCCTTTTATTTATCTTTGTTATCTCTTCTTTCAGATAATCCTCAACAATTTTAATTTTTTCATTATTTTCGACCTTTGCAGCATCAACATCCTTTTTGAGCGCAATACAGGAAGTTACTGACATCATTACCACCAAACAGCATAAATACCTGAAAACCGGATTCATAGAAACCTCTCAGCAAAATTCATCGGACCTTATTAAACGCAACATACTAGTCTTAAAACATTATATAATCAAATTTTTAGGGGTTAAAAAATTGACATCAAAAGACAAAACATTATTTTCACCGTACTGATCTTTTTTAATTGATTTTTACTATTGACAATGGAGTGTAAATTATGAAAAAAGTATTGAATTTAATGATGACCGTTTCTCTTTTGGGATCTTTGCTGACGGCTTGCGGTGGAGAAGAAGCAGATAATACAGTAAATGATTCTGATACAGCTGCTGCCGACAATGAGATTTTATCTGACGATGAAGCATCAGACGGATGCCCTGCATCTGACAAATTCTGCCATGAACAGAACGGTTTGAAATGGACAGATATTTCATCTGAAAAGATTGTCTGGTCAAAAGCAAAAGAAAACTGTGCCAGTCTCGGCGGAAGACTGCCGACTATTGCTGAATTGAGAGGACTTGTTGACGGTTGTGATAAAACTAAAACCGGCGGAAGCTGCCAGTTTACAGAAGGATGCCTTTCAAATGACTGTATTGCAGACTGTTTCTGCACAACGACAGTTGACGGATATTCAGTATTCGGAGACATCGAGTGGCTCTGGTCTTCATCATCAAAAGATGGAGACACAGAAAGTGCATGCGGCGTGGCTTTCAATAATGCGAGCATATTCTGCGACAGTCAAACTGGCTGGAATTACTACCGCTGCGTGAAATAAATCAATAATTTCAACAATCTTTATCGTTCTGACCGGAAGATATGGAAATATGATTTTTGTAGAGCCAGACCAGACCGATAATAGTTACCGGAATTATGTGGGACATGTGAAGAACTATTGCAACCGCCATTCTTTTTTCGTACAGTATCGAAAATGACTTTAAAGCATAGACTATCGCCGCCTGAAAAACGCCGAGTCCTCCGGGAGTCGGAGCCGCAAGCATTCCGAGATTTGCAGCGCAAAGCATAAAAAGATAACCCGGAACCGGAATATTAATACCGAACGCAAAAGAGATCAGAATATATACTGAAAGCTCAATAGCCCAGACAAGCATGCTCAGCAATGTAACGGAAAATATCTGCTTAGGAGAGTCAAGCGATGAAGCACCTTTGAGAAATTTCTCAGCGACATCAAAAAAGAAAGCCGTGAATTTTGGCAGTTTCTTTCTGAAAAACAATAGTGTTTTTAATGGTTTGTCAGAGAATGTGCCAAGAAGCACGAAAAGAAAAAGAAGAGCAAACATTGCAGAAGCCATATATGCGAGAGTCTTTACATTCCCCGGGAAAGGATAAAAAAATAAAGTTATGGATAAAATCAGTGCGATTGTAAGACCGTCAAATATTCTTTCAACAAAAATCGAAGCCAGTACTGAAGTCCTGCTTACACCGTTACGATTTCCGGTTATCCATGCTCTTGTAAATTCACCTATTCTGACAGGAAAAATATTGTTTACTGCATAGCCTGAAATTGTAAGCATAGTAAGTTCACGAAGTTCAAAATCCTTAAAATGCTTTAAAAGGATTTTCCAGCGGAGTCCTCTCACAATAAATGAACTGAGATAAATTACGATACCAAGAAGTATCAGCAATATGTTACCATGAAAGACATAATCGAAAAAGAGTTCGAAATCGAGATCCCGAAGCAGGAAAATGAAAAGGACTATTGTGATCAGAAATCCGGCAAGAACTTTATAATTATAATTCTTCATTGAGGCACCTTGTCGAAATTCTGTTTGAAAAACATCATCACTTTACCAAATTCTTCTTTTAATTCAGGCATTTTATCTTTAACAGCATCAAACTGTCCAACCTTGCACATACTCTCCATTTCTAAAGCACACTGCCTGATTTTTATTGCACCGATACTTGCCGATGAACCTTTCACAGTATGAAAATGTATTGTCAGATCTTTGTATTCACCGCTGTTCATGGCTTTTTCAATTGCGTCTATTCGGGAGCCGGTATCCTTCAGAAAAAGTTCAAAGAGTTCTGCCGCCCACGCATTGTCGTTATCTGTTGACATCATCAGGACTTTAACATCAACAATGTTTTCATCGACTGTACTATTCAAAACAACCTCTCAATTAATGCCTGGCATCATACTATACATTTTTGCAAGTTTCAACTTCAATTCTGACATTGCTGAAGTATTGAACACGGGACTTCTCCACGCTGATACAGAATTATTCTGAAACAACGGTTCAGTATCAAAATCAAGCAGACTTTCTTTTAAATGCGATCCATAAAGCAAAGTTCCCGGAACAGGCGAGAATTCACTCAGATATGGTCTTGCACCTATTTTAGCAACAATTTCAATGGTTTTATCAACTTCTTCAACTGTCTGACCGGGAAGTCCGCACAGAAGATACACACCCATCTGTTCACCGGCAAAACCGGCACTTCGCAACATTTCGACCTTTTCTTTGAGCTGATCGATATCGGTCTTACTGTCAAATCTTGTGAATGCAGTCTCAAAACCGAACCTGAGTTGCGGAAAGTCATGTTTTTTCAACACCTTGCATAAATTTTCATCAACTTCTTTAAGATGCAGACCGTTTGGGGTGTGGAACCTGAATTTCCCGACGGGCAATCTCTCAAGAAAATCAATGAGATATGATCCTTTATTTAAAAGCAGTGCATCATCATAGAAAGCAACATCGTTCAAGCCTGTAATTTTATTCCAGTTTTTGAGAAACTCCGCTTGATTTTCTATATTCTTTATCTTTACTTTAGGATTGAAAATCACACTCGAACAGTATGCACATCTGTTGGGACAGCCTTCGATTAAATTTACCGGAAAAAATTTCAGATCATTGACAAACGGATTATCAGTACCGGTAATTCCGTCACTTACCGGATATTTTCCATTTATCACTTTGACACCTTCTGATTTAAAAAACTCCGGCATCAAAGTTGCCGATATTCCACCAATCTCTATAGGCACATTTCTAAATTTTATTTTAATCATATCAATAAGTTGCAAAACAGGCCTGTACCAATATGTCATTCCTGTTGAAATCAATATCAGGTCTGGGGAATCGACATTTTTCAGGAGTTGCTCAATTTTAGCATCCGTCGCACCGAACCTGTTATATTTTCTCGGAACAAATTTAATTTCAGGCGGTTTGGGGATATCTCTTTTCCAGTATGAATGTCTCCCCCACGATCTGAAAACTGGCTGAATTGCCCCTTCACTTCCTGCATATTCACCGTCAAGAAGGTCAAGATAGGTCACTTCATTTCCAAGTTTCTGATAATGCTCCATGATTCTGAAAAGTCCAAGCGGCATCGCCCACAGGTTGTACGCCGTGAAATCTTCAACGGGAGGATTTATTGCAAGAATTTTCATGATCAGAAAGTGAAATGATCCGGAAATATCTCTGAAAGGAGCGCTTCCTTTTCAATTTTCTGAGTTACAGCATTGACAAGAATGACTCGCATTTCAGGATTGAAATCGGCAAGCACCTGACGGCACATTCCGCATGGAAATACTGCTTTTCCCTTGAGCTCTGAAGCAATTACAACTGCTTCAATATCATGCTTTCCCTGTGTCACAGCTGAGAAAAGTGCAATTCTTTCAGCACATACCGTCGCTCCGAACGACGAGTTTTCGATATTGACTCCGGCAAACAATTCGCCGCTTCCGGTGATAACAACAGCACCCACTTTAAACTTTGAATATGGGGCATAGGCATTATTTCTTATTTCTACTGCCTTTTTTACAGCAGTTTCAACTATTTTTCTATCCATCCTTATCCTCTAGGATCAGTGACAGAAACCGTTCCATCAGTCTGCCGAACTTTTCTTCTATCATTGCCGCATTTTCACTCACTTCTTCATGAGTCAACGGTCCGCCGGACATTCCTGCCGCCTTGTTGGAGATAAAACTTATTCCTGCGACTTCAATTCCTGCGTGTTTTGCGGCAATAACTTCTGGAACTGTTGACATTCCGACTGCATCACCGCCAAGAATCTCGACCATTCTTACTTCTGCGGGAGTTTCAAATGTAGGCCCGCTGAGAGCAAGATATACACCTTCTTTTACCGGAATTGAAAGTTCCATCGCCGATTTCTGGATAAGCATGCTCATTTTTCTGCTGTATGCAGTGGTCATATCGGGGAATCTTGTCCCGAAAACACTTAGATTTCTGCCGATAAGCGGATTGTCGCCCATCATGTTTATGTGATCTTTGATAATCATGAAGTCACCCGCTTCAAAATTACGGTTGATTCCGCCTGCCGCATTTGTGACAACGAATTTCTTTATTCCAAGAAGTATCAGCACTCTTATCGGGAAAACCACTTCATTCATCGAATACCCTTCATAATAGTGGACTCTTCCCTGCATGATCCAGAATGTATTCAAAGACTTGGGATCTTGAGCAAGTATCAGCCGCCCTTTGTGACCTTCAACCGTGGAATTTGGAAAATTAGGTATTTCATTATACGGGATTGTCAGCAGTTTTACCGATTTTTCCGCAAAAGAACCTAGACCGCTTCCCAGAGTCACTGCGAGCACAGGCATTTTAAAACCGCCGGCATTCACTTTTTTCTTAATAAATTCAGCTGCCTGACTTAGTTTTTCGAGCATAGAATCCTCATATTTCTGATTTTAAATAAACAACTTACGGGAACTTAACACCAAACTGATTATTTTTCAATTTTTGTGGTTTATAAGATTCGTCACTATTTTCACAATAATATCCTTGTCCTGCGGCTTTGATTCCGCAATCATCAAGGTTATTGCAGCAAGTGCGTTATCCGCGATCCTTTTTGTTCCATTTTGGCTATAAAGAATTCTGTTTCTGTCGAGAAAGTAGATAAACATTGCCGCTGCAATCCTTTTATTTCCATCAGAAAATGCATGATCTTTGACGATAAAATAAAGCAGGTTGGCAGCCTTCTCTTCAATGCTTGGATAAAGCTCTTTTCCATCAAAAGTCTGATAAATATTTCCCAAAGCTCCCTTGAAACTCTCATCTTTTTCATTTCCAAAAAGACCAGTATTGAACTTCTTTGCCATTTCGGCAACTATCATTGTGGCTTCGTTGTATTCAAGAAGATAACAACGGCCTTCTGTAACATTCGATATTTTAACTGACTGATGATCGTAGTCATCAAGAATTGACAATCCGTATGAAAAATCGGAAACAACTTTTATCAGCTCTTTTGCCTGATCAAGCTGAACCTGCTGATTAACAACAGTATTTTCAAGAAGTGCTATTGTTTTCTGAAGTTCGAGACGCTTTTCGACCTCTATCTCAAGTTTTTTTCTATTTACCGCATATCCTTTAACAAGGAAGTCTTTTAATATCCTGCTCGCCCATATCCTGAATTGAGTACCTCTATTTGATTTTACACGATAACCGACTGAAATTATTACATCAAGATTATAAAATTGTGTGTTGTATTTTTTATAATCTTCGGCAGTATGCTGGAATTTCCGGCATACTGAATTCTTATCAAGTTCACCTTCTTTAAATACATTGTTTATATGTTCCGTTATTGTCTTTCTATTTTTGTCAAAAAGTTCAGACATCTGCTTTTGAGTCAACCACACAGTGTCGTTTTCAAGCATAACATCAACGGCTGTATTCCCGTCTTCCGTTGTGTAAAGAATAATGTTACTTTCCAAAATAATCTCCCCAAAAAACAACTAACCAGACCACGGCATTTTGAAGCAGGGTTCATCAAAGAGCGAATAGTCCGCTTTGCCGTTGACAGCGAGTGTTCTGACAAGTGCGGCGTCTTTCAGCAGTTCTTTTGCGGTGTTTAGTGTTGCTCCGGTCCTTGAACGGTCATCGACAATGAGTATGCGCCTGCCGATATATGAAAAATCTATCGGAGAAATCAGTTCGGGGCTTTTACGGCACGGCTGGTGCATATCGTTCCGGAAGTTGATCACAATCGTTGCAACAGGACATCCGAGTTTCTGTGCAACAAGAGCTCCAGGCACTGTTCCACCTCTGGCAACTGCCACGACAAGATCGAACTCCTCGGTAATTTCAATGTTTTTCAATCTTTCAATGATCGCTTCAAATGATTTTGTTTCCATTATTTTCTGTCCAGATCTATCAGTTCGTAACTGTCGTTCCCAAGCCCTATCTTTTTTCCGTACTCGATCTGCGGATGCCCGGAAACTCCTGAGTGTTTGGCAAAAGCATCTTTTGTGTGAATTGCATCGTTGACCATATCAAACGAGGCGGCATCTATCGCAAGCATATCTGTCGAAACCATTATGCCGAGATCTTTAACAAATGGCTTTGCAGCTCCTCCCATACAGTCGCAATCAGGCGAAATATCGGCAAGAACATTGATATAGACCATATGCTTATTGTCTTTTATTATCTTTGCATATTCCACAAGCTTTTCCATAAAGGCCGGAGTGTCAGTAGAACCCCACGGAACACCGTAAACTCTGGTCGGGCAGACTCCGATGCACTTGGCGCATCCGATACATTTTTCAGGATCTATCACCACTTTGGGCTCAATTGTTATCGCATTTCCCGGGCACTGCAAAACACAGGCTCCGCACTTTGTGCATTTCGAAGTATTAACTGTCGGTACAGTCGAAGCGTGCATTGCCATCTTTCCAGCAATTGCACCCATTCCCATTCCGACATTCTTTATCGCACCGCCGAAACCCGCTCCCTGATGACCTTTGAAATGAGAAAGAACAACAATGGTGTCGTAATTATTCATATGTGAACCGACTATCGCCTTTTTAATGTGCTTGAGACCGGTTGCCGGATATTCGATCGTTCCTTCTGAATCGAGGATGTCGATCGGGGCATAGGTGAAGCCATGAGCTTTGGCAAGAGCAATGTGACTTTCGGTGTAACGCCGCTTGCTGACATAGAGAACATTGGTCTCGACAAAAGTTGCGTTGAGAGATTTCACCAGATCTTTCATCATTTCAGGCTTGACGAAGTATTTATTTCCATCCTCACCGAAGTGAACCTTAAGCCCTATCTTCTTACCTTTTACATCGGCACGGATCTTCTCAAAAGCCTTCATCAGACCGGCAGAAGAAATATCTTTTGTAAAATATACCTTCGCAGAATTTGTTTTTTCGGCAGGCATAGCACCTCCTGTAGTTTCAGGTTTCTTTTCAGCAGAAAGCATGACCGAAGCAAAAACGGCCGTTATTATCAAAACTATGCGTAAAAACTTTTCTGAGATCATTTTAAATTCCTTGTTTCAGTTCTTTTTCCAGGAATGATTTCAACTCTTCTTCAGACGGTAAATTCAACTTATATTTGCTTACAAACAAGTGGTCTTTTTCGTTTGCAGTTGCATATTCAACCAATGCTGTGTTTTTGTCAGTCACGAGCAAAATTCCTATTGGCGGGTTGTCGCCATCTTCCATCATGTTCTTTTTGTAATAATTCAAATATGTTACAAGTTGAGATGCGTGAGAATGATCGAAAGAATCAACCTTTAATTCAACAAGAACATGGCATTTCAATATTCTGTGATAGAACACAATATCTATGAAGAAATATTCATCACCAATCAGCACCCTTTTCTGTCGAGCTTCAAAACAGAAACCGTTCCCGAGCTCTACTATAAACTGCTGCAAATTATTTATCAGTGCGTTTTCCAACTCTGTTTCTTCAATTAAATCAGGAGAATTGATTCCCAGAAATTCGAATAAATAATGTGACTTAACAGCATCTTCAGGCTGTGCAGGTGTTATTTTTTTAGTGATCTGAGAAAAAGCTTTTTCTTTATCTTTAGATAGACCTAATCTTTCATAACTAAGAGTTGCGATTTGTCTTTTAATCTCTTTCACATTAGGTTGAGTTTTCAATATGAGCATTTCATAATATTTGCGTTTTGCCGGATCATCTATTTTTATAAGTTCAACAAAATGGGTAAAAGAGATTGATGTTAATATTTTGTTGTTTTCATTGAATTCTACATTTTGGAGATTCTGTTGTAATTCTTGGGTTGGCAACCCAACAATTTGATTATCAGATAACTCACCGATTTTACTGGATGATATTCCAGTCATGATTTTTTGGGTTAATGACCCGAGAATTTCAGGATAGACTTTATAAAACTGACGGCACCGCGACAACTCTGGAGCAGTAAGTCCTTTAATTTTTATCTTTTTTGCAATATTTGTAATAAGTGCAGTTCCATACTTAGCTCTATCTTCACCTTTTTGTTCAAATTCAACAATGTAATATCCAATAAGCCAGTTGCGAACGGTAAGCCCTGTGTTCACCGCTTTTACGGATCGCTCAGACAAAACCTGATGTGTGTTCTGTATGGTTTGTATAAGTTCTTGAAAATTATTTATATTTGTCATGGAGTTCCTTATTATCATTTATATCTTTTCAAACTGGCATATAATCTGAACGCCGTATTTTGCAAAAATGGCAATGTTTCCAAAACCTTGAATGCCAATTCCCTTTTTCTTTTCAACTTGAGATACTGCTCCATTTCAGTTGTTTTATATTCCGGGTCCATTATCTTTTTTGCAATCTCTCTGCCGCTGATAAGCGCTCCGGCTATACCTTCACCGGTCGTTTTCAATGGAAGCCCTGCCGCATCTCCGGCAAGAAAAATGTTCCCGAAAAACATCCCGCGATATCCGCAATTTATCTTCCCGCCTTTCAATTCTGATGTCGAATAATCTATTTCAAGGTCTGTCAGAAAATCATTCAGAACAGCTTTTGCAACATCCGGTTTCACCAGTCTGGAATTAAAATAGACACCGGCACTAATCGTTTCTTTATGAGGAAAAACCCACATATACCCGGTTTTGAGCCTTTTTGAATCGACCTTCCAGATCACATCATCATACTTCTGTTTAATAGTATAGGTAAGTCCGTTGCAGAAATCAGATTTCAGATTAAGATATTTTCTTACAACTGAATCGCCTCCATCAGCACCTACAAGATATTTAAAAAAATATTCATTCTGACCTGCAACTATTGAATTTTCCTTTACTTCTGTCACTTCAGTCCCGGGAAGAATATCAATATTCCGGAATTTAGATATTGTACTGCGCTGATAGTCTCCGAATTCGTTTCTGAGTATCGTTTTCAGTGGTTTTTTAAAATCAATGACATATTTTTTTGTACCGACTGATACTTTGGTGGAGCTGAAACTCCTTGAAATATTCTCAGGAATATCATAACTTTCGGCAAGATAAGTGATTCCGCCGCCGCATACCTTGTTACCTGATCCGGCATCTTTTTCGATAATAAGCACCGTGGTTCCTGAATTTGACAGACTTGATGCACATTCAAGGGCTGCGGGACCTGCACCGATTATTATGACACCATACTTTTCTTTCAAGATCACCTATCTGTTGACAACAACAAAAAACTCTTTCCCCTGCCTGTTTATCAGGAAAAGAACCGACTTGGATTTAGCTATCGTATTAACTACTTCGGCAATAGTTTTCACTCTGTTCTTATTCACAGCGACAATTACATCACCTTCCATAATTCCTGCCATGAAAGCCAGCGAATCTCTTTCTACAGAAGAAACAACTACAAAATCTTTTTCAACTGCAAGAGTCATTCCTATCTCTCCTGCAATTTTATTTCCTGAAACAGCATCCACTTCAGCTGATTGAAAACCGTCATCAAGTATAACATGCAGGGTCATTTTTTTTCCATTTCTGTAAAGCTCGACAGGAAGCTTCTGTTTGAGCGGACTGAAACCGACGGCATTTTTAAGTCTTGCAACACTTTCTGTCGGTTTTCTATTAAAATTAACAATAACATCGCCGGAGCTTATCCCTGCTTTTTCAGCCGGACTATCCTTCCCTACACTGCTGATAAGAACGCCATCGATCGACTTGTCCAGCTTAAGATATTCACGAAGATCATCATTAAGGTCCTGGATCGTTACACCCATAAGCGCTCTCTGGATCTTCTTTCCGGCTCTCAACTGACCGGTTATCTCTTTTATCATATTGGATGGTACTGCAAAACCGATCCCCATATATCCACCGGATTGAGAAAAGATCGCAGTATTCATACCCATAACCTGTCCGCTGATATTCATCAGAGGTCCACCTGAATTGCCGGGATTTATCGCAGCATCAGTCTGAATAAAATCCTCATATTCGGTGACATTCATCCCTGCTCTACCTTTTGCCGAAACAATTCCGAATGTTACAGTATGCGACAGACCGAACGGATTTCCTATCGCAATGGCGAAACTGCCCACTTTTATTTCATTTGAATCTGCAAACGCAAGTGCTGAAATATCACCTTTTTTGAAACCTTCGATTTTGACAAGTCCGATATCTGTCTGCGGATCTGTTCCGATAAGTTTTCCCTTATATTTTTTTTCATTGATGTTCACTTCTATCTTATCAGCTCCGTCAATGACATGATTGTTCGTTACGACATATCCTTCAACATCATCAATTACAAAACCTGTTCCCATCGCTTCTCTTTTAGGATTGTACGGCTGAGGATTTCCCCTGAAACCGAACTGCCTTAGAAAATCGAAAAACGGATCCTGATATGAACCTTGTGCTTTTCTTTCCGTCTTTATTGCGGCAACGCTCTTTTTTGCCTTTTCCGAAATCTGAATTATTTCTTTTTCAAGAGATTGGATGTCTGTTGCATTTAAAAAAGGTGTGAAAAATGAGAGTGTTACAATTACTACTGCGATCAATCTTAGATATTTCATTTTCTCCTCCTGTTAAAAAAACTACAGATAAAAAACAATCTGAGATCAGATAATATTTCATAAATCTCAAAGTTCTCTTAATTTCTCTCCGGCAAGCAGATGCATATGAAAATGAGGTACGAGCTGTCCGGCATTTTTTCCTGAATTCACAACCAGTCTGAAACCTTCAGCA
>Ga0116171_10000697_pt1 | contig 35208 bp, 25 predicted proteins | sample AD_JPNHW2_MetaG_FD_89798 | JGI IMG/M metagenome (GOLD analysis project Ga0116171, IMG submission 89798) | Active sludge microbial communities of municipal wastewater-treating anaerobic digesters from Japan - AD_JPNHW2_MetaG | ecosystem: Engineered > Bioreactor > Anaerobic > Digestate | place... | reverse complement strand
CTCTGTAAAGAAGTCTGTGACTCTCGATCACTGCTTCTTTAGGAACTTCCTTCAATGTCTGAAAGAAAATCTGACTCACTTTCATCTGAATTCTCCGTAAAACCAATATTTCAAAAGAAAAAAACGCAGAATTAGAATACTTCGAAGATGATAAAACTCAAATATTTAGATTTTCAGATAGAAAAATTGTGTTAATTGGTTGTGCAATACCTATAACTGCAACCACTGGGAATTCTAAGTTTATACACATAATAAGTTTCACAGTTTGCAACTTCTATATTAGTCATAGCAGACCTGCCTAGTAACAACACCCTCTTCAACTGTAGGGAGTCCCATTCAAATATCCTTGTAGGCATCATTAATACTTAAAATATTGAGCATTATATCAAAACAAAAAATTTTATAAACTAAGATTTTATCGAGTTATGTTTTCATTGCAAACTTATTTTTTTTCAGTGTCCGGTTGCCGAGTGTATTAATGCTCTTTTTTTTTGATAAAATTTTACGGTGTGCTAATATCACGCGTTATTGGATACCTTATAATAGAGGCGGAATAATTCTTGAAAAATATTAAACTTGCTCAACTAAAGGAATTGACTGCACTTTTCCTGTTTTCTGTTGCACTTTTATCCATGCAGATATCATTCACCAAATTTTTCAGCGTTGTGCTCTGGTATCATTTCGGGTTTATGATCATCAGTACAGCAATGCTCGGTTTCAGCGTTTCCGGTGTTTTTCTTTCACTTTTCTCTGGGAACTCAAAAAAATTTAAATTTTCTGAACTGATGACAGTTTCATCAATAATTACACTTACCTGCTACATTTTCATGACAAGGATAAGGTTCACTCCTCTTAATCTCATATCTCAGAATGAAGGACTTCTTTCACTGATATCCTTAATAATCCTTCTTTTCATACCGTTTTTTCTTTTCGGACTTACTATCGGCTGGCTTCTTCAGCAGAAAAAAGCATCAATCGGTGTATATTACAGCGTGAACATGATCGGAAGTGCCGTCGGTGCACTTCTTTTTATTTTCATATTCAATCATTTCAACGGACAGACCGGAATACCCATAAATACTGCACTTATCGCAGTTGCGGCGCTTATTGCTGCTGAAAACCGCAAACAGAGCATCTGCGCAGCACTTGCCATTGCAATTATTACTCCTCTTCTGTTCATCCCCTCGTTCTTCCCGATGGAACCGCCTGAAGATAAAATTCTCGGTCTTGTCAAAGACAGAAAAAGCGATGTCGTATTCACCGACTGGAGCTCGCTTTCAAAGATAGATATGATCAAGGATGTTGACAGATCCATCTACAAATCGATCGGAATGTGGGGAATAAGTAAAAAATTCTTTGAAGAAAACAAAATATTCCCTGAAAGAACTGGAATAGTAATAGATTCATGGGCTTATACATCAATAATAAAATATCCGCAAGACCTTTCTTTCTTTAATTACATGCCGACAACCCTTGTTTTCAATCTCGGAAGAAACTTCAATTCGACACTTCATATCGGATCAGGCGGCGGAATGGATCTTCTTGCGGCAAAATATCACAATGTCCCGGACATCAGCGGTGTTGAAATTAATCCTGTGATTGTGCGATCTATCAGAAAAGAATTTAAAGATTACAGCGGCGGAATATATTCAGGAAACATTAAAGGAATTTCAGTTTTTGTTGATGAAGGAAGGCATTTCATTGAAAGTTCTGACAAGAAATATGATGTGATCCAGCTTTCGGGAGTTGACACTTTTTCATCGACTCAGGCAGGTGCTTTCGCTCTTTCGGAAAACAATCTCTATTCTACGGAAGCTTTTCAGTCCTATTACAGCAGACTTAACAAAAACGGCTTTTTTACCATGACAAGCTGGTTTGCTCCCGATGAGAACGGATTGCCGAGATTTTCACTGAGACTGATAAATATAATCCGTGATTCCTTGACCAGAATGGGAATAAATCCGGTAAACAGAGTGCTTTTTATTGTTTCTGATGTCTATACTGTCGCAGTTGTAAAAAACGGTGTCTTCACTCCTGAAGAAGTTGCAAAAGGGACTGAATTTATTCAGAATAACGGATTCGCCGGTCTTGTCGTTCCGTTCAAAAACAACAGAGAGAACAATATCTTTGAGAAGTTTCTTTATGCCGACGACATGACTTCGAAAGAAATGATAGAACAGTATCCGTACATCATTTCAACTCCGACAGATGATAAGCCGTTCTTTTTTGAGCTTCGCAAACTTAACACTCTTTTTGCGGGGATCAATGCCGGAGTTCTGCCTCTCAACATATTTTCAGGACAGACAATACTTTTTGCGATCCTTGTTATCCTTTTCTTTCTTGGACTTATTTTTATTGTACAACCTCTTTATTATCTGAAAAAGAGAGATAAAACTTATCTTAAACCCTACAATCTTATTTACTTTTCTCTTATCGGAATGGGGTATATGTTCATTGAGATAGTTCTGACACAGAAACTTGTCCTTTATCTCGGGCATCCGTCATACAGTCTTTCTATTGCACTCTTTTCGATTCTGCTCTTTTCAGGACTCGGAAGCCTTTCGACCGATGTCCTTAATTTCGAAAGAAGGATAAACCTCGCACTTTTGACAGTTCTTCTGCTTCTCATGTCTATATTTCTCACCCCGGTACTTTCATCAACTCTCAGTTCATCTTTTACTGTTCGAGTGATAATAACTCTTGCGCTGCTTGCTCCAGTTTCATTTTTAATGGGTTGCGCCTTTCCTGCCGGAGCGAGGAGAGCCAGTAACGCCGAACTTCCTTTTTTGTGGGGAATCAACGGATTTTTCTCTGTCATAGCATCAGTGCTTTCAACGATAATAAGTATAAATTACGGGTTTACGGCAGTTTTTTACTGTGCTCTGGCATGTTACTGCGGAGCGGCATTAATAATGTTTTTTAAATTTAAGGAAGGAGTTTCAAATGAGTGAATGGAATACTAAGATCACATCTATCAAGCCGAATGAGATTCTGATCAGAGGCTATGCTGTCGAAGAAATTATGGAAAAGCTTTCTTACGCTGAAGTTGTCTATCTCATAATAAAAGGAGAGCTTCCAACTCCGGAAGAAGGCAGGGTTTTTCAGGCGGTTCTCACATCTTCCGTCGATCATGGTGTGACACCTCCGAGCGCACTTGCCACTTTGAATTCCACTTCGACAGGAGCACCGTTGAATGCGGCTGTGGCTTCAGGGCTTCTTGCAATAAACAGTTTCCACGGCGGAGCCATTGAAGATTCGATGAAACTTTATTTAAAAGCGGCCGAATTCACAGGCAATACACTTGATGAGAGTAAGATCGAAGAGTTCGTTAAAATGAAATTTGAACAGAAATTCAAATTCCCCGGTTTCGGGCACAGAGTTCATACCGAAGACCCCAGAAGTATCAAGCTCACTGAACTTTGCATGAAAAATCTGCCGGAAAATAAACTGTTCTATATAAAACTTGCAAAAATAATCGAAGAGAAGATATTCACAGCGAAAGGAATAAAGCTTCCGGTAAATGTCGACGGCATGATAGGAGCCGTACTTCTTGCCCTTGAGATACCTGCTGAGCTTGCAAACGGGATTTTCATGATATCGAGAGTTCCCGGACTGCTTGCACATTATTATGAAGAGAAGAAAACACAGAAACCGATGAGAAATATTGATCAGAAATCGGCAGTTTATGACGGACCATCGAAAAGGAGTATCTAATGTCTGAGAAGAAAATCTGTATAATCGGTCTCGGCTATGTCGGACTTCCTCTTGCAGTTGAATTTGGAAAAATCTGCGACACAGTCGGATTTGATATTAACAAGAAACGGCTTGAAGAGCTTAAGAACGGAATTGAGAAAACTCTCGAAATAGAACCGCACCAGCTCAAAGAAGCAGTAAAACTGAAATATACTTCCGATATTGAAGATATAAGACCGTGCCAGTATTTTCTAGTCACTGTGCCGACACCGATCAATGAACACAAACAGCCGGATCTTACACCGGTTATCAAAGGGACGGAAACTGTTGCGAAGGTCCTTAAAAAAGGCGATATCGTCATTTACGAATCAACTGTTTATCCCGGTTGCACAGAAGAGATCTGTGTGCCGATACTTGAGAAAATATCTGGGCTTAAGTTTAACAAGGACTTCTTCTGCGGATTTTCGCCTGAAAGAGTTAATCCCGGCGATAAAGTCCACACAGTCACAACAATTAAAAAAGTCACAAGCGGATCAACCCCCGAAATTGCCGAAGAAATAGATCAGCTTTATAAAAAGATAATTATTGCCGGAACTCACAAAGCATCCAGTATTAAAGTTGCAGAGGCCGCAAAAGTAATTGAAAACTCGCAGAGAGATATAAATATCGCATTTGTAAATGAACTTTCTCTTATTTTCGAAAGACTGGGGATTGACACTCTTGATGTACTTGAAGCCGCAGGAACCAAATGGAACTTTCTTCCTTTCAAACCGGGGCTTGTCGGAGGACACTGTATCGGTGTAGACCCCTACTACCTCACCCACAAGGCTCAGGCTGTCGGATACAATCCTGAGGTAATACTTGCAGGAAGAAGGATCAATGACAATATGGGGATCTATGTTGCAAATAAAGTGATCAAACTTATGATCCAGAAAAGCAAAAAGATCAAACATTCAAGAATCCTTATCCTCGGAATAACATTCAAGGAAAACTGCCCTGATATCAGGAATTCCAGAGTTATCGATGTAATAAAAGAACTGCATGAATTCGGATGCGTTGTAGATGTCTGCGATCCTATGGCAGATCCTCATGATGTCGCTGAAGAATACGGCGTGACACTTTCAGATTTCCCGAACTGTTCAAAAAATAATTATGATGCACTTATTCTTGCTGTCGCCCACAATGAGTTCAAAAAATATGACCTTTCTGACTTCATTAACAACAATACCGTGATATATGATATTAAAGGCATTCTCGACAGGAAAATTGTTTCAGGGAGATTATGATGAAGAATTTCGCCCTTATCGGTGCAGCAGGTTACATTGCTCCCAGACACATGAAGGCAATTAAGGAAACAGGAAACAATCTGCTTGCGATAATGGATCCCAATGACAGTATCGGCATTGTGGATTCATATTTCCCGGATGCCGAGTTTTTTGTCGAGTTTGAAAGATTTGACAGACATCTTGACAAGCTCAGAAGGCGCGAGAACAAAATAGATTTCGTAAGTATCACTTCCCCTAATTATCTTCACGATGCTCACATAAGACTGGCTCTCAGAAATATGGCTAATGCAATTTGCGAGAAACCTCTTGTGCTCAATCCGTGGACAGTTGATAATTTAAAAGTCATTGAGGATGAAACCGGTTATCATGTAAACACCATCCTTCAACTCAGACTCCATCCTGTTATCGCAGAATTGAAGAAAAAAATTGAAGAAGGTCCTGCCGACAAGGTTTACGATGTTGAACTGACTTATATAACCAGCCGCGGAAAATGGTATGATGTGTCATGGAAAGGAGATCTGGCGAAATCAGGCGGTATGGCCACAAACATAGGGATTCATTTTTTTGATATGCTTCAATGGATATTCGGATATGTTAAAAAGAATATTGTCAATGTTCAGGAAAAAGATATTGCCGCAGGATTCATGCAGTTTGAAAAAGCGAGAGTGCGCTGGTTCCTGAGCATCAGCGATAAAATGCTTCCGAAGAAAGTTGCTGAAAAAGGGAAAAAAACCTACCGCTCCATCACAATAGACGGAAATGAACTTGAATTCAGTGAAGGATTTACTGATCTTCACACAAGAAGCTATGAACAGATCCTTTCCGGAAATGGTTTCGGACTCGAAGATTCCAGACAGGCTGTGGAGATCGCTTTCAATATCAGGAATGCATTCCCTGTCGGTCTCAGGGGTGAATATCATCCGTTCCTTAAAAGCTGGAGAAGATAATGGAAAACAAGAACTATTTTGTTCATGAAACTGCAATAATTGATGCAAATGTAATTATCGGCGAAGGAACAAAGATATGGTGTTTTACACACATTTTAAAAAACACAACTATCGGAAAGAACTGTATTTTCGGACAGAATTGTGTTGTCGGTGCAAATGTAAAGATCGGGAACCGTGTCAAAGCTCAGAACAACATTTCGATATATGAAGGTGTTGAAGTTGAAGACGATGTTTTTCTCGGACCGTCAATGGTATTTACAAATGTTATAAACCCGAGATCATTCATTGAAAGAAAAAACGAATATAGAAAAACACTCATGAAAAAAGGATGTTCGATCGGTGCCAATGCTACAATAGTCTGCGGAGTGACAGTCGGAAGATACGCATTTGTCGGTGCAGGAAGTCTGATTACAAAAGATGTGCCTGACTTTGCACTTGTTTACGGAGTTCCAGCCCGTCAGCATGGCTGGGTCGGAGTAAGCGGCAACAAAATCGTTTTTGACAAATCCGGTAAGGCGATCGACAGAACCGACGGAACAGAATACGAATTAAAAGGCACGACTGTCACCCTTCTGAGTTCAAAATGATCTGGATCCAGATAACGGTCCCTATACTTCTGATGATAATTCTTCTTGCAAAAAAGATCCGTCTTGAGATAGCTCTTCCAGCCGGTGCTCTTGCAATGGCACTTATTTCGGGTATCGGTATTTTAGAAACAGTTTATAAGTGGCTGGAAACATTTGTAAATCCAAGATCAAGAGACCTTTTTCTGATAATTCTTTCCGTAATGCTTCTTGGCGAACTTATGGAAAAAGGTAAAATGTTCGGCAGAATGTCAGCGATATTTCTCAAAATATTCAAAGATAACCGTATTGCTGCTGCGGCAAGTGCCTCATTTATAGGATTTCTTCCGATGCCTGGCGGTTCGCTTATTTCAGCTCCTTTTGTCGACAAACTGCTGCCCGGCTATGAAAACAGGGAAAAAATGGCAGTAAACTACTGGTACAGGCACATCTGGGAGTATTTTTTCCCGCTCTATCCGGGACTGGCATGGATCATTACTGTCATGAAAGTTAAGCCCTACGACATGTTCAAAGTTACCGGACTGATGACACTTATCATGGCGGCGGCAGGACTCCCGATACTACTGAGGCACAAGAAAAAAAATATTTTCGAACTTTACACCACAGAAAACCCTTTAAAACTTCTGATAATTGCATGGCCTATAATACTTGCAGTAGGACTTTCCATCATTTTCTCAATTGAACTTGTGTGGGCGGTTCTCATCGCCCTTTTCGCCTTTATAATCAAGGAAAGACAGCTTTCAGTTCACATAAAACCCTTTATTTTCAGAAAAAAGACTCTTTATATTGTTTTTCTGGTAATAGGAATGGTCTTCTTCGACTCGATAGTTAAATCTTCCGGAGTGGCTGAAGGTCTTTACAATGCACTGAAAGATTCAAACCCTGCGATATTTGTTTTCACAGTTCCACTTGTCTGCGGACTGCTCACAGGGATAACTGTCGGATTTGTTTCGATATCTTTCCCTGTCATCTATACATTTCTCATGCCGGGCGGAGTTGTTGATATGAATTTCCTTCTACTTGGATTCACAGGCGGATTCCTCGGAGTCATGCTTTCCCCGATGCATCTGTGCCTCATTGTCACCACCGATTTTTTCAAGACAGCACTTCGCGAAGTGTACCCGATCCTCATCAGATCAGGACTCATCACAGGAGTCGCCGGTATTTGTTATTATTCAATTATTAACTATTTCTTATAACTAAGCGATGGTTTTTGATATGTATCCGGCTAATTTACAGAGACTGTTGACATAGCTTCCCATTTCGTTGTCATACCAGCCGAATATTTTGGCATGCGTTACAGGAACATTTGACAAAGGAGGAATATCAACAAATCCTGTTCTAGTGTGAGTATCATTGCTTTCTATCACAACAGCCGCCATTAATCCTTTTAAATCGCTTGATACATTCTGTCTTTCTGAATAATAAAGCAGATCACGATGCCTGTTTTCTGATGCATCTTTGTAAATATTATTGATAAGTTCCCTGTTTACTTTGGGAAATCCGTTGCCGTCAAGAGGAGAATGGAATGTCAGATTCAGATTTATCAAAGAAACTGTGGGAACGGGTATTCTGACAGAATCGGCCATAAATCCGATATTTTTCATTGAAGGAAGAATATATTCAAGAGCTTTGGCCGCACCTGTTGTGGAAAGGATTATGTTCGCTCCTGCCGCACGGTTTTTCCTTAGATCCGTTGTTCCTTTTGAAGGAACAGCATCAAGCACGCTCTGAGAATTTGTCATTGAATGAATAGTTGACATACTTGCTGTTAAAATTGTATTGGTTTCATCATTATCTAAAAGAGGTTTCATCATATGAGCAAGCGCCGTTGTTGTACATGATGCAGCTGAAATTATGTGATGTGTCAAAGGATCAAAAGACTGGTGATTAATTCCGTAAACTACCATTATCGAATCATCCGGCATAGTTTTTGATTTTCCTTTGAACTTGAATGGTGCAGAAAGGATAACTTTTCTTGCTCCGCCTGCAATATGACCTCTTAAACTGCCGCCTGATGAACTTTCATCCGATGGATCGCTGAATTTTCCAGTAGTATCAATAACAATCCTTACATTTTCCTTTCCCCATGATATATTTTCCGGATTTCTTTCCTTCCTTAAAAATTTCACTTTTTTGCCATGCAGCAGCACTTCCCCGTTTTCATTGTCGGTAATTTCTATTTCAGATTTTCCTTTATATCCGAAAAGAAAATGTTCAAGCGAACCATAAGTTGAATCATGAACAGCATAATCAACCAGATCTTCGAGAGATTTCCCGGCATCCCTTCCGAGATTTACGACAATTTTGTCGAATTCTTCAGAAAGAATAAAATTCCACAAAGTCAGTTTTCCTATTCGTCCGAGTCCGTTTACACCGACAGTCGCACAGCAATTCATCTGAACCATAATTTTCTCCTTACTTGTTTTTGAAACAATAGATAAATCCACGCTTTCCATCTATTATTAATTTGTCCATTACTTTTAAAGTGTGCTCGTTTAAGCTGAAATTCTTTTCCTGCTCGTTTACAGAAAGTGCCTTACAGTTTACAACCCCGGTTTTACCAAGCCTGACAGCAGTTACCGCCGCATGAGAAGTTGCACCTCCTCTTGAAGTAAGAAGCCCTTCGGCTTCGAATATCATATCAATATCGTCACTTACCGTATCAGGTCTCACAACAATGATTTTATCTTCCGGATACTGCTGTTTACAAAGAGCAATATCTCCATATGAGAAAATTGCTCTTCCAATAATCATACCACTTCCTATGCCGGTGCCTTCACCAATATATACAGCACCTTCCGGAACATTACTGACCGGAATATTTTCATTTTGATGATATGGTCTTATCTGAAGAATGTGAAAATCCTCTTTTTTTTGTGTTTCAAAAGTAAATTCTATCTCCTGATGTCCGTATCCTCTTTTATTTACAAGTTCATGCGCTGTTTCACAAAGTGCATTAAAGATCTGAGGAAAGTCTTTTTCCATACTTATTTCCGGATCATCTTTCATTGAAATTCTCTGTTTTTCTGTGACAGGGTAAGGATGAACAAGTCCACCGACAACATCTTCGCCCTGACTGCACATTACAAAATCACCATAAAGCCTGATATCTCTTTCTCCGGCAAACGGCTCTCTGGTAAAAACCACACCTGTTCCAGAATCATAATTGATATTTCCAAGAACCATTTTCTGAATAATTACCGCCGTACCCCATTCAGAAGCAATATTAAGTTTTTCCCTGTACACCTTCGCACGCCGGGAATCCCATGAATTAAAAACCGATTTGACCGAAACTATCAACTGCTCTGCGAGATCCTGTTCGAACTGTACATTCCGGCTGTTCAGGACTTTCATATATTCTTTTGAGATTTCTTTCATTACCAGTGGTTTAAAATCAATTTTCTTTGTAACTTTATAAACCTTTTTAAAATCGGCAATCACTGAATCAAAAATATCCCTGTCAATTCCGAAGTTCATTCCCCATGTCTGGATCAACCTCCTGTAACAATCCCACGATGTCCACCCATAGTTTTCTTTTTTCGACAATTCTTTTGCGAAATCATCATTCATTCCGACATTTAAAAAAGTATTCATTGCTCCCGGCATTGAAATTGCAGATCCGCTTCTGACAGATAGAAGAAGAGGTTTTCTTGGGTTTCCGAATTCAAGATCTGTTAGTTTTTCGAGATTACAGAGCTGTGTTTTTACTATGGAATATATCTCTTTTTTCATCTCAGGATGCTTCATTAAAGCAGCCCTTCTTCTAAAAAGTTCCGTAGTCAGAATAAATCCATCTGGAACAGGCATTCCGTATTTCTTTATTTTTTTCAGGAAATATCCTTTCGCTCCGAGAAAAACCTGATTATCTATTTCACTGACATCTGTATTTAAAGACGATGAAACCAGATCATTTCTGAAACTCATTATTAAATGGATATCCTCTTTTGAAAGATTGTGCGGAATAGCTCTAAGTAAAGTCAGCACGCTGTTTATCAGATTATCTATCTGCTGCATAAGAAAAGATGATGAAATAACATCTCTGTAAAATTCCTCGGATTTTTTATGAATATAGCATTCTTTCTCTTTATCGCATGAAATAGATGCATTGTTCTTTTCAATATGCTGTTCAAGTATCTTTCTCAAATTTTTATCGTGAATTCCCAGGAAATAATCAACTACAATTTTTCCCACATCCTCAGCCAGAAATTCAAAAATATTCAGAAACTGATCTACAGAAAAACTCGAAGAAACAAGACTGTAACGAAGAGTTTCCAGATCTGAATTAAAATTTTCGTTTGTAATTCCGCCGATCTCCATACCTTCCTTGAACAGATCAAGAATCCAGGCGACTTCTTTTAGTGTTTCAGCTGAAATATAGGAAAGTTTTGCTGATGAAATTATTTTTTCAATCAATGATGAAACAAGCTGTTCAAGCCTGAAAATCATACCGAGAGCTTCAAATTTAGGTTCACGGTATTCACCATACATTGATGGAATACCTATAGCAATATGTCTTTTATAATAAATATTTTCAACACCTTCTGTTTTTTCAGATGAAAGCACTTTATCTTTCAGAACGGACATTATCAAAAAGGCTGTTTGAACAGCTTTCTTCCAATCACCATTCTGGAGATAATTTTCAAGCTCATTGATGACATCAGAAGAAATATATGAATACTTCCTAAGCTTTTTTGATATATCTCCAGGATTAAGGTAATACTTTTCCTTTAAAAGCAAGTGGAGCTTAAATAAATATTCCACTTTTTTCTTATCTTTTTCATCATTTGAATCAAGTTCACCAGCAAACTCTTCGATCCTGCTCATTTTTGCGGTAAAAAGGGAGTCGTAATTCCCTTGAACAGCCTCGTTAAGATGAACCGATACTGCATGTACGCCTTCATACATCTCTCCTGAACTGTCAAGGGAGACATATATTTCCTGCGGTATCTTTTTTTCAAGCTGTTTCTTTTCTCCGGTAAGCCAGTAAATAAAAATATCTCTCACAAGTTCGATGTGAGTATTATTACTTTCAGCATGAATCTGTTTTCTCAGAAAGTGAAGCAGATTATCCTTGCGGAATGAAATTTCATCAATTGCAGTTGATATCTTTCTCAGTTCACCCTCAGCTCCTATTTCATTAAAATAAACAGGAAAAAGAACTGCTATCTGCCGTGCGATATGATATGATGAATTAATCTCACTATTAAGAAGCTTTGTAATATCATTCTGAAACAGATCAGTATCCGAAATAAAAACACCGCCAATTCTCAGATTTATAAGAAGAGCCGACAGAAGCTTCATGCTTTTCGAAGGATTTTCACCGATGATCGCAAGCCATGTTCTGATATTTTTCACATGATTTTTATCCACAATTATCTGCCAGTCTGAATTCACACCTTTTATTTCGGGATAAACGAACCCGAAATCTATTACCGCATCAAAAAAATGGTCAGAAAGATCATTATCTCCCCTTTTTATAATCTCCACTCCAAGAGTTTTAATACATTCGAGTATCGCACTCCTGAAACGATCCTGAATAGGCTTAAAGAAATTAAAAACCCTGCTGATAAAAATTGCTGTTTCGTCACCCTCATGAAAAGGAGTCAATTTTAAAGTTCTGTTCAAATCAAAAAGGAGATATTCTCTCATTGATGACATCGATTCAAGTTCAAGAAGATAAAAAATGTAGTATATTTTTCCTATAGGGCTTGAAATTAAATCGATAGTACCTCTCATCCGATCTGTAAAAAATGTGAAATCAGGCACAGGAAAAAGATCTTCACAGCATGAAGCCCTGTGTATCATATCCATTGATTCATCAAATAAATTATCAGGGAACTGTTCTTTAATCACTTTTTCAACTTCCTGTGATTCTATTCCGCATTCAATTCCTGATTCAATAAGCCAGACGGTGAAAGGCTGAAGATTTTTCCAGTAAAGAATGTTCTTTATAAGAACTCTTTTCATCATCCCTGAAACAACTGTGTGAACACGAGGTTCTTTACATATTTCAGTGATATACTTTTTAAGTGAACTTGAAGATTCCATAAGACCGGATTTTTCATTTGCCAGAACCTGATCTGTCAAATCAACAAAATATCTGAAAAGTTCAAATGATATTTTCCCATCTTTATGGATTTTGTATAATAATTCCAGCGTATTGAAGAGTGTTCTTTTCAATCTCTCGGTTTGAGCTGTATCTAATTTTAAAGTAAAAATAAGAGAACAGGTCTCTCCGAATATCATTAAAATTTTCTCTTTTTCAGTCATTTCAGAAAAAGTATAGATGTTTTCCAATATTATCCATCTGAACCCTTCGATTATTTCAGTTAAGTCTGGATATGGATGGTTTAATTCTCTGAAAAAAGCTGTTACCTTTTTTTGCAACATAGAATACATTGAAACAGATTCTATAATGTATCGCTCTTTTTCAGAAAAATCGTACTCATCAACTTTCGTTTCCTGTAAATTAACCTTGAGCGCTTCAGATGTTTGAATTAAGTCAGACATACTTCTCTCCGTCTTAAAAATAAGCAATAGTATTGCTTTTGAATAATAGCAAAACTGATGCCGGCATTGTGTACAGATAACCGACTGAATTTATTAAGATTTATCGAGCTGCACACAGGGCGGAACACATCGCATAGGGCAAAATGCCCTAGTGTTGTGCTGGATCATGCTTTTTTATTTTTCTTCTCAAAGTAGTTATGTCTATACCTAAAAGACGAGCGGCTCTGGTCTTATTCCCATCAGTCAAATTAAGAGCCTTGTTTATCAAGTCTCTTTCATTTTCGGCAAGTGTTTTAAAAACAGCAGCAGCATCACAGACTGCATCAGACTCGTGTGAAAAATCCATTCCAGCTTTGCACATGTCTTCTATTGAAATGACACTGCTTTTTGAAAAAAGAACAGCTCTCCTTATATAATTTCTCAATTCTCTGACATTTCCATACCAAGGAAAAGATAATATGTATTCCTTTGCTTCAGAAGACATGTCGTAAACACATTTTTTCAGCTCATCTGACGCTTCTACCATAAATCTTGCCGCCAACCACGGAATATCGTCTTTTCTTTCTCTAAGAGGAGGAATAAAGATCTCAAATTCTGCAAGTCTGTAATAAAGATCTTCCCTGAATTGTCCTTTTTTTACAAGATCATATAAATTCCTGTTTGTTGCGGAAATAATTCTGACATCTGTTTTAACTGGAAGATTTGAACCGATAGGTACAATCTCCTTTTCCTCTACCACTCTTAAAAGTCTTGTTTGAAAATGAAGCGATGCATTTTCAAGTTCATCAAGAAAAATAGTACCGCCATTGGCAGACTCGACAACTCCTTTTCTTTTTCTGTCAGCACCGGTAAAAGCCCCTTTTTCATAACCGAAAAGTTCGCTTTCCATTAAATTCTCCGGCATCGTACCGAGATCGATTTTGATAAAAGGCTGATCCTTTCTATTGCTCATATCATGAATAACCCTTGCAAGAAAACTCTTCCCGGAACCTGTTTCACCTCTAAGCACAACAGAAAATGGCGACCATGCAACACTTTTTGCCTGTTCAAAGATCTGTTTCATTTTTTGATTTTTCCCAAAATACCAGTTTTCAAGAGAACTCTGCCGTTGAAGCATTCTTATCTGTTCTTTTTGAATGACAGGAAGAGATACACTGTAAAGAACATCCATAAAAGAACTCATATTAACCGGTTTCTGGATATATCTATCGACACCTGCTTCAATCGCATTAAGAAGATCTGGAATTTCAGTAAAAGCAGTGGTAACAACTATCGGAACATCTTTTCTTCTTCTCTTAATCTCAAATGACATTTGGATACCATCCATTCCAGGCATCTTCACATCTGTAACAACTATATCAGGGTCGTTCTTAATGAACTTTTCCAGACCTTCTATTCCATCAGAAGCTATATAAATGTTTAAAAAATAGCATCTGAGTATGTTTATCATAGCATCTCTCAGGTTCGAATCATCTTCAACATAAAGAAGTTTTATGTCTTTCAATAATAATAACCTATTATCTTTATTTTCTGTCATGAATTCTTTCCATTGTCAGTTTATCAGAATCTTGTGACAAGATACTATATATACAATAAACCTCGAAAAACAAAATCTTTTGCCTGATTGTAATAAACTTTTTCAGAATATTTCAAAAAATCAAACTTTGGAGGAGCTTATCAGATCTGTTATTAATTGACAAAAAAGTGCGTTACGACTATTATTTTGCGGTGTTTTTTGAAGACTGGAGAGCCTCAAAATGAATGAAAAGATCTATTTCCTGCCTGATGACAGTTATGAGTACTCATTTGATGAAATCACTGCATTGATCCTTGATGGAAGCATCCGTAAAGATTCACTGATATGGGAACAGTCACTGCCTGACTGGATAAGAATTGCAGAACATCCTGATTTTATAGAGATATTTATCGAGTATTACCGCATTGCGGATGAAAAGATAAAGCAGGTTCTAGGAACTGACGATGAAACAGTCCAGAAAAGGGAAATGCTCAAAATGCTTGATGATGTAAGCGTTGAAAAACACACCGTTCCTCATGCTAAAAGCCATCACATTTTAAAATGGTTAGTAATAGGCATAGGAATAGTGCTTGTTCCTGTAATTGTCTTTTCCGTTATGGGTCTTTTAAAAAAGGAAAAACCTCAGAAAATTGTCGAAAAACAGCCTGTAATTGAAGATATAAACCTTGATGATGTAAGATTCGGTTCCGGTGTTATGAAAATAGATCCTGTTAAAGGTATCACCATAAAAAAAGTCGAAAGATCTGTCGAAGACACAATACTTAAAGAAATGCTGCTTGAAATAAAAAAAGAAAACGAAGCTGAACAGGTCGCATCTGCAAAAGATGCCCGGCCTGAAAAAAAATCCGCAGGACTTTTTGATAAAGTAAGTGACGAAGAGCTTGACGCTTTCAGAAATTCATTTATGAAAAAGACCGTTGCGAAAAATGTTTCAGCTAAAGTGTCAAATGAAAGCAAACTTGTTCAAAACAGTGAGGAATTGACACAGAATCAGATAAACGAAACAATAAAAACATACTCCGGCACAATAAAATTCTGCTATGACAAAGCTCTCAAAAACAATGACGGCATAAGTGGAAAAATGGAAATAACAATACACATCATGGGAAATGGAAGCGTTGCAAAAGTCGTCAATGAAACCCCAAAGTTCAAAGGAACAGAAATGGATCGCTGTGTGACTGAACAGATCAAGAAAAAATGGATCTTCCCGAAATTCAACGGCACACTTTCAACTGTGACGATACCTTTTATTCTCAGCGCACAGTAAAAATAAATGGTAAAGAAAAGAACATCGTTTATCTGTTCCAACTGTTCATACACAGCACCGAAATGGCTGGGCAGATGTCCTGAATGCGGCGAATGGAACACTCTTGAAGAAAAAGATGAAACTGCTATTCCTAAAGATAATCATCGCCTTTTCCTTTCATCCCCCGAAGCGGTTTTTGACCATATAAATGATGTCAGCACTGTTGACAGTGAAAGGATCGAATCGGGATATAAAGAGCTTGACCGGATACTCGGCGGCGGAATAGTCAAAGGCAGCTACAATCTGATCAGCGGTCATCCCGGAGTCGGAAAATCGACTTTGATGCTTCAGGCGGCGCTTGAAATATCGAGAAAATGCAGAGTTCTATATCTTTCTGCGGAAGAATCTGTATCACAGGTAAAAATAAGATTTGAAAGACTTGCAGGAAAGAACGGATGCGGAGATCTTTATCTTTCAAACGAAAACAACCTCGATAAGCTCCGGGCTAAACTTGAAGAAGAGCAGTTTGATTTTCTTTTCTGCGATTCAATCCAGTCAGTCTATTCACCTTCTGTCCCTGGAATTCCAGGATCGGTAAGCCAGATAAAAGAATGTGCCGTGAAACTGCTTGAAACAGCAAAAAGAAAGAATATCACTGTTTTTGTAATAGGACATGTCACAAAATCGGGAAATATCGCAGGACCGATGCTTCTTGAACATATGGTCGATTCAGTTCTGTTATTTGAAGGTGATCCTTCTCTCGGATACAGAGTGTTACGATGCTCAAAAAACCGTTTCGGACCTACAGATGAGATCGGAATATTCACTATGACATCCACTGGACTGAATGAAGTCGAGAATCCAAGCCAGTTCTTCCTTTCAGACGGTTCAGGATCGATATCGGGATCGGCACTTGCACTTATACTTGAAGGTTCCAGACCTTTTCTTATCGAAGTTCAGTCTCTTGCGACAAGTTCCAATCTCCCTCAACCAAGAAGAGTTGTAACGGGAATTGATTCCGGCAGACTTGCAATGATAACTGCCGTACTTGAAAAAAGAGGCGATCTCTATTTCTCGAATTTTGACCTTTTCACAAATGTTGTGGGCGGATTGAAACTCAAAACTCCCGCTGTCGATCTTCCTGTCGCCGCATCGCTTCTTTCATCACTTTTCAATATTGCAATTCCGATGTCAACTGCATTTGTAGGTGAACTCGGTCTTGGCGGTGAGATCAGAGAAGTTCCCGGTCTGGAAATCATGCTCAGAGAAGGTTCAAGGCTAGGATTGAAAAAGATATATGCTCCGGCGGGAAGGACGAAAATAAAAAAGAATGATAAAACCGAGATCGTCAGGATCAACTCAATCTTTGATATTATCGAAGAAATACGGTCAATGAATATATTCGACAATTAGTTCTCTGAATCAAAAACACACCTGAATCCGCCGAAAGTATAATTCAATGAAGGAGCGACATTATATCTGTAACTTGATCTTACACCGACCCAGCTGAAATTGCAGGAACCGCCTTTGAGTATCTTTTCGATCCCTGTTTCCGGGCCAATTGGATCTTCTGAAGGAGAATTAGTGTAATAGTCAGAGCCGAACCAGTCACTGCACCATTCCCAGACATTTCCCGCCATATCATAAAGACCATACGGACTTATTCCATCAGGTTTTGATCCCACGGGAAATGTCCCTCCTGTTTCACAACCTGCAATACCGGAATTAACATCAACTATTACGGCATATTGGCAGCTTGCCTGATCGTTTCCCCATGGAAACATTGGTGTATCTTCTTCACAATTCTCATAAAATTCGCATCCGCCGCGGGCCGCCTTTTCCCATTGTGCTTCTGTCGGAAGTCTACCGCCCATGAATTTACAGAAAGCCTCTGCTCCGTAATAATTCACACAGTTTGCAGGCTGATCGAGTTCCCTTTCTGAACCTATATTGCATCTATTGTTAATATCATAAGTCCTGTAATGCGATCCATCCTCAACTTTATCACTGCACTGCCCTGAATCTATACAGTAAAGATATTCTTTAACCGTTACTTCCTGAGTGTTTATCAGATAAGGCGATAGATAAACCATGTGATATGGGTCTTCAGCTTCATTACAGTAATCATCAACATAATGATTGCATCCCATATAAAAAACTCCATCTGGAATCTCAACAACCGGAACATCGGGAAGTTTTTTACATCTGTTAGGAAAAGTGCTGCAGTAAAAACCGCTCGGACACTCACCGCAATTAACACCATGGTCGTCACCGCATGCCATATTGCTGCAAGCCGGAATACATTGATTTTCAGCATTGCAGTATTGTAAATCATTGCAATCCCTGCATTTGAAAGACATATCTTCACCGATACTGTCTTTTATAACTATTGTCCCGCACTTCCCGCTTCCACAAGGTACAATGCATTTATTTTCGAAAGTACAGATGTCACCTTCATCGCATTTTCCGCATTCAAATTCAAAAACATAGTCATTTTCAACAACAGAAATTATACCACATTCAATATTTTCACATTGAGAGGATCTGCACTTCGAAACATTCCAGCCTGAACAGTCATTATAACATTCTGCCGTGCCTGAAATAAAAATCTCAGAATTCAATGCCGTGCAGTCAGATATATGTCCTCTTTCACAAATCTCCCGTTCTTCGAGATTTCCATTTCCGCATTCATGATATGTTTTGCATACTTTTGAATCCCAGCCGGAACATGTCTTAAAACACGGAGCCGTTCCCATAACATATTTTTCAGAATCTATCTCATTACACCGTTTCGGATTTCCATCACACGCTTCACCCATTTCCACGATGTAGTTACCGCATTGTGTTTTCAAAATGCAAGAGGACATGTCGTAACCTTGACAGTCATCTTTACAGACCGCAATACCGTCTTCATATATCTCAGGATTGATCTTGCTGCATTCAGCCTGAGTTGAATCGCAGAGTTCACCTTCATCCACCACAGCGTCACCGCAAAAAGGAATTACTGCAACGATATCTGAATCATCTATTTTATCAGCTTTCTTATTATCACAGGAGATAACTATCATGCAGAAAATTGCTGCAAAAATGTAAATTGCGGAATTATTGATCCTCATGGTCACTTCAATTCAAACCAGTAACTGAATGTTTCGGGAATATTGTTAATCAGTACATTTGTTATAGTGACATTATACTTGACACCCGTTTCCACTGATTGAGCATACCATCTTAAATTATTCGGAACACCATACCCTTCGCTATCAGATTTTTTACCTGAAACCTTAATTAACTTATTGTCAGGATCTTTGATAGCTATTGCAGCAGTAAGGAAATCTACCTGATCGTTATTCCATTTATTCATTTTGTCCTTAATCACTGTAAACGACATCATCACATTTTCATTATAAAACTCTGCCGGATAATATTTGTATGGATAAGCCACAAATTCTATTCCACTACCTGAAATGTCCTGCTCATCAGTATTTATAACTTTAATTGCAGCTCCTGTGATCTTTTTACTGAAATCATCTGCCCTTCCGAATGAGATATGGGCAAGCCACGGGTCAATCAGCCATCTTCTATGACCAAGTGACTCGACATCTTCATCTGTCATAAATGCATCAACCACTGTTTTGCTTTTAAAAAGCAGCGGATCTATGCCCCACTGAATAAATATGTTGCTTTTATTACATCCAGTATAGGCATCTTCAGAATAACACTTCCAGTCACTGCCGGGAGTATGACTAAGCTCTTCATTTGCCGCTATTATAAGAGCACACTCGGCGGCATAAACATCATCTTCATCTTTATAGACAACCGGCGGAAGATCATGCAGAGAACGGATATAATTAACCCTTTTAAGAACAATATCCTTTTCATTGCCTGAAACAGTTCCTGCTGCACACTTGGCAACATCAGGTTCGCTTGAATAAATAGAATTATTTTCTTCATCGTTAATATCATCATTATCATCATTATTTATATCCTGATCGTCTTCCATATAATCAATATCATTATTGGTCTCACTGCCGCCACCTCCCGGTCTGTGATCGCTATCCGGTCTTACCTGATACTCATAATCATCATCTCCGGTATCTGAAATTGAATCATTGACAGCATTCTCATCTCCGGAATAGATATTGTCGTTTCTCTGATTACATGCGAAAAAAAACAAAACCATGAAAACCGGAAGAAAAGCACTCTTCCATTTTTGAAACAACATCTCCTCACCTCACATAAGTTCTCTGGGATTATACTTATTTCAAAGCAAAAAAAAAGGCGGACATTGAAGCCCGCCCACTGAAATATAATGCGCTTTAACTATTCGCCCAGCTTAAGATCCTCTATCAGTGCAAGAACTTTAAGATAATACGGACTGTAAGGATCAAGTTCCTTTCTCAATTTTATAAGTATCTTTTTAGCTGTTTCAGGATCTTCAGAAACAGCCTGATAAGCTCTTTCATAGAGCGATCCAGCAGCCTTGTCTATCAGTTTCAGAGCTTCTATACCGGCAGGGTTTTCACTGTCTGAATAGATAGCATCAAAAATATCTTTCCTGGCACCGGCAATATCATCCCCATTAAGCTTGTCCTTTGCACTTGCAATATAAGCTTCAACTTTGATGGAATTTATCATTTTTGTATAAGCACTAAACTCAAAATTCCTGTCTCTTTCAACTTTGAAAGCTTCGCCCGCAGATGTCTTACCTGAAGCTTTCTGGATCAGAGCATCGACCTTGGATTTATACTGACCGTCAATATTCTTTTTTAATGCCTCATATTTTGCTTTTGCTGCAACTTCCCTCTTTTCAGCATTCTTTAAATTTGCCTCATAAGTTGAAAGTCTCTTTTTAGCTTCAGTTCCCCATCCTGACTGCATTGTATCTGTCTGCTTTTCAGCAGCTTCAACATTAGCCCTGAGAGTTGTCTCCTCCTTTCCTCTCTGACCGACTAAAACTTTCATACTGTTTTCAAGCTGTCCAACTTTGGCAAGAATACCTTTTTTTGCCTGATCAGCCTTCTGTTCATATTTCTGGAAAAGACTCTGCCTTTCCTTTTCCTGCTGAAGCTCAAGAGCTTCTTTTTTCTTTTCGTTGCTTATTTCAAGATCACCGATCTTCTTTTCGCTGGCAACTCTGAATTTATCAAGCTTGTCTGTCAAAGCGTTCCTTGTCTTTTCAGCATTTGCAGAATTTGCAGTGATCTGTTTTTCCAAAGAAGAAAGCTGTTTTTTCTTTGCATCAAGATTTTTATCAAAAGCCGCTTTTCTTGCTTTAGCCTGCGCATCACGGTCCGCATCCCTTGCTGCTGATCTCTTTTCAATTGCCTTCATTCCGGCATCTCTCGCAGCATTGGCATCAGCAATCTTCTTCTGAAGAGCTTTTTCGAATCCGGCTTTTCCTTTCTCAAGAGCCTTCAACTCTTTTTCAACAGCTGATTTTTCCCCGCCCTTCTTCGATTTGAAATCTGCGATCTCCTTTTTAACAGATGCCTCAAATTTTTTAAACTCACTGTCCAACGCATCACCGGCTTTTTTATTACTATCGACTATAGGCCCGGTTTCCTTTGAAATGAACTTATCGTGACCGTCTTCAAATTTTCCCAGCTCATCAGTTGCCGCTTTAAGATTCTTTCTTGCATTTATCCATTCAGCATTCTTCTCAAAGTTTTCAACTTTGTCCTCTATCTTTATGATCGAAGACTCAAGCACCTCGATCTTCTTTGCAAGTTCAGCCTGACCCTTTTCATAGTCCTTTTCTGCTTTTGCTTCTGCAGCAGACCTGTCGGTATCGAATTTCTTTTCAAGTTCTTCTCTCTTCTTATCATTGGCTTCCTGCATTTTCTGAATGCGCTGATCCTGCTTATCAACATATTCGCTTATTTCACGGTCAAAAGCATCAACTTTCTGGGCAAGGTCCTGCATTTTTTTGTCATAGACTTCTGTTTCTTTATTAAGAGCGTCTATTTCTTCAGTACTTTTCTTTTCAAGAGCATCGCGGTCTTTTCTGTCTGTCGCTTCAAAAGCGGCAAGTGATTTTTCAAACAACTGACTTTCTTTCTGTTCATTATTGTCAAAATCAGAGCTCAGCTTTTCTATTTCTTTTGATAGAACCTGTATCTGCCTGTCAAGATCAGCATTTGCCTTTTCTATTGATTTAAGCTGGGTTTCAATCTCTTTTTCAGTATTTGCCGTTTCTTCTTTAAGCTTTTTCTGAGCCATAAGAAGTTCTTTTTTCAAATCAAGAGTCATTTTCTTATATTTCTTATCCATTTCCTTCTGATCAGCCTCGATCTCTGCTTTGTAAACTTCTTCCGGGGCTCTACTGTCATCAAGTTTTTTATTTAAAGAACCGATCTCTCTTTCAATATCACCCATCTTATCACGGTATTTTGAGTCAAGATTTTCAAGATCAGATTTCATCTTTTCAATTTTCTTAAGATGATCAGCTTCAGCCTGCTTTTCCTGCTCTCTCTGATTCTTTTCCGATTTTTCGAAATCTCTTGTTATTTTATCGCGTTCCTTCAATTGATCTCTCATGGAATCATCAAGCTTATTAAGCTCAGTCTGTTTCCATTCAGCAACTGTACGGATATCTTTTTTTATTTCCTTGAAAATGTTCTTAACTTTTGTGTAATCAGCTTCAGTCGGATCATTATAACGGTTTTTCTTCAATGTTTCTTTTATAAACTGAAGCTCTTTATAACCTTTTTCTCTGAGCTGAAGGTCTTTATCTTCAAGTCTTTTGACTACTTTAACAGCCTCGGACGGATTGCCGTCTTTTAAAAGCTGTTTCGCTTTTTCAACAGAAGATGCCATGTCATCAACAAGTCCGGCCAAGATCTCATCTCCGCCTTCCGTAAAAAGAGTAATCGCTGTCTGTGCATCTCCGGATTTATATGCTTTAAAACCGCTACGGAGTCTGTTCTTTTTCTCTCTATCTGAAAGACCTGTTTCAATAGCTTTTTTAGGAGTTTCTTTGGAATTATTACCAACAGTGTCACCATCTTCATCATCGGCATCGTCACCCATTGAGCCGGCCGAAGAAAGATTTGTAGAAACATCTATCAACGCAGCGGCAATATCAGCTGCGAAATCTTCTGCATCAGTGTCTGCTTCGCCTTTAACAACAGGCTTTGCCACTTTTGCTCCTGATTTTGTAGAAAAAATATAAAGAGAAACAGACGGAGCGCCACTTACCATTTTAACTACCGGAAAAAGGATATAATCAACATTTTTTACAGCACGGGATTTTTCTCCTGCACATTTCCATTTTGTTGAACACGAATTAAACGCACTTTTATCATTAGTGGAAAGAACCTTATCACCATCAACGAGAATCACATCTTTCACTGTTTTGAAAATAAGTTTCATTTCCTTGCCGAGTTTTTTTGCAAATTCTGAAGAATCTTCTTTTCCCTTCGGATTTAAAACCGCCATTTTAGGTTCGGCATAAATCGAGGAAATCAACAAAAAGACCACTGTGAAAACCAACATTTTTTTGAACATCTTCTTACCCTTTTTCTATTAAAAGTAACTAATATAAACTAAAAAAGCTCAACCTGCTTTTTACGACCAACCTTCAATTCCGCCAAAGACTAATAAAAACTCCCATTTTTGTCAAAAAAAATTTAATGATTAACCATATTCCGACATATTAAGACCGCGATAAAGCAAATACACCTTTTTTCAGGATAATTTCAACGGTATCACCTGATAAAATATCACCCTTTAATATCCCTGAAGCAAGAAGTGTTTCCACATTTCTCTCAAGATATCTTCTGACAGGCCTTGCACCATATGTCTGGTTAAAAGATTCAGATACAACTTTTTGAAGAGCTTCTTTACTGAATTTGATCGATATATCTTTGCTTGAAAGCACTTTATTTATGTTAGATATAAGCAATTCTGCTATCTTCTTAACATGATCGATAGAAAGTGCGTTAAAAACAATGATATCGTCTATTCTGTTTATAAATTCCGGTTTAAATCGTGTTTTTATCAGTTCCACAGCAAGATTTGAAGTCATTATCACAATTGTATTTTTAAAAGAAACCGTCCTGCCCTGATTATCTGTCAATCTTCCATCCTCAAGTATCTGAAGAAGAATATTGAAAACATCGTCATGTGCTTTTTCTATTTCATCAAGAAGAATAATACAGTAAGGCTTTCTCCTTACCGCTTCGGTCAATTGTCCGCCTTCGTCATACCCGACATATCCGGGAGGAGCGCCTATCAGTCTTGAAACTGAGTGTTTTTCCATGTATTCGCTCATATCGATCCTGACCATATTGTCAGTGGAATCGAACAGTTGCAATGCAAGCATCTTGGCGAGTTCTGTTTTTCCGACACCGGTAGGACCGATAAATATAAATGAACCGATAGGTCTGTTAGGATTGGTCAATCCGGCTCTTGACCTCAAGATTGCCATCGAAACACTTTCGATCGCTTTGTCCTGTCCGACAATGCTTTCTCTTAATTTTTCAGGAAGTGAAAGAATTCTGTCTTTTTCACTTTGAGTCATATTTGCCACAGGAATTCCAGTCCATTTGCTTACAATTTCGGCAATATGCTTTTCATTCAATACCTCAGTGACCATTATATTCCTGCTTGAGTTTTTTTCCTGAATTTCTTTCATTTTCTTTTGTAATTCAGCCAGCTTGCCATATTTCAATTCACTTAACTTTGTCAAATTATATTCTCTTTCCGCTTTTTCAATTTCCAGCTTAGTGTCTTCAATATCTTTTCTCAGTTTCTTAACAGCTTCAACAGATGCTTTTTCAGATTCCCAGATAGAATGCTGTTTTTCATACAATCCATCGACTTCTTTGAGTTTCTTCTCAAGATTTTTTATCTGTTCAGATGTTGAACCCGAATCTTCCCTTTTACATCCTTCAATTTCTACCTGAAGCTGCATTTTCTTTCTTTTCAAATCGTCAAGTTCAGACGGCATACTGTCCATTTCTGTTCGAAGCATTGAGCAGGCCTCATCAATAAGATCAATTGACTTGTCAGGCTGGAATCTGTCTGAAATATATCGGGATGATAATTTCACTGCGGCAACCATAGCCCCTTCTGAAATAGTAATACCATGATGAATCTCGAACCTCTCACGCAATCCTCTTAAAATTGAAATTGTTTCTTCCTCATCCGGCGGTTGAACTATTAAAGGCTGAAACCTTCTTTCAAGAGCAGCATCTTTTTCAATATATTTTCTATATTCATCAAGTGTCGTTGCACCTATGCAATGCAATTCTCCTCGTGCAAGCATCGGCTTAAGCATATTTGCAGCATCCATGCTTCCGTCAGCTCTACCGGCTCCGACAATAGTATGAAGTTCATCGATGAAAAGAATTACTCTTCCTTCTGCTTTTTTTACTGCATTGAGAACATCCTTCAATCTTTCTTCAAATTCTCCACGGTATTTGGCACCAGATATCAGAGAACCTATATCGAGCTCAATGATCTCTTTATTCTTTAAACTCTGCGGCACATCACCACGGACAATCCTTCTTGCAAGTCCTTCTACAATCGCTGTTTTACCTACTCCTGGAGAACCTATTATTACAGGATTGTTCTTTGTTCTTCTCGAAAGTATTCTTATTATCCTTCTGATTTCTCCGTCCCTTCCGATTACTGGGTCCAGTTTTCCTGATTTTGCCAGATCAATGAGATTTCTTCCGAATTTCTTCAACACATCGACTTCGTTTTCGCCAGCATTTACTTTAACATTTTCCATAAAAAACCTCCTGAAAACAACCGGATATCTTTATAAGGTGATTTAATTGAATTTCAAGATGTAACAGAAATCAGAAAAAATTACATTACAGCTGAAAAACCTGCATTAAGTGAAAACGATTTGCCGGCATTAACGGGAATTGCGGCTTCAATTTCAAAACCGAAATACCCGCTGACAACTTTAAAACCTATGAAAATCCTGTCAATATTTATGAATTCCTGAGAAAAATAAAATGGCTCACCTTTAGGATTAAAAACATATCCGTCAGTTTGTTTGGAATAATCAAAATAACCGCCAAGTCGGTTTGAAGAAGCAAATGAAAAAAGATGACTGTAAGCCATGGAAGGTGTCAGCTTGACCTGATAACCTGCCACAAAAGTTTTAGATATTTTCAATCTGAGATCAATCATCTGCATGTTAAGATCCTTGGAACCGAAAAGTCTGTTGTACCCTGCTCCGATAGCGATATCGGGAGCATATTTTAATCCTTCATTGATTGCATATTCAAACCCGCCGCCGCCGCTTATCATTTCAGATAGAACGAAATACCTGAGATTTCCGAAAAGTTTTAATCCGAATCCGAAACCTTTTGAAACATGAAGGTCAAGACCGCTATAACAAGGTGGAATTCCTGAACTTACAGGCTCATCATATAATGCGTTTTTCCAGTAAGTTTCATCAAGACTTATTTTCGTAAATGAATATCCCAGACCTATCTCAAATCCGGCGGAACCCCTTGTTTCAGCTTCGCCGTAGAACATTGGAGCCATAGCAGCTGAGAATTCTTTGCTCATTTGAAGAAAATCTGCTTTAGGGTCGTCAGAATTACTTAAATTAAAAAGCATAAAATCCATTCTTTGAGCTGGAAATAATGGAAAACTCAAAACCAGAAACAAAAAAAGTACCGAAAATGCTCTACCGAGTTTCATATTGATACTCCCGAAAAATTCATTATCACCTGAAATTATCAAATCGCACCTGCAAAGTCAAGAATTTAACCTGTTATAAAACTTAATCAACTTGAAACAATTTCAGTATTAAACTATAATCTCTCTGTACTTTTTCAGGAGGTCTTTTATGAAAGCAGGCGTGATATGGAAACAGGGAATGGATTTTAACGGCTTTAACGACAAAAATGATGCAGAGAATTTTATCACAGTTCCAGGTCCCTCCCCGAAACACCTTTTTTTACAGTCAATTGCAGGGTGTACGGCAATGGATGTCATTTTTATCCTTGAAAAAATGAAAGTTGAAATGCCTTCAAAATTCACTGTTTCAGTCGATGCAGATGTTACAGAAACACACCCGAAAGTGTTCACAAATTTCCTGATGATTTATCATGTTGAAGGTAATATTGATCCGGAAAAAATTAAAAGAGCTGTGAAACTTTCTCAGGACACATATTGCGGAGTATCAACAATGGCAAGGAAAATCGCACCGTTTGATGTAAAGATCGAACTTAACGGCAGTGAAATATAAATTCTGATTACTTATTTTTATACGCTTTCAGAACATCAATAACATAATCAACATCAGCCGCAGTATGATCTGCATTTATCTGGAATCTGATCTCTTCAGATCCTTTCGGAACAACAGGATAATTGAGTCCTGTCGCAAGAATACCATGAGCTGTAAGCCATTTTACCAGATCTGATGTCTTCTGTGTATCTCTCACCATAAGCGGAGTAACAGGATGCGGTCCGGCAATAGTTTCAAAACCGTTATTCACAAGTCCTTTTTCAAATCTTTCAGTCATTTCTTTCAGGTGTTTCAAGATATTAATACCTTCAGAACTTTCAAGGATATCAAGCACTTTGAGAACAGCAACAGTTTCGCCTACTGTGATAGGATTGGAATAAATATACATGGGAGCGGTCTGTATCAAAAATTCAGTAACAGCTTTTGATGCAACAACATATCCGCCGTTCACACCGTATGCCTTACCAAGAGTTCCGATAAGAATATCAACTTTTGATCCTGTAATTTCTTCTGTTCCCCTTCCGGTAACACCGTATGCACCGACTCCGTGAGAATCATCGGCAATTGTTGTAACACCTTCCTCAAATTTGTCATCAAATTTTTTGCAGATTTTTACAAATTTATCAAAAGGACAGAAATCGCCTCTCATCGAGAAAACTCCGTCTGTAATTACAAGGCATCTGTTACCCTGTCCTATCGCTTCATTCATTTTTGCTTCGAGATCAGCCATATCATTATGTTTGTAAATCAGTTTTGCAGAGGGTCTGGCAAGTTTCATTGCATTGATAATACAATTGTGATTGAGTTCATCACTGACGATAACAGTCTCAGTTGTTGTCAAAGGAACTATCACTCCCATCGAAGTCACATAGGCACTTGAAAAGATCATCGCCGATTCTCTTCCATGAAACTTAGCCAGTCTCTGCTCAAGTTCAATGTGAGGTTTGTGTGTTCCCGAAATAAAACGGACGGCACCTGGACCCACACCATATTTTTTTGTTCCCTCTTCTTCAGCATGAATAACATCACTCCTCATTGATAAACCGAGATAAGAGTTTGAATTCATCTTGATAAACTCTTTTTCATATCCCTCAACAACATATCTTGGACCTTTATTGCCGGATGCAGGAACAATTTTTGTAATAACCATTTCAGCACCTTTTGCAGTCCCTTTTTCTTTGAGGGCATTTACATGTCCGATAAGCGAATGGTCAAGTTTTGTCATAATAAGGCTCCATAAAATGAAAAATTTAATGATCCGATATAAAACGGCGTTAATATACCGTCTAATTTTTTATTTGTGAAGAAATTTATTGGCCTTTAAGAATATTTCCGGCATCAAAGACAAGTTTCTCACAGACATATTTTATTTCTTCCCTGTCTTTGTCTGAAATATTAGTTATTGTTCCGTTATCAAGCCCCTCGCGAATTTTTTGGAATCCGCCTAAAGCCATCATGAATTCAAGTCTTCTGTAAACATCGACTGCTTCCAGATGTCTCATTTCGATCTTCGGAACCTTAAATGATTCACAAAGCTTTCCTACTGATTCGATCTGTTCGGCAAGAAGTTCTTTGGATTTCTCAGGATCAGTTTCGTCAACAGCTTTGCCTATTTTTTCAAAGTCAATGTCCTTTAATCTACTTTCAGGAGAATTTATACACCCGGAAATCAGAAAAACAGAAAATACATAAAAAATAAATGTTTTCAAATTGTTACCTATGCCTTCAAAAATAATTTAAAAATATTTTCCACCGTGTCCTCGGGAAGCGGTTCATTTTTTTTACGGGAATATTCAATGTGTGCTGCAATCTGATGTAAAAGAACATTTACAGACATTTCAGGACTGTAACGCAAACCTTTCATCTTGCTGAAAAGCGATTCCAGATTTTTCCTCAACGGGGTCATGTCTATCTGTCCAGCACCGCTTTCTTCTGATAAAAGACCTGTGCAGAAAGAAGACTTCTCAAAAAACTTGATCAGATTATAAGCAATTGTAACAGCTTTAAGGTCAGGCGGTATCGAAGCAGGAAGCTTGATATTCATTACAGAAGAAAGGTCTTCTTCAATTTTCTTAAATGCCTCCTTGTTAATCTCGTCTATCCCCTTAAAATAGTTGTAAAACACCGGCGCAACCACCCCCGTTGCCTTGGAAATGTCAGACAAGGATATTTCCCTGTTGCACTTACGGCAGATCAGCTTGATTGCATCACCGATAATCCGTTCTCTTACTGAATCGGTATACTGTGTCATGACCGCCTCCTCTAAGGTAAAGTTTATAAAAAGCACTCAGTGCAGCTTTAAAAAAATCTGCAAAAACAATTTTACTATAGTTGCGTAACTATCATATTTTAATGATATATTACACTTCCTAAAAGCTCAATTGCAATTTCTGTGCCAGAAAAAAGAATACTCATAAACATTAACTGGAAGTAGTACAGCAAAACAATTAATTCAGTCTATTTGAACAGGTTATTTAAGCTTTTCTTTAAGAACTTTAATCATGTCTTCCGTCATATTGACAAGGTTGTAATCAGGTTTCCAGCCCCACTCTTCTCTTGCAGCTGAATCATCCATGCTGTCAGGCCAACTATCGGCAATACCCTGACGGACAGGATCGACCTTATAATCCATTTTAAATGAAGGAATATGTTTTTTTATCTCGGCTGCAAGCATTTCAGGGTCGAAACTCATTGCAGCGACATTAAAACAGTTACGGTGTTTCAATTTTGAAGGATCGGCTTCCATTATATCCACCGCGGCTTTAAGGCAGTCAGGCATATACATCATATCCATAAATGTTCCCTGCTTGATATAACAGGTATATTTTGCATGCTTTATTGCCTCATAATAAATATCGACAGCATAATCAGTAGTTCCGCCACCTGGAAGCGTCACATTTGAAATTATACCAGGAAATCTGACACCTCTTGTATCAACAGCATATTTTTTAAAATAGTAATCACAAAGAAGCTCCCCGGCAACTTTTGTCACACCGTACATTGAAGTCGGCCTCTGAATCGTATCCTGCGGCGTATTAACTTTGGGAGTTGACGGACCGAATGCACCGATAGAACTTGGTGTAAATAACGCCAGTTTCATCTCCCTTGAAATTTCGAGAAGATTGACAAGACCGCCGAGATTTATCTTCCATGAAAGCTGCGGTTTCTGTTCACCGACACTTGAAAGAAGTGCCACAAGATTGTAAATCGAATCAATTTTATGCTTTTTTATTATCTCAACAATCTTTTCTGAATCAAGAATATCTGCTTTTTCATACAACCCTTTGTTGAGAGTTTCGCCAAGCTCGGATCTTTCCTTAAGGTCAGCGGCGACAACATTGTCCTCTCCATAGATATTTCTTAATCCAGGAACAAGTTCACTTCCGATCTGTCCAGCAGCTCCAATAACAAGAATCTTCTTCATTTTTTTCTCCTTAAAACTGATCTTTCATTTTCCTGATTTATATAACAAAATCTTCTCAAGAACAAACTCAAGTTCCTGCACACTTGTATCGGCACGATAAATGAGATACCTGTAAACGATAAGGCTCGGAATTGCGACAATAAGCCCTGCCGCAGTGGTTATCAACGCTTCCCATATACCGCCGGCAAGAATCATGGGATTTCCTCCGGCCTCTGTAAAACGGGTAAATATCTTAATCATTCCAAGCACCGTGCCGAGAAGACCCAAGAGAGGACTTACGGTCGCCATAATTCCGGGAAGCGAAGTCCATCTGTAAATACGGGCACTTACCTTTTTTGCATACATTTCAGTGACCTTGGCAGGATCTTCGTTTGTCGTATCTGTCGCCACCATGTCCAGTATCTCTGAAAGACAGTCATCTCCCTTTTTTACTTCTTTTGCTATTTCATCCCATGAATTGTTCTGTGCCAGATGCAGTATCAGATCAGGATTGCCCACTATTTTGGAAGTTCTTAAAGCAAAAAGTCTCTCTAAAAGAATGGCCAGACTGATGATAGAACAGAGAAGGATCGGGTACATTGCTATACCGCCCTTTTCAAAAATCATAAAAATATCCATTTCTGCACCTCACATTTTTCTGGAAATATATAATAAAAAGAGACCTGGTTATCAAGTTAATTTTATTGTGATTTTAAAAGATCTTCTAATTGTTGACAATAAAGAATTCGACTCTTCTGTTTTTTTCCAGATCGATATCAGTGTCACCCTTCGCAACAGGTTCTGAAGCGCCGATAGCTTTTGTTATTATTCTTCCTGCCTCAACACCGTTCTTAATCAGTACCGCTTTGACAGCGTCAGCTCTCTTTTGGGAAAGTTTGGCATTTTCTGTTATATCGTTATGTCCTTCTATCCTGATTTTTAAAGTAAAATTTCTTGATAGTATCATGGCTACCTTTTCAATTTCTATTGCTTCCTGAATATAATCTGAGCCATGCTGAAACCTTATAACAGACTGTAACCTTTCACCGCTTTTCACGACTTGTTTCGGTTCAACTTTCGGCTCCGGTTTCGATTCAACTTTCGGCTCCGGTTTCGGTTCAACTTTCGGCTCCGGTTTCGGTTCAACTTTCGGCTCCGCTTTCGGTTCAACTTTCGGCTCCGGTTTCGGTTCAACTTTCGGCTCCGCTTTCTTTTCAACTTTCGGCTCCGGTTTCGGTTCAACAGTCTGTGCAGGAAGTTCAGCAATTTTTTTCTTCGAAACATTCATATTCCATGAAATTCCGAGAAAAACTCTGTATTTGGGAACGCCGACTGCACTCCCGAATCCACCGTAAGCTCCTGCAAAAACATCCAGATCAACTGGAGTTTTTATTTTCAAACCGCCGCCAAGTTCAATATTATCAACAGCTTTATTATCAAAAGGATCTGAAATTGATGTTGAAGCAATAAATTCTCCGACAATATCAAACAGATCCGGAATTGCATGAATATTCAGAGCAGCTTTAGCTCCGAACTCATCATCAAAAATGGAACCGGCATATACCTGTTTCTCCAGAATCTGATAAAAAAGATTAGCTGCAAAACCGACCCGCCTGGAGTCACTTCCCAACGCAATTGACGGTTTAAATACAAACTGTGAACTTCCAAGAGCTGAGTGGATCAGTTTTCCAGTCGGAGCAGATAATTCTGTGATGACAGAAAGTGCGAACAATCCATCTCTTACATTTACAAGCTGGAATCTTGGAACAAGTCTTATATCACCGATTCCTCCCGATGGAACCGAGTCGTTTTCATCCCAGCCTTCGCCATTCTGGAAAATGACAAGAGGAAAAACCAGTCCGATATCAAACCACTTGACAGGACTGTATGCAAATGAAAGGTCAGCAAGAAACTGATTTGAGATCACGCTTCTTATTACATTGCCGTCTTTATCAAATGTAGTAAGTGCCTCCGGTTGATATTTCATTATAAAATTAAAGTCTATCAGTCCGGCATCAAGACCAGATCCGCCGTAGACACTGAAATATCCGTCATAAAAAGGATTCGTTTTAAATCTGTCTGTGTCAATGCTGAAGCTGTCGGCAAAAACAAAAGAACCGAAACAAACTGTAAAAAGAATTGCTCGTATAACTGTTTTCATCTTTTTCATTTAAACCATCCTGCAGTTGAAAATTCAAACACCCCTAATGACAAATCAAACCGGGTTTTATTATACAGATTCTTCTCAAAAAAACAATTTTGAATCAAAACAATCTATTTTTTTGAGTTTAATCGACTGATGTTGTATATTTCAGGAGCAAGGCTCATTACAAAATATTAACAACTTTTCAGAAGATGGAGTACGGAATGGATTTTCAGAAGCATATCAATGAGTTAATTTCGACTCATTCGATTGTTCAGATGAACATGTCAAGGGAACTTCTTATTTACAATGCTGTTTCAAAGGGAAAAGCCCTTATTACAGAAAAGGGTGCGCTTGCAACATGGACACCTATTGAATCAACAGGAAGAAGCCCCAAGGATACACTTATCGTCAAGCATCCGGAAAGTGCTCATAAAATTGATTGGCATTCACCGAGCAACCGTCCGCTGGAGCCTCATGTTTTTGACATGATATTTGAAGATGCAATAAGGACTTTAAGAACAAAAAAGAGCTTCTATGTTAATGACAGAGTTCTTGGCGCAGATTCTTCTTATGCCCTGCCTGTCAGAGTCATTACTGACAAAGCGTTCACTTCAGTATTTGTTGACAATATGTTCCGACCCGTTCCGGAAGATATAGAAAAAAGTATATTTTTCAAACGCCCCTTTACCGTAATAGCTATTCCATACAACAAACTTGATCAGGTTAAATATACAGGAAAATTGAGAAAAATGCCTGACGGCAAAACATCAGACATGGTAATAGCTGTGGATTTTGACCGTTCAATCGGTATTGTTTTCGGCTCCGCATATCTCGGAAGTGTAAAAAAACTTATGTTTACAGTAATGAACTACTATCTTCCCGAACACGGAATTCTTCCTCTGCATTGCAGTGCAAACGAAGGACCTGACGGTAGAAGCGCATTAATGCTGGGACTCAGCGGAACTGGAAAGACTACTCTTTCCGCAGATCCCGAAAGAGCTCTTATCGGCGATGATGAACACGGCTGGAACGATGAAGGTGTTGCAAATTTTGAAAATGGAATATATGCAAAACTTATCAATCTAAAAAAAGAAAAAGAACCTGAGATATATAACGCAATTTTCCATGAGGCTGACTATCTTCAGCATGGTGCGCTCATTGAAAACTGCATGATGTATCCTGACGGAGTTATTGATCTTGACGATGAAAGACTTACACCCAATTCAAGAGCCAGCTTTCCTCTCAGCTTTCTTACAAATGTAAAACCAAGTGCGGTAAGCGGTCATCCGACCACAATAATCTTTCTTACTGCTGATGCTAACGGCGTTCTTCCTCCGGTGGCTAAACTCACCAGAGAACAGGCAATGCTTTGGTTCCTTATGGGATACACCAGCAAACTTGCAGGAACAGAAACCGGAGTTAAAGAACCGGCATCGACATTCTCAAGATTCTTCGGAGAACCTTTTATGCCGAGAAATCCCAATGATTACATAGAATTGCTTGGCAAAAAAATGGAAGAGCACGGAGTCAGTGTATATCTTGTAAATACAGGATGGAGCGGAGGTCCATACGGAACAGGTCACAGAATGGACATCAATATTACAAGAAAAATAATCTCTGCATGTTTGAACGGTTCGCTTGAAAAAGTTAAATATGTTCAGGACAATCAGTTCCATCTTGAAATTCCTGAAACCTGTCCAGGTGTGGATTCCAACATACTAAATCCTGTTAACACATGGGAAAACAAAGCATCTTTCAACTACCGCGCAGAAAAACTTGCTGAAGATTTTTCTACTCAGTTTGATGCCGCTTACGGACTGAGAAACATACCTGAAGCAGTAAGATCACAATGCCCTGGGAAATAGATCACCTATTCAATACCTAATATTTTATGAAGCTGAAGTTGAAATCGCAATCCATGATTCTTTAGAACAAATTTCTGTGCGATTCTAAACCAGCCATCGCCATTTTCAAAAACAGGACTCACAAATACTTCAATATTTTCTAAGAGTTTCAACTTATCAGTGACAAACATCAGATCTTTTTCATCACTTACGACAAATTTGAGCCACCCTTTGCCGTTTTTCAGATATTCAATGTTCCTGATATCAAAATCTGTATTTCCGGATGAAGGTGTTTTCCAGTCAATTGAGAAATGCACATCCTTAAATTCATTAGCTATTTCCGAAACATCAAAAGATCCGTTGGTTTCGATCGAAATTCTTTTGCTTTTTATCTGACCGAGTAGAATGACAAGATCTTTTTTCTGACAGAAAGGCTCGCCTCCGGTTATACAGATATCATTCAGCCTGCTTTCATTGATCTCTTCAGCCAGAAAACTGACCGGCATTTCCTGAAAAACGCCTCCGGATACCGCAATTTGTGCATCACAGTAACCACATTGCAAATTACAGCCATACAGCCTGACAAATTTTGTCGGAAACCCTTGAAAATATCCTTCGCCCTGCAAAGAATCAAAAATTGAATGTACTTTCATGACCGCCTCGAATTGTTTTTCACTTTCAGTACTTTACAAAAAAAGAGCTTTTTTTCACTATTTTTGCTTGACTTTCCATTTCTTTAAACTATAAACCTTTTGAACTTTTTTGTTTTTTGTTCAAATGTTTGATTGTTGGAG
>Ga0116171_10000695_pt1 | contig 35229 bp, 43 predicted proteins | sample AD_JPNHW2_MetaG_FD_89798 | JGI IMG/M metagenome (GOLD analysis project Ga0116171, IMG submission 89798) | Active sludge microbial communities of municipal wastewater-treating anaerobic digesters from Japan - AD_JPNHW2_MetaG | ecosystem: Engineered > Bioreactor > Anaerobic > Digestate | place... | reverse complement strand
TGGTGCACGTGTTTCCATCCCTCCGCCGGCATGATCCGGATCAGGTTTTGCGGGTCGGACCTTATTGGTCCCTCTCAGCCCTGGCTGGGCTCCCCGTGTTCTTGATGGATTGAATCTTACCACATGCGCGGTACGCGAGGGCGGGCCAAAACCGGCCTAGTAAAGGGTGGGGAGGCCGGCCTGGTGCAGGAAAATGGGCTAAAATACATTCCGATGAAAGGAACCGCTTGGAAAACACGCCCCCTATCAGCCTATTATTAATTGAGGACTTTCCGGTTACCCTGGAAGGGCTAAAAGCCTGTTTCGCGGGTCAGCCGGATTTTGTACTGGCCGGCTGCGCGACGACCGGCGCTGAAGGTGTGAGCCTGGCTGCTGGCGCGCACCCGGGGTTGGTCATCCTGAACATGGCGCTGCCAGACATGGACGGGGTGGAAGCCACCCGGCGAGTGCGGGAGGCTTCGCCTGGCAGCCGCGTGCTGGTGTTTTCAGGGCAGGCGCCAGACCAGGGGCTGTTTGACGCGCTGCACGCCGGCGCGAGCGGTTTTGTGCCCAAGCAGGCAAGCATGACAGAGCTGCTCAACGCCGCGCGGACGGTCGCAGCTGGCAAGAGCTACCTGCACCCGACGGCGCTTGACTACGTGATGAGCCAGTTGAGCGCGCCTGACCCGGAGCCACCGGGCGACTTGCTGCAGGCGTTGACAGAACGCGAGGCGGATGTCCTCGCTGGCATGGTGGAGGGACTGAACAATTCCCAAATCGCGAAGAAGCTTGTGGTCAGCCCGGCCACCGTGCATACCCACATCAACCATATTCTCAGTAAACTCGGCGCGCGCAGCCGAACGCAGGCCGTCGTTTACGCGCTGCGGCACAAACCCCGCACTTGGTCCTCTCCAGGGCGGAACGGGGAGCAAGCCTAGAGCTTATTATTGCCACCCCGCAACAATGTGGAGCGGGAAAAATCCAAGAAAAATGTTACTGGAGGATTACACAGACCGGGAGATAGGCCCGTCTCAACCTTTTGGTTGAGGGGAATTCAACCTGGAAGGCACCATAAGTTCAACCCCCCGGCCGGCGCGCGGATTGGCTGGCCGGCCTATACTGTTGGCATAACAAAGCGTATGGAGGAAGAAATGAAAGAATATATCGTGTCACGCTGGATGACTTCACCCGTGATTACCGTCACACCTGAGACCAGCCTGGAAGAAGCCCGGCAGCTAATCGCAGCCCACCACATCCGGGCCCTGCCTGTGGTTGAGGATGACAAATTAGTTGGCATCATCACCCGCCGCGGCCTGCTGAGGCTGGACCTTTCGTTCGTGGATGAGGGTAGCGCTGAGGCCGGCGCTCCGCATGAAATCGAGACCATGCGGGAGGTCATGACGCGCCGGCCCATCACCGTTACTGGTTCAACCAGCATGGCTGAAGCCGCCCAGATTATGCTTGAGAACAAGATTACCGCGTTGCCTGTTGTACACGGCGAAGACCTGGTGGGCATCCTCACCAATTCCGACGTGATGCGATTTTACACGGCCAGGCACCAGGATATCGGCGCCGAGTTGCTCATCCGGGACTACATGACCGAAAATGTGGAGACCATCGAACCGGACGGGGCGTTGCTTGAAGCCCACCGTCTGATGAGCATGGGGCATTTCCGCAGCCTGCCGGTGGTCAAGAACGACCAACTGCTTGGCATCATCACCCGCACAGACCTGATGAGCAGCGACCCATCCCGGCGTTTCTCCCGCAACCAGCAGGAGGAATCCATGCAAATTTTGACCACGCCGGTGGAAAAGATTATGTCCGCGCCGGTCATCACCGTTCGGCCGGAGTCCAGCGTTACTGAGGCGGCTTTCCTAATGATGGACAACAAGATTCACAGCCTGCCCGTGCTGGACGCGGAGCAAAAGCTGGTGGGCATCTTCACCGAAAGCGACCTGTTTCTGATTACGTCGCAGAAGTTGAATAATTAATTTGCCATATCGCGGGCGCTCTTTGATGAAGGGCGCCCGTTTTATTGGGGGGTGCATGGGAAGGGGCCATATGCGCAAAGCGGCCAGGGGTTTGGCCAAAAATGAATCATAATGAGTCCTCAAAAGTAGCATTTAATCAAAGAAAGGTGTATAATTTTAAGTTCACCGTCCAAAGCAAAATAAGGGATGGGCTATTGACTCAATGAAATATCGGGTCTATAATGAAATATTGCTCTATTACTTTTCTATCGCGTGGCTCACGGATGATTCCGCCACGCGTTTTATCGTGTTAGGAGATGTGAATGACTGACTTGATGCCTCCAAAAACATACGCCCGCATTCCGGTAGGGTTGGAGCTGCCCCAATTAATCCAGGTGCAACTGGACTCGTTCCAGCGCCTGAAGGAAGAAGGGCTCGGAAGCCTGTTCAACGAGATATCCCCAATTGCCTCCTATGGCAATGAATTGCGTCTGCATTTTCCCAGCAATACACCGCTCTCCGAGGAATTCGGTCTGCGCTACTGGTTTGAAGAACCCAAGTATTCGATGGAAGAATGCCTTGAACGGGATTTGACTTACGCCTGCCCGCTGTATGTTTCAGTGCTTTTGGAAGGCAGCACGCAAAGCGAAAAAATCAAGCAGGACCTCTTCCTGGGTGATTTCCCCGAGATGACCCCTAAGGGCACCTTCATCATTAACGGCACCGAACGCGTGGTGGTTTCACAGTTAATTCGTTCCCCGGGTGTGTACTTCCAAGCCGAGGTTGACCGCACCACGGGTCGTTACATGTCCACCTCCAAGCTTATCCCCGACCGGGGGGCCTGGATGGAGTATGAAACCCGCAAGAATGATTTCATTATTCTCAAGTTCAACCGCAAGCGGACCATGCCAATCACCATCTTCCTGCGCGCCCTCGCGGCTGTGGATGACGGCATGCCCGATTCCCCGCTCAAGACTGGCACCAACGAAGAAATTTTAGCGCTCTTCGCGGACGTGGACAACAACCCCGAGCATCCCTACATCCTGTCCTCTTTTGAGCAGGAGCCCAGCTACCAGCTGACGGGCAACCAGACCATCGCGGAAGCCGCGCTAATTGAGTTCTTTAAGCGCCTGCGCCCGGGTGAGCCGCCCACGCTGGATAACGCCCGCAACCACATCATTGAACAGCTGTTTGACCCGCGCCACTATGACCTCGAAAAGGTCGGCCGCTACAAGTTAAATCAGAAGCTCGACCTGCAGGATATCGTCCCAATATCCCATCGCATGATCACGAAATATGACGTTGTGCGCCTCATCAGGCACATGATTCAAATTAACAACGGCGTGATGCCGCCCGATGACATTGACCACCTGGGCAACCGCCGCATTAAGACTGTTGGCGAACTCATCCAGAACAAGCTGCGTGTTGGCCTGCGGCGCATGGAGCGTGTCATTAAGGAACGTATGTCCATCCGGGACCAGGGAGGCTCTGTCTCCCCAATCAGCCTGGTGAACATCCGCCCGTTGGTGGCCTCGCTGCGTGAATTCTTCGGTTCCAGCCAGCTTTCCCAGTTCATGGAGGAGACCAACCCGCTCTCCGAGCTGCGCCACAAGCGTACCGTCTCGGCCCTGGGCCCTGGTGGCCTGCGCCGTGAACGCGCCGGCTTCGACGTCCGTGACGTGCACTTCTCGCACTACGGCCGCATCTGCCCGATTGAAACCCCAGAAGGCCCGAACATTGGCCTGATTGGCCGTTTGGCGGCCTATGCCAAGGTAAACGAGTATGGGTTCATCGAAACCCCGTACCGCAGGGTCTATCGCTCCATGAAGGGCAGCGACCCCAAGCTTGTGGACCACCTGCTCCGCCAGGATATCATGGATATCGATGGGGGAACGCTTTTCAAGGCCGAGACCCGGGTGACCGAGGAAATGGCAGCCAAGATTCGCGAACTCGGCATCCAGAATGTTCTGGTGCGGCCCTATGTGAGTGATGAATACGAATACCTGTCCGCTGACGCGGAAGATAAATACGTGATTGCCCAGGCGAACGCTCCGCTAAACGAATACCACGAGTTTGTGCATCGCAACTCCTGCCGCTTCCACTCCACCTTCGCGATTTACGATTACGAATATATCGATTATATGGATGTGGCCCCGAACCAGGTGGTCGGCATCTCCGCCGCGCTCATCCCGTTCCTCGAGCACGATGACGCCAACCGCGCCCTGATGGGCTCGAACATGCAGACGCAGGCTGTACCGCTGCTGCGCCCCGAAGTGCCGACCGTTTCGACCGGTATGGAAGGCGCTGCTGTGGCAGATTCCGGCCAGGTGATTATCGCGGATGAGGACGGTGAGGTTATCTCCGTAACCGGCGAGAGCCTGGTTATCAAGCAATCCAATGGCGACCTGCGCCATCACAAATTGCGCAAATACCAGCGTTCAAACCAATCCACCTGTATCGACCAGCGTCCGGCAGTCCAGAAGGGACAATTTGTCCACAAGGGCGACGTCATTGTCGACTCTTCCTCCACCGAGGATGGCAAACTGGCGTTGGGCCAGAACGTGGTGGTTGCCCTGGTGCCCTGGGAAGGCTTCAACTTTGAAGACGCCATCCTGATTTCAGAGCGCCTGGTTGAGGACGACCGCTATACCAGCGTCCACATTGAAAAATACGAAATCGAAGCGCGCGATACCAAGCTGGGCCCCGAGGAAATCACCCGTGAAATCCCCAACACCGGCGAGGATACTATCCGTGACCTCGATGAGAACGGTATCATTCGTATCGGCGCCGAAGTCGGGCCTGAAACCATCCTGGTTGGCAAGATTACGCCCAAGGGTGAGAAGGAACTGACCCCGGAAGAACGCCTGCTGCGCGCCATTTTTGGTGAAAAGTCCCGCGATGTGAAGGACACCTCCCTGCGTATGCCCCATGGCGAGCGCGGCATCGTGGTGGACGTGAAGGTCTTCAACCGTGAAGACAACGCCGACCTCAACGCCGGCGTGGACAAGATGGTGCGTGTTTCGGTTGCCCAGCGCCGCAAGATTACCGCTGGCGACAAGATGGCTGGCCGGCACGGCAACAAGGGCTGCGTCTCTATGGTGCTGCCTGTTGAGGACATGCCCTTCCTGGAAGATGGCACCCCGGTGGATATCATCCTGAATCCGCTTGGCATCCCGGGCCGTATGAACATCGGCCAGGTGCTGGAAGCGGAATTGGGCTGGGCTGCCCGCAGCCTTGGCTTCCGCGCCATCACCCCCGTCTTTGACGGAGCCACCGAAGCTGAAATTGAAGCGGAACTCGGCCGGGCCTGGATGATTGACGAAGCCTGGAAAATGACCGCCGTCAAGGGTTGGGAGATGCTGAAGGGCGTTGAGTACGACCCGGAAATGATTCGCGATGATGACTTTGTGCGCCTGCTCTACCTTGAACAGCGCCTGGGTAATGACCGCGAACAAGTGTATGCCATCAAGGAAAACCTCGGCGTTGCCCGCCGGGTAGCGTTGAACCTGTGGCTGGAAGACAATGGGTATGACCCCAAGGCCATCTTGTCCTTCCCGGAAAACAAAATCGCGACGAGCGAACGCTCCGCCCAGGACGACCGCGCTGTACGCGCCTGCCTGCGACTTTGGTCCAAATTGCAGGACCGCGAAATTAAAGAATCGCTCAGCACGCCTGAAATGGTTGAACAGGCCCGGGCCATCATGTTTGAAACTGGTGTTCCCGTGCCGACGATTGGCAAGCAATTGCTGCGTGACGGCCGCACCGGCATGTTATACGACCAGCCGGTTACAGTGGGCGTTATGACCATGCTCAAGCTGCACCACCTGGTTGAAGATAAGGTACACGCGCGCTCAACCGGCCCATACAGCCTGGTGACCCAACAGCCGCTCGGTGGCAAAGCCCAGTTTGGTGGCCAACGCTTCGGCGAAATGGAAGTTTGGGCGCTGGAAGCTTATGGCGCCGCCCACACCCTGCAGGAAATGTTGACGGTCAAGTCGGATGATGTCATTGGCCGTACGGCCACGTATGAAGCCATCGTCAAGCGTGAGGCCATCAGCGCGCCTGGCATCCCCGCGGCCTTCCGTGTGCTCGTCAAGGAACTCCAATCCCTGAGCCTGGCCGTGGAAGCCATCATGGAAGACGGCGACATTATCAAGTTTGGCAAGGACTCCGAGCGTAACCAGCCACCCCGGATGCAAACCGGTTTGCTTGGGCTTGGGCAGGATATCCTGCCTGGCGCGGGTTTCTTTACCAACTAACAAGGATTTAACAGCTGCCAGAAGCTATACTTCCCCAGGCAGAAGATGATTACCATCGGGCCAGCCACCAAAAGCTGGCCCGGTTCTTTTTAAGGAGCCTGGTCTGGCCGGGAGGGTGACCTGTTCACACTGTGGACCCCGTGACGCGAAGGGCACTCTGGACCGGGCAGGTTGCCGTGTGATTTTGTCAATTTGCCAATTGTTTCGCGCGTTATTGATTAATGTATAGTAAAATAGCGCGTCGGTCAGTGGAAGGCGTCCGCGTGCGGGTTACACGGCCTCGGAGGCAGTTTGAGGACCGCGGTTTGGAATTGAAAAGCCAACAAACCTTGACTCTTGTTGGAACTACATGGTAGAATAGCCCTTCGCATCCGAAAGGCGAATTCTTTTCTGATGCGAAAATGCAGAACGCAGACCCGGGCCATCCGTGTTTTTGATGGCCTTGATTATTGAATAATTGTTTTAATTTTAGGTACGGAGGCAAAGAGTGCCAACAATTAACCAACTGGTAAGGAACGGTCGCAAGACGAAACATCAGAAGAGCAAATCTCCTGCTCTGCAATTCACGCTCAATTCCGAGAAGCAGCGTAGGACGCGCCAACCCAAGGGTGCCCCGCAGAAACGCGGAGTTTGCACCATCGTGCGCACCATGACCCCCAAGAAACCGAACTCAGCGCTACGCAAGATTGCCCGTGTTCGCCTTTCCAACGGCATGGAAGTCACCGCGTACATCCCGGGTGAGGGCCATCAGCTGCAGGAGCACAGTGTTGTGCTCGTGCGCGGCGGCAGGGTGAAGGATTTACCTGGTGTGCGGTATCACATCGTGCGTGGCACGCTGGATACCACCGGTGTTGCCGATCGTAAGCGCGCACGTTCAAAATACGGCGCCAAACGTCCGGAATCCAAGTAAAAGGGATGAAGACGGGCAAAGGGCCAGCCACGCCATATGAGGCGGGCACCCCGCGCCTGTTGATACTGAGGAGTCATCATGTCAAGAAGAATTAAACCCGAAAAACGAGAAGTCATCCCTGACGTGCGCTTTAACAACCAGCATGTTCAGATGATGATCAACCGCATCATGCTCAACGGCAAGAAAAGCACCGTGACCACCCTGGTGTACGACGCCATCGACGCCATCAGCGCCAAGACCGGCAAGGAAGGCATTGAAGTCTTCGAGCAGGCCTTGCGCAATGTTGGGCCCGCCATGGAAGTCCGCCCCCGCCGTGTGGGTGGCGCCACTTACCAGGTGCCTATGGAAGTCTCCCCGGAACGCCGCCTGACGCTGGCCATGCGCTGGATTATTGCTGCTTCCCGCGCCCGCTCTGGCAAGAGCTACTCTGAGAAACTCGCTGGTGAATTGATGGACGCCGCTGAAAACCAGGGCGCTTCCATTCGCCGCAAGGAAGAAACGCACAAGATGGCGGAAGCCAACCGTGCTTTCTCTCACTTCCGGATGTAGGCCCGTACCTTAACAGCCCAGGTTAAAATGACAGATTTTCCGCTCGAGCGATATCGCAATATTGGCATCATTGCACACATTGATGCCGGCAAAACGACAACCACCGAGCGGATTTTGTTTTATACCGGCAAGACCTATCGCCTTGGTAATGTGGACGATGGCACTACGGTCACCGACTGGATGGACCAGGAACGTGAACGTGGCATCACCATTGTCTCCGCTGCTGTTACAGCGGAGTGGAAAGACCACCGCATCAACCTCATCGACACCCCCGGGCACATCGACTTCACCGCCGAAGTGCAGCGCTCGCTGCGCGTGCTGGATGGTGGCGTGGTAGTGTTTGACTCGGTGCAGGGCGTGGAACCCCAAAGCGAAACCGTTTGGCGACAGGCGGACCGCTACCAGGTGCCCCGCATTTGCTTTGCCAACAAGATGGACCGGGTGGGCGCTTCTTACAACCGCACCATCCGCAGCATCCATGACCGCCTGGGTGCCAACGCCCTGGCCATGCAAATCCCGATTGGGCGTGAATCCGCTTTTAGTGGCGTGATTAACCTGCTCGAAGAGAACGCGGTCTTTTTCGACGATGAAGCCGGCCTGGAGCCGCGCGTGACGGATATCCCCGCGGAATACCAACAGGAAGCCGCTGAAAAACGCGCCGTCCTGGTGGAACGCATCGCCGAGCTGGACGATGACCTAACGGTCAAGTTCCTTGAGGGCGATACCCTGACCCTGCCTGAATTGAAAGAAGCTTTGCGCAAGGCCGTACTGGCCAACCTGGCTACACCCGTCTTCTGTGGTTCCAGCCTCAAGAACAAGGGCGTTCAAATTGTTTTGGACGCGGTGGTGGATTACCTCCCCTCACCTTTGGATATTCCCCCGGTCAAAGCCACCCTCCTCCGGGATGGCAGCGAAGTGTTGCGCGAAGCCCGCGATGACGAGCCGCTCAGCGCGCTGGTGTTCAAGATTGTCACCGACCCGTACATGGGCCGCCTGGCTTACATCCGCGTGTATTCTGGCAAGGTCAAGCAAGGTGGGACCGTGCAGAACTCCTCCAAGGATAAAAAAGAACGCGTTGGTCGTTTGCTGCGCATGTACGCTGATCGCCGCGAGGACATCACAGAATTGGGTGCTGGTGATATTGGCGCCATCCTGGGCCTCAAGTTTAGCTTTACGGGCGACACCCTGAGCGATTCAAGCGCCCCGGTGGTGTTGGAAAGCATTCACTTCCCGGACCCAGTCATCTCCATCGCGATTGAGCCCAAAACCAAGGCGGACCAGGACCGCATGGCCGAATCTTTGAACAAACTTTCAGAGGAAGACCCCACCTTCAAGGTGCGCCAGGATGAAGTAACCGGACAAACCGTTATTTCGGGCATGGGCGAGCTGCACCTGGATGTGCTGGTGAGCCGTCTGTTGCGGGAATTCAAGGTGCAGGCGAATGTGGGCAAACCACGGGTTGCCTACCGGGAAGCCATTACCCGCCCGGTGGAAGACGTGCGGTACAAGTACACCAAGCAAAGCGGCGGCCACGGCCAATATGGCGACGTGGTCATCAACCTGGAACCCCTGTCCAACGGCGAGGGCATCCAGTTTGTGAACAAGATTACCGGCGGGTCCATTCCCAAGGAATACATCCCCGCGATTGAAAAAGGCGTGTACGAAGCCGCGGAAAGCGGCCCCTTAGCCGGTTTCACCATGACCGATATAAAGGTCACGCTGGTGGATGGTTCGTACCACGAGGTGGACTCGAGTGAAATGGCCTTCCGGATGGCTGCCATCTTCGCCATGCGCGAAGCGGCTGAAAAAGCCGGCCCGGTCATCATGGAACCCATCATGAAAGTGGAAATCACCGTCCCCGAGGAGTACACCGGCGATATCATCGGCCAGGTGAACGCCCGTGCGGGCAACATTTTGGGCATGGACGAACGCTTTGGCAATGCCAAGGCCATCGACGCTGAAATCCCGCTATCTGAGATGTTTGGGTATGCCACCGAGCTGCGCTCAGCGACCCAGGGCCGCGGCGTGTTCACCATGGAGTTCAAACATTACGCCCAGGTGTCCGAGAGCATGAAACGCAAAATCCTCGGAGAAAAGTAAAATTGTGAAAAACGGGTCGGCGCAAGTTCCTGGCCGGCCTTTTTGAGATATCAACGCAGAACGATTTAGGAAAACTATGGCAAAACAGAAGATTAGAATTCGTTTGAAAGCTTATGACCACCGCATTTTGGATCAATCCGCCAAGCGCATCGTGGAAACCGCGGAACGCAGTGGCGCGCGTGTGATCGGCCCCGTTCCGTTGCCGACCAAAATGGAGAAGTTCACGGTTCGCCGTTCCACCTTCATCGATAAAGACTCCCAGGAACACTTTGAGATCCGCACCCACAACCGCCTGATCGACGTGATGGAACCCGATTCCAAGACCATCGACATGCTGATGCGTCTCAATCTGCCTGCCGGCGTGGACATCGAGATCAAGCTCTAAGGCGGATCTCCGGTTGTTCCGGTGTGCCGTGAGGTAGGGCTGGAAGAATCGCGACAACCCAAGGGGATTATTGAAAGCGGTTATTTCGCTTTCAGAGAATTAGCGTTCCCATTTTTCAAATATTAGGCGGTTACACCGCCTTTTTGTTTTAAGTTCCACTTCGCGGATGGTCTGGTGTGTTTGTGTGTGTGTAACCCTAAACGCGTAACAAGTTGTTGACACGCGGGAACAAATTTTGGCAGACAGAAGTCCCTTATGAAATTGGTAGTATTATTCAACAAAAGATAATAGGGAGAAATATCATCATGAACAAGACGGGGAGCTGATGAGCACGTTCTACCTGAATACCATCGGCAAGAAGCTATATATTCCAATGATGTTTTCAGGAGAGTAAGCGATGAAAAGAACTCGATGCTTGATCATCGTAGCGATCGCGGTTCTCTGCGCCGGTTGCCAAACAAGCGTCATAGTCCCCGCCCGAACACTAACTCCTCAGATAACAGACCTGCAAACGCAATCGGAAAATGATTTTTCTCAGTTGCGGTGTGGAGATGGCTATTGCGTTGACATCATCCTGGATTTAGCGGATCGGTTGGAGACGCCCTTGCCACTCTGTGTCAAGGTTACTGCCGAGATCGAAATCGAGGACCTTTCTATCCTGCTCATGATTTGGCCATCAGTACTCATCAGTATTGAGGATGCCTCCATGAACGAACCCGGAAAGATAATCGCAAAAAACGGGGAGATCCTATGGAAAACACAGCTTAGCGCTGGAGAAGCAAAATACTTCTGCATTGATATACCTATCCCCTCGCCAAAGGACGTCACGTTTCTCGATATTTCTGTAGATACATGGTTAGGCTTCAAACTTGGGGTTTTTGTTGACAACTATGTCACTTTACGACAATCAGATGGTCGACTCACTATAACCTACGCTGGAACGCCTTACCCGACGGCAACACACGACCCACACGTCCCTGAATGTTCTTACCATTTCCCTCCTGACTGCCCGACCGCCTTGTACCCTACTTTTACACCCGGGGTGACCATCCTGCCAACCAGGAAGATCCGCACACCAACGCCAACTTTAACACCATTATATACTCTGCCCCCAGGGACCCCGACCTCCACACCCCCGCCATATCCCATTGGCGATCCAGAACCTACAACTGAGCCTGTTCCTTAACCTGCCTTGATGCCATTTGAGTTTTTTCGTCATGACCCTACCAACGGTAGGCTACAGATTTGATTTGACTTGGGTATAATCGAAAAGTTAGTTTTTGAGTAAATCAGGCGGTAATTTTCACAAATCGCTCTTGCAAGGTTGGAGTGATTGTGTTATATTTCAAAGGTTGCCCATAAAAGCAACGATATGAAGTAATTTGGCAATTCAAGAATGCCAACCCGCGTGGGCAGAAAGCTACACAGGGTTCATTGACTGGATTGCGCGGAGATGATGCAGCTGGCCCAAGCTGACAGTCTCGCAGAAATAACAATAAACAGGAGAATAGTATGTTAAAAGGGCTAATTGGAAGAAAGATCGGTATGACCCAGATCTTCGATGAGAACGGCGCGGCTGTTCCCGTAACGTTAATCGAAGCTGGGCCTTGTTTTGTTTCCCAGGTCAAGACAGTCGAAACCGACGGCTACAATGCCGTTCAACTGGCTTTTGGCGAAGCGAAACCCAAGCGCCTGACCAAGGCGCACCTCGGTCACCTTAAGGTGAACGATCTCCCCCCCGTAAAGGTTTTGCGTGAGTTCCGCACCAAGAAGCTGGATGAAATCCAGGCTGGCGATAAGCTTGACGCGTCCGTGTTTGCTGCTGGCGAGCATGTGGACGTTGTGGGCATCTCCAAGGGCAAGGGTTTTGCCGGCTCCGTCAAGCGGTACGGCTTCAAAGGTGGCCCGCGTACCCATGGTCAGTCTGACCGTATGCGCTCCCCCGGTTCCTCTGGTTCCGGTACCACCCCAGGGCGTGTTTTCAAGGGTAAGCGCCGACCTGGTCACATGGGCGATGTTCAGGTCACTTCCTCCCACATCCGGGTTGCCATGGTGGATCCTGAGCGCAATCTGATCGCGGTCCAGGGTTCAGTCCCAGGCCCCAAGGGCGGGACTGTGGTAATCAAAGAGGCTCGCAAGCAGTAGGCTGCTTGTGTTGAATGGAGAAAGTTATCATGATTGTCGATGTCTATAACTTACAAGGTGAAAAAACTGGAACTGTCGATCTTCCTGAAAGCATTTTTGCTGCCAAGATCAACGTGGACCTGATGCACCAGGCTTACACCCGCCAGATGGCGAATGCCCGCCTGGGCACCCATAGCACCAAGCGCCGCGGTGAAGTTGCCGGCGGTGGCCGCAAGCCCTGGAAACAAAAGGGAACCGGTCGCGCCCGCCAGGGTAGCATGATTTCCGCCCAGTTCGTTGGCGGTGGTCGTATCCACACCCCCAAACCCCGCGATTACACCCAGGCCATGCCGCAGAAAATGCGTCAGGCCGCTTTACGCTCAGCCCTGACCGTCAAGGCCAGCCAACAGGCTGTGGTGATGCTGGGTGATGTGTCCATGGAAGCCCCCAAGACCGCCGAGATGGCCAAGGCCGTCAAGACCCTGGCTGGCGAAGGGCGCGTTCTCTTCCTGGTCCCCGATAAAAGCGAAAAATTCGCAGGCGTGGTGAAGTCAGCCCGTAACCTGGCCAATACCCAGTTGTTGATGGCCAATTACCTGAACATCCGCGACCTGTTCCGATCTGAAAAAGTTATTATCCCGCTTGCCTCACTCGAAGTGATCAAGAGTTACCTGGGATAGGAAGGTGAAGCAGAATGAACAGCTCTGTATTTGATATCCTGCGTCGACCTGTCATCACGGAAAAGTCCAATTACCAGGCCACCAAACTTCACCAGTATGTTTTTGAAGTTGCCAGCTTTGCGACCCGTGAACAGGTGAAAACCGCCGTTGAGACCGCGTTCGATGTGGACGTGGTACGTGTCAACATCATCAATCTTCCTGCCAAGTCCGGGCGCAATTCCCGCACCCGTGGTTTGGCCGTGCGCGCCTCTGGCTACAAAAAAGCCATCGTCACGCTGAAACCGGGAGATAGCATTCCAGTATTTGAAGGGGTGGAGTAATGGCCGTCAAGATTTTTAAACCCAAGACCCCCGGGCAGCGCCACAAGACCAGCTATACCTTCGAGGAAATCACGAAGGATCGTCCCGAGCGCAGTCTCATTTATGCCCAGAAGAAAACCGCTGGCCGTAACTCCCTCGGCCGTGTGACCGTTCGCCATCGTGGCGGCGGTGCCAAGCGCCAAATCCGCATCGTCGACTTCAAACGCGACAAGACTGGCATCCCAGCCAAGGTCTCCGCGATTGAGTACGACCCCAACCGCACAGCCCGGCTTGCCCTGCTTGTTTACGCGGATGGTGAGAAACGCTACATCCTGGCCCCCATCGGTGTCAAGGTGGGCGATTCCCTGCTTTCCGGCGCGCAGGCCGAAATTCGCCCCGGCAACAACCTGCCCCTGGCGAACATCCCGGTCGGCACCACGGTCCACGCGATTGAAATGCAGCCTGGCAAGGGTGCTCAAATCAGCCGTTCCGCTGGCACATCCGCCCAGCTGCTCGCCAAGGAAGGCAAGTACGCGCACGTGCGTATGCCCTCCGGTGAGGTCCGGCTCGTTTTACAGGAATGCAGCGCTTCCATTGGCCAGGTTGGCAACGTGGAACACAGCAATGTCAAGCTCGGTAAGGCTGGCCGCAAGCGCCACAAGGGCTGGAGGCCCGAAGTGCGTGGCACTGCCATGTCCCCCCGCGACCATCCGCATGGTGGTGGCGAAGGCCGCTCACCCATCGGTATGGCTGGTCCCAAGACCCCGTGGGGTAAACCCACCCTGGGTTACAAGACCCGCAAGAACAAGCGAACGGACAACATGATTCTCCGCCACCGCTCCAAAGCCAAGCGCAAGTAGTACTTGAGAGAGACAAAGAAGGACGATTAACATGTCGCGATCATTGAAAAAAGGGCCATTCATTGACCCGAAACTTTTGAAACGAATTGAAGAGATGAACACCAAGGGCGAAAAGAAAGTCATTCGCACCTGGAGTCGCGCCAGCACCATCTTCCCCCAGATGGTCGGCCATACCATCGGTGTGCACGACGGTCACCGCCATGTTCCGATCTATGTGACGGAAAACATGGTTGGCCATCGCCTGGGCGAATTCGCCCCCACCCGCTGGTTCCGCGGTCATGTCTCCGAGAAATCGACCAAGTGAGGCAGAAATGGCACAAGAAATTTTAGCCAAATTATCCAACTTCGACGGTTCAGCCCAGAAAGTCCGGCTGGTTGTCGATCTCGTGCGTGGCAAGCGTGTCAGTGATGCCCTTGGCATCTTGAGCCTCACCCCCAACAAAGCCGCCGAACCCGTTCGCAAGCTGATTTATTCAGCCCTATCGAATGCGGAAGAGAATTACGGCGTCAGCCGTGATGACCTTGTGGTGTACAAGATTTTCGCAGATGAAGCACAGACCCGGAAGTGGCGCGAGTTTGGTGCCCGCGGCCGCTTCAAGCCGATACTGCGCCGTCGTTCCCACATCACTGTCGTTTTGCGCGAAATCGAGTAGAGGTAAGGAGTCATTATGGGTCGAAAAGTTCATCCAATCGGTTACCGTCTGGGCATCAACAAGCCGTGGCTTGGCCGCTGGTACGCTGAAGGCAAAGATTACACCGATCAACTGCACCAGGATTTGAAAATCCGCGAGTTGGTCCTCAAGGAAGCTGAGAAAGCCGGAGTCTCCGGTGTTGAAATCGAACGCTTCCCTGGCAAGGTGAAGGTCTCTCTCCAGACCGCCAAACCCGGCATCCTCATCGGACCCAAGGGCAAGAGCGTGAAAATCCTGCGCGAGTCCCTTGAAAGCCTCACAGGCAAGAAGATTGACCTGGAAGTGAAAGAGATTAAATCCGCGGATACGGATGCCTACCTGGTTGCGCAAAATATTGCCGGTCAGCTCGAACGGCGTATCGCCTACCGCCGCGCCATGAAACGCGCCATTCAACAGGCCCTGCGCCAGGGCGCTGGTGGTATCAAAATCTCCGTTTCCGGCCGCCTTTCAGGCGCGGAAATGGCCCGCCGCGTCACCATGCGCGAGGGGCGTGTGCCCCTGCAGACGCTGCGTGCTGATATCGACTTTGCCCGTACCGCGGCCACAACCACCTACGGACAAATCGGCATCAAGGTTTGGATTTATCGTGGCATCGTCATGAATCAACCTGAAGAAAAGGTTGAGGCCACCGAAGGCGTCTATGTCAGTGAGTAATTATCGGAAGATGTGAGGTACTAGATTATGTTGATGCCAAAGAGAGTAAAGTACCGCAAGCAAATGCGCGGCCGCATGAAGGGCAAAGCCCTGCGTGGTGCCGATGTGAGCTTCGGTGAATATGGTCTGAAAGCGCTGGAATGTGGCTATCTGTCCGCCCGTCAAATCGAAGCGGCCCGCCGCGCCATCGTGCATGAAATGAAACGCCGTGGCAAGGTGTGGGTGCGGGTCTTCCCAGACAAGCCCTATACCAAGCGCGCCGCCGAAACCCGTATGGGTAAGGGCAAGGGGAACGTGGACCACTGGGTGGCGGTTATCCGCCCCGGTCGGGTCATGTTCGAAGTCGGCGGAACCGACGCGGAATCGGCCCAAAAGGCCCTGCAGCGCGCGCGGTTTAAGCTTGGCATTCAGTCCAAGGTTGTGAACAAAGTGACGTTAGGAGAAGGTTCATGAACGCCAAAGAAATTAGAGAACTTTCTGTAGAAGAAATAAAAAACAAGATTTTGGATGCACGGCAGGAACTCATGAACTTGCGTTTCCAAATGGTGACGGGTCAGCTAACCGATACCACCCGCTTCAAGGTGATCCGGCGCGACATCGCCCGTTTCGAAACCATCCTGACAGAACGGGCGCGCCAAGCGAAGGAAGGTAAGTAATGAATAATCGTCGTCGTCTGATTGGTACGGTCGTCAGCAATAAAATGGAAAAGACCGTTGTAGTGGAAGTGTCCCGCACATATCAGCACCCGCTGTACCACAAGGTTGTGAAGGGCACCAAGACATATAAAGTCCACGATGAGCTGCAATGCAACGTGGGCGACAAAGTCAGCATCGTTGAGTCTGCTCCGATTTCACGCACCAAGCGCTGGGTTGTCGAGAAGATTATCAAGGTGGAAGTTCGCCAGGAAGGCGAGCTGGATGCTGTCTCTGAGGTTGTGGAAGGGGATGCGGCATGATCCAACAGGAAACCCGGTTAGTCGTTGCGGATAACACCGGTGCCCGTGAAATCCTGGTCATCCACGTGGTCGGCGGCACCAATCGCCGCTATGGTTATGTGGGCGACATCGTCATTGGCACTGTCAAGGCTGCCTCTCCGCAGGCTTCTGTGAAGAAGAGTGAAATCGTGAAGGCTGTCATCGTGCGCACCAGCAAGGCTTATCGCCGGCCAGATGGCTCTGTGATTAGCTTTGATGACAACGCCGCCGTTATCCTGGATAACGATGGCGTCAATCCCCGCGGCACGCGTATTTTTGGGCCTGTGGCGCGCGAATTGCGCGAAAAAGGCTTTATGAAAATCGTGTCATTGGCTCCAGAAGTCTATTAACTATTGATGCAGGAGTAATGTGATGAAAGCAAAGATACGCAAAGGTGATCGCGTCCGTGTGACCCGCGGAAGCGCAGATGATAAAAACAAAGTTGGCGAAGTAATTCGTGTGCTGCCAAAGGAAGAACGGCTGGTTGTGCAGGGTGTCAATATCGTGAAGAAGCACCAGAAGCAGACCCAGTCCGGCGGGCGGACCATCCCCTCCGGGATTAACGAATTCGAAGCGCCAATCCATGTTTCCAACGTAGAACTGGTGGACGCGGCTTCCGAGAAGGAAGCGAAAGCGGCCCGCGCCAAGGTTGCCAAGGCGAAGAAGCCCGCGACCAAGGCTGAGAAAAGCGCTGAAAAAGCGGTGAAGGCAGAGACCAAGAAACCAACGGCCAAAGCTGAAACCAAGAAGCCAGCGGCCAAAGCGGAAGCGAAGAAACCAGTGGCCAAGGCTGCTGCCAAGCCCGCCAAGCCGGCTGCCAAAAAGACCAGCGACAAGGGCAAGTAAGGCGCAGGTGAGTGAATATGAATAAATTACAAGAACAATACAAGCAGGAAATCGCACCCGCCCTTTTCAAGGAACTGGGACTGAAAAACGTCATGCAAATTCCAGCCATCGAAAAAGTTGTGGTCAACATTGGCGTTGGCGAAGCCCTGGATAACCCCAAGGCGCTGGAAGCTGCCGTTAATGACCTCACCATCATCACCGGTCAGAAGCCGGTCGTGATTGCGGCCAAGAAAGCCATTTCCAACTTTAAGTTACGCGAAGGCCGCCAGATTGGCGTGAAGGTTACCCTCCGCGGCCAGAAGATGTGGGCATTCCTCGATCGTTTGATCAACATTGCCCTCCCCCGTGTGCGCGACTTTCGTGGTATCTCGGCCGACTCTTTTGACGGCCGTGGGAATTACACTTTGGGTCTGACGGAACAGCTGATTTTCCCCGAGATCCAGTACGACAAGATCGACAAACTGCGCGGTATGGAAGTCAGCATCGTCACGACTGCTGAAACCGATGACCACGCACGGGCGCTGTTGACCAAGTTTGGCATGCCCTTCAGGAAAGGAAACTAATGGCTAAGAAGTGTATGATGTACCGCGAAATGCGGAGGAAATATCCGGGTCGTGTCGTGAACCGCTGCCGTGTGTGTGGCCGGCCCCGTGGGTATATGCGTAAGTTTGGTCTCTGCCGCATTTGCTTCAGAGAATTGGCACTTCAGGGAAAAATCCCTGGTGTAACGAAATCATCCTGGTAATTTGACCTGGAGGGATAGACATGACAATATCAGATCCAATTGCCGATATGTTAACGCGGATTCGCAACGTGGCCATGGCTGGACAAAGCCTGGTGGTCATGCCGAATTCCAAGCTCAAGTCCGAACTCGCCCGCATTTTGCAGGAAGAGGGCTACCTCGAGAGCTTTGAAATTGTGGATGGAAAAGTGGAAGGCACCAAGGAATTGCGCCTGAAGCTCAAGTACATCGGTGAACGCCGACACCGCCGCCCGATCATCACTGGTCTTACACGCGTCAGCCGCCCTGGCTGCCGGGTGTACACCTCCAAGGAAGAAATTCCCTGGGTTCTCTCGGGCATCGGAATCGCGATTATATCCACCCCCAAGGGGATTATGACCGGCCAGCGCGCCCGTAAAATCGGCGTTGGTGGCGAAATCCTCTGCAAGGTTTGGTAGGAGGAACAGAAATGTCGCGAATCGGAAGAATGCCCATCACCCTGCCCAAGGGTGTGGAGGTCAAGATTGAGGGAAACACGGTCACCGTCAGCGGCCCCAAAGGCAGCATGACTGAGACCTTCTCTCCCGAGATTGGCATCAAACTGGAAGATGGCGTTTTGCACATTGAACGCCCGAACGATGAACCACGTGTCCGCGCTTTGCACGGCACAACCCGTGCCCTGCTCCACAACATGGTGGTTGGCTGCGGCCAGGGGTTCGAACGTGAAATCGAAGTTATCGGCGTGGGCTACCGCGCTGAACTGAGTGGAAAAGACCTGATTCTGAACGTGGGTTACTCGCACCCTGTCAAATTTGAAGCGCCGGAAGGCATTTCATACGAAGCGGACGCGAAAACCCGCCTTATTAAAATCAAGGGTCATGACCGCCAGCAGGTTGGCCAAATCGCCGCCAATATCCGTGCCATCCGGCCGCCAGAGCACTACCATGGTACCGGCTTGCGCTACAAGGGCGAGATTGTCAAACTGAAGGCTGGCAAGGCTGGAAAGACCGGCAAGTAGAGGTAAAACAATGGCTAAAAAATCAAAGAACCAAGCTCGTTTACGCCGTCACATTCGCGTCCGCAAGAAGATTTTCGGCACGCCTGAAAAACCGCGCCTGAACGTCTTCCGCAGCATCACCCAGATTTACGCGCAGGTGATTGATGACCATAGTGGCGTCACCCTGGTCTCCGCGTCCACCATCGATAAAGAGCTCCGCGAGGCCGTCGCCGGCAAGAATAAGTCCGAGCAGGCCAGCCTGGTTGGTGAGGCACTGGCCAAGCGCGCCCTCGAAAAAGGTATCAAGACTGTGGTCATGGACCGCGGCGGATACTATTACACTGGCCGGCTGAAAGCTTTGGCCGATGGCGCGCGCAAGGGCGGCCTGGAATTCTAAGCTGAGGAAACTATGGATTTTAACGAATCATTCGAAGAAAAATTTGACGAGCGCGTTATAGACATCGCCCGTGTTGCCAAAGTTGTCAAGGGCGGCCGCCGGTTCTCCTTCCGGGTGACCCTGGTCGTCGGCGATAACAACGGCAGCGTAGGCCTTGGTATCGGCAAAGCCGCCACCGTGCCCGACGCGATGCGCAAAGCGACCGAGCACGCCCACAAAAACCTGCACAAGGTCAGCCTGTATGGCACGACCATTGCCCATGAAGTGACTGGTTCACAGAGTGGCGCGCATGTGCTGTTGAAGCCCGCTTCTGCCGGTACTGGCGTTATCGCGGCTGGTGGCGTCCGTGCGGTTTGCGAAGCCGCGGGCATCAAGGATATTCTGACCAAATCATTGGGCAGCAGCAATATGCTCAATATTGTCCAGGCGACATTTGACGCCCTGGCCCAGCTCAAGTCCCCCGAGACGGTCGCGATTGAACGCGGCAAGGATGTTAAGGATGTGACTCCTTACTGGGATCGGAGGAAGAATGGCTAAGGAAAAAGAAGCAGTAAAAATCGTGCGCGTCAAACTCGTCAAAAGCGGGATTGGCTACACTGTCCGCCAGAAGAACACGCTCAAAGCTTTGGGCTTCCACCGCCTGAACGAGGTTGTGGAACACGAAGATACGCCTGCCCTGCGCGGTATGCTGAACAAAATCTCCCATTTGGTCGAAATTGAAACAGAGGAGAAATAGGAATGCAACTACATGACCTCATCCCTAACGAGGGATCCAAGAAAGACCGTAAGCGGGTTGGTCGCGGTACTGGCAGTGGGCGGGGCAAGACCTCCGGCCGCGGTACCAAGGGCCAAAATTCACGCCAGGGTGGCGGCGTACGCCTCTACCATATGGGCGGTAACCTGCCTTTCTATCGCAAACTCCCCTTCATGCGGGGCGAAGGCTTCACGCCTTACCATCGTGTCCGCTATTCGGAAGTCAACCTCGACGCTCTCAAGCAGTTCGCTGCCGGCGCTGAAGTGACCCCTGAAACCCTGAAGGAAGCCGGTTTGCTGAAGAACGAAAGCAAACCCATAAAAATCATGGGCCGCGGCGAAATCAACATCGCGTTGAAAGTGAAAGCCCACAAAGTGACCGAAGGTGCCCGTCAGAAGATTGAAAAAGCTGGCGGCAGTATCGAAACCATCGATCTGGCCTAACAAAAAAGGAGTCCTGCCTCATGAAACGATCATCCTGGCGCTTCCTATGGAAATCTGAAGACATCCGCAACAAGCTGCTGATTTCGCTGCTATTGCTGGCTGTCTATCGCCTGGCTGCCAACATCCCCGTTCCTGGAGTTGATCGTGCGACGGTGGCCCAGTTAGCCCAGCTTTCGGGCACTGGAACAAACTTGATTGGCCTTCTGGATTTGCTTTCCGGCGGTTCTGTTTCCCGGTTCTCCATCCTGGCCATGGGTGTGTACCCATACATTACGGCCCAAATTATCCTCCAGCTGCTCCAACCGGTTATTCCTTCGCTTGAACGCATGATGAAGGAAGACCCCCGCCAGGGCCGCATCTGGATGGAAAAATGGACGGTCATCCTGACCATCCCGATGGCGTTGCTCTCCGCGTTTGGCCAGATTAATATCTTCAACCAAATGCTCGGCAGCTCCGTGATTACCAGCTGGGGCTTTACCGCTGACAAGCTGCTGCCCACCATGACCGCCATCATTTCGATGGTTGGCGGCACCATGTTTGGCATCTGGATTGGCGAATTAATCTCAGAATACGGCCTGCGTAACCAGGGTCTTTCGTTGATTATTTTCTCGGGCATCGTTTCCCGCCTGCCCCAGGGTTTGATTAGCATGTTGAACCAAAAGGAACCCTGGTGGGTGTTCGCCCTCGTGCTGGTGGTGTTGACGCTGACCATCTTTGCCATTGTCTTCGTCCAGCAGGGCCGCCGCAACGTACCGGTGATGTTCCCCGGGCGCCGGATTGGCACCCGCATGTCCATGCCAGTGCGCAGCAACCTGCCCCTGATGGTCAACATGGCTGGTATGATCCCGATTATTTTTGCCCAGTCTTTCCTGACCTTCCCCGCCATCCTGGCCTCGTTCTTCGTGAACTCCAAGGCCGCCTGGTTGTCGAAGTTTGCCACCTGGACCTCTTCCGCTTTTGGCGGTGATACCTGGTGGTACCCGATTATGTTCTTCCTGCTGGTTGTTGCGTTCTGTTACTTCTATACCGATGTGCTCTTCGCGCAGCAGGACTACGGCGAGAACCTTAAGAAACAAGGCGCCCAGATTCCCGGCGTTGTCCGCGGAAAACCCACCCAGGATTACCTGACCCGTGTGCAGCGGCGTATCACCCTGCCCGGCGCTTTCTTCCTGGGCCTTGTTGCGGTCATGCCTTATATCTTTGGCTACATTCTGCCCAAAGGCAGCTCCGGCATCTTCCTGATGTCCGCTGCCGGTTTGTTGATTGTGGTTGGAACCATTCGCGACACCGTGGAATACATTTCCACCGAACTCCATTTGCATGGATATGACGATCGGTTGATCAATTAGCGCGAGCAAGAAGGTTTCGATGAACGAAAAGGCGACTTACATTGTGATGCTTGGCCCTCCAGGGGCCGGCAAAGGCACCCAGGCCAAGGTCCTCGCTGAAAAGCTTGGCCTTGTGCATGTCTCGAGCGGAGACCTCTTCCGTGAGAACCTGAGCAATGAAACCGAACTGGGCAAGCTGGCTGCCAGCTACATGAATAAAGGCGAGCTTGTGCCCGATGATGTCACCATCGCGATGGTGAAAGACCGCCTTTCCCGCCCGGACTGCGCCCTCGGCGCCGTTTTGGACGGCTTTCCGCGCACGCCTGCCCAAGCCCAGGCCCTGAATGGCATTTTAGCCGAGATGAACGGCCGCGTGGACCTGGTGCCCTTCATCAGCGTTCCCAATGAAGTTTTGGTGGAACGTTTGGGTGGCCGCTGGATGAGCCACTCCGGGCGAGTGTACCATGCCATCAACAACCCACCCAAGGTGAAGTGGTTCGATGACATTGATGGTACGCCGCTGTATCAGCGCGAAGATGACAAGCCTGAGACGGTTCTTCACCGGATTAACGTTTATTACGAACAAACCTCGCCCCTGATTGAGTACTACCGGGCGGCTGGATCGCTGGTTGAAATTGACGGCACCCGCCCGATTGAACTGGTGACGGACGAGATTATGAAGGTGGTCAAGTAATGGTTGCTTTTGAACACAGCATCAACCTCAAATCGGAATCCGAATTGGCGGTGATGCGTGAGGCGGGTCGTTTGACTGCCATGGCGCTGGCCGCGGTGAGAGCCGCTGCCGCCCCTGGCGTGACGACCGGCGAACTGAATGAGGTCGCCGAGGCGCTCATGCGCGAGCATGGTGTTTACTCGCCTTTCAAAAACTATCCGGGGCCCACGCCCTACCCAGGTAGCATCTGCACCAGCATCAACGAAGAATTGGTGCACGGCATCCCTGGCAAACGCAAGTTGAAGGACGGCGACATCCTTTCGGTGGATTGCGGCGTGGTTTACGAGGGTTTCGTCGGTGATTCCGCTTTTACTATCGGGATTGGCGAAATCAGCCCATTGGCCCAAAAATTGATTGATGTCACCCGCACCGCGTTGGAACTGGGCACCGAAAAGATGGTGCCTGGAAACCACAGTGGCGACGTTGGTTACGCCGTGGAATCATACGTGCGCAGTCATGGTTTTTATTGTACGCACGTCTACACCGGTCACGGTGTGGGGCGTGAAATGCACGAAAACCCCATGCTGCCCAATTACGGGCAGCCCGGCCAGGGATTTTTACTCCGGGAAGGCATGACCATCGCCCTGGAGCCTATGGTCCTCGTGGGGACCCAGCACACCCGGGTGTTGCGTGACCAATGGACGGTTGTTTCCCGGGATGGGTCGTTGACAGCCCACCAGGAAAATACGATTGCCATCACGAAAGATGGCCCGGTAATTTTGACGAGTCTCTGAGAATCGCTCTTGCGTGAATCAGGCTATATACGATATAATAGCAACTTTGCGGTAGAAGAAGGAGTAAACTGATGAAAGTTTCAGCTTCAATTAAAAAGCGCTGTGGAAAATGCAAGATCGTCAAACGTGACGGTCGGCTCTATGTCATTTGCACCAACCCCCGACACAAACAGCGACAAGGATAAGGAATCATACAATGGCACGTATAGAAGGTGTTGACCTCCCGCGCAATAAGCGCATCCAAATTGGACTTCGTTATATTTTTGGCATCGGTCCCAAGACCGCGGATGAAATCCTGGCAGCCACCGGGGTTGACCCTGATATCCGGGTTAAAGACCTGCCTGAGAACGAGGTTTCCAAGCTGCGTGATTACATCGGCCAGAATCTGAAGGTCGAAGGCGATCTGCGGCGCGAAGTCCAGATGAACATCAAGCGCCTGGTGGAAATTGGCTGCTATCGCGGCCTGCGCCACCGCCGCAACCTGCCCCTGCGCGGGCAGCGTACCCGCACCAATGCCCGCACACGCAAGGGCCCCAAGAAGACGGTTGCTGGTCGCGGCCGCCGACGTGGAGCAACGAAGAAATAGCATACAACTGGCTTGATCGCGCCGGGTGGGGCACCCTTTTCCCCTGCGGCATCCCGGTCTTTGATAGCCAGATATGAAAAGAACGAGTGAGGAAAGAATATGGCAAAACAAGCACGTACAGCGCGACGGACCACGACATCCCGTAAAGTCAAGCGCCAGATTTCAACAGGACAGGTGCATGTATACGCGTCTTTTAACAACACCATCGTCACTGTGACTGACCTGCAGGGCAACACGGTTTGCTGGGGAAGTTCCGGATCGGCAGGCTTTAAAGGCTCACGCAAGAGCACGCCTTTCGCAGCCCGCATGGCCGCGGAACAAACCATGAAAGTCGCCCAGCAAATGGGCATCCAGGAAGTGGAGCTGTTTGTTAAAGGCCCCGGTCCTGGCCGTGAGTCTGCCATCCGTGCTGTTCAATCTTTGGGCATCAAGGTCAGGCTAATCGCTGATCTGACCCCTGTACCCCATAACGGATGCCGGCCCCCCAAGAAACGCCGCGTGTAGTTAATTAGAAAAGGAAAATATAAAATGGCTAGATATACTGATGCTGTTTGCAGATTGTGCCGTCGTGAAGGTGAAAAACTTTTCCTGAAGGGCAGCCGCTGCTTCACCCCCAAATGCGCCTTTGAAAAGCGCGGGTATCCCCCGGGCATGCATGGCAAAACTTCCTCCGGTCGCCCCGACCGCGAGTCGGACTATGCCAAGCAGCTGCGCGCCAAGCAAAAAGTTCGCCGTGTCTACGGCATCTACGAACACCAGTTCCGCCGCTTCTACAGCCAGGCTGTTGCCATGCGCGGTCTGACCGGTTTCAACCTGCTGCAGATCCTGGAAACCAACCTCGGTAACGTGGTTTATCGCCTCGGTTTCGCGGCCAGCCGCGCGCAGGCGCGGATCCTGGTTGGCCATGGGCACTTTCTGCTCAATGGCCAGCGAGCGGACATTCACTCCATGAGTGTCAAGGTTGACGATGTCATCACCGTGGCTGAGACTTCCAAGGACAATGTCTATTTCAAGAACCTGCGTGAAGAAGCAGAAGGACGCACACCCCCAACCTGGTTGGCGCGCGATTTGAATAATCTTTCCGGTCGCATGTTGCGCTTGCCCGAACGTTCGGAAATTGACGGTAACCTCAACGAACAACTGGTCGTTGAATATTATTCTCGATAAACAGGATCTTAGTTCAATCTTACTTAGAAGATAGATTGGTTAGGGGTAACCGTGACAGGAATAAAAGAATTGATTACACCAAGAGTGGAACGGGAAAGTAACACCCGTGATTATGCTCAATTTACAATAAGCCCGCTTGAGCACGGCTTCGGTGTCACACTCGGCAATGCTATTCGCCGTGTGCTGCTGTCCTCATTGGAAGGCGCGGCAGTTACCTCAGTGCGCATTAACGATGTCATGCATGAATTCAGCACCATTCCTGGTGTCCGCGAGGATGTCATCCAGGTGATGCTCAACCTGAAGCTGCTGCGCATGAAGTTGCACAACGTGGAAACCGCTCAAATCCGCCTGGAAGTCAAAGGCGAAGGCACCATCACCGCTGCTGATATCAGCTGCCCGCCGGAAGTTGAAATCATCAACCCCGACCTGCTGCTGTTTAGCATCAGCGAAAAAGGCGCCAGCGTGGAGATGGAAATGACTGTGGAAGCTGGCCGGGGTTACCTCCCCGCCAATGACCGTCCGGAGCGTCTGCCCATCGGCGTTTTGCCCGTGGACGCGATTTTCTCGCCCATCCGCCGTGTCAACTGGTCGGTCACCAACGCGCGCGTTGGCCACAGCACCAACTACGACAAGCTTCTGTTGGAAATCTGGACAGACGGCACCGTAACGGCTGAAAAAGCCCTGATGGACGCGACCAACCTGCTCATCAATCAGCTGACCGATATCAGCGGTACCAGCGATGAAATGTTGGAAAAAGCGCCCCAGGCCGTTGAGGTGGAAACCCGTGTCAATTTTGAACAGAATGACACCCCGATTGAGAACCTTGACATCAGTATTCGTGTCATCAACGCCCTTAAGCGCACCGGTCTGACTACTGTCGGCGGTGTGTTGAACATGTTGGAAAAGGGCGATAACAACATGCTCTCCATCCGAAACTTCGGTGAGAAGAGCCTGACCGAGCTGCGCGAAAAGTTGATTGAAAAAGGCTTCCTGCCTCAAGAAAAAGAAGTGGAGTAATTAGTTATGCGGCATCAAATTAAAGGATATCGTCTGAACCGCAGCACCGGCCATCGCACCGCCATGCGCAAAACGATGATTAAACAGCTCTTCGAGTACGAAAAAATTCAAACCACGCTGACCAAGGCCAAATTCATCCAGCCTGACGCAGAGAAATTGATTACTTTAGCCCGCAATGTTCAAAAAGCGGATGAAGTGGAAAAAGTGAATGCGCGCCGGCAGGCAGCCGCCATGCTTGGCAATGCCAGTGGCGACGTTGTCAAAAAACTGTTCGATGACATCGCCCCCCGCTTTACCAACCGGCCCGGTGGGTACACCCGTGTTTTGAAGTTGGGACCCCGCCAGGGTGACAACGCTGAAATGGTCTTGCTCGAGCTGGTCTCTGAGTAAGCGACCCAGGATATTATTTTTGCCTTTACCTTGCTGAAAAGCGGAAGGCATGGCACATTACAAACTTATACTCGCTTACGACGGCACGCAGTACCACGGCTTTCAACGGCAGGCAAACCGACAGACCATCCAGGCTGTTTTTGAGGAAGCTCTTCGAAAAATAGGCTGGCAGGGCCGGGCGGTGATGCCTTCGGGCCGGACCGACAGCGGTGTGCACGCGCTCGGGCAGGTGGTCAGTTTCAATTTTGACTGGAACCACCCAGACGAGACCCTTAGGGCGGCGCTCAACGCGTTTTTACCGGCGGATATCTCCGTACGGCAGGTAGCGCAGGCCCATCCTGGCTTTCATCCGCGTTACGACGCCCTGAGCCGGACCTACCGCTACCAGCTTTACCAGGCCCAATCGCGCGACCCGCTTGTGGACCGCTACGCCTGGCGGTTGAGCCAGGAGCCTGATGTGGAACGCATGAACCAGGCAGCCGCGTTACTGATGGGTGAGCATGACTTCCGGGGGTTTGGAAAAGCCCTCCGGGAAGATGGCACCACCATCCGTCGGATAGAACAAGCTGAATGGCACAGGGATGGGGACCTGCTGGTCTTTTACATCACCGGCAATGCCTTTCTGTACCACATGGTGCGCCGGATTGTGCATGTACTTGTGCTGGTTGGCCAGGGGAAACAGGACCTGGAAATCGTAAAGCGAGGTTTGGAAACAGGATCCACGGGAATCGTGGATTTGGCTCCAGCCCGGGGATTGACGCTTACGCGCGTCCGGTACCCGGAAGATGAATAGAAGCGTAACGCCCCCGCAGGCAATGCCCGGGCGCTGGTATGATGAGAATGGAGAAAGTTAAAGTGGATAAAACATACGTTCCTAAAGGACAAGTTACCGGTGAGTGGTATCTCATCGATGCTGCCGGTGAACCCCTGGGCCGCCTGGCGACCAAGATTGCAGGCCTGCTGATTGGCAAACATCGCCCGGACTATACGCCCGGTGTGGTGATGCAGGATCATGTGGTGGTGATTAACGCATCCCAGGTCTATGCCAACCCAACCCGCGTGGAAGAGAAGAAATACTATCATCACTCCCTTTTCCCCGGTGGATTGAAGACCGTGGGTTTCAGCCGCCAGATGGAAACCCATCCGGATCGTGTTATCCGGTTTGCCGTGCGTGGTATGCTCCCCAAGAACCGCCTGACGGCCCGTTATCTGGATAATCTCAAAATCTATGCCGGGGCGGAACATCCCCACCAGGCTCAGAACCCCAAGGTTTTGGAATAAAGGCAATAAAGAGGAATTATGGCACAATACTTTGAAGCTGTTGGTCGACGCAAGGAAAGCACTGCCCGCGTGCGCATTGCCACTGGCACCGGTGTTTTCACCATCAATGAGAAACCTGTGGAAGCTTACTTCCCCCGCACAGGCGATGTGCCTGTGATCCTGCGCACCCTTGAAGCGGCTGGCCAAAACCCCACCCTGATGGACATCACGGTCAAGGTTGAGGGCGGTGGCGTTAGCGGTCAGCGAGACGCGGTCAAACTTGGTTTGGCCCGCGCCCTGGTCACCATGGACGAAGGTCTACGCCCCACCATGCGCGACCACGACCTTCTCACCCGTGACGCACGCATCAAGGAACGCAAGAAGCCAGGTCTCAAGCGCGCCCGCAAGGCTCCTACTTACACCAAGCGTTAATTCGCGTTCGAGGTTCGAACTGGCCGCTGCCGTCAGGATGGACCTTCACAGCAAATGGCAACTACACAGGCTGTCCAATGGAAGTGTTGGACAGCCTGTACCGTATTTGAAAGCTGTTTGAAGCTTTTTGGGGGCCGCAAGGACGAGGCATGGATAAAAAAGGGATTGTGATTGTTGGGCTCGGCCCGGCTGACGCGGGCAAAATCACCCGCGAGGCCTGGGAATGGCTCTCTGGCTGCCAGGAAATTTACCTGCGCACCAACCTGCACCCGGCCGTACAGGGCCTGCCCCAGGGGCTGCTGGTGCGCAGCTTTGATGAGGTCTACGAGCAGCATGACGCGCTGGAGGATGTGCTTATGGACATCGTGGAGCAGGTGTTGGCGCTCGGACGACGCCCTGAGGGCGTGACCTACGCTGTGCCTGGCAGCCCGTTTGTGGCAGAAGAAACCACGACCCGCATCCTGGCCGCCGCTGCAGAGGTGGGGCTCCCCGTGCGTGTTTTGGACGGCCTTTCCTTCATCGAGCCAGTGTGTTCCGCCCTCGGCCTGGACCCCACGCCCCAACTGACCCTCGTGGATGCTCTCCACCTGGCTTCTCTGCATGTGCCATCGTTTCCGCCCTCCGTGCCTGCATTGATTTCGCAACTTGGCACCCGGGAAGAGCTTTCGCAACTGAAACTGACGCTGATGGCCAATTACCCGGACGATTACCCCGTCCGGCTGGTACGGGATGCTGGTATGCCCAGCCAGCGCGTGGAAGAGCTGCCGCTGTATGCCATTGACCGCGCGGCAGGCCTGGGCTTGCTCGCGACGCTGTACCTACCGGCCCGCGAGAATGGCCGGTCTTTTGAGGACTTCCAGGAAATCATCGCCCGCCTGCGCGCGCCCGATGGCTGCCCCTGGGACCGCGAACAGACCCACCTTTCCCTGCGCCCCTACCTCATCGAAGAGGCCTACGAGGTGCTGGAGACGCTGGACCAGGAAGACAGCGCCCACCTTGAAGAGGAACTGGGCGACCTATTGCTCCAAATTGGCCTGCATGCCCAAATCAGCACCGAAGATGAGGACTTCAAGATGACTGATGTCATCTCGGCCATCAGCCGCAAGCTCATCCGCAGGCACCCGCATGTCTTTGGCGATATGGCAGTGGCCTCGGTGGATAACGTGCTGACCAACTGGGAAAAAATCAAGGCGAAGGAACGCGAGACGAACGGCACGCCCGAAAAAGGTATGCTGGATGGCATCCCGAGCGCGCTGCCGGCACTCACCCAGGCCGACCAGATTCAACGGCGGGCCAAGCGGGTCGGTTTTGACTGGCCTGAGATTGGCCCCGTGGTGGCCAAGGTGGAAGAGGAACTACGCGAGCTGCTTGAAGCCCAAACCCCGGAGGAACGCCAGTCGGAAGCCGGCGATGTGCTGTTCGCGGCCGTCAACCTGGCGCGCTGGCTGGATGTTGACCCAGAAATCGCGCTGAGAGAGTGCAACCAGCGCTTCCGCGCGCGCTTTGCATATATTGAAAACAGTGCCAGGGCTTCCGGGCGGCGTGTGGAGGAGCTCTCGTTTGAAGAAATGGACGCGCTTTGGGAACAGGCCAAGCGCGCGTCACGCGAAGTGGATGAATCCGGCGACAAAAGGGGCCACGAATGAGCCTGAATAACGAACGCCCAGAATTGCCTGCCCCCCAGGGCGGCCCAAACGGGGTAGACCCCGGCGAAGGACGCGCGCTTCAGCCAGTAGCCAGACAAGGGACGTCTTCTGAGACAGCCACAAGCACAGCCATGGCTGGCCGGCAAATTGCCAGGGCCGCGGCTATCGTCATGGCGGCCTTTATCATCAGCAACCTGGTAGGATTTTTACAAACCACGGTTATCTCACACGCTTTTGGCACCAGCGCCCAGCTTGATTCTTTCAACGCGGCCAACCGGGTAACCGAGCTGCTCTTCAACTTGATGGCAGGGGGTGCCTTGGGATCAGCTTTCATTCCCATGTTCACCGGTTTTATCACGCGTGGTCAGCGCGAGGACGCCTGGAAATTAGCCTCGGGCGTGTTTAATGTCGTTTTTGTTGTGCTGGTTGGGGTAACAATTTTGGCATATGCCTTCGCGCCATGGCTGGTGGAGCACGGATTGTTTATGCTTGTGCCAGATTCAGATCCGGTGCAGCTTGAACTCAGCGTCCGCCTGTTGCGCATCATGCTCCCCACGGTGGTGATTTTTGGCATCAGTGGCTTGTTCATGGGTATTCTCCACTCGCACCAATCCTTCTTGATGCCGGCCATCGCGCCTATTTTATATTCCGGTGGCATCATCTTTGGCACACTCGCTTTACCCCATACCTGGGGTATTGACAGGGTGGCTTATGGCGTGTTGATTGGCGCAGTCCTGCACCTGCTGGTGCAGGTTCCAAGTGTCATCAGATTGCCGCAGCGCTTTTACACACGGGCGGCCGGGCTCAAGGACAAAGCTGTGCGCCAGGTGGTCAAGTTGATGGTCCCGCGTCTCATCGGCGCCGGGGTGGTTCAGCTCAATTTTGTGGCCAATACGATTATCGCATTATCCCTGGGTGAGGGTTCAGCCAGTGCCGTGGCGTTGGCCTTCACGCTAATGTTGATGCCCCAGCGTACCATCGCGCAATCAGCCGGGATTGCCTCGCTGCCGACGCTCTCCGCCCAGGCTGAACTCGGCCAATTGGACGCGCTGCGGAAGACCCTCTCGGGGATAATCCGGGTCATCCTTCTGTTGGCCATCCCTTCCACAATAGGCCTGATCCTAATCCGATATCCACTGGTGCGGGTTTTATACGAGCGAGGCGCGTTCACCTCGCATTCAACGGACTTGGTTTCCTGGGCGCTGCTATGGTACTCGGCGGGCCTGGTGGGCCACAGCCTGGTGGAGGTGCTCAGCCGGGCGTTTTATGCCCTGCACGACACTAAAACGCCCGTATCGGTGGGCGTGATTGCCATGGCCATAAACATCCTTCTGTCTTTTGGGCTGGCCAGCTTATTTGAGCGGGTTGGATGGTTGCCCCTGGGCGGCCTGGCGCTGGCCAATTCGCTGGCTACCGCGCTTGAAAGTGTGGCCTTGCTTATCATCCTGCGCCGCCGCCTGCAAGGGCTGGAAGGCCGCAGAATTTTGCAGGCCGCGGGCGTGGGTCTGCTCGGAAGCGCCTTGATGGGAGCGATGGTTTGGGGCTGGTTGCGCTGGACCACACCCTTTCATCCCGTCATCGCGCTGGCGGGCGGGCTAGTGCTTGGTTTGGTTGCTTATGCCGTTGTTGTCTGGCTGGCGAAAGTACCGGAAGTGTTCGCGCTGGTTTCAAGGTTGAAGCGCCGGCTGCAGCGCAAGGGCTAATCCCTGGGTGAGCTTTTGGATGGAACTAGGTAAAGAAAACCTGAGTTGTTTCGAGCCAGGCGTAGAAAGCCTTGCAAATTGGTCAAAATGCGGAAAAATGTCCATTCCACGCAGCCTCTGTTACAATACTAGCGCCAATAACTATTCTTTCGAGGTGGCTTGTGTCCAATCAACCCGATTCCTTCTTAACCATTGCCCATCAAGTAATTGAAGATGAAATCCAGGAACTGCGCAACCTGGATGCCGCCCTGGATGAAAATTTTAGTACTGCCTGTCGCATGATTTTGGACTGCTGTGGGCGTGTGATATTCAGTGGTGTTGGTCATTCAGGGCATGTGGCTGAAAAATCGGCTGCCAACCTTGCCAGCCTGACCCGCCCGTCCTTTTTCCTGCACGCCGGCGAAGCAGCGCATGGCGACCTGGGCGCGGTGAGCGGGGACGACCTGGTCATCTTTATTTCCAATAGCGGTGAAACTGAAGAAATCCTGCGCCTGCTCCCACGCATGAGGTCCATTGGCGCGAAAACGATTGCCATCGTTGGCAACCTGCAATCCAGCATGGCCCAAACCTGCGACCTGGCGCTTTCGCATGGGGCGCGCGAAGAGGCGGGTCCGATTAAGTACGCTGGTTCCAGCACGGCCCTGAACTGCATGGCGCTTTGCGACGCGCTTGTGATGGCCACCTCCGTTGCCAAAGGCATGACCGAGGAAGCCTATTGGCATGTGCATCCAGGTGGAGCAGTCGGCAGCCGGCTGGGCGCGAAATTCAACCATTCCAAGTCCTGACACGGATTTTTGTTGCCTTTAATTGAGACCTTCAGGTCAGGCGCGATGGCGCTGTTATTAACAATATTGCCAAAAAGCAGGCAATTTACCAATATTCTTGTGAAAATTGCTTGACACTTGCTCAAAATGTTATAATATAAACATAAATACCTTGTCGAATGAACATTAACGAACACGCTCGGATGGAGATCCTGCATGCTCCCAAACCTAAGGCACCAAAAAATCCTGGAATACCTTGAGAGGAACGGCTCTGCCACCGTTTTGGAGTTGGTGAACGAGTTTGGGACCTCCGAAATGACCATTCGCAGGGATTTACAGGCCCTGGAAAAGCGTTACCTGCTACGTCGTGTGCATGGTGGCGCGTTAAGCGCCCGGGGCAGCAGCTATGAACCGCCTTATCTCACGCGAGTCATGGAGGATATCGAGGAAAAGCGGCGCATCGGCAAGGCGGCGGCAGCTTTAATCAAGAATGGTGATAGCGTTAGCCTGGATACAGGTACCACCACCCTGGAAGTCGCCCGCAACATCGTCAACATTTCCGACCTGACGGTCATCACCCACAGTTTCCCCATCGCCACCCTGCTGGTTGAATCCTTGCGCAACCGCCTGATTTGCACCGGTGGTATTTTACGCATGGGGGAGCTCTCCATGACCGGAGACCTGGCCGTGCGGGCCTACGAGCAATTTTACGTCGACAAGCTCTTCCTTGGTGTGGGTGGCATTGACCTCAAATTCGGCCTGACCGAATTTAACCTGGATGACACGCTCATCAAGCGCTCGATGATACAGAATGCCAGGGAGGTCATCGTGGTGGCAGTGGCCACCAAGTTCAACCATATTGCCTTTACCCGAGTTGCCCCACTCAAGGTTGTCTCCAAAATTATTACAGACAGCTCCCTTGACCCTGCCTTTTTGTCTTTGTACGAGAAGGAAGGCGTGGAAATCATCCTGGTATGAAGCTTAACAGATGGTCATCCACGCGGCGCCTCGCCTTGCGAGTGAAGGAGGTGGTTGGTTCTACATACTAAGAAGCACTGTAAATGACAGTTCAGCCCATTTCAAACCAATTAGGAGAAAAGAATGAAAAAACTTAGTCTGCTTGTCTTGTGTGTCATGTTGTTGGTTACTGTTTTAGGGGCATGCGCTCCCGCCGCGGAGGTTACTGCACCCGAAGAGACCGCCGCCCCAGTGAAGGAAGCCAAGGATTTGGTCTTTGCATCGGTCGTGAAGTCCATCGGCGATACCTGGTTCATCCGTTATGAGACCGGCATCAAGCAATTTGAAAAAGACTACGGCATCAAGTCCTTCATGGAGGGCCCCTCCCAGCCTGATTCCGCAGCCCAGGTTGCTGTGATTGAAGACTTGATTGCCCAGGGTGTGGACGTCATCATCAACGTTCCCTATGGTGTACCGGAAAACGAGCCTGCCCAGAAGAAGGCCTTGGACGCCGGCATCATCGTGATGGGTCACGAAGCTGAGACAGCCAAGGAAGGCACCCTCACCTATGACGTGGAAGCCTTTGACAATTGCTCTTACGGTGAGGAAATGATGCGTGAACTCGCCACCCGTATGGGCGAAGAAGGCAAGTACATCCAGTTTGTCGGTTCCCTGACCAACGCGTCCCACAATACATGGACCGAGTGCGCGAAGGCCTACCAGGAAGCCAACTACCCCAACATGCAATTTGTGGCCAAGTACGAATCCAAGGAAAACCAGGAAAACGCCTACAATATCATGAAGGATGCCCTCAAGGCCACCCCTGATATCAAGGGCGTGCAGGGCTCTGATTCAGGTGATATCCTGGGTGCTGGGCGTGCGGTGGAAGAAGCTGGCCTGGCCGACAGCATCTCCGTGGTTGGTACTGGCATCGCCTCTGACGCTGGTGAATTGCTCAAATCCGGCGCGGTGGACCTGGCCATGGCCTGGGATCCCGGCATGGCTGGTTATGCCTGCTCGGTGATTGCCTATAAGCTGCTCCAGGGCGAAAAAATTGTGGAAGGCATGGACCTGAAAGTGCCCGGTTTTGAAAGCATCAAGATTGGCAAGGGTCCCAATGGCGTCACGGTCATCTACGGTTCCGCCTGGATTAAGATTACTGTCGAGACCATGGATCAATATCCATTCTAGTTGTTGTAGAACATCGTCAGAACGGGCGGTTGAGCCTCTCAGCCGCCCGATTTTCAATCGCGTTCAGAAATCGAGATTTTACCCATGACAAATGAAATCCTGCGTGTGGAAAACGTCAGTAAAGCGTTCGCGGGCGTGAAGGCGCTGGACCAGGTGAGCCTGACCGTACAGGAAGGCGAAATCCTGTGCCTGGTTGGCGAAAACGGGTCGGGCAAATCGACCATGATTAAGATTATCTCCGGGGTCTACCATCCCGACCAGGGCGACATCATCATCAACGGGCATAGCTACAAGCAACTGACGCCGATTGAATCGATGCGTGAGGGCGTGCAGGTGATTTACCAGGATTTCTCCCTGTTCCCTAATTTGTCCGTGGCTGAAAACCTGGTCATTAATGAGCAGCTTTCGAGCGGCCGGCGATTAGTAAATTGGAAGGAGACTTACAAAACCGCCGAGAGGGGTTTGGAAGAAATTCATGTCTCCATCCCGCTGGACGCCATGGTCAGTGAGCTTTCCACCGCAGACCGACAGCTCATCGCGGTCACCAAAGCCATCCTGGCGGAAGCCCGAATCATCATCATGGATGAACCCACCACCGCGCTCACCCAGAAGGAAATCCAATCCCTCTTTGAGGTGATTAACAACCTGAAAGCCAAGGGCATTTCCACCATTTTTGTCAGTCACAAGCTCAACGAGGTGACTGAAATTGCGGACCGCACGGTAATCTTC